>Ga0334722_10002969_pt1 | contig 18632 bp, 16 predicted proteins | sample C3_bottom_MG_FD_207210 | JGI IMG/M metagenome (GOLD analysis project Ga0334722, IMG submission 207210) | Sediment microbial communities from Yellowstone Lake, YNP, Wyoming, USA - C3_bottom | ecosystem: Environmental > Aquatic > Freshwater > Lake > Sediment | place: USA: Wyoming | collected...
CGGACTTGAGCGCCGGCGCCAGCAGGCAGCAGGACGATGAGAAGGGTGGGGAGAACGTGACGGAAAGGCGTAGACATGATCTATCTCTCCTCGCGTGTGATCATTGAAGCAGACTCCGACCAGCCAGTGCACGATCAGCGTCGGGAAGGTGGACGTGCAGAAGACGATCGCCGCAATTGCACGTTGGTCCCAATGGCCTGCTCCACCTTCCGGTCAGGCAATTTGACGATCCCGTCCCGCGCCCAGACAACCACGGCGTATCTGGCGAAAGTCCGTCGGGCTACAACTTTCGTGCCGGCGAAAGACCGCGCTGAACGACGTTGGACCCCCGAATCCCGCGGCAAAGGAGACGTCGCCGATGGAGAGGTCGGTGGCCGCGAGCAAGTCCTTCGCCATCGCGAGACGTCTGCGGGTGGTGTACTCGTGGGGCGTCTCGCCAAACACTTCGACGAAGGACCGATGGAAGTGGAAAACGGACATGGCAGCTGCCCGGCCGATGTCGCGGAGCGTGAAATGATCCGGCAGATGCGATTCGATGTAGTCTCGGCCCTTCGAGACTCTCCTCAGGATCTCCCGTCGCGTCGATGCACGAACGGCTGTCACGCGCGACGAGCGTGAGACATACTCGAAATTCGATTTCAGCAGCGTGCAGCCGGCGACGAGAAGCGACTCCTCCAACTCGGCAGCGGACGCGCCCGCCTCCACGGCCGATCGCAGTCGGTGCATTGCATCGCCCACCCGGTCGGAATTCGGGCGGAGGCCGGGATGGAGCACCGGCTCCTCCGCCATCGCGCCGTCTGGGTGGTCAAGCGCCGTCATGACGTCGGACCGAAGCTCCCACGCAAGGCCGCTCAGGAATCCCTCACGGAATGAGACACAAAACGTCTCGACCGGCGTTGGCGAGTCGACCGTCAGCGAGCAGGCGTCGCCCTCGCTGAGAACCAGGCATGCACCCGGACGCACGAGGTACGCCTCAGCCGCAGTTGCCCACGTCCCTTCGCCCCTGATGACCGCATTGATCGAGGCTGGGCTGGCACCGAGGTTCCGGTGATAGGTTCGCCCGTGTCCCCGAAGGACCACGTGGGCGCGAGCAATGACCTCAGGAGTGTAGAGGCAACGCAGATTGGGCGCGTCGAATTCGTAATCCACCATCACAACAGGGGAGTGCGTGTCGGCAACCTCGCGAGAATCGCCCCGCCATGACGGCTCCGTTGGGTTTGTCAGAGTGGCCGGGGACACGAGCGCACTGTGAAGTCTCATATCCCCGACAGTAGATCCCGGTCACGCATGGAGCAACCGCGGGTCGGCATACGGTGCTTCAAGCCGGCAAACGGTCGTATGCGCCGGTGAACGGAGTGGACGGCGCGCCGGCCGGTGAGGCAATTGGGCGGTCACCGCGACTGTACGACGGTCAGCACACCCTCCCCGCGGATCCTGCCGGGGTGAGCAGGACCGGCCGAATGGGCTGGCCTGCCGCCCCGGCTACTTCGCCTGTTCCATTTTGGTGGCCGTAATCCAGTTCTTTCCGTCCTTTTCCTCGATGGATCCGGTGACAACGGCTGGCTTCTCTCCTGTGCAGACATGGCCGAACTTCGTCGACACGTCGTTCTTGGTGATGTAGTACAGCGTCGGCTCGGCGTTGTTGTCGCCCTTGACCACCAGGACGTCCTGGCACGCCTTGGCGTCATCCTGCTTGAGCGTGCACTTGGCGCACATGACTGTGCCCGTCAGCGTCATATCATCGGTCGCCGCGGCGACACCCACAAACCCGATGACCATTACGGCCGCCAGGGCTATCAGACTAAGGGACTTCATGGTTTTGCTCCAGAAAATGGCCCAAATGCTGGGCTCGTACGAGTCTGCCTCCTGCGGGACACCAGTGCCCGTACCAGATTGACGCCCTGGCCCGACCGAAGGGTTCAAAACCGATTCCGCTTGACCGGCGGCCGTAGCGATCAGGTACAGTGTCGGACTTACGATGACGACACGGGCCTTCGCCTCCGTCTTCGCCGGGCTCTGGCTGCTGGCTGGGATCCCAGTAGCTGGCGCTTCCCGCCTCGCAACGGGAGCGGTCGAGCTTCGCGATGAGCGCAGCGCCAACAAGCCCGCCCGCGAAGGTCCAGCGGCGTTGCTCGAATTGACCGACGACGAGCTGAAAGCGCGGGTCGAGAACGATCTGCCGTCATTGGGATCGTTGACCATCGGCCGACCGGGCGGCGCCATCCTGATCAACGCCGTGAGCATGCCCGCGGGCCCTGGCTGGCAGATTGCGCCTGCGGCCGATACGTGGGGCACGTCGGAGACGATGGCCGGCATCCAGACGGCGATCGACAAGGTCCACGAGTTGTTCCCCGACACGCAGCCGCTCTTCATCGGCGATATCAGCTATGCCGATGGCGGACGGATGAAGCGCCACGAGTCGCATCAGGGTGGACGGGACGCCGACCTCGGGTTCTATTACAAGAGCGGGCAGCCGCGGTGGTTCGAGGCCGGGACCGCTGCCAATCTGGACGTGGCGCGGAACTGGGCGCTCGTCAGGGCGCTCGTCACCTGCACGGATGTCGAGGCGATCTTCCTCGACACGCGAATCCAGAAGCTCCTGTACACCTACGCCCTGAGCATTTCCGAAGACAAGGCATGGCTCGATCGCGTGTTTCAGTTCTCGAGAGGGTACAAGAACGCGATCGTCAGCCACGTCCCTCTCCACCGCACGCACTACCACGTCCGGTTCTACAATCCGGTCGCCCAGGAGCTTGGGCGGCGAGCGTTCCCGTACCTGGTGGACGCCAATATCGTTAAGCCGCCCGTGTACTCCGTGCGTCACGTCGTCACGTCGGGCCAGACGCTTGGACTGCTGGCGGCAAGATACGGCACCTCGGTTCGCGCGATCATGCAGGCAAACGGACTGACCACCACGCAGCTTCGTGCGGGCCGGTCTTACCGCATTCCGGTGAAGACGGCGGCTCCGCCGATTGCGCCTGTCGTGATCCCGCTGCGCACGCTGCCCACGCAGACCCCGGCGGCTCTGGCGACCGCCGAGTGGCCAACGATGATGTCGTTGTATGGGGACCGACTTGCCTCCCTGATGGATATCCCCTGGGCGCTTGGATTTTCACTTCCGCGATTCTGATTCACTCAGAGCTTCTCTCCAGCCACAAGCCGCGACAGTGTAATCTCTAACTCGTGTTCTCTCCATCCTCCCGCGGGCGGCTGACCAATCGGGATCTGGATCGGTTTGCGGACCAGACACTCTTTTGTCGCGTGGCGCGCGCCGTGTGTCACGCGGGCTGCCTGCCGCGCAAGGAGCTCTACGAAGCGTGGGAGATGGCGCGGAGGGTGCGACGGCTGTTTCGAGGAGGGCGCATCGTCGATCTGGGTGCGGGGCATGGCCTGCTCGCGCAGATCATGCTGTTGCTCGACGATTCGTCGCCGGCGGCGCTTGTGGTCGACAAGGCGTTGCCGGCCTCGTGCGCGAAACTCCATCAGGCGCTGGTGGCGGCTTGGCCGAGACTATCAGGGCGAGTCGCCTTCGTTGCCAGCCCGCTCGAGACCATCGAACTGCTCGACACCGACGTCGTCGTCTCGAGCCACGCCTGCGGGGCACTGACCGACCTCGTGCTTGATCGTGCCGTGGCCGCGCACGCGCGTGTGGGCGTGCTGCCGTGTTGTCACGACCTCGCGGTCTGCGACGCGGGGCCGCTCGCCGGTTGGGTGGATCGCGCTGTCGCGATCGACATTCTGCGCGCTGTGCGTCTGGAGCAGCGCGGATATCGTGTCTGGACGCAGACCATCCCGCCGACCATCACACCGAAGAACCGGCTGCTGCTCGGAGCTCTCAATGCTCCGGGTGCGGAGCGGCGCAGGTAACAATCACTCCCGGAGTGATTGTTACGCACCAGGGGTGTCCTCTGGTGGAGACACTTCTGCCACTCGTCGCCGGCGGACCCCCAAAACACAGCGAAATTGAGCCATTTCGTGTGGCATGGTCGTTGCGGTAGAGAGGGTTGCAAGCCCGCACCGGACTCCTGGGTCATTGGGGACCGACGGAGGACGGGTCAGCTGGCGGGGGCACTCAGGAGTTCATTATGAACCGCACGACATCTACCACAACCGGCGCGCTGCTTCTGGCGCTCATCATCAGTGGAGTTCCCGCGCTCGCCGATACCAACGATCAGAACGAGCGTGACCGCCGTCAGGAACGGACTGCGCGGGCCAGACCCGATAACGGTGGAAGCAGCCAGCGTCCTGCTGCCAGCGCCGATCGCGAGAGCGGCCGTCAGGCGCGCGATTCCAGCGCGCCGCAGGAACGTCGCGACATTGCCGTTCCGCGCGCCACTGCGCGGGTGGAATCCAACACCCGCAACGAGGATCGCCAGGCGGCCAGTCGGCAATCCGACCGGCGCCAGAGCGCGGCGCCTCAATACACCGCGCCCCAGAACAGCGCGCCGACGTACGACAGACGCCAGACCGTAGCGCCTCCGTACAACGCGCCCCGGGACAACGCCCGCCAGGACAACGCGCGCACGAACACCAGAAACCGGACAGTTGCGCCAGGGTACGACGCACGTCAGTACGACGCACGACAGTATGACAGACGCCAGTACGACAACCGGCGGTACGACACGCGCGGCTATAACACCCGTGGGTATAACACCCGCGGGTACAGCAGCCGCGGCTACGACACCGGCCGGTACTCGTCCTGGGGATATAGCTACTTCCCCTATATCTCACGGTCGCGCGTGCGCTTCGGCCTGGGCATCTCGATCTTCGCGGGACGGCCCTACGATTTCCGCTTCGACTACGGATGGGCGCCGCCCTATGCCTATCGGTTCTCGCTACGGTCCGGCATCGGCTATGGCGGTATGAGTTTCCTCGTCGACCCGGACGATGCGGCCATCTACGTTGATGGTGAGTTCATCGGAATCGCCAGCGACTTCGATGGTCAACCCGTTCCGCTGGCCCCGGGGATTCACGAGATCGAGTTGCAGGCCGAAGACTGCGAGCCTGTCGTGTTCGACGTGACGGTGAGACCGGGCCAGGTCATCCCGTACCGGGGCAGCCTGATGGACATCCGTTAGGGACGGACAGGAAGTCGGTAGACGGTAGACAGTAGACAGTTGGAATCCGTAGGGGCACGGCATGCCGTGCCCGAACAAAGGCGAGAAGTCAGATAAAGCCGTGGGGGCGTGACGCATCCGCCCCCACTTTCTTTGTCAGCGTGGCTCCACACAAGTCGACGGCGCCCATCTCGAGCAACGATCAGACAGCCGCACCGGCGCCGGACATCGCTATGGGATGCTCCACCTCCCGGGGTAGAATGCGCACTCCGTCCCCTGGGGGCTCAATGAACGACACACCCGTTCCACAGCAATCGGCGCTTCGAACCGCACTCGCCGGACTCATTGGCAACGTGCTCGAGTGGTTTGATTTCGCCGTCTATGGCTACTTTGCGACCGACATCGGCAAGCAGTTCTTCTCGCCGGCGAGCGCCTCGGACCAGCAACTCCTGTCGTATGCGACGTTCGCGGCCGGGTTTCTTGCGCGTCCGATCGGCAGCCTCGTGCTGGGTCGGGTGGGAGATCGGATCGGCCGGCGTGCGCTGCTCACCTTCTCAATCGCGTTGATGGGCGGCGCGACGCTCCTTCTCGGGATGCTGCCAACCTACAATCAGATTGGCGTCGCTGCGCCGCTCCTGCTGCTGTTGATGCGCGTGATCCAGGGATTCTCGCTTGGAGGCGAGTTCACCGGTTCGATGGTCTACACCACCGAGGGTTCCTCGCCCTTGATGCGCGGACTGGTGAGCAGTTCGACGGCGGCGGGGACGACCATTGGCTTCATCCTCGGATCGGGCACGGCGTGGCTCGTCAATTCCTGGCTGCCGGCTGATCAGGTCACCTCGTGGGGCTGGCGCATTCCGTTCATCGGAAGCGTCGTGTTCATGATCGTCGGCTATCTGTTGCGGCGAGGCATCATCGAGACAGCCGAAGGCCTGAAGGCGAGAATGATCCGCCCGAAGCTCTGGCCCTCGCTCATCGCCGACTGGCGCCCCATCATCCAGACCTTCGGCATCGTCGCCATGACGAACGCGGCGTACTACGTCACGTTCACATTCGCCGTAGAGAGGCGCAAGAGCCTGGCGACCGCGCACGGATCGGAATTCCTGCTCGCCAACACCCTCACGCTGCTGGTGGTGCTGATCTCGAAGCCTCTGGGTGGATGGCTCTCGGACAAGATTGGGCGGCGACGACAGATGATGGTGCTGACCGTCGCCGTGATGGCGTTGATGTACCCTGCGCTTCAGTGGATGCTCTACGGCGAGCCTGGCATGTTCATCGTCGGGCAGATCCTGATCGCGGTGCCAATTGGCATGGCTCTCGGCATGCAGGGCGCGATGGTGGTCGAAATCTTCCCGCTGCGGTCGCGCGTGACGTCGATGAGTTTCGCCTACAGCATCACGTTGGCATTGGCGGGCGGCACGGCGCCAATGGTCGCGAAGTGGTTGATCGACACGCTCGGCCACCCGCTGGCGCCGGCGTACTACATCATGGTGTACGGGTTGATCGGACTGGCCATCATGTGGCCCATGGCGGAAACGAACACGCGCCGGCTGGACGAGTGAAGAAAGTGCACGGTAGGGGCAGGCCCTACGTTGCAGTTCTTGCAACCCGAACGAGCAAAATGTGACCGGGTCACTTTTTACGCAATACGTAAAATGTGACCCGGTCACTTTTCAGGACTCGATTCCGATTCCGATCTCGACCCCGATCCCGACCCCGATCCCGACCCCGGTCTCCTACGCCTGTCGCCGCATGCCGACGGCCACGAGTAACCAGGCCAGAGCCAGGAATGCGAAGGCGACGAAGAGCGGGGTGAAGCATTCCGCGAATCCCATGAATGCGGCATTGCTCCATTCGCGCGTGGCCCCGGCTCCGTTGAACACCATCGCCACGCCCCCCGCGAAGCTGCAGATTGCCGCGAAGATGGCCGCCAACGAGAGCGGCCGCATCAGCGAGAGTTTTCGTTCGGTCGGACGAAGCGCATACGCGATCGCCATGCCGAGCACCGCCACGCCGCTGACGATGATCACGAACCCCATCCAGTAGATTCCCACGGCGGGCATGAATCCCATTGTTAGCATCTGCAAGCCTCCAGGTTGTCTAATACGTACAACGCGGCCGGGCGCCTTGCGTGACATGTGTCACGACGCCTGCCCCTCAGCGTTAGTACTGATATGGACCGGGAGACCGAGCTCGCGCTTGTGGCACGGCTCCGAGCCGGAGATGCTGACGCCTTTGATGCCGTTCACGATGCCTACCACGCCCGGCTGTATAACTTCCTGGCCCGACTGAGCCGGCGCCGCGACGTTTCTGAGGATCTGCTGGCCGAAACCTGGCTGCGCCTCGTCTCTACTGCGGATCGGCTCCATACCGACACGCGGCTCGGGCCCTGGCTGTACACGGTGGCGCGAAATCTCTTCTACAGCTACTGCCGATCGCGGCACTTGGACGAGTCGAACGCGGCAAGCCTGATTGGTCTGTGGCCGACCCCCAGCACGCGACCATCGCCCTTCGAGGAGACCGCCGCCAGCGAGCTCGAGCGTCGCGTCGAAGAGGCGCTTGCCAGGCTGCCGGCGCAGCACCGGGAGGTCTTGCTGCTCGTCAGCGTTGAGGGTCTCCAGCCAGCTGAGGCCGCCGCGGTGTGTGGCCTGCGTCCAGAGGCCCTTCGTCAGCGTCTGTCGCGGGCTCGCGCCGCACTCGACCGGGAGCTTGATTCAACCACCGCGCAGCCTGTTGTTGTTCTTGGGGAGGTGACGACATGAATCCGCACGACGTCTGGAGCGATCACGTGCCGGATGCGCTGTCGATCCTCTCGACGCACGAGCCCGACCCGATTCGGGCCGCTGAGATTCGAACGCGCTGCCACGCCGCGTTACGCAAGGGCGCGCGTCGTCCTTCGCTCGTCGTCGCGGCGATCCCGGATGCTGGTTGGCGTCGCGCCCTGGCGCCAGCGATCGTCGGGAGCCTGTGCGCGGTGTATCTGTTCGAAGTGCTGAGCAGGGCGCTGCGACTCTACCGGCTCTGAGCCACCGCGCCGCGGCCGGGGATGTGAATTCCTCGCCGCGCCGCCCAGATGCTGCTGCTACTTGGTGCCGAGGATCTTCGCGATTTCGGCTTCGAGTGTCGTGCCCGCGGCCACACGCTCGACCACGCGTCCGATTTCCTGTCCCTTGCGAAGGAACACAAATGTCGGGACGCGCGTGATGCCCCACTTCTCGGTGAGGCCCTCGCTGTCCTTTTTCGTGCGATCAACGCCCACCATGGTCAACGTCGAGTCCGGCACGCCGGCCGCGTCCATGATGGCGAAGTAGCGCGGCAGCTCGCGCTTACTGTCCGGACACCACGTTGCCATGATGAGCAGCACCGTCACATCTTGCGCGCCGGCCTTGATGGTGGTGACGGCGGACACATCCGGCACGTACGGCGCTGCGGCAAACAGGGTTTTCCAGGATTCATAGGCGCCGAGATCCGGGCGCGACAGATGCCCGAGGAGCGGCGGGGGAGCGGGCGGCCGCGGCACAGCTGGCGCTGCAGCTGGTGCACCTGCGCCTGGCGCTGCCGCAGGCGAAGACGCTGGTTTCGCGGCGGCCGGCGCTGCGGGCGCAACCGGCGTCGCGGGCCTGGCTGTCGGCGTGGACGCGGGAGGCGCAGAGACGGGTGAGGCTCCAGGACCAGGCCTGGTGTCTGGCGCCGTTTTCGGGGCACACGCCGCCATCAGCAGGACGACGCCACACATGAACGTCAGGGCGGTGACCGAGATCACGACCGCGCCGACCAGTGCCATGAAGGAGTTGGCTGAGGCCGGATGAGAACTCCGTCCAGGGTGACGAAACCGAGTATTCACGTTGGGCACTCCTTGGGGGGCCGCCGTGGTCGCCGCGCCAGGGAGAATACCACCGACTCGCCCTCACTGCGATATGCTCTGCCGGATCCTCGACGTTTGTTCATAGCCAGCGCGTCCGGGTCCTGCTTCCGCATGACTGACTGCAATGGTTCGAGAGCGTAACGTGTCGCCTTTGTCTTCGTGAGAAGCGGTATCGGAGGAGGTGGCCCCAGACATGATTCGCGGCGCGATTGAGTTCGTGGGCGAGTGGCTAAGACGACTCGTGGCGGTCCCGCTGAGCCTTCTGCCGCGCCGGCATTGGGACCGGTTTGAGTCGTTTCCTGTGTTGAACATGGTCCTCGTCTCTGTGGTCGCGACGCTCATCATCGGCACAATCGCCGGGATCTCCAGCTACCTCCATTACATGGCGTATGCGATAGATGCGATCAACGCAGCCGGGATCAAGGTCGCCGATACCGGCAGGCTCAATCGCGACATGCTCGAGGGGTTATCGGCGCTGTCGTTTTTCGGCTTCCTCTTCTTCACCCCCCAAGGTCTGGCCACGCTTTACGTGGTTGTCACGGGATCTCTTAGAATGGCCGCCTTTGTAACCGACGACCCGATTGGCGATCCTCTACTGACGGTGTTTGACGCGATCGGCCGGAGTGTCGTCGGCCGTGTGCGCCGAACCTGGCGGAGCGGGACGCGCAGGATGGAGGAGGGCGCAGAGGTTCCGGACCAGTTGGTGACCGCCAAATGGGCCGGCGTGACCGACGCGGAGTACGTGGTGATTTCGTCGCGGCAAAAACCGGGCTGGACGCGCGGCACCATCGTGGTGACATCAGACGCGTGGTACCGGCTCGGCGTGCCGTTTGAATTTCGATCGCCAGAAGGTCTGCGAACCGCCTACCCGCTCACGACCCTGCAAACCAGCGAAGTCCTGCGCCGCAGTGTGCGATACGAATTGCCGCCTTTACAAGACCGTAGCCAGCTGTCAGTAGACGGCAAGTAGTAGTCGGTAGACGGTAGAAGGCAGAATGTAGGCCGGGTCTTTCCTGGCCTGAGCGAAGTCGAAGGCAGACCCGGCACTCAGCGTCAGTTCTTCAACCTCGTCGTGGTACTTCCCACCAGGTCCGCTTCGTAGCTATACACGACGATCTTGAACGTCTGTCCCTGCACGCGCATCGGCACGCGCGTCGAGCAGGCGATGCCGTCCTTCTTGAAGCGCTCCCAAGTGGCCGGCTTCAGATTCAGATCCAACACCTGCCACGCGTCGCCAAGAGAGCGGCCGCGCGCATCGCCGTAGAACACCGTGAACTGAAGCGCCGACTTGTAGAGACCGCCTTCCTCCTTGAAAGGGACCCTCGACGCGTCAATCACGAGATCAATCTGGACCTCCTGGCCGCCGCTCTCTCCGGCAACAATCGTCGCCTTTGCCTTCACCTTGAGGTCTTTGACCTCCTGGTCGTATTGCCCAGCTGCAGCGATGCGGCTGTAGGAGAGAAACGCCTTGCGGTCAAACGGCTGCAGTGACTCGCGGGCGTAGTAGCCACGCCGGTACGACACCTTCAGGCCCGGTCGTCTCACGCGCACAACCAGGTTGCGGTACTTCCCGTCCCAATTGGGATTGCTCGGGTAGTATCCCAGCAGGTACTCGGTGCGCGTCACCTCGTTGAGCGTGGCGAGTGCCTGGCCGATATCGCCGTGAATCGACGCCCGGCCTCCCGTCATCACGGCAATGTTCCGCAGGCTCGACAGCGCGAACATGCGGCTGGCATTGCCGGCGCGCGCCTGTTGACCTCCGCCGCCAGCCCCGCCGCCTCCTCGCGCGCCACCACCACCAAGTCCTCCGCCACCGCCCCCGACGCTAGCAGGCGGCGTCGCCGCCGACGGCAACCCCGACGCGTCAACGCCACCGGTCTGGAACGTGTCAATGGTGACGCGCGCGTCATTGGCCATGGCGGCCAGGCTCTTGTCGTTTTCGAGGCGCGGCAGGAAGATCCCCTGCTCCGTGAAGAACAGCAGGTGTTTCTCTCCATCCATGTACCGGAGGTATTCGACCGCCGTGTACAGGTTCTGCACATCCTGCATCGTCTGCGCGTTGGACGAGACGTAGTCGTCGAACGAGAGATCCGTGAGTGCATCGACCTGCAGTTGGTCGAGTGAGGACATGAGGCCGGCGGCAGCGGTTTCCATCCGCTGCAGACCCTCGGTGGCCTGGCGTGCGTCGTCCTTGATCTTGCCTGCGTCGGTCACGCTTCCCGGCGGCAGGTGACGCGCAGTCAGGGCACCAGGCACGACGAAGATCCTGTCGATGTCCGGCTGGAGATTCTTCGGAATCTCCTTACTGCCATAGATCGCCGCAAGCCCGCTGAATCGCAGCGCCATCTTGGCTTCGACGCCCTCGTGGTACTTCTTGAACCGCTCCAGCACCTGGACGACTTTTTCGTGGTCGGTCGTGAAATCGGTGGCCCGATTCCATCCCATGACAGCCACCATGTCCTGGGGCAGCAACTCCTGCTTCACAAACGTCATCAGCCGATCGATGGCCTTGGATGGCTGCTGCAGCCGACCTCGTCCGAGCACGATCACAAACGTCCGCCGGGTCTGAGGTTCGAGCGAAGCGGTCGGGACCTTGCGCAGCAGGGCCTTGGTAGCTTCAGGCTCAGGAGCGACGGCGGCGAGCGTCTGCAGCGAGAAATGAGCGACGGCCTGTCTGACCCCGTCTTCCAGAATCACGAAATCGTCACTTGTCAGGTCGGTGACCGGCTTGTCGTTCTGATCGGTGACCACCACGTTGATGGGCACGAGCGTGACCTGCACGCGGATCGTGCCGGGCACCCGCTGCGACTGCGCCCGAACATGGCCCGCCATCAACAAGGCGGTGATGGCGAGCGAGACGAGAGCAGCATTCCAGCGACGTTTGCGCATAAGTGATCAGACCTGATCGCCTGATTGAAAGATACAGGGATTCGCGCGCTCTCTGGTCCGAAGTCCCGCGCCCACGACTTGCGCAGTCGGTGTCTAATCCCGACAGATTGGGCCTGGATGGACAACTGAGACGCTGCGCGGGCAGTCAAAACCCGAGAGCCGCACGGGCGCACCGCGGACGACCCGCATTCGAAACTGCGCTAACATACGCGGCCGTGGGGGAGTTATGAGGAGATTCTGGCAATTCCCGGCGCTGGTGGCGGTGTCTGGTTTCGCAGCGTGCTGCATCTGGTCCGGCGTCGTCGTGTCCGGCCAAGTGGCCCCGCCCCCCCCGCCGCCCCCGCAGGCCCCCCAGACACAAAGCGCGGCGCCGCCAAGACCCACAGGAACCGGCAAGGTCAGCGGCAGGGTGGTCGCCCTCGACAATGGCGCGCCCGCGAAACGCGTCCTGGTTAGTCTGACTGGCGGCCCTGCACTGAACGTCTCAGGCCGGGCATCTGCGTCCGGAACCCCGGGGGCGAGTGCAAACGGGCCGGCTCCGCAGAGGGGCGCAGGCAGCGGCCAGTCACCCACCGTCATCCAGAAGACACAAGAGACCGACGCCGCCGGCCGATTTGAATTCAAAGGTCTGCCTGCGGGTCGATTTACGCTGAATGCCATGAGTCAGGACAATTACACACGGACGCCATCAGAAACCGTGCAACTGGCCGAGGGCGGATCCTCCACGGTGACGTTCCGCCTCGAGCGGACTGGTGCGATCGCCGGCAGAGTGTATGACGAGGTTGGCGATCCATTGCCGCGCGCCATGGTTCGCGCAACGCGATGGGAGAGCACGGGCGGCATTCGGCGTCTCATACCGGTCGGCAGCGGATCCAACGGAACCGATGATCGTGGAGAATTCCGGCTCTGGGCCCTGCCCCCAGGCGAGTATTTCGTGTCTGCTTCGTACAACCCAGGAAACTACGGGCCCACCACGCTCGAGCGCGACGAACCGAAGTACGGGCTGGCGCCGACGTACTACCCCGGCGTAGCCTCCATGGACCTGGCGCAACGTGTCATCGTGCGTTCCGGGCAGGACATGCCCGGCGTCGACATCATGCTGCAGCGCGCCAAAATGGGTCGCATCACGGCGACGGCCGTCGATTCGGCGGGCATGCCGCTCTCGCAGCGCGGATATCTCTCTCTCTCATCGCGCAGCGACTCCATCCCGGGAGGATCGGGAATGTCGCGCCGGCAAGACGGGACGTATGTCAGCGGCGATCTGCCGCCGGGCGACTACTATCTGGCAGCCAACCACTCGGTCGGCCAGGGCCCCGACAACCCAACAGAGGGCGCGATCGTCCCCGTCAGCGTCAACGGAGACGACGTCGAGGTGCACGTTCAACTCAACAAGGGCGCCACCGTGTCGGGCAAGGTCGTGGTGGAAGGGAAGATGCCGGAAGGAACAGTGAGTTACTCCACGGGACCACAGCAGACCGTTCAAGCGCGAATCATGGTCAGAGCCACGCAGGCCACCAATTCGATGATCGGTTACATCCAGGGCACGTCCTCTGGTCGGCCTGGGCCGATGCAAGACGATGGCACGTTCCAGCTGACCGGTCTGCGCGGATCTTTCCGGCTGGCTGCCCAGGGCAACCGAACGGTCTTGAAGGCGGCGCGGCAGGGAGGCCGGGACATTCTCGCGACACCGCTCCAACTGGATGGAACTGAGGAGATTACCGACGTCGAACTGGTGGTGACGACAGAAACAGGCTCTATTGATGGTGCCATCACCAACGCGAAGGGCGAACCCGCCGCCGGTGCCTACGTGATCATCTTCACTGACGACGCCACGAAGTGGTTCGAGGGGTCTCCGTACGTCCGGCAGGCCCGGGCAGCAACGGTCGTGTCTGCCGCTGGCGGGACACCTGGAGGTTCGGGCTCGAGCCAGCCGATGCCCGGGTTCGCCTCGGGGGGAGGGTCGACGGCCTCAGCGGCCTCCAGGGCCCCGGGGGGCTTCCTGGCGAACACCCTCCTTCCTGGGCGGTACGGACTGATTGCGATTGAATCCGTCACGAGCGCGACCGGACCGGCTTATGATCCCGAGGCGCTCGAGAAGTTGAAATCTAGCGCCACCTACGTCACCGTCGCCGCGGGCGAGACCGCGACGGTGCAAATGAAAACCGTGAAGCAGTAACGCGTTCATACCTATCGGAGGATTGATGAAGACACGCACGTCGAGATGGCTGATCTACTTCGCGATCGTGGCCAGTGCCGCGATCGGCTTCCAGGCACTCGCGCAGGGACAGGATGATCCGGTTGTCCGCAAGATCATCGAGCTTGGTACCAAGGACAACCAGGTGATGACCTGGAACGACTACGCCAGCAACCGGTTTGGCGGACGCGAGACCGGCACCAACGCGTACACCGATGCCACGCAATGGTTGGTGTGGCAGTTCAAGCAGTTCGGACTCGACGCGCAACTCGAAGAGGTTGGAGAGATCCCCGTCGGCTTCAACCGCGGGCCGTGGGTCGGCAAGATGCTCAAGCCGACGGAGAAGTTGCTGCGGTTCGCGACGCCGAGCTTCACCGCTGGAACCAAGGGGATCCAGCGTGGCCCGGTCGTCGTTCTGAAGGCTGATCCATTCTCGGTGCCGGGTCGATCGTCTGCGACGGCGCCAGTTTCCAAAGAGAACGTCGACAAGAAGCGCGCCGCTGCCGCGGCCGCGCTCGCCGAGATCAAAGCCAATCCTGCTGTGTTCAAGGGCGCCTGGGTGCTCATCGGCAGCGACCGGCGCGGTGCCGGATTCGGCCGCGACGGCCGGCGTGGCACAAAGTTGCCGGACGGCACGCCTGAGTACCTGGATTCCGAAGTGATTCCTCCGGTCACCAAGGCGCTGTTGGACGCCGGTGCGCTGGGCACAATCCAGGCCTCCACGCCCCCCGCGCCCGTGCAACCGGCGAATAACTCCGAGCCGCCCATCAGCGCACTCGACGGCTACGCGGCATCATGGGACAAACTCCCCGTGCTTCCCGACATCAAGTTGCTCGACACGCAGTACGACGAAATCAAGGCGCTGGTGGACAAGAAGGAGCCGGTCGTCCTCGAGTTCGACATCCGCAACTGGTTCAAAATGGGTCCCATCAAGTACCACAACGTGGTCGCCACGCTGAAGGGCACGACCTATCCCGACGAGTACATCGTCATCGGCGGGCACTTCGACTGCTTCAGCGCCGCGACCGGCGGCGTGGACGACGGATCAGGATTCGCGCCCGGGATGGAGGCGATCCGCCTGATTGCCGCGTCGGGCGCCAAGCCGAAGCGATCGATCGTGTTCATTGCCTTCGCCGCAGAAGAAAACGGACTGGTTGGATCGCAGGCGTGGCTGAAGCGGCACCCCGACCTGCAGTCGAAGATCGTCATGATGATCAATCGTGACGGCAGCCCCAGCGCCATTACCGGAGCGAACGTGCCGGAGACCTGGTACGCGGACTTCGAGAAGATCTCGGCGCCGCTCGCGAATCTCAATCCGAAGTGGCCGTTCAAGCTGCAGAAGAGCCTGCCGCGCGCCCACGCCACCAGCCCTGGCGGCACCGATTCCTCATCGTTTGAAATGCAGAGCGTGCCGACACTGAACTTTGCGGTCACGATGGCTCGCACAGGTCCGGACGGCAAGGACGTGACCTACACCTACAACTACGCCTGGCACACGCTGAACGACCTCTACAGTGAACTGGTGCCCTATACCGAGCACCAGCAGTGGTCGGCGCTCGCGACGGCGGTCGTGGCCTACGGCGTAGCGAACGTCGACAAGCCACTGACGCGCGACGGCGTGTATCTGGCCGACGGCCTGTATGCCAGCTTCGCGGTTGGAACAGGGGAGAACCAGAAACAGTTCATGACGACGCTCGACTTCGTGAATGCACCGCTGTCGGTGGCGAACTTCGTCCGCACGGTCGAGGGCAAGCCGGCACCGGGTGGCCGGGGTGCAGCCGGCGGCCGTGGGGGTGGTGGCGGCGGGCGCGGGGGCGGACCTGAGCTTCCGCCGATTGGCAGCGTCAACGTCGTGAAGGGCCAGATCCAGGGCCTGATTGCGTCCGAGGTCCAGAAGACCGTTGCGGTGGTGAGCCTGCCGAAGGTGACCAACGCCGCGTTGAAGCACGACGTGGCCGGCGTGCTGGGCTCGTCGGCGCCCAACGCGTTCTACATCACGCTCGAGAAGAACGCGGGGCTCGACAAGAAATTCGCCGCGATGGGGAAGACAATTGCAGGACTGGATGTGCTGAAGGACATCAAGAAGGGTGACCCGATCCGAAGCATCCGGATCACGCGCGTTGGCCAGGCTGCGCGCGACTTCAAGACCGACGACGACGCATTCAAGGCGCTGGTCGACGCGGCGACCAAGAAGAAGTAGAGGGCGGGAGGAGAGGAACAGGGATTAGGGATTTGGGATTGGGGATTGGCCAACCCCCAATCCCCAAGACCTGGTCCGTTCCCTCTACCGTCTACCGTCTACCGTCTACTGACTACTGCCCCCCGTCCTGTCGCTCCCGCCAGTCCCTCGTTAACGCTTGCTCGAGATCGAGCGTCCTACTGTCAGGGACCGATTGACGATCGATCTGCCGATCCAGCAGTCTCGTGTCGTGGCTCAGGTAGAAGCCCCGGCGACCGGGCAGGACCCGGCGCTTGTGGTGGCCGCCCAGGCAGGCGACCGCGAGGCCTTTGGCGTGCTCTACGAGCGGTATGGCGCCATGGTGCACGGCGTCCTGCTGGCGCGCGTACCAATCGACGCGGTGGACGATCTGGTGCAGGACGTCTTTCTGTCGGCATTTCAGCATCTCGAATCGCTGCGTCAGCCCGAAGCGTTCGGCGGCTGGTTGGCGGCGATCGCTCGGCGACGGGCCACGGACTATCATCGCCATAGCCGAGTGACGGAGGATGCGACCGACCTTCCCGCCGGCGACGGCGCACCGCAAGCCGAGGCTCGCGAGGTGCTCACGGCCCTCAATACTCTGCCGATCGCGTACCGGGAAACGCTGATGTTGCGGCTTGTCGAAGGGATGACAGGTCCGGAGATTGCGGAGCGCACTGGGCTGACGCCGGGCTCAGTGCGCGTCAACCTGCACCGCGGCATGAAGCACCTGCGAGAGAAACTCGGCTGGAAACCGGAGCCGATATGAACAATAGCTACCTTTGGGATCGGTCGGGGGCACGCGACCCGGAGGTTGAGCGGCTCGAACACCTCCTTGGTCCGTTGCGCCGCGAGCATCTGGCGAATGATCTTCCTGTCGAACGTCTGGTGCGGCCGCGCTCGAGCGCGAGAAGCTGGCGCTGGTATTTCGCGCCGTTCGCGCTTGCGGCGTCCATCGCCCTTCTTGTCGCCGGCACCTGGTGGAATACTCGCAGCAGCCTGGACGTATGGAACTTCGAACCCATGTCAGGAACACCGACGGTCGGAGCGATACCGCTTCTCGCGTTGCAAGGCGCTCGACTCGATCAGTGGCTGGAGACCGATGCCTCGTCAACCGCTCGACTGAGTGCGAGCGATGTGGGCGAGGTCGAAATCGGTCCCGCCTCGCGCGTCCGCCTCGCGACGGCGCGTCGCGGCGAGCACCGTCTCGAACTGCTGCGCGGCAGTCTGCACGCGTACGTCTGGGCGAAGCCTGGACAGTTCTTCGTGGACACACCCTCGGCAACGGCCATCGATCTCGGCTGCGCGTACACGCTCAACGTTGATTCGAGTGGTGATGGCCGCCTCCACGTCACGGCCGGCTGGGTGGGTCTCGAACACGACCGCCGGATATCGTTCGTGCCGGCTGGTGGCACGTGTGTGCTGAAACGAGGCCGCGGGCCGGGCACGCCGCACCTCGACGATGTGCCGTCCGCGATGGCCGGAGGACTCGCGACACTCGATTCAAGTGTGGCGGCAGACGCTACAGCCGCGGCGCTCGATGTCGTGTTGGCCGAAGCGCGGCCTGGAGATGCCTTTACGCTCTGGCATCTGTTATCGCGGCCGGATCGCCGGCAGGCTGAGCGGGTCTACGATCGGCTCGCGCAGCTGGCGCCGCCGCCCGCGAGTGTCAGGAGGGATCTCGTTCTTGCCGGCGATCGCGTTGCGCTCGATGCCTGGTGGGACAGCCTGGGGTTGGGAGAAGCGGCGCTGTTCCGGACCTGGAAGTTGCGGCCCGCCAGCCGATGACCGGCGGGCCGCCCGATCTTGCCGACGTCAGTAGGCGCCGAGATTGAGCGCCAGCAATCGGTCGGTCGCGGCTCCGGCGCGAGCTTTCTGCAAGTGTTCACCGTACGCCGTGCGGCTCTTGTCGGATGCGATCAGCGCTGCTGCAAACTCGAGCGACGCGTCATTCGGTCTGAGCGCGAGACTCTTCTTCACCAACAAATAACCGTCGGTGCTGGCGACCAGCGCGGCCAGTTTCGGCGCCCGCTCGCGGAATTCGGGTGGCTCTCCGAGATGGCTGAACTGCCTGAGCGCCTCGACAAAATACGCCGCGTCAAGCATGGTCATGGCGTCGCCCTCTCCCTTTTGCTCAGAGGCGGCGACCCGTTTCAGATATGTCGACACCATGGCCGATGCGACCTGCAGATCGCGGCTCGCATAAATGGCGGCCCGGCGCATCGTTTCCATTCTCACAATGATGGGCGTGGATGGCGTGAGCAGCGAATCGATGTCCTTTGGCAGGTTTGCGACGTTGTAGTCGGCCCGGCCGTCCCGCCAGCCGGTCACGCCACTCCACGGAAGCGAGCGCGCGTTCTCGATGTTGAAGGGATGACACAGCAGCGGGGGGCTTGCCAGGGCTGGCGCGGCCGCGACAAGTACCAGCAT
>Ga0334722_10002971_pt1 | contig 18621 bp, 12 predicted proteins | sample C3_bottom_MG_FD_207210 | JGI IMG/M metagenome (GOLD analysis project Ga0334722, IMG submission 207210) | Sediment microbial communities from Yellowstone Lake, YNP, Wyoming, USA - C3_bottom | ecosystem: Environmental > Aquatic > Freshwater > Lake > Sediment | place: USA: Wyoming | collected...
CGGAGCGCGCTCGGTCGAAAACCAGGGGCACCGTCTCACCTGCAGCGGCCTCGATATCCCGGCAGGAATGAAGAACCCGACCTCCGGCGACAATGAGGTAACCCTCAACTCCATACAGGCGGCGCAGGCCCCGCACGTCTTCAGCTATAACCGGTGGGAAGTAAAGACAGCCGGCAATCCGCTTGCCCATGCGGTCCTGCGGGGAGCGGTAGACCACCACGGGCTTGCGGTCCCGAACTACCACTATGAGGACCTTCTGAAATTCGCCGAGGCTTACAAAAAACGCGGTCTTGCCAACCCGTCGATCATTGTCGATACCAACCACTCAAACTCCAACAAGAAATACGCAGAACAGCCCCGGATCGCGAAGGAAGTGATGTGGAGCCGGAAGAATTCTTCCGTGCTGAAAGGCATGATCAAGGGGTTCATGATCGAAAGCTTTATCGAGGAAGGGGCCCAGAAAGTGACGGAGAATGTCTATGGTAAGTCCATCACTGACCCTTGCCTGGGCTGGAAAGACTCCGAAAAACTGATCAGGGAACTCGCTGAGCAGATGTAAGACCATGCAGCAGGTCAGCCTGCCCCCTGACTGCAACGAGAGGGGAACAGGCTGACCCTCTCGTTATGATAAAATCCTCTATGACCTGTTTCGATATCATCTTCCCTCTGGCGCTCGGCCCCCTCACCTACCGCTGCCCCGAGCACCTGGCGGACAGTCTGGAACCGGGCATGCTCGTCACGGCGCCGCTCAGAAAGAGGGTAACCCAGGGCATCGTCCTGAGAAAAAATGACAGCCCTCCGGACAGCAGGCTGAAGGATCTGATCGGCCCCACCGGGACGGTCATCGGCAGGCCTCTGTTGCGGCTTATCCGCTGGATGTCAGAATACTATATAGCCTCTGAAGGTATGGTCCTGAAGCAGACCCTTCCCCCGGAGCTTTTCGAAAAGACCTCGATGCGACGGCAGAAAAAAGCGGCAGAGCATGTCCGGCCCGAACTCCCTGAGCTGCCTGATTCAGTGCTTCTTCCCCTGTTCGGGGCGCTGCAGGAAAAGAAGTTCAGCCCGTTCCTCTTCCATGCCCAGTCAGTGCCCCAGGAATATTCCGCAGCGCGCGCAGTCGTTGAAAAAACAGAGAATGTGATCATCCTGGTGCCGGAGATCGCGCAGGCAGATCTGCTCTATCAGGTCCTTTCTGCCGCCGTCCCCGGGAGGGTCTGCGTGCTGCACAGCGGGCTGTCAAAGGGCCGCCGTTCTGCAGCGATCGAAGGGATCATAACCGGCAGCATGGATATTGTGATCGGAACGCGTCATGCCCTGTATGCCCCTCTGAAAAAAGTCTCATGCATCCTGGTGCTCCACGAACACAGCAGTTTCTACAAAATGGAAGACGGCATCAGGTACCACATGAGAGATGTCGCGGTCAAGAGAGGGTTTCTGGAGAAGGCCGTGGTCGTGCTTTCATCCGTCACTCCTGCCATAGATTCATATTATAATGCGCTGGCAGGAAAATACGGATTTATCCGGCCTGACAGTCCCCATCCCCGGCCAAAGATCTCGGTCGTTGACATGAGATACAGTAAGAAGACCACACCGGCACTATCGAAGACAGCGGTCAATCTTGCCGGAAGCAGGCTCGGGATCGGGAAAAACGTCATGTTCATCGTAAACAGAAAAGGCTATGCAACGCTGCTCTGCAAAGAGTGCGAGCAATCGGTCTCATGCCCCGACTGCACCGTCGCCATGGTCATGCATAAGGAAGAAAGCATACTCAGGTGTCACTACTGCGGCAGGATCAGTCAGATACCGCTGCAGTGCGAACGCTGCAAAAGCATTGCCCTGGAGCCGGTCGGGTCGGGGACTGAGCGGGTAATGGAGGACATTGAGAAAGTCCTGAAGACCCCGGCAATCAGGTTCGACAGGGATGTCATAAAAAAGCGTTCCGACATCGCAAAGATACTCGGAAATATTATTGACGCACCCGCAAACCTCCTCGTGGGAACGAAGCTCCTTACGACGCATCTCACGATGCTGCACCGTTTCTCCCTGGCCGTTATTCTGAACATCGATGCCTCGACAAACTTCCCCGATTTCAGGGCCTCGGAAAAGTCCTATGCAGAACTGGCATCCATCCTCGGGCATATTGATCAGGACGGCGACCTTTTGATACAGACAAGGGCGCCGGGCAATCCGATGCTGCGGTACTTCAGGGACGGAAACTACCGCGGCTTTGTCAATGAGGAGCTTGAGATGCGCAAGGTACTCTCGTTCCCCCCTTTCTCGCGTATGATCGAGATCACGATTTCCGGCAAGGCAGAACTGGCGGAGCAGATCGTCAGGGGGCTCACCAGAACTGCCCCGTCGATCGAGATACTCGGGCCTGTGGTATCCCAGTCCAGGCACGGTCTCCGTCAGATGTCGATATTCCTGAAGTCAGCGGACAGAAAGGCCCTGAACCGTGCAGCCAGGTCTGTCCTGGATGCCTATGGTACAGACAAAGAGACCCGGGTCAGGATCGATGTAGATCCTGGCTGACCAGTTTTCGAACTGATTTACTCATTGAAAAGATTGTCAATAAGCTATAGAATGAAACTGTTAACCTGTAACTTTTGCTTAACAATATATTAATAATCCTTACAGGAGGCCACAATGAAACGTTTATCACTTGTTGTTTTGACTGTCTTTCTAGCCGTCTTTTCCGGATCAACCCTCTTTGCCGCAGAGACCTTTGACCTGGCCATTCCCCTGCCCCTGACCGGCAAGCAGGCGAAGTTCGGGGAGATGATGAAGAGGTCATATGAAATGGCAGCAGAGGAGATTAATGCAAAGGGCGGCATCAAAAAGAAAAAGATTGCCCTCTCCTTCGAGGACTCCGGGGCAAAACCCGAGACCGCCCGGGCCATCGTTGAAAAACTGATCGATACGAAGAAACAGCCGATAATCGTCGGCGAATACACCTCCGCCTGCGCCAAGGCGGTTGCAGCGGTTGCTGAAGAAAGAAAGACCCCCTATCTCGTCGTGGCGAGCGCTGACGATGACATAACCCAGAAGCACTATAAATATGTCTTCCGCCAGAACCCGGTGAATGAGCATTACAGCGATGCGGTCATCGACTTTATCCAGAAGGTCGTCAAGCCGAAGACCATGGTGATACTCTATGAAAGTTCGGCCTTCGGCACGTCAGGCGCAGAGGCCATGTCCAGAGATGCTGCAAAGGCCGGCATCAAGGTTCTCCTGAAGGAAAAATATGAGGCCGGCTCCGTGGATTTCAAGCCCCTGCTCTCAAAGGTCAAGGCCACTCAGGCGGATGTTATCTACATGGTCTCCTATGTCATGGACGCCTCACTCCTGATGAAGCAGATCAAGGAACTCAGGATCGATGCAAAACTCTTTGCCGGCGGCGCAGCGGGCTTTGCTATACCGGAGTTCATTGCGAATGCAAAAGAGGCTGCCGAATATGTTATCACGGCAACACTCTGGACACCTCAGCTCAAATATCCCGGCGCAAAAGAATACGCCGAGAAATACAGGGCCAAATACAAGGATTATCCGTCATACCACGGGGCATCTGCATATGCTGCGCTCTATGTGGTGAAAGACGCGCTTGAAAGGGCAAAGACCTGGACCACCGACGGCATACGCACGGCGCTCAAGGCCACGAATACCATGACTGCCTTCGGACCGGTCAGGTTCGAGGACAAGGAGGGTTACCAGAACCAGAACTTTATTGACACCTTTGTCCTTCAGGTGATCAAGGGAGAGCATGAGACGATCTGGCCCGAAAAATATGCCAGCAAAAAATATATCTACCCGATCCCGACATGGAGAGAAAGAAGATAGACCGGTAATCATATGACGGCCCCCCAGGTCGAAGTCCTTCTGCAGACGATCCTGTCAGGCCTCCTCCTGGGAGGCCTGTATGCCCTGATCGGCATCGGCATGACCCTCATTATGGGCGTCATGAAGATCATCAACCTCGCCCATGGAGAGCTGATGATGGTCGGCATGTATATCGCCTATGTCCTCTTTTCAGTCTTTCATATTGATCCGTATCTCTCGATCCTGGTGGCCGCACCGGCACTGTTTCTGCTCGGCATTTTCCTTCAGAAGTTCCTGATCAATCCGGTAATGAAGGTCGACGCGATCATCCCGGAGAACCAGGTTATCCTTACCGTCGGCATCGGCATGGTGCTCTCGAATCTCGCCACGATCATCTTCTCTTCCGATTACAAGACCACCCCGGTCGACTATGCAACCACGGCCTGGTACCTGTCAGATATCTGGAAGGCTTCGCCCATAGAACTGTCGCTCTCCCTGCCATGGTCGGTCTCGTTCTGTTTTGCCCTTATGATTACCGGGGCCCTGTGGTTCTTCCTCACGAGGACCGATATGGGCAAGTCGATCAGGGCCACGGCGCAGGACAAGGATGCAGCCCTGCTCATGGGTGTTAATGTGGAAAGGATGCGTGTGGTTACGTTCGGCCTCGGCTCTGCCCTGGTCGGCTCGGCCGGCTGCCTCTTCATACCAATCTATTACCTGTACCCTGACCTGGGTGGCCAGTTCACGCTGACGGCCTTTGTCATAACGATCCTCGGAGGACTGGGGTCGACCGTCGGCGCCATTGTCGGCGGCCTGATTCTCGGTGTCTTTGAGTCCCTCACCTCGACCTATATAGGCATGGGCTGGGCGCCGGTCGGCAGGTTCGTCATCTTTCTCGCGGTGCTCATCTTTGTACCCCAGGGCATAATGTCTCTCTTCCAAAGAAAGCGGTTCGGCAGATGAATAAAGTCCTGCCCCTGATCATTGCCGGCATCCTCGCCGTTCTGCCCCTTATCGGCCTGAGCTCCTACTGGATGCATATCCTGATCCTGGTGATCATGTGGTCGGTCATCGGCATGGCATGGAACCTCCTTGGCGGTTACTGCGGACAGGTCTCCTTCGGCCATGCTGCCTTTTTTGGCGTCGGCGCCTATACCGCCGGAATCCTCTATAACAAGGCCGGCATCTCGGCCTGGTGGGGTCTGCCGGTCAGCATTGTGGTGGTCGTCCTTTTTGCCCTGGTCATCGGCTACATCTGCCTGCGGCTGAAGGGGCCTTTCTTCGCCCTCGGGACGCTCGCCACGGGGGTCATCCTCAGGGTCACGGCAGAGAACCTCACCACCCTCACGGAAGGCGATCTCGGTATCATGATCAGGGAACGGACCTGGATCGATAAAACCTGGTACTTTTACATCATCCTGCTGCTTGCCGTTGTCTCGTTCTTCACCGTGAAGAAGGTCATAGAATCAAAGCTCGGCTACTATTTTGTAGCGATCCGCGAGGACCAGGACGCTGCAGAGTCCCTTGGCATCAATACGACCTTTTATAAAACAGTTGCACTCAGCCTGAGCGCTGTTCTTACCGGTCTTGCCGGCGCGTTTTACACAAACTATATGGGATATATCGATCCCAAGATCGTTTTTGCGCTCCACGACATCTCTATCGTCGCGATCATGGTCGTCATGGTCGGCGGAGTTGCAACCTTTTGGGGGCCTTTTGTCGGCGCGATCATCATGGTCTTTCTTGCCGAGCTCATCCGGTCGATCCCGAGGCTCGGCGCTGCGCATCATACATTTTTCGGCATCCTGCTTATTGTAATCATCATTTATCTGCCGAACGGCATAACCGGGGACAATCCAAAACTGAAACGCTTGCTCAGAATAGGAAAAACTACATAATGGCCATGCTCGAGGTCAGAAACGTTTCACGATTCTTCGGCGGTTTGGCAGCCCTTACCGATATCTCCTTCTCGGTCAACAAAGGGGAGATCCTCGGACTTATCGGTCCGAACGGAGCGGGAAAGACCACACTTTTTAATGTGATCAACGGGTTCTACAGCCCTTCGCAGGGAGAGGTCCTGTTCAAGCAGGAGAGGATCTCAGGACTCAAACCGCACAAGATCTGCTTGCGGGGAATAGCCAGAACCTTTCAGGTCGTCAAACCGCTCCAGCGCATGTCCGTACTTGACAATGTCATCGCCTCGGCATATCTGAGGACACACTCGCGTGCCGTGGCCGAAGCAAAGGCGATCGAGACCCTGAAATTCACCGGACTCTTCGACGATCGCACTATCATCTCCAAGGGGCTTCCGCTCGGCAAGAGAAAAAAGCTTGAGATTGCGCGGGCGCTCGCAACCAGCCCTGAAATGATCCTCCTCGACGAGTCTTTCGCAGGACTCAACCCGACAGAACTGAACGAATCAATCGAGATCATCCGGAATATCAAGACAACGGGCATAACCATCATGATCATTGAACATCACATGAAGGTCATCATGGCGATATCCGACAGGATCGTGGTGCTCAATTACGGACAGAAGATCGCAGAAGGCTCGCCTGAGGAGATCAGGGACAACCCCCTTGTAATCGAGGCATATCTCGGGGATGCGCAGAATGCTTGAGACAAGACATCTGAACGTATTTTACGGAGATATCCAGGTAATCTGGGATGTATCTTTTTCGGTCGCCAGGGGAGAGGTCGTGGCCCTGATAGGCGCCAACGGAGCCGGGAAATCGACGATACTCAAGACCATCTCGGGGATTATCCGGCCGGCAGACGGCGAGATATTTTTTGAGGGTCAGCCGATCCATACCCGTAAGGCCTACACCATGGTGGAAGCCGGCCTGGCCCATGTGCCCGAGGCACGAAGGCTGTTCGTCGAAATGACGGTCGAGGAAAACCTGGATATGGGCTCGTTAAAAGGTGCCGCCAGGACAAACAGAAACAGGACCCGGGAGATGGTCTTTGATCTCTTTCCGAGGCTGCGGGAACGGAGAAAACAGGTTGCCGGAACACTCAGCGGCGGCGAACAGCAGATGGTAGCGATCGGGAGGGGCCTGATGTCGCTGCCTTCGCTGATCATGTTCGACGAACCTTCTCTGGGCCTTGCCCCGCTCCTGGTGAGAGAGATCTTCAATGTCATCAGAAAGATCCGGTCCGAAGGCGTTACGGTCATGATCGTTGAGCAGAATGTTAAGCAGACCCTGGCCGTTGCAGACCGGGCCTATGTGCTTGAAACCGGCAGGATCGTGCTCGAAGGCACCGGCGAAGCACTGCTGAATGATGCGCATGTCAGAAAGGCATACCTGGGAGTATAACGATGGAGGTGGCACTATGTTCGTATCAGACTGGATGACAAGAAAGGTTTTCACCGTTGCACCCGACAGCAGTGTATCTGAAGCCATGAACCTGATACGCTCAAAAAAGATCAAGCATATTCCGGTCGTCAGGGACGATAAACTGAAGGGGATTGTCTCTGACCGCGATATACGGGACTATGCCCCGTCCGGTGCAACCTCCCTCGACGTTTATGAACTGCATTATCTCCTGGCAAAAACCAGGGTCAGGGAGATCATGAAACAGGGGGTGGTCACCACATCGTCCGATACCCCGATTGAAGAAGCGGCGATGCTCCTGCATGAGAGAAATATCGGCTGCCTTCCGGTCGTCGAAGGAGGCAGACTCGTCGGCATTATCTCGGACCGTGATATCTTTCGCGCGCTGATCGATATCACCGGCGTACGGCATGGAGGCCACCGCATCAGCCTGCTGGTTGACGACCGTCCCGGCTCGATCAGAGAGGTTGCCGACATCATCAGAAAATATGGCTTCAGCCTTCAGGGCATCATGACGTCATATGAAAAAGTTCCGTCAGGCCGGCGCCATATTGTTATCCGCGCCAACGGCGCCGGAGGCTTTGCCCCGCTCAAGTCTGAACTGACCGGCAGTTACCAGGGAGTCAGGATCCGAAAAGGCTGATTCGAGGCGTATTTTCCATAGGGGCCGTCTTCAAGTGGATAACCGGGGCTGCCGGCTTTGAGCCTTACCCGGCGGGCCGGGCCGTGGAAAACAATTTATCGAGGAGAACCTTCAGCTGCTCTATCCGGTACGGCTTTGCCAAGGCCTCCACAAACCCGTATTCCCTGAAATGCTTCAGCACAGGGCTGTCTGCATAGCCGCTTGAGATGACCGCCTTCACCCCGGGGTCTATCTCAAGAAGTCTCTTGACTGCCTGATCGCCTCCCATACCGCCCTGTATCGTCAGATCGAGGATAACCGCGTCATAGGACTTTCCCGAAGCCTTTGTCCTGTTGAATATTTCTATCGCCTCCGCACCATTATTTGCAAAGGTGACCTCGCATCCAAGAAATTCCATCATATTTTCAACCAGGTTTCTGATCCTTTCATCGTCATCCATAAAAAGGATCTTCCTTGACCCAGACTCTGTTTTCGTTAACCCGGGTTCGCCGGCTGCGTAGCCTTCTGCTGACGCCGGAAGCCAGATATGGAATGTCGTTCCCTCCCCTTCCTGTGACTCAACGCTGATATGACCATCATGTTTATTGATGACCGACATGCAGATAGAGAGCCCGAGCCCGGTACCCTTACGGCTCCCCAGCCCCTTTGTCGAGAAGTACGGGTCAAAGATCCTGTCGAGATTCATCCTTGATATGCCGGACCCAGTGTCTTTTACCGAGATCTTCGCATAGTGTCCCTTCTTCAGCGACGCCGACTCACCACCGGTGATGGTAATATTTTCTCCGGTGATCATTACGGTACCGCCCCCGGGCATGGCCTCCCTGGCATTGATAATTATATTATTGAAGACCTGGAGCATCTGTCCTTCATCTATCTCGATGGGCCAGAGGTCCCGGGGAAGGACGAAACTGGCGGCAACGTTCGAGCCACTCAGGGCGAGGGCCGCAGATCTTCTCAGGATGCCCTCTATTGACGATATCTTCCTTACCGGATCGCCGCCTTTTGAGAAGGTCAGCAGCCTGAAGCTGAGCTCCTTGGCAGCCTCTGAGGCCTCTTCTGCATTGTCAAGCAGCTCGGCGACCCTCTCCGATTTTCCTTCAGCAAGAAACATCTTCCCCAGGGAGATATTCCCCATGATCCCGGTAAGGAGGTTGTTGAAGTCATGCGCAATGCCCCCGGCAAGGACCCCGACAGATTCAAGCTTCTGGGCCTTGCGGACTTCTTCTTCCATTTTTTTGTCCTCGGTAATATCCCTGAAGGCAGTCACCGAACCGACAACTGCCCCCTCTTTCATCAGGGGAGTGCTGATTATCGACACGGGAAATACGGTCCCGTCTCTCCGCACAAAAACCTCATCAGAGGAAACATAAGCTGTTTGCTGGGCAATAACGCCATGCACCCTGCATTCTGCAAGAGGCAGGGGACTGCCGTCCGGCCTGAGGTAGTGGACAAGGTCATGAGCGCCCTTCTCGTTCAGCTCTTCCTTCGTCCATCCCCAGAGATGCTCTGCCATGGGATTCATGAATGATATCTTGCTGTCAGGGTTGAAAACGTAGATCCCAACGCCCAGGTTAGAGGTCACATCCTGCAGGAGTTGTTCACTATGGCGCAGCTGTTCCTCTGCCTGCTTGCGCTGGGTAATGTCCTGGTATGTCCAGAGGTTTCCCCGATGCTCCCCGCCGATGATAATCGGCGCATAGTCCCTTTCCAGTACCCGGCCGTCCGCCATCAGGCATTCCTCTCCCGTTACAACCTCCTGCCGCACAAGAAGTCCCTCGAGGCCGCAGAGAAAGCCTTCCGGGCAGGCGAACAGGCTGCAGCATTCCTGTGCAGCGTTCCTGCAGTCTGCGCCGATCAGCGCCTCGGGAGGAGCGGGGATGCGGAAGAGATCGCAAAACTGCTGATTGGTATACAGGATCTTCCGGTTTTCATCTTCAAAAAGCACGCCGTCGCGAATGTTGTCGATCAGGGTCTTCAGCCGGGCAGAACTGGCAGTCAAAACCTCCTCGGCCTTCTTGCGTCCGGTGATGTCGGTATGGATGCCGATCATTCTTACTGGTTTATGCCCCGCATCGAACTCAACGATTTTTCCGACAGAGCTGATCCACTTCCAGTCTCCGCTCTTCGCTCTGCGGCGGTACTCCATCGTTCGGGGGCCCCCGGTTGCAAGGCATGCACGGTACTCGCTGACGACAGCATCCCGGTCTTCGGGGTGAATATTTTCAATCCACTCATTCAGACTGGTCGAAAATTCTTCCGGGTCATACCCTATCAACGAAACATACTCGGGGCTGACCGTGACTTTGCCTGTCTGAACCTCTAAATCAAACCACCCCTGACCAGCCGAACTGAGAGCCAGCCGGAGACGCTCCTCGCTTTCGCGCAGTGCGTTCGCTGCCCTGGTGCGCTCGGTGGTGTCTTCCGTATAGACCACAACCATGTCAGGTGGCACGAAGATATAGTCCACATGAAAGTCCTTTGTCTCGCCGGAACTCACAAACGTATAGGTCATTTCGCGCCGGATGTGTTCCTGCTGTTTGTGGCACGTCTGCATATCAGCCACGATATCCTCGCGGTCCTTATAAAATTGACTCGCTTTAGCGCCGAAATAGGTGCTGATCTTCCCCCCGGTTATCAATTCGGCCGCCATATTACAGTCAATGAGCATGAAGTCGTCACCCTCATTTCGCCAGGTGTAGGCCGGCACCGGAAGCCAGCGGTATTGTGACCGGAAACGCTGTTCACTCTCCTGCAGTTTCTGCGTCCTTTCCCTGACACGCTCCTCCAGTGCCCTGTTTATATTCCTGATTTCTTCGAACTGGTGTGCCAGGGCCAGAGTCATCTCCAGGAAATTATCAACCAGGTGCTGTGTTTCAACAATCCTGCTTCGGGGCCAGGTAATCGCCTCGCTGGTCAGCAGTTTTGAGGGTACATCGGCGGACACGGTGCTGAGTTCTTCCAGTGAGCTGACAAGCCACTGGCTCAGAAGCTTGGCGAGCAGCAGGGCGACGAGAAGCATCACAAAAACCTCTCCAAAATAGGCAGCATATTTTTCAAAGAGCTTCTTCTGAACAGGGGCGATCGGCAGCTCGAGGATCAGTTTCCACTCAGACAGATCTCCGATTCTGCTTTCAGCGACATAAAAAGATCTCTTCCACCGCTCCGAGACCGGTGTGTTCTTATGGCTCAGCGGCACCCACTGCGAAATCCCATCGTCATGCTGCGTAAAATCTCCTGGCCCGCGGGTAAAGGTATCCATAACCTTCAGATCCGTCCGGTTGGTAACAATGACCCGGTTATGACTGTCGACAAGAGTAAATAAAAGCCCCTGGACCATCTGCCCTTGTGCATTGAGTGCAATAAGCTGCTGCAACCCCTGCAGGTTGAGTATGACGCCGACATATCCGGCATATTCCCCCTGCAATACTATCGGGACAAGCAGGGCCGCAACAGGACTGGGAACTCCCACCCTTCCGGTCATGATCTCGGAGAGCATCGGCTTGAGCGTCTGCTTCAAGGCAGGAAGGTAGTCGCGGTCTGCAAAGCTCTTTCCTATGTTCGAATGGCCCAGTTCGTCAATCCGCGGTGCATAGGCACGACTGACAGCACTCCCGTCCATAATTCCTATCCTTATAAGGTCGCGGTGCGTGTCAACGGTCAGCTCCACAATTTGCTGCATCCGGGCAACAGGCTGTTTTTCGGACTCCTTCGCAACATACGCGATCACCTCCAGATTCGCCTTCAGCCACTTATCAATGTTCCCGGAGATGCGTTCTTTTGAAAAACCGAGAGACCCGCGGATCGAGCGGTCGGTATCTGTCAATTCTTTTCTGCTCTGCACAGCCAATAGTGACAGAGATGCGGTCAGTACGAAGAATGCCAGGATATTGAACACCAGTTCGCGGAGGGAAAATGAGGTTTTCCTGAAGCGGGAAGAGGCCGCCATGAAGATCAGCCGCGCTGCCAGAGTATTCGCGATGCCGTTGACCGTCTGTTTCACCATCGTTAACGTGGTGTTACTCATAGGGAGATGCATTATGCCATGGTAGAAAAAATAGGCCAGAGGCATGCCAATACAGACCCAGTAGATGGTGTCCGCTTCAACAATACCTGTACTCTTCCTCCGGTTCAGAAGGCCGACAAAGAGCACTTCAGCGGTCATGATAATGATCGCATAGGGATGGTTCCAGCGCAGGTAGGTTATACTGCTGATGAGCACAGCGGCAAGAACGCCGTACCGGAGACCCAGCATCTGCAAGGCAAGCATCGCGAAGATACTGCCGAAAATGAACTGAATATTAAAGAAGATCTCGTAGCTGAAATAGTTGCCGGCAAGCCCTGCGGCCGTCAGCGCAGCAAAAAGCGGCAGAGCCTGCTTCAATCCCTGCAATGTTATGTCTTTCCCGGTCATAGGTATACTATCTCATTCTATACGATTGGAGAATTATTTCAATGAATATTTTCGGTGGGCGGTGATGCAAAAAAAAGCCCGGCGTGACGCCGGGCTTTTTCTATTACTCTGGAGACGGTCTCAGGCGGTGACGACGCTGCAGCTCTCCTTCAGCCAGAGGAGTCTGGAACCCTGCACCGTGGCCTTCTGTGTCGCCTCAAGCAGGCTTCCGGCAGTCTCATCAAGACCGGCATCACGTTTAAAGGGACTGAAGGTCACCTTCGCCTTTATCTTGAGCACTTTTCTGATGTCCGTGTCCTTCGGCATCTTGAGCGCTGTTCCCATGGCCTCTGCAATACTGATAATGATAGACGCGTCGGTCCGCACATCGCCGGAAGGTTCGACAATCTTATGCACCTCTTTAACCCTGCCCAGATAATCGATAACCGTGCCCTCGGATTCAAGCGCGTGCGCTGACGGCAGCACCAGGTCCGCCTGCAGGGCCAGGTCTGTCATCAGAGGCGTCTGGACGATCAGGAACTCCGTTTCAGGCCTTGCAGCCACCGGCAGTTCGCCGACCGCATAAAGAACCTTAGTCGAAGAAGCGGTAATGTCTTTGAACTTCTTTCCCCCGGACGTCAGCCCCATGAGGACAACGCCCCTGGCATTTGCCTCAAAAGGAACCGCAAGGGTGTCACCTTTTATGAGTGAAAGATTGGCCGCAGCCCTGAAGAGGGCCGGGGACGCCAGGATGACCGGAGACTTCGCAGCAATAAAGATATCAGCTGCCTCCATCGCCTTGTCAGACGGGTCGATCTGGGACAGGGCAGACACCATCTCTTTGGGTGCCTTGACACCCTTCGAGATCACCGCCTGCGCCAGTTCCCCGATCATCTTCACCTCATCGCCCCGGAGGGCGACCGTGGCAGACGACGCGATCGAAGAATCTGCCGGACTGATCACGATCAGCCTTGCTCCGTCATTGTTCATCTTTCTTCTTATCAGGGCATGCAGCGCCGGCAGCACCCGTTCCCACTGGTCAGTGGCAACGCCCGCAAGAATAAAGAGATCCGCCTGCTCCATAGCAGCCGCATCCACCGATCCGGCCTTCAGCACCTCGGCGTCTGCATACAGACTGACCGATGAATCATAATCCTTTGTCTTTATCACCTCAGCCGCAAGCTTCTTAAGCAGTGCAGCGTCTTCGTTCAGAATACTTCCGTTGCTGACCACAGCAGCGCCTTCCCCGGCGGCCTTCAGTTTTTCAGCAGCCGTGCTGATGGCATCCTCCCAGGTCGTCTCCTGCAGGACCCCGTCGACACGCTTCATCGGGGTCCTGACCCTGATATCTGAATTGATGCAGTCAAACCCGAAACGTCCGATGGCGCAGATATACCGTTCCAGGCTTCCTTCCGGAGCACCGGCGTTCACCTTGACCACCTCTCCCTCTTTGGTACTCGCCGAGATGCTGCATGCACTCCCGCACGACAGACAGATTGAATCCGCGTGAGCGTATTCCCACTCCCGGCCTCTTCTCCAGCGGTCTGACTCGAGGAGGGCATTGACAGGACAGACGTCGACACAGCTGCCGCAGAAGGTGCAGTCTGATTCCTGCAGCGGCCGGTCGTTGGCCGTAATGACACGCGACCCCACACCGCGCCCGCTGAAGTCGAGCACATTGGTACCCTGGGCTTTGCAGACCCTCACGCAGCGGCCGCAGAGTACGCAATAGTCAGGGTCCCTTTTGATAAACGGGTTCGCTTCGTCGGTCGCATACCCGAACTTCTTCCGGGTAAAGGTGGACTCCTTCAGCTCGAAATCGTAGGCATACTGCTGAAGATTACAGACTCCGGCCTTGGTGCAGGTCATACAGTCCAGCGGATGCATCGAAAGGATAAGATCAATGATGAACTTCCGTATCTCCTGGATCTTCTCGGTCTTCGTAATGACCGACATGCCTTCGCGCACCCTCGTCGTGCAGGCGATCAGCGGGGCCTTCATGCCCTCAATCTCGACGAGGCAGAGCCGGCACGCACCGATACCCTTCATTCCCTTGAGGTAGCAGAGGTTCGGAATATGGATGCCAGCTGCCTTTGCAGCCTCGATCAGGTTCGTCCCTTCAGAAACCTGCACCTCTCTGTTATCTATCTTCAGATTAACCATTTTCACTTTTGCATCTGTCGCTGAATTAGCCCCTGCATTAGACATTGAGTCCTCCATTATATGAATAAACTGTATATTCTCTGAATAGTTGCCGCTAACTGATCGGCTTTGGCGCTAAACGCCAACTGTCTCTGGCGTCCTGGCACTCACCAGGACGATCGCCCCTTCCGGGCAGACCTTGATGCATTCACCGCACCGGGTACACCGCCGCTGCCGTATTTCAAAGGGCAGATAACCGCTCCTGTAGGCCTTACGTATCTCACCGTGGATTGCGAAGAACTTGCATGCGGCCCTGCATTCGCCGCACATGGTGCATTTCCCGGGGATGATCCTGTATTCGATGAGCTTCGCACACTGCAGATCAGGGCAGTTGCCCTCAATATGTTCCTTGTAGACCCCGGTGCCGATCCAGTCGAGGATGAACTTCCCGGTATCTTTGCCCTTCTTGCAGAAGGACGCCTCAACCATGTCTGCAGCGATACGGTTAAGGGCCAGGACGTCCGCCTCACTTCCCTTGCCATCGACGAGGTTCTGCAGCCTTATCCGGGCCTCATAACTCCCCATCGCACAGGGGAAGCACCGGCCGCACATCGGCCCCGCAAGAAATTCGGTCACAAAGTACAGGGCCTTCTGCACCGGACAACCCTTTTCCTCCGCAGCGTTCTTTATATCGTCTACCTTCAGTTCTTTTATCTGTTCTGGTTCTGTCATGGGTTACCTCTAATACATGTCATCTGCCATATAGATGACTTCAGGAAGGAGATAAGAAACAAGATCGCGGTAGGAAATCATACCAATGACCTTTTCATCCTCAGTCACCGGCAGATGCCGGATCTTCTTCTCGGACATCAACTGGACCGCTATGGCGATATCAACCGATGAATCAAGCGTCAAGGGCTTAGGGGTCATCACCTTGCCCATCAGCTCCTCATTCATTGCCACCTTTTTCGCGAAGCAGTGCATAATGTCTCTTTCGGTGAATATGCCTATCAGCTTCTCCTCATCATCGACAATCAGCAGAGACCCTACGTTGTTGCCGTCCATGATTGTCACGGCATCGGCAAGTTTGCAGTCTTTCTTGCAGGTAAGAACCTTCATTGGTTTTGATGCTATCACATCCTTGAGTGTCATCTTAGCCCTCCTTTCAAGGACCTCTATTTTATCTGAAGGAATCCCGAATTGTTCCTCGAGTTTCACTACGCTTTGTTTCCTGATCTTTACCGCTCCGACCGGGCATGCGTTATAGCAGGCCTTGCACTTCGTACAGTACTGGCGGTCGATTGCATAGATATCGTGCGTTTCGGTCACTGCGTCGAAGGCACAGGCAGCCTTGCAGAGTCCGCAGCGTATGCACTCCGGCTGATTGATGAAAAATACCCCTGTGCCACTGCAGACGTTCGAACGGCAGTAGTTGTCGTAGATATGTTCCTCATATTCGTGCCTGAAATATTTTATCGTGCTCAGGACGGGGTTGGGAGCGCTCTGTCCCAGGCCGCAGAGAGAACCCTCCTGGATCATTTTCCCGAGCTCTATCAGGCGGTGGATATCACCCGCCTGCCCCTTTCCCTGCGTGATCCGCTCGAGGACTTCGAGCATCTGTGACGTACCGATCCTGCAGGGCGGACACTTGCCGCACGACTCTGACTGGGTGAACGACAGGAAGTATTTTGCGACATCGACCATACAGGTCTCCTCGTCAAGGACGACCATGCCGCCGGAACCCATCATTGAGCCGACCCGGTAGAGCGAGTCAAAATCAACCGGCAGGTCCAGCTGGCCGGCAGGAAGACAGCCGCCCGAAGGCCCTCCCGTCTGGACCGCCTTGAACGCCTTGTCCCCGAGTATACCGCCCCCGATATCGTAGATGATCTCCCGCAGGGTCGTCCCCATCGGTACCTCAACGAGGCCGGTATTCTTGACCTTGCCGGTCAGGGCAAACACCTTCGTCCCCGGAGAGGTCTGGGTGCCGATACCCAGGAACCAGTCCGCACCCTTCTCGATGATCGGAGGCATGCAGGCATAGGTCTCGATATTATTAAGATTGCTCGGATAGCCCCAGAGCCCGCCGCCTACTTCTGAAAGTCTTGGCGGCCTGGGCCTCGGGAAACCCCTGTCTCCCTCGATCGAGGCGACGAGTGCCGTCGATTCGCCGCAGACAAATGCTCCGGCGCCCTCGCGGACATCGACGATAAAATCAAAACCGGAGCCGAGGATGTTTTCTCCGAGCAGGCCCATCTCTTCAGCCTGGCTGATGGCTGTCTTCAGATTCTGAACCGCCAGCGGATACTCGTGGCGCACATAGACGAACCCGTAATGGGCCTTCAGCGCATAGGCACAGATCAGCATGCCCTCCAGAAGACTGTGCGGGTCGCCCTCCATGATCGCCCTGTCCATGAACGCACCGGGGTCGCCTTCGTCTCCGTTGGCTATCACGAACCGGATCTTCTCCGGCGATTTATTTGTATGAGCCCATTTCTTGCCTGCGGGGAAACCGGCACCGCCACGACCCCTGAGGTTTGCATGGTCTATCTCATGCATCACATCATCAGACGTCATCGAGCCGAACATCTTTTCTGCCGCACTGTAACCGCCGACCGCAATATAGTGGAGGATGTTATTCGGATCGACCAGGCCATTGTTTCGGAGGGCGATCCTGAGCTGTTTCTTATAAAAGGGAACGTTTTCCACCTCTTCGATCGGGTCGCTCAGGTACGAATCCCGGTAAAGCAGGGAACGCAGGGACTTTCCGACCGAAAAGGTATGAGCTATCAGGTCCCTGGCATCCTCTCCCTTGACCTTCTGGTAGAAAAAGCCGTGGGGCTCGACCTTCATGACCGGTCCCTTCTGGCAGAGTCCCTGGCACCCGGTCTTGACAATCTCGAGCTCAATCCCTCTTCTCGATGACTCTTCCTCAAGACCGGCAACCAGTTTTTTCGCACCGGAGGCCACGCAGGCAGTACCACAGCAGACCCTCACCCTGTTCTTTTCAGCGTTGAAGGTATCCTCCTTCAACTGCACTCTCAGACTTTTCAGGTCGTTTATGCTATTCAATCTCGTCATAATCTCTAGTCCTCTTTCACCGACTTGATCAGGTCGTTCAGTTTCTTCTTGTTGATATCGCCGATCACGTCTTCATTCACCGTCGCTACCGGTGCCAATCCGCAGCACCCGACACACCCGACCGTTTCAAGGGTCATGGCAAGGTCAGGAGTGGTCTCTCCATCCCTGACGCCAAATTCATTCTGCAGGGCATCAAGAACGTTCCTGGCACCTCTGACATGGCAGGCGGTCCCCATGCAGACCCGGACAACCTTTTTGCCTCTGGGAGAAAAATGAAATTGTTTGTAAAAGCTGGCAACACTATAGACCTCTGCAAGGGGGAGCGAAAGTTTTTTTGCAAGTTGGCCCAGGACGTCTCCGGGGAGATACCCATAGTCCTCCTGAATCTTCTGGAAGCTATGCATCAGGACACCTTTTTTTCTGTCCTGCTCACGCAGGATCTTCCCGACTTTCCCGATCACCTGATCAACGTTCAGTTCTTCAACCTTCATTGGTTCACCTCAAGGAATCTTTATTCCGGGCGCCGCAGGCTTCCTTACTTTCTTCCCCTGCGGTACGCTCACTGCCTTTTAACCGGATCAACCCATGCCCAGTTTTTAAGGAAATATACGGTAACACACTTTTTTCGCGTTTTGTTATTTTATTATCTTATTAGTTTATAAAGGCCGTGCTTATTGACATATAAGCTCTTAGAGACTGTGGGTGAAACTCCCGCGCAGTATCAGGATATACATGCCATTGCCCCATTGTTTAGAAGAAATCTTCAGACGCAATCTGGTGGTGGATTCCGGTTATAATATCTTATGGATAATTAGTAAAAGGTGTGATATCATAAAATTCTTTAATGAGTTCATATCACTAAGTTATAGTTAACCATTGACCCTGGAGGTAACACACGATGTACAGGATACTGCGAAAAGAAGTCCTCAGTGATGTAGTAAAGCTCATGGATATCGAGGCCCCGCATGTGGCGCGCAGGGCGGCGGCTGGACAGTTTACTATTGTACGTATCGACGAATTCGGGGAAAGGATACCGCTGACCATAGCGGACTTTAACCGCGAGCGGGGCACCATAACCATCATCTTCCAGGAACTGGGCAAATCGACCATACAACTCGGAAAGATGAAGGAAGGCGACAGTATCGCCTCATTTGCCGGTCCCCTGGGCCACCCTACAGAGATCGAGAATTTCGGCACGGTCATCTGCATGGGCG
>Ga0334722_10002972_pt1 | contig 18621 bp, 21 predicted proteins | sample C3_bottom_MG_FD_207210 | JGI IMG/M metagenome (GOLD analysis project Ga0334722, IMG submission 207210) | Sediment microbial communities from Yellowstone Lake, YNP, Wyoming, USA - C3_bottom | ecosystem: Environmental > Aquatic > Freshwater > Lake > Sediment | place: USA: Wyoming | collected...
GAGCGCCAGGCAGGTCGCCAGGCAGGTCGCCGGGCGGGTCCCCGGGCGCGCTAGCCGGGCGCGCTGGCCGGGCGCGCTGGCCGCAGGCCGGTCCGACCCGACCGCGGACCGGTGGGTCACCAATCCCGCAGCGGAAGGCGTTTTTCGAAACCCAGGACCTCCCACAGGCCGTCGTTCTCGAGGAGTTTCTTTATCTCGGCCTTACCCTTGTGGGCGGCCGGCCAGTCCTGCTCCTGGAACGACATGTGGAGCAGCAGGCGGGCCAGATTGAGGGCGTCCATCTGCAGCCCCCGCGGGCTCACCTTATCGAGGGTGTCGGCGGCGGTGTGGCCCCAGCCGCGCTCTCCCGGCTTGCGACCGGGCGGTCGGGTCGACGACATGAAGCCGCTGGGGACGCCGGCGGCGGCGAAATTGAACTGGTCTGAATACGGGCTGATCCCGTTTTTCAGCGTCCAAGGCTGCTTCATCCGCTTGGCCATGTCCTTGAAGACGGGCAGAAGTTCCTTCCAACCCTGGATGAGAAGAACCGGCTCGCCCCCTGCCCCGGCGGCGTCGACGTTGACCATGAACTGGACGTTGCGCATCTCCCGTCGGTGGGCGTGGACGTACTCCTCCGAGCCGATGAGCCCGATCTCCTCGAGCGGGAAGATGACGAAGCGGATGGTGTGGGGCAGCTCCTCCTTGATGCGGGCCAGGGCCCGGGCGGCTTCGAGGACGATGACCGTTCCCGACCCGTTGTCCATGGCCCCGGGGGCGATGTCGTGGCCGTCCAGGTGCCCGCCGGCGATGAGCAGGCGCCGCGGGCTCTCCCGGCCGGGGAGCTCGCCGCAGATATTCCAGGAGGTCATCCGCTCGATCCTGTTCCTGGCCGTCACCCTGACCCTGACCGGGCCCTTCTCGGCCAGGCGGAGGATGGCCGCGCCGGTTTCTTTGGAGACAGCGATCCCTGGGATCTCGGCCTCGGCGTTGAATCTCAGGGAGCCCGTCTCCTCCAGCAGGCCCGGTTCATCGCGCATCCAGATGAAGGCGGCCGCGCCGGCGGCCACCGCCCGACCGAACTTCTCCACCCGGTGCATGGTCCGCTTCAGGTCGGGCGGGGACTCGGTGGTGACCATGACGACGTTGCCCTTTATCTCCGCGGCCTTCTCGGCGTAGACGTCGGGGTGGCCGGAGCCGAGGAAGACCAGCTCGCCCTGGACCGTCCCGGTGCCGCAGTAAGGCAGGGCGATGCATGGGAAGTCGCGCCGCTCGGGCGAGGTCGTCTGGAGCCTGACCGTGCCTCTGGCCCACCCGGTGTACTCGAACTCCTCGGTGTGGACCTCTTCCAGGCCGTACTCCCTCATCTTGGCCTGGAGGTAATCCACCGCCTTTCGCTCGCCTTCCGTACCGCCGAAGCGGCTCCCGCACTCGTCACACAGGTAGACCAGGTTCCTGTAGGCTTCGTCCGAGGTCCAGACGTCGCCGATGACCGTGCGGTCCAGGGCGGCCAGGTCCGGGACGGCTTTCTTGGGGGGCATCGTCCACCACTCCTTCTTTACCAGCGAAGCTTGTCGGTACGGAGACATTCCACACAACTCCCCGCGCACCTGCGCGGCACGGCAGGGGACCGTCCGGTCGGGGAGCGCGGGCGGATGGGAGGTGAAGGGCTTGCCAGAGGGCGGCCGGCCTCGCCTCGCCGAGGCCATCGAGGGCAAGCTGGCCAGGCTTCCGGCGAAGCCGGGGGTGTACCTGTTCAAGGACGGGAACGGCCGGATCATCTACATCGGCAAGGCACGCTCGCTGCGAAACCGCGTGCGACAGTACTTCCAGTCTTCCCGCAACCTCAATCCGAGAACCCTGACCATGGTCGCCCAGGTCAGGGACCTCGAGTTCGTCCGCACGGACTCCGAGGTCGAGGCCCTGATCCTCGAGTCGAACCTGATCAAGGAGCATCACCCGCACTTCAACGTTCGCCTGAAGGATGACAAGCACTTCCCGTACCTGCGGATCGACCCGGAGGAGCCATTCCCAAGGGTGACCATCGCCCGCTCGATGAAGCGCGATGGGGCTCTCTATTTCGGGCCGTACCCGCATTCGGACGCGGTCCGGGATACCCTCCGGACGATCCGCCGGATCTTCCCCTTCCGGACCTGCAGCGATCACAAGTTCCGGACGGTCAGCCGGCCCTGCCTGGACCACCACGTCCGCCTCTGCCTGGGCCCGTGCCACGGCCTGGTCGCCGAGGGCGACTATAGGGCGATGATCAGGGAGCTGAGCCTGTTCCTGGAAGGCCGGACCGAGGACGTTTCCGAGCGGCTCAGGCGCCGGATGGAGGAGGCCGCCGAAGCCCTGGACTTCGAGCGGGCCGCCGAATACCGCGACCAACTCAGGGCGATCGAGGAAGTCAGCGAGAAGCAGAAGATCATTTCCACCGGGATGGAGGATCAGGACGTCGTGGCCCTCTCGCGGCACGGCGACGAGGCCTCGGTGCAGGTTTTCCAGATCCGGGGGGGACGGTTGATCGGGCGGGAGGGCTTCTTCCTCAGCGGGGCCGAGGACGAGCCGGGTCCCGATGTCCTCGGGGCCTTTCTCAAGCAGTTCTATGCCCAGGCCTCCTTCATCCCCAGGGAGATCCTGGTGCCCGAACCCGTGGCCGAGGCCGAGCTCATCGAGGAATGGCTGACCGCCCGCCGCGGGGAGAAGGTCAGGCTGACCCAGCCGAAGCGGGGCGAGAAGAAGGGTCTGGTCGACCTGGCGTCCGAGAACGCCCGCGTTTCGATGCAGGAACGGCTCGCTGAAAGGGCCCGCGAGCAGGAGCAGACCGGCGACGCCCTCCGCGCGCTGGCCCGGGAGCTCGGCCTGACCGGTCCGCCCAGGCGCATCGAGTGCTTCGACATCTCGAACATCCAGGGAGCTGAGGCCGTCGGCTCGATGGTCGTCTTCGAAGACGGGCGGCCGAAGAAAGAGGACTACCGCCGTTTCAGGATCAGGACGGTGGAGGGCCCCAACGACTTTGCCATGATGGCCGAGGTCATCGGCCGGCGCTATCGGCGCGGCCTCAAGGAACGGCAGGAGATGGGCGCGGGCGCGGAGGCCCCGCCCCCGCCCAAGTTCGCCGTCATGCCCGATCTGATCATCGTCGATGGTGGCAAGGGACAGCTCTCCGCGGCTCGGGAGGTCCTCGAGGGGCTTGGCCTCAGCCACCTGCCGACCTTCGGCCTGGCCAAGGAGAACGAATGGCTCTTTGGCGTCGGGCGGAGCGACCCCATCATCCTGCCCCGGGGCTCCGAGGCCCTGTTCCTGGTTCAACGCATCCGCGATGAGGCCCACCGCTTCGCCGTTGGCTACCACCGCGTCGCGCGGAAAAAGAGAACCCTCAGGTCCGCCCTCGACGAGATCCCGGGCCTCGGCCCGCGCCGGCGCACCTTGTTGCTGAGGCGCTTCGGGTCGGTGGCCGGGCTCCGGAGGGCGACCCTGGACGAGATAAGAGCGGTCGAGGGCATTCCCGCGCCCCTGGCCGAGGTCATCTACTCAAGACTGCACGCCAAGACCGAGGGAGGAGTTCCGGATGGGAGTCGATAGGGAGAAATTGCGTTGGGCGTCCTTCGACGCGGGCTTCGGGTGGCAGGCCGCCGTGGGTTCCGATCGGGGGCTTCGGTACCTGACCCTGCCCAAGGGCAGCCGCCAGGAGGCCATCGACGAAGCCCGCCGGGCATACCCCGACGCCGTCGAGGACCCGGGGGCCTTTGCGTCCCTGGAGGACGACCTCCGGCGCTACTTCGCCGGGGAGCGGGTCGACCTCGCCGGGCACGCCACGGACATCAGGTTGACGGACTTCCAGCGCCGCGTCCACGAGGCCTGCGCGGCCATCCCCTACGGGTCCACCATGACCTATGGAGAACTCGCGGCCAAGGTCGGCCACCCGGGCGCGGCCCGGGCCGTCGGCCAGGTGATGGCGACCAACCCGGTCCCACTCGTCCACCCCTGCCACCGGGTCCTCGCCTCCGGCGGAGGCCTCGGGGGGTTTGGCGGCGGGCTGCCGATGAAACGCCGCCTGCTCGAGTTGGAGGGCATCCGGCCCCGGGGCAATCGCGGTTGATCGCGCCCCCGGCGTTGATCGCGCCCCCGGCGATTGCCGGGCTGAAGAGCGCCCTTGAGGCCCCTGAATCCAGCGAGAAGCCAGCGGCCCGGGAGTTTCCCGGGCCGCTCTGTCCACGTGAAGGGCCTGTGGCCAAGTGAGGGGCCTGTGGCAGGCCTGAGGCTTTCGGTCAGCCAGGCGTCGGGGGATCACTGGACTGACCTTAATAACATTAAGGGGTGCCCTTGACTCTTTAAAGGGGTAGGTTTATAATTGCAGTCGGACGAGTAAGAATCTTGGGCTCTTCGGGGACGTTCTTCGCTCATCGGGGACGCGCTGATGTTGAGGTAATGAAGGCATACGGGAGTGAACGCGGGATGGATACCATTGAGGTGTTTTACGAGGGCGAGCTCTCCGAGGACGTCATCGGTTACATCGAGTCGACCGGAGCGGCCAAGGTGCTCGACACCCGCCCGCTGATCATCACCGCTCGATCCGAGGGCGATGTCCTGGCCGGCCTCCTGGGGGCCATTGCCCATTCACCGATGAAAGTGGACCTGGTCAAAGTGCGGCGCTCCGGTCAGAACCGCCCGAGCTGAGAGAAACGAAACGAGCTGGCCCCGGATCCACCGATCCGGTCGCCGGCTCGAATCACAATCCGTTGACGGGGTGGTCCGGTGGAGAAGCGACGGATGCCCGGGCGTTGCCCGGTTTGCCACGAGAAGCTAGACATCACCCGGCTGCACTGCCCGCACTGCGAGACGACCATCGAGGGGCGATTTGAGGGGACCAAGTTTGACGCCCTCACCCGCGACCAGCTGGACTTCGTCGAGGTCTTCCTGAAAGCCCGCGGGAACATCAAGGAGGTCGAGCGCGAGCTGGGCATTTCCTATCCGACGGTGCGCGGTCGCCTCGAGGCTGTCATCCAGGCCCTGGGTTACCGCCCCGAACCCGTGACCGAAGATGCCGGGACCGCAGTCAAGCGCCGGGAAGTCCTCGAAGCCTTGAAGGCCGGGCGGATCAGCGCCGAGGAGGCGGTCAGACTGCTGAAATCCGGGGCGTCCTTGCCGGCCGAGGCCTCGGTCGGAGCGGCTGACGAGACCGGCGGGGGAAGAGACGGAGGCGCGGACGGATGCAAGAGGAACGAATGACCATCCTCAAAATGATCCAGGACGGCAAGATCACCCCGCAGGAAGGGGTGGAATTGCTGAAAGCCCTGGCTCAACCGGCCACGGGGCCGTCCCGTGACGTCGCCGGGGGGCCGAAGGAAGGGCCACCCGGCGACGAGGGCGAGACCCGTGACGCTCACCGGCCGAGGTCCATCCTGGAGGATGTGATCGAGGGGTTCAGCTTTGTCAATTTTCCGTTCGGTTTCTTCGGCGACACTCACAAGTTCGAGGAAGAACACGAGGGCCGCTTCGAGCCGGAGCCCGGCAGGCCGATAACCATCAGGCTCAGGACGGCCAACGGCCGCCTCGTCCTGAAGGGCTGGGAGCGGCCCGACTACCACCTGCGAATCATCAAGAGCCTGCGCGGTCCGGGCGAGGAGGAGGCCCGCCGCCGCGCCCAGGATATGGCCCAGTTCACGGCCACGCCTGCGGGCCTCGTCCTGGAATCACGGTTCAGCGGCGGCTGGAACAACGCTGGGGTCGCGGCGGAGCTGAGCCTGCCGGCGGACCTGCTGTATCGGCTGGCCCTGCACAGCTCCAACGGGCGGATCGAGGTCGACGGGCTGAAGGTCGAGGACCTCGAGGCCCAGACCTCTAACGGGCGCATCGTCTGCGAACGGACGACCGGCGGGCGCGTCCGGCTGCGCACCTCCAACGGCCGGATCCTGGCCAATTGCTCGGCCCGCGAGCTCGACGTGGACACGTCCAACGGTTCGGTGACCGTCGTGCCTTTCGGCGACCAACAGGGCGACAGCTGGTACCGGCTGCGGACGTCCAACGGCGGCATCCGCGTCCGCCCGTACGATCAGCCCGACTGCGGCTACGACATCGATGCCGCGACCTCCATGGGCCACGTCGAGTTGGAGCTGCCCGACCTCGAGTACAGCGTCAGGGAGCGGACCATGGGCCACCGCCGGTCCAGGGCCCGCACCGCCGGGTTCGACGGGAAGACCCGCCGGGTCCGCATCGAGGCCCGGACATCCAACGGATCGATCGTCGTCAGCCGAAGCGTCTGAGGGAACCGAGTCAAACGGAGGGAGAACGCGTGGTTGAATTCATGATCAACAACACCCAACTGTTCCTGGAGATCTTCTTCTCGATTCTGGGGTTCCTGGTGATCCTGGCGGTCCTTGCCCACCTGAGGGCCCTGGCCTTGATCCGTGCCGGTCTCTACAAGCCCGGCGATCGTGGCTGGTTCGACCGAAGCGGCTTTCGCGATGGCCTCTGGATGCTGGCCATCGGCGGCGGCATTTTCGCCGGCATCTACTTTCACCTTGGCTTCTGGGCGACGATCTTCCTCACCCTCGGGGCCATGGGCGTCGCTTCGATCGTCGGCAGCTTCCTGCGCTACTAGCAGCTCGCGCCGATGAGGGGGTAGGCAGGTGCGGAATCAGATCGAACGGACAGATGTCCAGGAGGAGACCTTCCCACTCGGGTCCAACGGTCGGCTGGAGGTCGATCAGAACGTAGGATCGGTCCAGGTGACCGCCTGGGAGCGCGACGAGGCCCAGGTCCGAGCGATCAAGCGGGCCCGCGGGGCCACCGATGAGGAGGCCCGGCGTCATCTGGAGCGCCTGGACCTGCGGACTCACTTCCACGGTCAGCTCCTGGAGGTCGAGGTCGTGGTCGCCCGGGGCTTCCTCGGCGGGCCCGGCGGGTCGCGGATCGACCTCGAGATCAAGGTCCCACGGCAGACCCGGGTCGAGGTCGATTCCGGGAGCGGGGCGGTCTCGGTGGAAGGGGTCGAGGGCTCCGTCGAGATCGACGTCGGCGCGGGTGAGGTCGCGCTCCGTCGGGTCGGCCCCAAAGTCAGGGTCGATACCGGCTCAGGCAGCGTGCTCGTTGAGGACTGCCGCGGCCCGGTTGCGGTGGACACGGGCACCGGGCGGGTGGAGGTGAATGGGATCGACGGGGAACTGCACGTGGATACGGGCCTGGGGCCAGTCACCGCCAGCCGGGTCCACGGTGACGTCGAGGTCGACACCGGCGGGGGCGATGTCCGCCTGGCCGGGGTGGACGCCCGGCGGATTCACGTCGATACCGGTCGCGGGGCGATCGCCTGCGACTTCACGCCCGGCCACGACGGCCGGTACAACTTCGACGCCGGCATCGGCCGGATCGAGTTGACCATTCCTCCCGACGCCTCGGCCGAGCTGGAGCTGCAGTCAGACACGGGGCGGGTTGAATGCCACCTGCCCTTGCTCAACCGTGATGCCCGGCCGGGCCGACTGCGCGGGGTTCTGACGCGGGCGGACGGCAGGATCATCTGCCGCTCGGGCAGCGGGGACATCATCGTGGCCGCCGGTGCGGGCCGGCCACGAGCGCCCCGCGTTGCCGACGAGGACTACATGAAGGTCCTGAAGATGGTCGAAGAAAAGCGGCTCACCCCCGAGGCGGCCGAAGAGCTGCTTCGGGCGCTGGAAGAGGAAGAGGACGGGGAAGAGGCCCAGGGGGGATGACGGCGTGAGCCAGAAGGCGCGGGAGATCATCGAGGCCATCGCCGCTGGAAAGATGAGCGTCGAGGGGGGGCTGGCCGAACTGGAACGCTGGCGGGCCCAGAGGGAGGACGAGCGACGGCGTCAAGAACGGCGCGGGCGCCCGCGACCGGCCCGCTGGGTGGCGGTGCGGATCGCCGATGCCGAATCTCGCCGACGTTTCGCCGTCCGGTTGCCGATGTTCCTCGTCCATTGGTCGCTGTCCCTGGCCGGCTGGATCGCGCCGACGGCCATGGCCTGGGGCAGGCGATGGGCGGGGGGGCGCTTCCGATCCGGCTACGGGGACGCCGGCTTCGAGGTGCGCCCGGAGGACCTTCGAGCGCTTCTGGCGGCGGTCAGAGAGGGCCTGGCCGCCGGCGGGCTCGCGGTCGACGTCAATGACGGGCGGGGCTCGCGGGTCCAGGTTTGGCTGAGCTGAAACATGGAGGGAGCCATGATGAACGAGGAACGGCTGCAGATCCTGAAAATGATCGAGAGCGGCAAGATCAGCGCCGAGGAGGGGGCGAAGTTGCTATCGGCGGTGGAGGCGACCCAGGCCGCCGAGACCCCGGCCAGGCCGGCGCAATTCCTGCGGGTCAAGGTCTACGACACCAGGTCGGGGCGGGCGACGGTCAATGTCAATCTGCCCCTATCCCTCCTCGAGGTGGCGCTCAAGTTCGCGCCCAAGAACATTGAGCAGCTCAAGGGGGTCGACCTGGGCGAAATCGTTCAGGCCATCAAAACCGGGGCTTCCGGAAAGATCGTCGACATCACCGACGATGACGAGGGCCAGCACGTCGAGATCTACGTCGAGTGAGCTCCCGGGATTGAGGCCAAGTGCGGTTTTGAGATCGGGGGAGTTGGAGATGTCTGTTCCGGCGCTGGTTCTGGAGGACCTGCGGAAGGAGTTCCGCTCCAAGCCGAAGCGCGGGTTGTTCCAGGGCTTGACCCGCAGGCCCCGCGCGGGCGATGAGGGCGGGGCCGACGGGGCGAGGACCGTGATCGCCGTCGACGGCGTCAGTCTGTCCGTCCCCCAGGGCGAGATCTTCGGCCTGCTCGGTCCGAACGGGGCCGGCAAGACGACGACCATCAAGATGATTTCGGCCTTGCTCCGTCCGACCTCCGGGCGCGTCCTCATCCAGGGGCTCGACGTCGAGAAGGAACCGGCCAGGGTGCTGGCCCGGATCGGCACGGTCCTGTCGGGCGAGCGCTGCGTCTACTGGAAACTCACCGGCCGCGAGAACCTGCAGTACTTCGGGGCCCTCTACGGCCTGTCCGGGCCCCGCCTGACGAGGAAGATCGATGACCTCCTCGAGCGGTTCCAATTGGCCCAGCGGGCCGACGAGACGGTCGAGAAGTATTCCACGGGAATGAAGCGGCGCATCGCCCTCGCCCGGGCCCTCCTCCACGACCCGGAGGTCCTGATCCTCGACGAACCCACGGCCGGCCTGGACCCCCAGGCCGCGCGGAACCTCCGCGAGCTCATCCTGCAATTCAAGAAGGAGGGGAAGACCGTCCTTCTGACCACGCACTACATGGAAGAGGCCGACTTCCTCTCGGATCGCGTGGCCGTCATCGACCGGGGGAAGGTCATCGCCCTTGACTCCCCCGACCATCTCAAGCGCGGGTTGCGGCAGGTGCGCGTGGTCGAGCTCGAGGCCGGGGAGTGGCGCGACGAGTTCGGTCAAACCCTCAGGGCCGCCGGGGTCATCTCCGGTTGGAGCGCGCAGCGTTCGCCCGAGGGTGAGACCTGGCGGGTCGTCATCCACCTGCCCCTCGAGGTCAGCGTGGGCACGGTCATCAAGGCCTACCTGGAACAGGGCAATAACGTGCAGAACCTGACGGTCAAGGAGCCGTCCCTCGAGGACGTCTTCATCCAATTGACCGGCAAGTCGCTCCGGGATTGAGGGGGCAGCGAGGATGGCAACGATTCGCGCGGCGGCCCTGCGGTCGCGGGCCCTGCCGAGGCCGTCGCTGGCCGCGGCCATCTGGGCGGCGGCCTGGCGGGAGCTGAAGATCTTCATCCGTTATCCAGCCTGGTTCATCGCCATGCTCATCTGGCCCTCGCTCTTTCCGTTGGGCTACATTTTCACCTCGCGGGCTCTGGCCGGACCGAGCGGGGAGGGACTGGCGCGGTACGTGTCCTTCACCGGCACGACCGACTATGTCAGCTACATCCTGACCGGAACGGTCATCTGGATGTGGTTGAACACGATGCTGTGGAACTTCGGCAACACCCTGCGGACCGAACAGCAGCGGGGGACCCTCGAGGCCAACTGGCTGGCGCCGGTCCCGAAGTGGTTCCTCCTGGCCGGCAACCTCCTGGTCGACGCCGCGCAGTGGCTTCTCTTCCTCGTCGTCGGCGGGGTCGAGTTCTACTTCCTTTATGGATTGCGCGTCCATGGAAGTCCGCTGCTCCTCAGCCTTGTCCTCCTGGCCTCGTTGCCCAGCATCTATGGGCTGGGTTTGATCTTCGCCAGCCTTGTCCTGTGGGCGAAGGACATCCAGAAGGCGGTTGACGCCGTCCGCGGGACGATGATGGTTTTCTGCGGGATGACCTATCCCATCGCCGTCCTCCCGGCATGGATGCAGTCGATCTCCCACTGGCTGCCTCTGACCCACTCGATCAGGGCCACCCGGGCGGTGGTGGCCGGGCAGGGCTGGACGGCGGTCAGCGGGGATATGGCGTTCCTGCTGGTCTCGGGGTTCCTACTGTCGGCCGGGGGCCTGATCACTTTTCGGGCCACCGAGCGGACCATTCAGCGCCGGGGCAGTCTGGGGGAATACTGATGGGCACGGTCTCGCGTGACGCCGGGACGGTCGACCGGCGACGCCCCACGCTCCTCCATCATTGGCTGGTCGTCCGGGCCATCTTCAGGCGCGATTTCATCAGCTACTTCCGCTATCCGTTGAACTTCATCTTCAGCCTGATCAGCCCGTTCGTCTGGGCCCTGCCGGTCCTGTTCATGGCTCGGGCCTTCTCGACCGGGGCTCGGAACGAAGGTTTCGCCGCCTACACCGGCACGTCGGACTACGTCGCCTTCTTCGTCATTGGCGGGTTGGTCACCTCGTACGTCGGTTCAGTCATGTGGGGCATGGGATTCTCCTTGCGGCAGGAAATGTGGCAGGGGGTCCTCGAGACCAACTGGCTCACCCCTGCCCCGATCGTCGTCCAGCTGATCGGCCGCTCCCTGTGGTCTCTGGCGATCACCACCTTCGAAGGGATCGGCATCCTGGCCATCGCCTGGGCCCTCTTCCGGTTCTCCTTCACCGGCCACATCCTGCCCGCCCTTCTGGCCATGATCCCGGTCCTTATCGGCCTTTACGGGCTGGGCTTCGGCATCGCCGCGGTGGTCCTGGTGACCAATAACGCCAACACCGTCATCGATCTGACCAACTACTCGGTTCAGCTCCTGAGCGGCTCGCAGTTCCCGGTGCGGGTCCTGCCGCGGGTCCTCCTGGCGGTGTCGCTGTTCATCCCGTTGACCTACGGGATGGATGCCATCCGGGGTTACCTGCTCGGGACGAAGACGCTCCTGCCCCCGTCGATCGAAATGGCCATCCTCCTCGCGGTCATGGTCTGCTTCGTGGCCGCCGGGTACCTCATCTTCAGAAAGGTCGAGCGGGACGTGCGGACCGCGGGGAACCTGGCTTTCCATTGAATTCGTTGGCCAAGTTCGTTGGCCGGGCGATGAGGAGGGGCCCGAACCCCCGGCGGCGAAATAATATAGCTTGAAGGGGTGGATGGATTGGACCTCATTGTCCGCTGGGTGCTGAACGCTCTGGCCCTCCTGGCCACGAGCCGCCTGATTCCGGGGCTCGTGGTCAGGGACTTCGTCGCCGCCCTCTGGGCGGCGGCGGTCATCGGCATCGTCAACGCGACCATCCGCCCGGTGCTGCTCTTTTTGACCCTGCCCCTCAGGTTCCTCACCCTCGGGCTGTTCACGCTGGTCGTCAACGCCCTCCTGCTGTGGGCGGTATCCACCCTGCCCCTGGGTTTTGAGGTTCAGGGCTTCGGGGCCGCCTTCTGGGGGGCCATCGTCCTGTCGGCGATCAGCGCCATCCTGACCTCTCTGGTCAAGCGTCGGCGCTGACGGACGGCCGACGGGGCCGGTCGATGGGGCCGGCCCAGCGGGGCGGGCCCCCGATGGGCCGCGCCGATCATTGGGGGGACGCTGAAACGGCTTCGGAGACGCGCATCCGACTCATCGCCCTGGATCTGGACGGGACGGTCCTCGACGAGAACCTGCGAATTCATCCATCGACCGCCCCCGCCTTGAAGAAGGCCCTTTCGAGCGGCCGGTTCGTCACCATCGTGACCGGCCGCATGTTTGCGTCTGCCCGAAGATACGCCCATGAACTCGGCCTGGGCGACGTCCCCCTGGTGACCTACAATGGCGGGCTCATTCGGACGGCCATCAGCGGGCACACGTACTTCCACCGGCCGGTCGAGCTTCCGGTCGCCAGGGGGGTGGCCGAGCTGACCCGCGATCAGGGCTTCAGCCTCAATCTCTATGTCGACGACCAGCTCATCGTGGCTGAGGTCAACGATAGGGCCCGCTTCTACATGACCATTGCCGGGGTTGAGGCCCACCCGGTCGGCGACCTCATCGATTACCTCGGGGAGGACCGGGGACGGAGGCCCACCAAAATGCTGGTCGTCGACGAGGAGGCGAGGATCCAGGAGCTGAAGCGGTCGGTCGAGGAACGGTTCGGGAAAGACGTCTATGCCGTGACCTCTTACCCTTACTTCCTGGAAATGATGAACCCGGGTGTCTCCAAAAGCAGGGCCCTTGACGCGTTGGCGAGGGGGCTGGGCGTGGCCCGGGAAGAGATCCTGGCCATCGGCGATTCCTTCAACGACCTGGACATGCTGGAGTATGCCGGGGTCGGTGTGGCCATGGGTTCGGCTCCCGAGGAAGTCAAGGCCCGCGCCGATTATGTCACCGGGGCCACCGGTGAGGGCGGTCTGGCGGCCGCCATCGAGCGGTTCGTACTGGAGGGGCAGCCGTGAGGAACACGTCCATTCTTGATGACCGGGAGGCCATGGGGGGCCTCGACGCCGGCGGCATGCTCAGGATTCTGTGGACCTATCCTGAACAGTTCGAAGAAGGCCGCCGCCTGGCGGCGGACTTCGACCCCCGGCTCGATCTCAAGGCGATCCTCCGGGACCTGGATGAGGTCCTCCTCCTGGGCACCGGGGGCGGCTCAGCGGCGGCCGGGCAACTCCTGGCGGCCTACCTGTTCGGCGAACTCCGCCTGCCCTTCATCGTTCATCAGGGCTACAACGTGCCGCGGTTCGTCGACGATCGGACCCTGGTTTTCGCGATCACCCACTCGGGCCAGACCGAGGAGACCCTGAGCGCCTATCAGCAGGCCGTCGACCGGCGGGCGCGGGTGGTGGCCGTCACTTCGGGCGGTCGGTTGAAGGAATGGTGCCGGCGGGAAGGCACGCCGCTCCTTGAGGTACCGGGCGGGCTCATGCCCCGGGTGGCCCTGGGCTACCTGATGGTTCCCATCCTCACCATCCTCGACCGTCTGGGGCTCATCGGCCCCAAGGGCAGGCAGATCCAGGAGGCCGTCGAGGTCATGGCCGCGATGCGTTCGGCCATCGGGCCGGACGCCCCGACCCCGGCGAACGAGGCCAAGCAGATCGCGATCAAGCTGGTCGGGAAGATCCCCGTCGTCTATGGGCGGAGCGAGTTCAGCGAGGCCGTGGCCGCCCGCGCCAAGCGGCAGTTTGCCGAGAACGCGAAACTCCCGGCCCTCGCCAACGCCGTTCCCGCCCTTCATCACGACGAGATCGTCGGCTGGGATGCGGCCCCCGAGGTTACCCGCTCATTTGGCCTGATTCTCCTCCGGGACGCGGACGAGACGGACAAAAACCGTCGCCGGATGGAGGTCACCCGTTCGGTCCTCGAGCCCCGGGCTGGATCTTTCAGCGAGGTTTGGGCCCGTGGGGAAGGTCGCCTGGCGCGCCTCATGTCCCTGGTCTACCTGCTTGATTACGTTTCCGTGTATCTGGCCCTGGCTCTCGGCCGTGACCCCACGCCGGTCCAAATAATCGACCTCTTCAAGAGGGAAATGTCTGGAAAGTAGCGAACCTTGCGGAAAGATGTCTTCTGCGGGGGGAGCGGGCATGGCCGTTGGCGGAGCCGCGGTCCGGGTGGCCACCGAACAGGTCCCGGTGTACACCGTTGGACAGGCCTCTTTGCTCTTGGGGGTTGACCTCGGCGGCAGTCACATGACCGCGGCCCTGGTCGACCAGACCGGCCGGATCATCCAGCGCCGCAGGGCCCCGGTGGTCGTCGAAAGCGGACCGGAGGGCGTCATCTCGGGGATCGTCGAGCTTCTTCGGGAGGTCATCTCGGTTACCGGGGTCACCAAACGCGAGCTCGCCGGGATCGGTCTAGGCATTCCAGGTTTGATCAATTCAGCCCTCGGCCTTTCGGTTTTCTCGCCCAACCTGTTCTGGCATAATGTGCAGGTGGTCAGGCCCGTTGAACGCGAGTTTGGCCTGTCGACCTTCATCGACAATGACGTCCGCTGTGCCACCCTGGGTGAGACCTGGTGTGGCGCGGGACGCGGGGTTTCCAACCTGATCTGCGTGACCATCGGCACCGGCATCGGCTCCGGATTGGTCGTCGACGGACGACTCGTCCGCGGGGTCACCGAGGGCGCCGGCGAAATCGGTCACATGACCATCGAAAAGGACGGCCCGGTGTGCAATTGCGGCAATCGCGGGTGCCTCGAGGCGCTGGCGGCCGGGCCGGCCATCGCCAGACGGGCCCGCGAAGCCGTCGCCAACGGGGCTGATACGGTCATGCCGGCCCTGGTCGGCGGGCGGGCAGAGATGATCGACGCCTCGGTCGTCGCTCAGGCGGCCCGCCAGGGCGACCCGGTGGCCTGGGAGATCCTTGAAATGACGGCGCTCTATCTTGGCATCGGGATCGCCAACTATATCAACCTTGTCAACCCGGAGCTGGTTATCATCGGCGGTGGCGTGGCCCAAGCCGGCGAGCTCCTGCTGGCGCCGATTCGGCGGGTGGTCGGGCAACGGGCGATGAAGACGCAGGCGGCCTCCGCCAGGATCGTCCCGGCTCGCCTGGGCGAGGACGCCGGGGTCATCGGCGCGGCGGCGCTGGTTCTGGAGCGCCTGGGGGAATCTGGGCCGCGGATTGATTAGGGCTCGTGGCGGGCCGCCGGTCGTCCAGGCCGGCGGCCCTTGCGCGGGGACGGTCGAGCGCGGGTGGTGGTCCTCTGAGACGTCAATCGGTGGTCTGCTTCATTCGATCCGTGGAGCCCCCGGCCCTCCTCCTGATCCAGCGGCGGCGGGCACCTGATCGCGGCCGATGGAACGCCCCCGGCGGGGGCCTCGAACCAGGGGAGACCCCCGAGGAGGCGTGTCGACGGGAGGTTCGCGAGGAGACCGGCCTGCGGCTTGACCTCGTTCATTGCCGGGCCGTCCTGACCCTTTACGGCTGGGACGGCGACCCGGAGACAACTGAACGCATCTGGGTCTTTACGGCCGAGGCTCCGTCCGACGTGAGGGTCATTCCCGAGGGCTGGGAATCTCCCTCGGGCGAGGGTTGGCTGACCTGGGTGCCGCCGGCCGAGGCGCGCCGCCTCAATTGGCCCGAGGACGTACCCCTGTATCTCGAAAGGCTTTTCGACCCGATGGCACCGGACTTTATCGGGGAGTTCTTCTATGACGGCCAGGGCCATTTGACCCGGGCCGTCCTGGCCCCGCGGAGCCCGATGCCAGGCCTTCAAACTCCGGAGGGCTGACCCTGGTCATGAGGGGGCCACAGAATTGCTCATCACCGTCAGCATCAACAGCTCGCTTGACACGGCCTACATCGTTCCTGGCCTGCTCGTCGGGGAAATCAATCGAGTCAGAGAGAAGGCCACCGTCCCCGGGGGTAAGGGGAACAACGTCGCCCGAGTCCTGAGGGAGCTCGGCTATCACGTGGTCGCCTCGGGGTTCGCCGGGGGATCGCGCGGCGCGGCCATCCACCGCGGCCTCGAGCAGCTGGGCGTGGTCACGGAGTTCGTTTGGACGGCCGTGGAATCCCGGACCTGTTTGGCGATCGTCGATCCGCTGTCCGAGGTCCTGACCCAGATTCTCGAGCCCGGCCCTCCGATTGCGTCAGGGGAGCTCCTGCGGCTCAAACAGAAGCTGAACACGGTGATGGGAGACTTCGCCGCGGGGGCCGCCGGCGCCGGGGGCGTCGGCCGAGGCGTCCCCGGGGCCCCGCTGTCCGGGCCGTACCTGATCATGGCCGGAAGCCTGCCTCCGGGGGTACCCCCCGGGATCTATGCCGAGCTCGTCCATTCAGCCCGGTCGCACGGTTTCCACGCCGCCCTCGACGCGGCCGGCGACGCCCTCCGACTCGGCCTGTCGGCGAGGCCGTCGGTGGTCAAGGTCAACGCCTCCGAGGCGGCCGAGGCGCTTGGCTTGAACGAGCGGCGAAGCGATCCCCTGACCCTGGCCGAGGGGCTCCAGGCCGCCTCCGGCTGCCAGCTGGCCGTGGTCACGGCCGGGCGCGAGGGAGCGGCGGCCGTCGGCCGCCTGGAACGGGGTGACGGCGACGAGCCAACCGCCGTCTCGTACTTCATCAAACCCCCCGCGGTCTCGCCGGTCATCAGCCCGGTCGGCTCCGGCGACGCCTTCCTGGCCGGCCTTGTCGGCGAGTTGTCGACGGGCCGCGACGTGGCGGAGGCCCTGAGGACAGCCGCCGCCTGCGGGGCGGCCAACGCCCTGACCCTGACGGCGGCCACGATTCGCAAAGCCGACGCGGCGAGACTCAGGGAGGGGGTGAGGGTGACGTGAGCCTCAGGGTCATCGCCGCGCCCAACGCCTTCAAGGGCAGCCTCCGGGCGACGGCCGCGGCCGAGGCCATCGCCGAGGGTGTGCGGAGGGTCGAGCCGAGGGCCGAGTGTCGGTTGATCCCCCTGGCCGACGGCGGGGACGGGACGGTCGCTGCCTTTCTGGCGGCCATGGGTGGCTCGGCGGTTACAAGGACGGTCACCGGCCCTCTCGGCGAGCCGGTGGAAGCGACCTTCGCCGTCCTTCCTGACGGCAAGACGGCGGTCATCGAGATGGCTGCGGCCAGTGGATTGGTGCTGGTGCCTGCGGAACGCCGGGATCCCCTTCGGGCCACGACCTACGGCACGGGCGAGCTCATCCGCGCCGCTCTCGACCTGGGTTGCCGAAAGGTGATCATCGGCATCGGCGGGAGCGCCACGGTCGATGGGGGAGCTGGCGCCGCCCAGGCCCTTGGGGCCAGACTCATTGACCGGACCGGGGGCGACCTTGCCCGAGGCGGCGGGGCCCTGGCCGATCTGGAGCGCATCGACCCGGGAGCGCTTCCTCGTCTGATTGCCGGGGCTGAATTCATCGTCGCCTCGGACGTTGACAACCCGCTCTGCGGACCCAACGGAGCGGCGGCCGTCTTTGGCCCGCAAAAGGGTGCCACCCTCGAGATGGTCGCCGCCCTTGACCGTGGTCTTGCCAACTACGGGCGAATTCTCGCCCGCGACCTCGGCCGTGACGTGGCCGACCGCCCGGGGGCCGGCGCCGCGGGCGGTCTCGGTGCGGGGCTGATGGCCTTCCTCGGAGCCCGACTGGTCCCGGGCGTCGACCTGATCCTGGAGATGGTCCGCTTTCGCGAGCAGCTGTCCTGGGCCGACCTGGTTTTCACGGGTGAGGGCCGGGTCGACGGGCAGACTGTCCGGGGGAAAGGTCCCCACGGGGTGGCCCGGGCGGCGGCCGAGGCCGGACGGCCGACGGTGGTCCTGGCCGGCTCCGTTGGACCGGGAGCCGGGGAGCTTGAGAAGGTCGGATGGACGGTGGTCCTGCCCATCATCGACCGGCCGATGACCCTCGATGAGGCTGTCCAGGATGCCGCGGCGCTCGTCGCCGGCGCCGCCGCCCGGGCCGCCAGATTGTTTCTGATCGGCCGCGTCCGTTGACGGCAACCAAGGAAGGAGCGTTTCACCCCATGCGCAGACTGTATCGTTCCCGCCGCGAGCGGGTCATCGCCGGCGTCTGCGGCGGGCTCGCCGAGTACTTCAACGTCGACGTCACCATCGTCCGCCTCGTCTGGGCCGTGGCCGTCTTCGCCGGCGGCACCGGCATCCTGGCGTATATCCTCGCCGTCCTGATCATTCCCGAGGAACCCTACGGCCACGTGCCTGACAACGGCCCGGCTGGCGGAGCGACCGAGAGTGACGACATCGGCCGGCAGGGCGAGCCCGTCCCCGGTCGACGGGGCCACCGTGAAGCCGGGCCACCCCGGGGCCAGGGAGGCGCCGTCCTCGGATGGCTCCTGATCGGCCTCGGTCTTCTCCTGTTGCTTCGAAACCTCATCCCCTGGCTCACCTGGGGGCTCTTCTGGCCCCTCATCCTGGTCGCCGGCGGGGTTTACATCCTCTCCAGCGCCCTGAAGGGTGGAAGACGATGAGGCGCAGCCTGGGCGGGGTCGTCAACGGCCTGCTGCTCCTGGGCGCAGGTGTCGTCCTGCTCCTGAACAACCTGGGTTACCTGAAGTGGGACCTCTGGCCGGCCGTGGTCAGGCTGTGGCCGTTGCTCCTGATCCTTGCCGGACTCAACATCATCCTCTTCGGCCGAAGCTACATCGGGCTCGGGGTGCTCACCCTCGTCGTCCTGGCCGTCGCTTGCGGGGCCAGCTGGACGGGCTGGTTCGGCCCCATCGGCGGAGGGGGCGATGTTTTCACCGAGACGATCAACTGGAGTCAACCCCTGGCCCCCGGTCAGGAGCATTCGAACATCGCCATTCGAATGACCGCCGGGTCCCTGGAGATCAACGGGGGCACCCCGGCCCTGATCGAGGCCAGGCTCGAGGAGGACAATTGGCCGAAGCAGGCGAGACCGGAGTTCAAGGTGGATGGAGGGGAC
>Ga0334722_10002973_pt1 | contig 18616 bp, 16 predicted proteins | sample C3_bottom_MG_FD_207210 | JGI IMG/M metagenome (GOLD analysis project Ga0334722, IMG submission 207210) | Sediment microbial communities from Yellowstone Lake, YNP, Wyoming, USA - C3_bottom | ecosystem: Environmental > Aquatic > Freshwater > Lake > Sediment | place: USA: Wyoming | collected...
AAGGGCCAATGAAAGATGCAGTTATTGCAGAACTTACACTGCATGCAACAGAAGAACTTTCCCATGCTGAGTTGCTGGCAACCAGAATAATTCAACTCGGTGGCATACCTGTGTTATCACCTGAAGAATGGTTTAAACTGACTAATTGCGGATATGATATTCCTGCAGACAGTTATGTTGAAGTCATACTTGACCAGAATATTAAAGGGGAACAGTGCGCAATTAAAGTATACAGTGAACTTCTCGATATCACAAGGGTGGGAGATCCTGTTACGTACAATATTATACTGACTATTCTTTCCCAGGAGGTTGAGCATGAAGAGGATCTTTCTTCATTGAAAGAGGACCTTGAACTTATGCTGACAAGAAGCAGATAATTTTAACCCTGAAAATCATGAGGGTGTCTCAAAAGTCTAAAATTACAGTAATGCTTTCTCTGTGTGGCTCTGTGCTCCCGATAGCTATCGGGACTCTGTGTCCCTCTGTGTAACAAATAATTAAGAACTTACACAGAGATCGCAGAGTTTACACAGAGTTCCACCGAGGACTTTTGAGACATCCTCTAAAAACTATTTTGATATAATAAACTAAATATCAAGATATTTCATTACATCTTTTTGAAGATCATAAACCATGAAAGTTCATTAATTCCGCCATTATCAGGTTTACTAAGCTCTTCAGCCGATGGTTTAATATGAAGCAAAACATCATTCCCCTGCTGCCAGTTTGCCGGAGTACTAATGTCATTCCTGGCAACAGTCTGAAGGGCGATTAAAGTCCTCTTAATTTCGTCGATATTTCTTCCAACGTTCATTGGATAGTATAAAACTGTCTGAATTGTATTTTCCGGATCAATAATAAATACGGCTCTCACAGTTTTCTTTGAGTTGGTGGCGTTTGATAACATTCCATACTCTTTTGATACTACATAATTTCTGTCTGAAGCAATAGGGAAATTAATTTTGACAGTTCCCCTTCCCTTATAATTGATTTCTTCAAGTGCCTTTTTCCAGTCGTTATGCACAGAGACAGAATCAACCGACAGAACAAGCAACTTTGTATTCAGTTTTTCAAAATCACCTTGCATATAAGCTAGTTCAAGTAATTCTGATGAACAAACTGGAGTAAAATCCTGTGGATGGCTGAATATTATCTTCCAGTTTTTTCCAAAATCAGCCGGAAACTTGATATTACCATTTGTAGATACTACATTAAAGGCTGGAGCCTGATCTCCAATAATAGGCAATCTGGTGTTCGAATCATCCTGCGATCTGATGATCGTCACCGAACACAATAAAACTAAAAATAAAAATGTTTTTTTCATTGGAGTAAGAATTAAATTATTAGAAACACGATAATTGTAATAGCATAAACAATTATTATCACTATATGTTTCATTATAATTTAATATATATCAATTAATTATAAAAGACACAAGGCTCAAGTTTCCTTAAGTCTTATCGCAGTGGGCTTTTGAGATATCCGGTACTTAACCTGCCCAGCCTTCCTTATCAAGATTCCTGTAATTTATGGCTTCAGATATATGCTCTGCCAGGATATTTTCAGATCCTTCCAGATCAGCAATTGTCCTGGCAACCTTTAATATCCTGTCATATGCCCTTGCCGAAAGTCCCCTGACCTCCATTGCAGTTTTCAGCAGACGTCCACCTGTTTCATCAAGCTGACAGTATTTTCTTTGCATTGAAGTTGTCATCTGAGAATTTGAATATATGCCTTTTACTGCCTCAAACCGTTTTGCCTGTACAGCTCTGGCTTTAACAACTCTGTCCCTTACTGTCGCTGAGCGTTCTGTATTTGAAGAGTTTGTCAGCTTATCATAATTCACAGGAACAACTTCAATGTGGATATCTATACGGTCGAGCAGGGGCCCTGATATTCTGTTGAGATATTTCTGTACCATACCGGGAGAGCACATGCATTCCTTATCAGGATGATTATAAAAGCCACAAGGGCATGGATTCATGCTGGCTACAAGCATGAAACTTGCAGGATAATCTACAGTTGATTTAGCTCTTGAAATTGTAATTACCCTGTCTTCAAGAGGCTGACGCATGACTTCAAGCACAGTCCTCTTGAATTCCGGAAGTTCATCGAGGAATAAAACTCCATTATGGCCCAGTGAGATCTCACCAGGCTGCGGGAAAGTACCTCCACCTACAAGTGCGACATCTGAGATTGTGTGATGAGGACTGCGAAATGGTCTCTTTGTCATCAGGGCGCAATGATCATCTATCTTTCCAGCCACTGAATGTATTTTTGTAGTCTCCAGGGCCTCTTCAAGTGTCAGAGGAGGAATTATCGTCGAAAGACGTTTGGCCAGCATTGTTTTACCAGCTCCCGGCGGACCAATCATAATAATATTGTGTCCGCCGGCAGCTGCCACCTCAAGGGCACGTTTTACATTCTCCTGTCCCTGAACATCAGAAAAATCAACATCATATTTGTTGGCTTCCGAACTAAAAATTTCAACCAGGTCTACCCTAACCGGATCGAACTTTCTTGTACCGTTGAAAAAATCAACAACATCTCCCAGTGTGGCCATTCCATATACATCCAGGCCGCTTACAACGGCAGCTTCGCGTGCATTTTTTACGGGAACAATTATTCCCTTAAATCCTTCATCCCTGGCATTCATGGCTATCGGAAGAACTCCTTTTACCGGTTGAAGCGATCCGTCAAGTGAGAGTTCTCCTATTATTATATATGATTCAATCTCTCTGCTGTTAACTTTTTCATCTGCCGCAAGAATGCCCAAAGCAAGTGGCAGGTCGTATGAAGAACCTTCTTTTCTTATATCAGCAGGAGCCATATTTATAACGACCTGTTTTCCGGGCCAGTGAAGATCGAGAGCCCTAAGGGCAGATTCAATTCTCTGCTGGCTTTCCTTAACAGCCACGTCGGGCAACCCGACAAGAAAGAAACGTACACCGCGCGAAACATTTACTTCAATTGTAACTGTAACTGCATCAATACCATTTACGGCACTGGAGAAAGTTCGGATTAACATAGGAAAAAATTTAGCACTTATGGAAACACATTCCAAATATAGGAAATGAAAGAGAAAAGACAAAAAGGGATAGTAAAAAGGATAAAAAATAAAAGCAGATGAACTGATTAAAATAAAGGTGAATATCTATCTTCCGCTGAACGAAGAAGTAAGCGAAATACCAACCACTCTGTTTTTCATTTCGGTCACATCAGATGTCTCAGGCGAAAGGTTTGCCAGTCCATATCCATATTGTGCAGAAATGAGGAATCCCTTTATATTTAAGCCTGCACCGAAGTTTAATCCAAAATCGAAGTGCTTAAGATCCTTGGTATCGCCCGAACCGTAAAGTATATCTTTTGCTTCGCCACCAGAAATTATCTTGTTCCCGCCTACACCAACTGAGAAGTAAGTGCCTGCGGAAAAAACTATTCCTATAACACCGGATCCAATGTTCAGAACGGCATTAAAAGGGATTTCTATGTAGATTGGTGATATTGATATATCTATCGTGTCTGTTTTATAAGATGATCCCAGAGAAGTGAAGAGAACCCCGGGATGCAACGCAAAATTATCACTGAACTGCAAAGGGAAAAGCATACCAAAATTAATTCCAGTAGTCCCTTTTGCTTCAATTTCAGAGCCCCCGGTACTTAAGTCCATATTTGCAAAATTGAACCCTACTACCTGACTGATGCGAATCTGAGCATGGATTGAGGTTGTGGCAGCAACTAATAAAGAGACTGCCAGACAGAGCTTCAAGCTTTTATTCATCAATGTAAATTTACTCAAAAACCTGTCATTCCCGGCCATGATCATAATAAAACAGAATTTTTATCTGCTCCCAATTCTTCAAAGTTACATCATTATGCATCTCTTGTCAAATTATTCAATAATATGAGAATTATAAGCTTGAATTTATTTATTCCGGAGATCAGAAACTTTGATTCCGGCAGTATTTCCTTCAGTATTTTATAGTATAACCGTATCGTCCCCGATTGAGTCAGATTCCTTAAAGCTCTTTGAGAGTATCAAACAGAATATGCTGTCTTTTGCTATAATATATCAGCTGACCATATTATATCCGGATGATTTTTAGTATATTGCACTCAACAGGGAAATCAGATTATATTGATAACTAAAAACTAGATCATGGAGAAAGTTCACATATTACCGACGAACAAGACTCCGGAAATACTGCTGAATCCTTCTGGACTTATTAAATTCAAAGGACGGGCCATTGATGAAAGCAGATCAGGAGCTTCTGATCAGGTATTGACCTGGATTGATGGATACATTGCCACTCCGGCAGATTCGACTGAAGTCACCATAGCGTTTGAATTTCTGAACAGTTTTAATACAATTATTCTTACTTCCATCCTTAAGAAGATAGCGCAACTGATACAGCTAAGGAAAAAGCTGGTGATTCGCTGGTATTATGAAGAAGATGATGTGGATATTTACGACAGGGGAGCATATATTTCTACCGTAATTGACGTTCCCATTGAGTTCATTACAACTGAAAATATCTCAGATTGCTGACAATTACGGGAATATTCCTATTTAACCTGATTGCTTTAACCCAAATTTAAAACCCGGAATGATAAGTTCCGGGTTTCCATTTTAAAAACTAAACCTGATTATATTGCGGTTCCTCCTCTTTCTCCTGTACGGATGCGTATACACTCTTCAAGGGGAGTTATGAATATTTTGCCATCACCTACCGAACCATTTCCATTTGTTCGTGCTGACCTCAGTATTGTATCAACAGTTATATTAACAAATGCATCGTTAACTGCAATTTCTATCTTTATTTTAGGTATAAGGTCGGGCACTATCCTCTGACCTCTGTACATCTCCTCTATACGTTGCTGCCCATGTCCGGATACACGGCTAACCGTAATTCTTGTAATCTCAGCCAGTATAAGTGCTTCCCGTACCTTATCAAGCTGCACCTCACGGATTATTGCTGTTATAAGTTTCATTATTAATGCATTAGAAGGTTAAACACTAATTCGGATTTAGCATGCCATAGCCTCTTTCCCCATGATATGATCTGTCCAGCCCGGCCATTTCATCATCTTCTGATGATTTGAATCTTACAAACTTGTTCAGTACGAAGATTATACCAATAGTCATCAGCGAGGAATAAACTATTGCAACCACCACTGCAAATACCTGAATTCCGAGCTGATTCCATACTGACCATGAACCTGCAGAAGCAACGGCATCAGCCATCCATGATGGTCTTATAAAAAATACAAGCAGGATAGCTCCTGTAATTCCTCCGATGCCATGTATTCCAAATGCATCAAGTGAATCATCATATCCTAATCTGTTTTTAAGCATTATGGCAGAATAACATACAATTGATGCGATTGCACCCAAAATCAACGCACCATAAGGCTGAACGACCCCGGCAGCAGGTGTTACCGCCACAAGTCCGGCAAGGATACCACTGGCAAATCCAAGTGCAGTTGCTTTTCCCTGGTGCATGCTTTCTATTATAACCCATGTAAGTGCACCTGCTGCAGCTGCAACCTGTGTTGCTGTAAGAGCCTGGGCTGTGCTCAACCCTGATGAAATACTGCTTCCTGCATTGAAACCAAACCAGCCCACCCAGAGCAATCCGGTGCCCAGCATAGTGATTACCAGATTGTTTGGACGAATCACCTGGTATGGATAACCACGACGTGAGCCAAGAAATATTGCAGCCATCAGCCCGCTTACTCCAGCAGAAATATGCACTACAGTTCCGCCTGCAAAATCAATCGCTCCTTTGGCCCCAAGATTGTATAGGAAACCATCAGATGCCCATACCCAGTGACACAATGGGTTGTAAACCAGAAGGCTCCAGGCGGTGATAAAAATACAGTATGCTTTAAATGAGACTCTTTCGGCAAATGCTCCTGCTATAAGTGCCGGCGTAATTATTGCAAATTTCCCCTGAAACATAGAGAACACATACTCAGGAATACCTGCATCCATAATATTTGTATCAATTCCTTTAAGAAAGAAATAGTCATTGTTCCATCCGAACCAGCCTCCAAGTACATTCTTCCCGAAACTCATACTGTAGCCAACAACAACCCATAAAACACTTATAATACCCATTGCCACAAAGCTATGCATGATTGTTCCCAGTACGTTTTTAGTCCTCACCAGACCACCGTAAAACATTGCCAGACCAGGTACCATAAGCAATACCAGGGCAGTGGAGGTCAGCATCCATGCAGTTGCACCTGAGTCAATCGGTTTACCGTCAGCTGCAAATAATCCTGCAAAGCCGGGCAGAAGCAAAACCAGAACCATAAATGATCTCTTCCAGAATTTCAGCATAACATAAAAATTAAATATTCGTGGCAAACATATAATATTTATAGGGTAAATTCAAATTATTTTATCTTTTTCTGCTTTATACCCCTATATTTTAAGGTCTTTTTTGTTTATTTATATATATTTTCATCTATATACCCCTATTAATTAAGGCCATTTCTGATTTTTTATTAAATATTAAGGGCACAAAGTGATAAAACTTTGTGCCCCCGTTAAAATTTTGTGATCGTCAGAATCTTTCGTCTAATCTATAGTCTCATATCAGGCTATAAAGTTCCTGAGAATTTTATTGTCAGGAGATTTGCTTCAAGAGAGTCAAGGTATATGAGCACCCATGCAAGAAAATCATTAAAAATCTCTCTTGACCACTCAGGGTCGTCAGGTTTGTAATTAAAGATCACAGGTGCATTTTTAGCCATTGACTCGTATCCCGAAGTAGATGCCATCAGTTCAGTTAGCTCCCTGAGTTTTTTGCTGAGCCTGTCTCCATATATTTCTGCCGAGTCACCAAGTGCAGTTGCGGCTGATCCTCTGAAATCGGGCCGGTTAATATTTCCCGGATCTTTTTTCCACTGGTCTCTGGTTTTACCATCTAAATTAAGTATCAGATCCTGACATTCATTTACGGTTTTTATTACCTCATCAATCTTTTGATTGACAACGGATGAAGAACTGATTACAGTCAGATTTTTCAATACAATCTCCTGATTAATGTAATTTCGGGATAATCTGAAACTGTCTTTTATCTTATCGCTAGTTACATTCAATGCAAGTAATCCCGAAAAAACTGAGTTAAGTGCAAGGAGAAGAAGAATAAAAACTGTGTTGTAAATATTGAAGTTCTTCTCTTTTGATGTAACTGCAATAAAAAAAGGCAGGAAAACAACATACGGGAAAGGCAGGGCAATGAATAATAATGTACCTGCATATGGCCAGTGCATAAGCTTAAAGAGCATTGCTACAAAAACCACCAGGCATGTTATATAAGTAACAATGTAAAGAGAGAGCTTCTTCATGCTTTCTGAAGACCTGTAATGATTGACAAGTGCAAGCGGGAGAAAAAGAAATATAAGCACTACCATTCCGACTGTCAGCAGGATTCCTGCGCCCGGATAATGATTTACCTTGAAAATCGCTCCGGCAAATACTGTTGCCAGAGTAACAAGACCGATTATATATATTTTCTGTTTCATAACATCTTTAATAAATAATTCTCTATTGTTTAGCAATTGTTTCCAGAACCATTGATTCAACGGTGAGCAGGTTATTCCTGAGTATCTCAAGAGAATGGAGAGATGAAAGCATAGTTATCATGCCCTCTTCAGGTTCTTTTGAAGGAAGATAAACAGAAGGCTCCAGGAGCGAGCTTAGTTTCTCTGAATAAAGTTGGGGCGACATTGCTGACAGGTATTCATTGTAACCAGATAAGGCCTTATCAAGCTTCTGCCTGAAGGGAGCCGACATCATAAGGAAATCTCTTACTGGCAAAGGATTAAATGGTCTGGATAATTTAGTGTAAATTATTTCAGATCCAGTTTCTGTCCTGACTAAAGCAGCAGGATTCACTGCAGGCTTTCCAGGCTCTCCCTCTGCTTCCGCTACCATCTGTTTCCGGATATCCTCTAAAAGTGTGATAACTTCGTTTGTTTTTGAATCTGCCTGTATCATTTTCTGAAAATATGAAGAGTCGCGATAATTTTCAAGAACCGACTTTATTGAAGCCTGCCTGACTTCAAACAACTTTTGTTGCTGTTCAAGGTGAGGGTAGTATCCATTATCATACATACCCTGGAGATTTAAATTGATAAGTGCCCCGGGTATAATAATAAGAAGTGAGCCAATAACAATGAATATGAATTTAGCGCTGATGGTCTTTTCATCTTTCCAGCTCTGCCAGGTATACATCGGAAGGACAATGAAGCCAAGAATAATAAGTCCAAGTACCATTAATACAGAAGCTGCAGGCCAGTGCTGGATTTTAAATAACATTCCCATTATATAAAAGATAGCACCAGCAGTACCTATTATATATATGCGTCTCTTCTGGTTCGTTCCGTCTTCCCTGAGCCTGTCGGAAAGAAGTGCGGGCAGGAAAAATATGACAGCTGATATTACAGAGCAAAGCAGCAATATTCCTGCTATAGGCCAATGCTGGAGCTTGAACAGAGTCCCTGCTATGAAAAGGAAGCCTGTAACAAAACCCGAAATAATGAGGACCAATTTGTTCCTGTTGTGAGTTTCCTTCCAGAGTACTCCAGTTACTGACGGCATGAAAACGAATGCCAGTAAAAATGCCCCCAAAGTAAGAAGTATCCCTGCACCCGGCCAGTGCTGGATCTTGAACATTGCGGCAACGCCAAAGAGTATTGTCCCGGCGATGCCTGAAAATTTCATAGTGTTTTTCATTTTTCTGTATTTTGAGTCAACTGAATAAAGTGTTTCTTCCTGTATTTCACGGATCCGCCTCGTAGATCCCATTTTTTGTTTCACACTCTGGTAAGCCTGATAAAAATCAAGTCCTTTCTGCATCTCGTACTCAACATCGCAGCAGACATGATCAATCAGGTCATCAAGAAGATGTGAAAATGAAATCTCCTCATTCCTGATATCGTTGCTAATCTGGTCGATATTTCTAAGAGTCAGTTCAGGCATAGCTAAGTCCGGCTTTTGGTTCAATTATTCTCTGAACCGATTCGATGAATTCTGCCATCTCTTTAATCTTTTCCGCCACTACAGTCTGACCTTTAGGGGTAAGAGAATAATAGATTCTGATCCTGTTATTGAAATTTTCAGATGTAGTAACCAGCGATCCTTCGCTTTCAAGTTTATGCAAAATCGGATAGAGCGCCCCATAAGTAAGCTTGATCTTCCCTTCCGTCAGTTCTTCTACCCTGCGGGTAATTGCATAACCGTGCATTGCTCCCTCTTCCTTCAATAGTTTGAGAACTATTGTCTTTAATGATCCTTTGATAAGTTCACTTGAAATCATAATTAATAATATTTAATTAACAACTATATATTACTTTCTTATATATTGCAAATATAAAATATTAAATATTATAAATGCAAATCTTTTATGAAGTTTTTTTGAAAATAATTTGCAAGGATTCGAAAAACATAATAAATTTGTCCATTTGGTTAAACTATATGGTTTATCTGTATTGTTAAATAAAATGGTTAAAGATGCCTGAAAATAATAAGCTGACAGAGGAAAAGATTTTCGAAGCAGCGACAGATGTTTTCCTGGAAAAAGGAATGGATGGGGCCAGAATGCAGGATATCGCAAATAAGGCAGGCATAAACAAAGCACTTCTGCATTATTATTTCAGAACAAAAGACAAGCTGTTCAGTGCTGTATTTGAAATGATTGCCAAAAAGATCTTCAGAAAATTCGCACCAATCCTGGATGATTCCCTCACACTTGAAGAGAAAATACGATTCTTCTTCAAGGAACACATATCCTTCCTGCAGCAAAATCCAAGTCTCCCGGGCTTTCTTCTGAATGAAGTAAACCGTAATCCGGCCAGGATCAGGAAACTTCTTAGCAGCGTCGATTTCGAAATGATCTGGCTCAAACTTTACAATCAGCACAAAGATGAATTCGATAAATACAATATAAATATGGAGACTCTCCCTCAGTTTATGATATCGATGGTAGCCATAAGTGTGTTCCCTTTCGCCGCCAAAGGTATTCTTCAGGGTATTCTCGACAGACTGGGTATTGATTTCAACCAGTACATTGAAGAGAGAAAAGAGTTTGCTGCTGATTTTGTAATAAGGGCCATTAAGAAGTGACCAAAGTGTCTAAAATACCTGAAGTGACTTTTGTTGTAGATAAAATAATATTAAATAACGAATAGAGAGATGAAAATGAAGGTTGTTATAATAATGGTATTGACAATTCTTGCAGGAGTTACAACAGATGCCCAGAAGATCCTGACTCTGAAGGAATGTTACGATATGGCAATGTCTGCCAATGCCATTGCCGGAGAAAAAGAGACATATTCCGGTATTTCAAAGATCAGGGATGAGAACCTGGCAAAGGGATGGCTTCCCACACTGGATGCGAACGCTTCCGCAACCTATAATTCAGATGTGGTCGATTTTGCAGCAGCTGCTTCATCGGTGCCGGGTATGTCTTCCATATTAAGACCTATGCCTCAGGATCAGTATAAACTGACTCTCGATATAAATCAGGTCATTTATGACGGGGGTGCCATCAGAAGCGCCAGGGAGCTGGAACAGGCTGATCTGAAACTAAATGAGAAACAGACAGAGACAGATCTCTACAAGCTGAGAGGGCAGGTCAACTCATATTATTTCAATATTATGATGCTTAGCCGGCAGAAAGAGTTGCTGGTTAACTATCTGGATCTGTTGAAAAAACGTATTTATTCCATGCAAAGCGCTGTGAGCAATGGCGTTTTGTCAAAACCTGATATTGATGTACTTACTTCAGAGAAGCTGAAACTGGAACAGCAGATAACCGAAAACCGGTTTCGTCGCGATGCACTTATAAAAATCCTTTCTGACATTACAGGCAGTGTTATCAACGACTCAATTCAATTCATTCTGCCTGAAATGACAGCTGAACTTACCAATGAACTGACAAGACCGGAATTGCAGATTTATGACATCAGGAAAGAACAGCTTTCAGCAGGTCTGAAAATGGTTCAGAGTAAAAGAATGCCTAAGGCTTTCGGATTTGCCACACTTGGTTATGGAAATCCCCCGGGAATGAATTTCTTCAATGACAGCTTCGATACCTATTATATACTGGGGGCAGGTATCAAGTGGAATATCTTTGACTGGAACAAGGCAAAAAATGAGAAAAAGGTAATATCTCTGCAGCAGGGCATAATCGAGAACAGGAAAACTGATCTTAGTGATAACCTAAGGAGGCAATTAGACGCGAAAATGAGTGAAATTACCAGTCTCAGGGAACTTGTAAAGACCGATTCTGAACTGATCGGCCTGAGGAAGCGGATTACAATCGCAGCTGAATCACAGCTTGAGAACGGAACAATTACTGCCACCGAGTATATGAATGAGCTGAACTCAGAAAAAAACGCTGTGATAAATGGCGAAATTCATAAAATAAATCTCGCTCTTGCTGGTATAGAGTACCTGAATATCAGCGGGAAAGAAATAGAATAGGAAAATCAATAAATACGACAAATATCTGTAATATGAAAACCAAACTCTTATTATTTATTCTTCTGACAGCTATGGCAGGCTGTAAAAACAATACAGGTGATGCCGATGCATACGGCAATTTCGAAGCAACTGAAGTTATTATATCATCTGAGACAAATGGCCGGATAATTCAATTTGATCCAGTTGAAGGATCACTTTTGGAAAAAGGGGATCTGATTGCACTCGTCGACACAACCATTCTTCATCTTCAGATTGCAGAGATAGATGCAAACATGAAGAGCATAAGAACACGCATAAGTTCAATAAATGCCCAGAACGATATTCTGAACCAGCAGATAGAGAATCTGAATATCAATATCCGTCGAATTGGCAATATGCTTAAAGATGAAGCAGCTACCCAAAAACAATATGATGATCTGACCGGACAGGTGGCTGTGCTGCAGAAGCAGATCATTGCCAATAATACACAGAAAGAATCGGTACTGGCTGAACTTGGTGTCATGGAGTCAAAGAAGGGGACTGTGATTGAGCAGATCAGAAGAAGCAGTGTAAGATCACCTCTGAAGGGGACTGTTATTGAGAAATATGCTGAATCGGGTGAAGTTACCACAGCAGGAAAACCACTTGCCAAAATTGCCGACATGTCTGTCATCACTCTAAAGGTATATGTAAGCGGAGGGCAGCTCGGAAAAGTAAAAACGGGAACTAAATGTAAGGTAAGGATTGATGACGGGAGAAAAGAATTCAGAGGATTTGAAGGCAAAATCAGATTTGTTTCAGAAAAGGCGGAGTTTACTCCCAAGATTATTCAGACCAAAGAGGAACGGGTAACTATGGTATATGCTGTTGAAATTGGTATTATAAATGATGGTACCCTTAAGGCCGGTATGCCCGGTGAAGTAATCTTCTGATAAAAATTATCATACAGATGTTTAAAGCAATAGAAACATCCGGAATAGGGAAAAAATTCGGACCCACAACTGCTCTGAACGATATTTCGTTTTCAGTGAATGAATCAGAAGTTTTCGGATTCATTGGTCCTGACGGAGCTGGTAAAACCACACTGTTCAGGATAATAACCACACTCCTTTTACCCGATACCGGTGAAATAAAAGTACTTGGTAAAGATTGCATGAGAGAATACAGGGAGATGAGAAAGGAGATTGGCTATATGCCAGGAAGATTCAGCCTGTACCAGGATCTTTCAGTTGAAGAAAATCTTGAATTCTATGCAACAGTATTTGGTACTACTGTAAAGGAAAATTATGATCTTATTTCCGATATCTATTCCCATATTGAACCTTTCAAAAAGCGTTTAGCAGGCAAATTATCAGGAGGAATGAAGCAGAAACTTGCCCTCTCCTGTGCACTCATCCACAAACCGAAACTCCTTGTTCTTGATGAGCCAACCACCGGGGTGGATGCTGTATCAAGGTCTGAATTCTGGGATATGCTTGGCAAACTACGGCAATATAACATAACAATACTGGTATCAACACCCTATATGGATGAAGCCATGCGGTGCGACAGAGTGGCTCTCATCCAGAATGGAATACTGCTGGCGATTGACACTCCTCAGAAAATCAGGGATGGATTCAGCAGGAAGCTCTTCAGTATAAAAGCGACTGAAAAATATAAGCTCATTACAGCTCTGAAATCGTATGATGCCACTCTCACATCATTCCCATTCGGGGAAGCAGTTCATGTAACGTTCAGGGATGACATCCTTCCAATCCAAATCCATGAATATCTTGTGAGTAATGGAATAAAAGATGCCGTTATCTATGAAACCACAGCAAGCATAGAGGACAGATTCCTTGAGCTTATGGAGACTGTAAGACCGTAAGACCGCAAGACTGCAAGACAATGAAAAAAATAATAATTGAAGTAAAAAACCTGGTAAAGAAGTTTGGACACTTCATTGCCAATGATAATCTCAGTTTTGAGGTCTACGAAGGTGAGATATTCGGATTTCTGGGCGCTAATGGTGCAGGAAAGACAACAACGATAAGAATATTGTCAGGATTGTCATCACCCACATCCGGAAAAGTAATGGTTGCAGGATTTGATGCGGGGAAGCAGGCTGAGCAGATTAAAAAAAACATAGGGTATATGTGTCAGAAATTTTCTCTGTATGAGGATCTTACAGTCAGGGAAAACATTATCCTGTACGGTGGAATTTATGGACTTGGAAGATCGGTGATTGCAGAAAGGTTAGGAATGTTGCTTGATAAACTCAGGTTCAGGGAATATGAAAACAAGCTGATTTCTGATCTGCCTCTTGGCCTTAGGCAGAAACTTTCCTTCTCGGTGGCTTTGCTTCATGAGCCCCGGATAGTCTTCCTCGATGAACCTACAGGAGGAGTAGATCCTATAACAAGAAGGCAATTTTGGGAGATGATCTATGAGACAGCTGCGAGAGGTATAACAATTTTCGTAACAACCCATTATATGGATGAGGCAGAGTATTGTGACCGTATCTCGATTATGAGTGACGGCCGGATTGTTGCACTTGATACACCTGAAAATCTTAAGAAACAGTACAATGCTGATACTGTGGAAGATGTATTTATTAAGATAGCGAGACCAAAAAATACACCTCATCCCCCGACCCCTTCTCCCGGGGGAGAAGGGGTGTAAGATATTTATAATCTTTTAACTAAGCCCTTCTTTCCCTGGAGAGGTTTGGGTAAAGGTCGAAAACATCGAAAGAATTGGTTCATTTAAAATTGAATTAAAAGATTTAGATTGGATGAAAAGATTTCTAGGATTTGTAAAGAAAGAGTTCCTGCATATTTTCAGGGATTACAGGACATTATTCATCCTGTTCGGCATACCTGTGGCAGAGATACTTATATTCGGATATGCAGTAAGCATGGACATTAAAAATGCAGGAGTTGCCTTTCTCGATCTTTCGCATGATGAGATTACCACCAAACTGTCAGACAAAATAATCTCGTCGGGTTTTTTTATCAAGACAGAGGAGCTTCTGAGCTACAATGATATTGACAAGGTTCTGAAAAAAGGAAAGACAAAGGCAGTGGTCGTCTTTGAGAAAGATTTTGGCAAGAGACTTTTCAGTGAAGGGAAAGCATCATTAAGCATAATTGCAGATGGTTCAGAACCTAACACAGCAACGCTTATAACAAATTATACCACCGCTATAGTAAATGATTTCAATATCGGAATTGCGGGACCATCAGCAGGTATGGCTATGAAGATTATTCCTGAAGTGACAATGTTCTATAACCCAAATCTGCAGAGTCATTTTATGTTCGTCCCGGGGGTCATAACATTGATACTTATACTAATTTGTGCATTAATGACTTCCGTTACGATAACACGTGAAAAGGAATTCGGAACAATGGAAGTCCTTCTGGTATCGCCCCTAAAACCTGTTCAGATAATACTGGGAAAAGTGACGCCATATTTTCTGCTCTCCTTTGTCAATGTATTGCTGATACTTGCCATGTCGTGGTTTGTATTCGGGTTGCCGGTCAAGGGTAGTATTCTGCTGCTGCTGGCAGAATCGATGCTGTACATCCTTATGAGTCTTTCTCTGGGTATACTTATTTCAACAGTCTCATCAACCATGCAACAGGCTATATTCATTTCACTTATAGGCCTGATGCTGCCGACCATTCTCTTATCAGGATTCATATTCCCCATTGAGAATATGCCAAAAGCATATGATTATTTAAGCATGATAATACCGCCAAAGTACTTTATAATAATTATCAAGAATATAATGATTAAAGGAACAGGTCTGCTATATATCTGGAAAGAGACTCTAATTCTGGCATTTATGACAGTGCTGTTCATAGGTCTGAGCGTCAGGAAGTTTAAGATACGATTGGAATGATTTGGCGCAGGGCGGAGAGCGCAGGGCGGAGAGCGCAGGGCGAATGCGTAGGGCGCAGGGCGGAGAGCTCAGGGCAAAAAAGATTCTAAATTATTGAAGGAAAATTTAATACGACCTTATGCCTTGCATCATAAATCCTGAGCCACAAAATAAAAATTAAAAGATTATCTGGTTTATTAAACTACAATATTGAGCATGAGAACTATCTTCTACCTCATCCGAAAGGAATTCATACAGATCTTCAGGAATAAGTTCATCTCGAAGGCAATATTTGCTGTTCCGCTGGTGCAGATGCTTATTCTGGTTCCTGCAATTACATTTGAGCTGAAAAATGTTAATATTGTTTTAATTGACAAGGATCAGACTTCCGAATCACGTGGTCTGATAAGCAAGCTTGAAGGTTCGACCTTTTTCAGGATTATCGGAACTACCTTTTCAGAAAAGGAGGCCAATGACCTGATGCATCATAACAAATGTGGTCTGGTCCTTGAGATTCCGGATGATTTCGGGAAGAACATTGGCAGCGGCAAACCCGCGAGGATCCATGCCAGCATTGATGCCATTAATTCTTCCTCTGCCCAGCTTTCATGGGCTTATATTAACGGAGTCATCCGAGATTATAATGCGGAATTGACAATTAATAATTTTAATACTTCCCCGCCTGTTCAGGTTCCGGTTATAAATATTACTAACAGGTACTGGTATAACGAAGAACTGAATTATAAATATTACATGTTGCCGGGTATCCTTGTAATACTTGTGACTGCAATAGGATTCCTCCTGGCAGGATTGAACATGGTAAGAGAAAAGGAAATTGGCACAATTGAGCAGATAAATGTCACCCCTGTACGAAAGCATCAGTTCATAATTGCAAAGATGGTTCCTTTCCTTTTAATAGGACTTATTGACCTTGGGTTGGGTCTTACAATAGGGAAGCTGGCCTTTAATATCCCTTTTGAAGGAAGCATCATGCTAATGTTCTTTGCCGCATCAATATTCCTGGTTGCTGTACTCGGGCTTGCACTTTTTATTTCGACATTCTCAGGAAGTCAGCAGCAGTATATGTTCGTCGCATTTTTCTGCATGATAATATTCATACTGATGAGCGGGATCTTCACACCATATGAGAGTATGCCTAAATGGGCTCAGGATTTCAACATTATAAATCCAGTGGCTTACCTGATGAAGGTTAACAGGATGGTGATGCTTAAAGGATCAACGATAAGTGATATTTCCAGAGAGCTTATTTCTCTCAGTGTACTTGCGGTATGTTTTACTTCATTTGCTGTAAGAAAATATCATAAAACAGCTTAGAACCTTACGCCAATAACCAGAATATCATCAATTTGATTACCAGAAAGTTCAGCCAGTGAAGGATCTGTAACAGGATGGTGAATCCAATCTTCTATTATTGTATTGTATCTGGCCCGTTGAGATTGCATGTCGAGCTGCTGGTTATTTATAAGCATCTCCTTGAATCGTTTCTTCATGAATTTCCGGGCATCCGGACCTCCGAACTGGTCGAGGAATCCGTCAGAGAAGAGGTAGACTGAATCACCGGGAATTATGTCAATTTCATGATTTGTAAATGGTTCCATAGCAGAATGATAACCAATGGGCATATTATCAGCTCTGGTTTCAATCAATTCAAATTCATCACCATTTTTCCGAACGAGAAACAGTGGGTTATTTGCTCCTGCAAACATCAACTTCCTGTTTCTCAGGTCAACAGAACAAAGAGCAATGTCCATCCCGTCCTTTGTTGTTTCGAATGTTCCTTCCTGTTTAAGAGCTGTAATTATGTTTTTACGTAAACTGTTGAGTATTTCTGAAGGGTTCACAGTTCCCAGTTCATTAACAATCTTGTTCAGGAAGCTGACACCAAGCATGCTCATGAAGGCCCCAGGAACTCCATGCCCGGTACAGTCGGCAGCGGTGAATACAACATGATCATTCTTGAAGTTCATCCAGTAGAAATCACCGCTTACGATATCTTTTGGACGGAAGAGCACAAAATAGTCTCCGATCTTTTCCTTAAGAATCCTTTCATCGGGTAAAACAGCTCTCTGAATTCTTTCAGCATAATGTATACTGTCAGTAATTTCTTTTTTCTGGTAAGTGACTACATCTCTTTGTCGTTCTATTTCATTTTTCTGTTCAACTACTTCCCGGGTCCTTTCTTCAACAATTTTTTCCAGCCTGATCTTTTCCTCTATCAGGTTTCTCTCCCTTATCCTGATTATCATAATAATAATGAATACAATCAGAATCAGTGCCGGGATATAGAACCAAGGTGTCTGCCAGAACGGGGGTTTGATCACAAACGGGTATTCAGCGGTATTCCCAATAATGCCATATTTGTTTTTGGCTTTAACCTTAAATATATAGTTTCCGGGAGTAAGACCTGAGAAAACAACTTCCCTGTCCTTATTGTAAGGAGACCATTCCTTGCTCTGGTTTTCAAGATAATACGAAAACTCGAGTCCGTCAGGTTTATCATAACTGAAGCCGGTAAAAACAAAAGTCAGATGGTTATCCTTATGCGACAGGATAAGGTTTTCAGGAAGATTCGACCATCGTTTTACTTTAAAATTCCTCGATTTCCAGTCTACATTCCCGAAGAAGAGCCTTATGTCAGTTATCTTTGTTTCAGGCGATGAAGAGAAGTTAAGATCCCTGGCCGGATCATACCTCATGAGTCCGTTTTTGGTACCTATCCATACGATCCCGGAATGGTCAACAGCAATTGAATTAGGACAGCTCTCACCTCCTGTAAAGCCATCATCAATTCCATAATTAATTACTTTCCTTATGCCAAGTTTTTTATCAAGTACAAGCAGGTCGAAACCTTTATCATTTCCAGCGGCGAGGAGCGTATCGCATATGAACTTAAGTGAGTTTATCTTGTTTGAAGCAAGGACGCCCTTTGAAGCTTCAAGGGTAATGGGCAATGAATCCCTGCTGATATCAAACCTGAAAAGCCCTCCGTCAAGTGTACCAATCCAGATATTGCCGGCATGATCTTCTTCCAGTGCTGATACTTTAAGGCTTGTAAGTCCTTCAACAGCGTCATAATCAGTATAGACTGTTCCCTCGAGCTTTACAAGACCGCCCATCGTTGCCATCCAAATCCTTCCTTTTTTGTCTTCAATAACTTTCTGGACTTCATCATTTATAAAGCCATCTTCCTGGTTCATAAAGAAGAGATCTTTTCCAACAACCTTTCCATAACCTCCGGCAGTACCAATCCATAT
>Ga0334722_10002974_pt1 | contig 18615 bp, 14 predicted proteins | sample C3_bottom_MG_FD_207210 | JGI IMG/M metagenome (GOLD analysis project Ga0334722, IMG submission 207210) | Sediment microbial communities from Yellowstone Lake, YNP, Wyoming, USA - C3_bottom | ecosystem: Environmental > Aquatic > Freshwater > Lake > Sediment | place: USA: Wyoming | collected...
TCTCGCGAGGACGCCCTTGCCTTTGGCTAGTATTTATGTTCCTGTCATCACAACAGTAACGGATTCACATACAGGGGACTTTCACCCCATAAGTTCACGCCCGTGCCGGGCGTACACAATAATTCGACCAACAGAGATCTCCATAAGATGGTATTTGCATTACTGCATTTTATCACCGTACGTCCAGAGCCTGGTATGGGGAAGGCAAGTAGGAATGGCGCGCGAAGGATTAAGCAAAAAGGTTCTGGAACAATTTGAAATTCCACTCCCACCCCTCGTCGAACAACACCGCATCGTCGCCAAAGTCGATGAGCTTATGGCCCTGTGCGACCAACTGGAGCAACAACAAACCAACAACATCGAAGCCCACCAAACCCTGGCCGAAACCCTGCTCGGCGCACTCACCAATAGCCCCGTTCGCCCTGAGCTTGTCGAAGGGTGTGCTTCGACCGTTCGACCGTTCGACAAGCTCACGGCTCACGACTCAGCACGAACGGAATTTGATGAGAACTGGACTCGCATCGCCAACCACTTCGATACCCTGTTCACCACCGAACACAGCATCGATCAGCTCAAACAAACCATCCTCCAACTCGCCGTCATGGGCAAACTCGTGCCGCAAAACCCGAATGATGAACCGGCAAGTGTGCTGTTGAGGAAAATTGCTGACGAAAAGAAGCGATTAGTAAGAGAAGGAATAATCAAAAAGCAACAACAGTTACCTGACGTGACTGAAGCAGAAAAACCGTTTCAGCTACCTGAAAGTTGGAAATGGACGAGATTGGGGAACGTAGGTTTAGGTAGTACTGGGAAGACCCCTGGTACCGGCAAATCTGAATATTATGGCGGAGAAATACCTTTTGTCGGGCCAGGCCAGATAACGCCATCCGGCGAAATTCTGGATTCAGATAAAACCTTAACTGAAGAAGGTTGTGGATTTAGTACTATCGCCAACCCAGGCGACATATTGATGGTCTGTATTGGTGGGTCTATCGGTAAAAGTGCCATAACAAATTCAAAGATTGCCTTTAATCAACAAATAAACTGCTTAAGGCCAATTCTAGTCAGTCCTGTGTTACTAAATTACTCGATGAGTACGCCACTCTTCCAGACTTCGATTATGGAAAAGGCGACTGGCTCGGCAACTCCGATAATTAATCGATCAAAATGGGAAGAGTTGATGGTGCCAATTCCACCCGAAGTCGAACAACACCGCATCGTCGCCAAAGTCGATGAACTCATGGCCATGTGCGACGCCCTCAAGACACGCCTCGCCGCCGCCCAGACCACCAAAATCCACCTCGCCGACGCCATCGTCGAACAGGCCGTGGCGTAAGCAAGGTCGGGTGCGTAAATGGAGGCAAAGGCCGAAACCTGGTGCGACCGCGACAATCATAAGCTGTTCGAGCAGTACGTCGACTTCAACGAATGGCTCGATAGCGATGACGCGGCAGCGGTTCGGGAAGCGAACAATATTGGGGGGATTTCGGTCCCCAGCAAGGCCCTTTATGCGGGCGACAAAGAGGCCTACGACCAGGTTTTCCAAGAATACCGCGAGACCCGCCGCAATGAAGCCCTGAGCGAGCGCTACCTTTGCGAGCAGTTCAGCGACGACCATTGGTTTCAGCGCAATCTTGATCGCTTCAACCAATTAGTCGGACGGCTTGCAGATGGCGATGTTGTTCCCTTTATAGGGGCAGGCTTGTCAGTGGCCGGGGGCTTTCCTTCCTGGGAAGACCACTTGCGCACCCAAGGCCGCACCGCCGGTATTGATCCGGCGCGGACCGAAACATTGCTGGCAAGCGGTCACTATGAAACTGCCATCGAAGAAATCGAAACCATACGCGGCCGTGAAGTCTTTATCCAGGAAATCCGCGACGTCTTTTCCCGCACCGGGCGCATCACAGACACCACGCTGCTCATCACCGAACTCTTTCCCGACACCGTCATCACCACCAACTACGATCGCCTTATCGAGCAAGCCTTTGACACTGGCGCCGAAAACTCATTCCAGATCATTAACGGCATGGGCGCCTTGGAAGAAGCGGCCACCGACCGCGTAACGATCATCAAGCTGCACGGTGACATCAAAGCCCCGGCCTCCTGCATCCTCAGCAAGAATCAATACGACAAGTGTTACGGTGCAGGCGATACAGACATGACCCTGCCCATCCCCAAGCTGCTTGAGTACTACTACAGAAACAGCAGCCTGCTGTTTCTGGGATGCAGCCTGAACAGTGACAGAACCGTTCAAGTTTTCCGTGCAATCAAGAGTGCCATTGCGCAAAGAGACGGTGATATCGTCATCCCCCAACACTTCCCCATTGAACAAGCCCCAGAGACAGAGGAAGATCTGAGGAATCGGAATGCGTACCTGCTCGGGTTGGGAGTGACCGGTATCTGGTTTGAAAAAGGTCAGTTTGCATCCGTCGAAGGCACGCTAAGGCTCGCCCGCAATGAATTGCGCTACCGAGGTGCTATCCCCAGAGTTACTCCTGCTTGGCGTTCGGCATCTGGAGCTGACTCTCTCCATCCCGTTACCAAGCAGGAGCTTGGTAACGAGTAGCCGTTACTTTTACAATAAGGGGGTTAAACGCAGCAAATGCGGTGATACTAAATGCTCACGTTCAATCGACGGTATAGATGGTGTTATAGCGGAGCGGGTAGGCGTCTTGCTGGTCAGGCAGAGGGAGGATCAGTTGATCATGGATAGTGAGCCATTGGTAATCCGGCTGCAACTTCCGTAATTTGCCATCCTCTGGCGGCTTGGAGTACGATGAGTTTCGATAAACGACATGGAGGATGGCTACCCCGTGGGTATCGCAAAGATTGACCAGATAACGATCACAGAATGCATCGAAGGAGATCTGATGTTCGCTGGTTAGTTTATCGATATCAGCCAAGGGAATACGGATCAGGACGAATTTACTGACTCCACGTTCGCTGATCCTGGTCAGGGTCCTGGCCTCGGCGCTGGACACATAGACCGTCGAGATAAAGTTCATCCTTTTTAAGATTTGCGCCGCCACCACTGCGGCGGTCCGGCGACCACCCACCGTATGATGAAAGCCGTAATTCTCAAAGAGTTTGTGGTGCAGATGCTCGGCGTATTGTTCGCCATTTTCGTAAAGATCTTTGGCAACATAACGGAGGTGGGTGGCCATGTCCTCGGTGGCGTCGTCGATGGGCCAATCGACGCGAACGTGGAAATGGGTCATCATGTAACGCGATTGGTTCTTGGTGGCCGGATCATTCTGGATGAGCAGGGCGTAATCGACCGGGGTCAAATCCTTGATCATCTCCGTAAAGGAAGGATTATCGAAGTACTTAATATTGTTTGTATAATTTTTATGAAGCGTGACATAGGGGATTTTTTCGATGGCCTCCTTCGTCATCTTATTGGAGTCGAAAAAACGGATATATTTTTTGTGCTCGCTCGGGATCGTGCCCTCGCAGAAGATAATGAAGAAATGATTATGATGGGGGTACTCTTGTTCAGCCACTCTGGCCTTTGGCTTTAACTCTCTTTTCTGGACAAAGGGATAGGCCGCACCCGCCTTGACGAAATTCCAGTACGAGTCGATAAGCGCAAGCTTAACCAGGTTCATGTCGAGTTGGTCTCTGAGAACCTCGTACAAGGAACGCCGCAGGCGTAATTTCAGCCCGAGATGATATCTAAATGGCCAACTCAGCATTATCAGTCTTGATGGCGCGCGCTATCAACCGACGCCTCGTCGGCATTGGTGTAGTAATGGAAGGTGTTGGCCGTTTGGGCTTGGACTTCTTTGAGTGTCTGCTTGGCCAAATTGGCCACATCATATTTTTTCATATTTTGCAGTTCCGGCAGACGAAAGAAGGGGACGCCATTTTGACGATGAACGCCATCGTTTTCACTTTCCGGGTCAAATATGCTGGCTAAATAGGATTCCAACACCGTCTTGTCGACTCCAAAGATGATCTTCTTTAGGTTTGCCTTTTCGATTTCGGCAACTATCCCATCACAAAGGCAAAGAGCGGTTCCAGACCCATCATAATTGAAGGCAAGGACTGAAATCAAATGATGCTCAGCAAAATATTCATCGAATAGGATGTTGTGCAGTGTGGCGTTCCGGGCAAAGGAGATTACGGATTTCATTGGCGTCACCTCTTGTCGAAATTATATGGAGTTGGATGAGTGCGTGACTTGTCTTTGGCAAGCCGTTGTCACAAAATGCCATCTTCATCGGGATGGCCAGCCCGGCAATAAGAGGAGCCGTAAAAAAAGAAGATGTTGTTTCGTAACGGCTCCTAAACTCGAAAGGAGTTCATCGGGCAGTTTCCGATAACCGATAATCAGCCAGCAGGCATGGTGAACTTTCATTAGACAATGGCCGACCTTGCCGTGTCAACTGAAAGAATGAGACACCGTGAATTTTTGATTAGGGGCCGTTACGATATAACCATTACACATTTGCCATTTCCGATACGGCCCCTTATGCCGGGCCACCCATAGCGATGTTACAGTTAGTTATTTACAACGGCTTGGTTTGGGTAATCCGCGGAGGAAAAGCTGTGGGCATCGCATTCGAGGGGTAATTCGCTGCAGGCGAAGCAGAAAAAGCTCAAAGCTCCTCACGCTTCGCCTCGTCAACTCGTATACCCCAAAATACGATTTTGAATCAGAATTGGCCTTGAAGCAAATTAAAGACGTTTTTTTTGCTGGAATTGGCCTGGGTGGCAGCAAAGATCTGGGCCTTGGTCAAGGACTGCATGGTGGCGAAATTAGCCGACTCTTCGGCAATATCAAGGTCGCGAATGGTGGATTCGGAGGACAGGGTGTTGATCCGTGAGGTCGCAAGATTGGAGATGGTTGAGGCAAGTTGGTTCTGCCTGGATCCAACATCAGAGCGCATCGTATCGATCTGAGTCATGGCCGCATCGGCGATACCCACGGCAGCTTGCGCGCCTTGATCAGTGAGGACATTGACCTCGGACAAGGAACCAAGTTTCTCATCTCCTAACTCTTTTGGCTGGATGGACCCCAAGGAGAAAGTCGTCGACTGATTGGCGGTGGGGCCGACCTGAAAATTTTTGTCGGTAAATCCACCAGATAGGAGTTGCTGGCCGTTATAGGTGGTGTTCTTGGCAAGAGTGTCTAATTGGCTTAAGGATTTTTGAATATTTGCCTGCAGTGCCTGTCTACTTTCGACGGATTGGCTGCCATTGACTGCTTGTATGGCTTGCACCCGGATAGAACTGACTAAATCGCTTGCCTGACCCAAGGCGCTATCAGCGACCTGGACAATGGAAATAGCGTCATTTGCGTTACGGATAGACATCCCATAGCCCCTGGCTTGGCTGCCAAGATTATCGGCTATGGCAAGACCAGCGGCATCATCTGCGGCCTGATTCAATCGTTTGCCGCTAGAGAGCTTCCCCAGTGAGGCCAGTAGATTTTGCTGGGTCTGCTGAAGTTGTTTGCTCGAAAAAAGTCCTGAGGTGTTATTGTTTATGGCGTAAGTCATGGAGATCCCTCCTGGATAATTTTTAGGATTTTCCCTACCTCTTACAAATATAATGCCGGGAATTTAAAAAGAAAAGCGTTATAAATGCTACTTGGCGAATTTGTCGAGGTCTGATACATTGAACCAATTCTACCCCATCACTTAGCAAAATACCTATCATGTTCAATTGTCCCCGCAGTTGTAAAGACGATAAAAATCAAGCTTGGATTTCTCCAGGTGGCAAGATTGAGGCGCTCTTCTTCTGGGTATCTATGGCCTATTTTGCCGCCAAGGCTATATTTTTCGCCCTGCGGATCAGAGAGCGGGTCTTTCCTGACGAGGCCTCCTGGTACGGGATTGTCCAGGTCTTCTCCCGCGCCGTCTGGTTGCCGGTTGATTCGCCGGAGTCCTATCCCTTCGGCCTGGTGACCCATTTCCCGAGCCTCTATTTTTTCCTGATGGGCAAGGCGCTGGTTGGGAATGTCTTTCCGATTAGTGATTTATTTTTTCTTCGGTTGATCAATGTCGGCATAGGTCTGCTGACCATTTTTTTCGCCTGGAGATTATGCTGCTTGCTTACCGACCTGCTATCGGCCCGTCTGCTATTTTTGACTATGCTGACGAATAGTCTGATGCTTACCTTTCTCTTTGGTGCAGTCAGTTATGACAATTTAGTGAACCTGCTATCTGTCATGGCTTTTTATTTTTTTTGTGCCTTTTCGTTGAAGCGACAGGTCATGCCGTTACTGTTTGCCTTCATATCCGTTCTGGCGGGTTGCCTTACCAAAATTACTTTTTTGCCGTTGGCACTGCTATTTGCCATCGCTATCCTATGCCGGGAACGGAAGCATCTTCAGGGTGTTTCTGCCTATTTCAGGACTATTTTCTCCCCAACGATAAAATTTGATCAGTTAAGCGCCTGGCTGATAATTGGTATCATGGCCGGGGCCGGACTTACGCTTTATGGTGGCAACTGGCTCAGATATTCGCAATTGTCTCCAAGTCCAGACTCGGTTTTGAGCTTGGAAAATGCTTTGAAGTATAGAATATTTGCCAGAAACTATGCGCTGACCAACTATAAAAATGGACATATCTCCTGGCTTGAAGCGCAACGATTGGCTCTACAGATAAGGGAGGAGTCCGACAGGAGAGATACTTTGAGCTTGTTGGCGGTCGCCAGAGAACAAAAGCTTCATCCCACTTCCGTTGAGCCAACGATGGGACGATTGCATTATTCCGTGGCCTGGCTAGGAAGAGTTTTTCCACAACTCTTCGGAATCATGGCCCATAAAAATATGCTTAAGGAAAGCAAGACAGACTTGGCGCCTTACTTCATTATGTTAGCGCTGGCCCTGCTAGGATTTCTCCTGCGAGTCAGGGCTGGCGCGGCCGGGCTTATGAATTGCAGCGGTCAGCTTTTTTTTGTGACATCTGGCTATCTAGTGGTTCTTATGCAACTGGTGAATTATTCGATTTATAAATCTTCCAGTGTGCTGGTTCTCGCTTTGCAGGGGCGGTATGCGTTTCCCGTGCTCGTTCCATTTTATATCCTCTGTGCGTATTATTTCGTTGTCGCTTGGCCTCCACGATTACGGTTATGGTCAACCGCCACTCTCGGTGTTTTTTTTATTTTCGGCGAATTCCCTTGGTTTCTGCGGCATGTGACTCCAGACTGGTTTTTCTAGTAGTGCGATAAAATTTTAGCCCAAAAGGGAGTTGAGGGATGGTCGTTCCGCAGAACAAATATGCTATGGACGGGAACATGACAGAGGTTTTGCCTGATTCTGCCGATCAAAATTTATCTAATGATCGTCAAGAATGTAGCTCCGTTACCGCCCCTATCCGGCAGACTCCCCATGCACCAACAAGGCTGGAACTGATAGCAGTGGTGCTCATCGGCTGCCTTGGGGCAGTGTTGTTGTTTTGGAATATCACGAAGACCTATCTTTGGCAGGATGAAGCCAATACCGCAGTGCTGGCGACTCGGGTGCTGAAGTTTGGAAAACCTTTGGGATACGATGGTGTCAACCTTATTACCAACGACAACTTTGCCGCAGAGGATATCAGCACCATATCTCAGCGAACGGGGGATCCCAAAGTAGCCGTAGAATATTACATTAACCGCGGCGACCTTAAACCGGACACCACCTGGAAATTCCATCCCATCGGGCAGTTCCTGTGGGCTGCGGTCGGCTTAAAGTTTCTGGGCCAGACCACCCTCGGAGCTCGGTTCCCCTTTGTCGTGGCCGCTTTTGGGTCGGTTGCTCTCCTCTACTGGCTAGTACGCACAAGTGGCGGCGGCGCCTTGATGGCCTCGCTCACCAGCGTCATCCTCCTTCTGAATGTATACTGGATCTTGCATAGTCGGCAATGCCGTTACTATTCCCTATCCGGTTTCTTTTTTGTCCTGGCCCTGTTTACCTATATGCGCTGGCAGCGGGGCAAACCTTGGGGAGCAATTGCATTTGTTACTACTTGCTGGTTCTGGTTTCATGTGGACTACGGCACTGTCTGGCCCATATTTGGCATATTGTTTGGCGCCGCCTTGCTAGAAGCCTTTTTCTCTGATCGGCGGTCATGCTGGAAAATATTGGGGCTTGGCCTAGGGCTTGCCGCCGCATTGGCCCCATCTATTTATTACTACGAATTATGGGGGCGAAAATCGGTTCAGCTCAATAGTTGGGCATACCGTTTTGGGGGTACCTGTTTTAATATCAACCAATATATCATTCCTTTTATTGTGTTGATACCTGTTGTGGTGCTGCTGGCCTGGCAGTGGGCGAAACTTTATAAGGACGAAAGACGCTTAATCGCGGTATCTGCCCTGATCGTGATATCGATGATGTTCTGGGTTCCTACCGTGGCCCCTGAAATCTTTGTGCGTTATATAATCATCGTAGCTCCTGCCGGTAGTCTTTTGGCTGCATGGGGCATGGTGCGAACCTTTGAAGGATCTAGCCGTTACTTAACATTACTCGCCGCAGCTATTCTGGTTTTCACCCCATGGCTGAGTAAACCATTTGAATTTTTTGTCGCGCCGCAAGACTGGAACGAGACCGGTTCAGTCTTGCGGGGTGAGCTGTCAGTCCTGATCGATCATGTCTTCAAAAACCGCCCTGATCCGAATCGTGCCGTGGTTGATTGGCTCAAACAAAATGCTTTGCCTACGGATGAAATTTTAATCAATTATGAAGATGAACCCTTGATGTTTTATTTGCCTAATCCCATCAGGGGAGGGATCCCCGCGTTTCGTGCTGAAGATGACGCGATCACCCCTCCTCGCTTTGCCGTAATCCGTCGCAACGTGCCATTTATTCATTGGGATGTATTTAGCCGGGAACTGCATCGTTATTCTTGGCAGCCTATCCCATTACGAGCACCCGATGTACTTTGGGGCAACATCCCCGACCCGATGCAAGGCTTGGTTGATCCTTACACTGTGCCGGATTTAGCCCTTTTGCGCCGTATTGACATACGAAAGTAGCATTCTGGAGATTTTCGACAAAAAAAACGCCATTGCCAACGCCAGGCAGAAACTCAAATAATTCCAGCCGATTGCATACTGCCTCTGGCCCTGTTTTGTAGTCTTGCTCAGTAACCAATTGAAAAAATGATATTTTGGGGCAAGGGGTAGCCGGTGAACTCCTCCTGCCGATAGTTAAAAAAGGATCCGAATACTTGGCGAACACAGACAAAGGACATACGCACTTCGGGCAACACCTGGACTGGCACTGGCTATCAATTGCCTTGGTCGTGCTGGGTGCTGCCTATTTACGATGGCACCTCTTGGATGTCCCCTTGGAGCGGGATGAGGGCGAGTATGCGTATGGCGGCCAGCTTCTGTTGCAGGGAGTGCCGCCCTATCAACTCCTCTACAACATGAAATTGCCGGGGATTTATGCTGCCTATGCCGCAGTGCTGGCCATTTTCGGGCAAAGCCAGACAGGTGTGCACCTTGGCTTGCTTGCTGTCAATGCGGCTAGCATCGTTTTAATTTTTCTGATCGGACGCCGGGTCTCAAGCCCGCTTACCGGCCTTTGTGCTGGGGCCATGTTTGCGGTGTTGTCGGTGGGGCAATCTGTCCAGGGAATCTTTGCCAATGCCGAACATTTTGTCTTGCTGCCCGCCTTGGCGGGGCTGTTATTTTTGTTGATTGGTCTTGAATCGAAACGGCCCTTCTTTATCTTCCTGAGCGGAATCATGCTGGGACTAGGAATCTTGGTCAAGCAGCATGGCGCATTGTTTGCCGTGTGGGGCGTTCTCTACCTCGTTTTTGTTGGGTGGCGCAGCCGACTCCGCTTCCTTGATATTGCCCGCCAGGCCCAACTTCTGGTCGGCGGCGCTGCCCTCCCTTATCTGATCACCTGTCTTCTGTTGGTGAAAGCGGGCGTCTTTCAAGAATTCTGGTTTTGGACAATTGACTATGCGCGGGCCTATACTGGCCAGGTTTCTTGGAACGATGCCTGGCTCAACTTAAGTGACAGGGTCATGACAATAGTGGCCGCTTCCCCTCTGATTTGGGTGGCAGCGGCCCTTGGTGTCGTTGCCTGCTTTGCTCGTCAACGAGATTTGAAGCGCAATTTCTTTCTCCTGGGCTTTGCCCTGTTTTCATTTTTATCATTGTGCCCAGGACTTTTTTTCAGGCCCCATTATTTTATTCTCTTGCTGCCCGGCGCAGCCCTCCTGGCTGGTATCGCCATTGAGACTGCGGTTACGGCTGTTTTTGGGAATCATAGACAACTTCAACCATTTGGTTTGGCGCTGGCACTGCTTGGCCTTTGTCTAGGGGGAACGCTCTATCAGCAACGACAATTCTTGTTTCTGTCCTCCCCTGCGCAAGCAAGTCACGATACTTATTGGCCGAATCCTTTCAATGAATCCCTGGAAATCGCTCGCTTCATCCGGTTAAACAGCAAACCATCGGACACCATCGCCATAATGGGTTCCGAACCGCAAATTTTCTTTTATGCTGGACGTAGGTCTGCTACCGGGTATATCTATATGTATCCGCTCATGGAAGGGCACGATTTCGCACTCGAAATGCAGCGACGCTTAATTGCCGAGATCGAGCAGGCTGCACCCGAGTATCTTCTCTTTGTGCGAATTCCAACTTCCTGGTTGCAAACCCCTCACTCCAAGACCTTGATTTACGACTGGTTCACCGGGTACAAGGAAAAATATCAACAAGTTGGGATGGTCGAAATTTTTGAAAAATCGAGCAACGTGTCATGGCTTCCCGATGTCCATTGGCCACCGGCGACTCCATATTGGATCGAGGTGCTGCGCAAGAAACACACCTAACCCAAACAAGTCCCTGTTGCCTGTAATCCCTTTCCGGCAGTGGGTTCCGCAATCGTTTCGATCACAAATTATCGCACGTAAACCAGAAAGGGACTAAACAGTAATGGGGGGATAAGGTGTATCAAGGGAAAAAAATTGTGGTGGTCATGCCCGCCTATAATGCAGCGGAGACTTTGCTCACGACCTATAATGAGGTTATGGCTCAGGGTGTTGTCGATCTGGTGATCGTTGTTGATGACGCCAGCCGGGATCAGACTGCGAGCTTGGCTCGGACTCTAGCCAAGACGCGAGTTCACGTCCACGAGAGGAACAAAGGCTACGGCGCAAACCAGAAGTCATGCTATCGGATCGCGCTGGAAGAAGGCGGAGACATCGTGATTATGGTCCATCCTGATTACCAATACACCCCAATGCTGATCCCGGCCATGGCGTCGATGATCGGAAACGGCCTGTACCATTGCGTTTTAGGGTCCAGAATCTTAGGTGGCCATTCGTTAAAAGGCGGGATGCCGATTTGGAAATATATCGCCAATCGCTTCCTGACTCTTTCTGAAAATATCTTGCTGGGGGCAAAACTCTCCGAGTACCACACCGGATACCGAGCCTTTTCACGGGAACTGCTGGAGAAAATTGATCTGCATCGGAATTCTGACGACTTTGTCTTTGACAACCAGATGTTGGCCCAGATTCTCTGGCATGGGTACACTATTGCCGAGGTAAGTTGTCCTACCAAGTATTTCGCCGAGGCATCTTCAATTAACCTCTCCCGCAGCGTGACCTATGGTATCGGCTGTTTACAAACCGCTGTCACCTATCGCATGGCTTCTTTGGGCTTAATTCAGTCCGATTTGTTTCCTGGCGGAGGGGAGTTGTGATCATCCCCCTATGACACAAAGCAGATGTGGTGCTGCTGAATAGTTACTTAAGCATAAGCAATCGGGTGGCCGGAATGGCGAAGTATTGAGGCGCTTTATTGGCGCCAAGATACAAGATGAAGCTAGCGATTCCTATCACCTGACCGGATTGATTAAACAGGGGACTTCCGCTGCAGCCAGTTGCTATGGGAGCGGTGAATTGGATGAGTGAATCCACCTCCGGGACTAATAAAATTGAGGCGATGACGCCTTTTGAACTGGTCTGCTGATGCCCCAGGGGATAACCGACAACCTCGACAGGCTCACCTATTATCGGCAGTTGGCTGGCAATGCTGGCAGGATGGATGTATTGCCTGGGGATGTCAACCGACAGAATGGCCAAGTCGGACGGGATATCGGTGTTGATGATCTTGATGACCGGAAAACCCTCGTTTGCTGCAGTCCAGATTTTGATATCATCGACTCCGGCAATAACGTGATAGTTGGTGGCGACATCCCCTGCCTGATTCATGAAGAAGCCGGTTGCCTGTTGATGGGCTCCGGTTTTTTTGTTATAGCCCAGCACCATAATGACAGATGGGCGCCGGCTGGAGGCAACTTGCTGTTGCCCATCCGTGCTTGCAGTCTGCCCACTTGATCTTGCCGATTGGCCGATGAACAAAATCAAAAAGCATAAGACTTGTATTATTTTCAATTTCATGAATTATCTTATCGTGATCTGTGGGTGGATGGCGTACGCATTCTGACTTGAGGAATTGTGACTTTTAAGGAATTATATCCTTAGGGGCCGTTACGATATAACCATTACATATTTGCCATTTACGATACGGCCCCTTATGCCGGGCCACCCATGGCGGATGTTACAGTTATTTATTTACAACGGCTTAGAGGTAAATTTAGCGGCTGTTTCGAAGGCAGTCGATCTTATTGTGGTAACGACACTCCAGACGTGGTAAGCGATCAAAATTACCTCGGTACTGTATCTACGATGCCCAACAACCGCTTAACAGTGTTGAGACAAAGAGCCACATTTGTTTTTCCTTACCCCACGCGCTGACGCCTTGCATGAATTATCATACTAATTTTAATAACCATTACCAAGAAAGATGAGAAGTCTGATCTTCTATCCGATACTGATTGCCCTGTTCTTTTTTCTTGTTTCCCCTGATAAAGGCACAGCGGATTCACCCCCCGCCGACAAGTGTGAGAAAGGTGATTGCCAGAACGGAGATGGCATGATGCTCTTTGGCAATGGCGATAAGTATGTCGGCAAGTTTATTAACGGTCTGCCAGAAGGCAAAGGCGCCATGATTTTTCATAATGGCGCCATACTGGATGGTCTGTTCATGAAGGGCCTTTCCATGGGTACTGGCATCAGGATCGAGTCGGACGGCAACAAATATACAGGACAATTTTACAACGGTGTAGCCAATGGCGACGGCGAAAAAATTATGACAAATGGCTCGCATTACAACGGGCTTTGGCGCAACGGCGAATTCTTTCGGGGCCATGGCTTGATGATCGAGGCGAATGGAAGACGATATGATGGTGAATATAGAAACAAAATCTTCCATGGCCAAGGCCTGCTGACAGAAAGTGATGGCACAACTTACGAAGGGGTCTTTAAGGATGGTAAACTCGAAGGTTTTTGCAAGAAAGCTTCTCCCGATGGCACCGTTTTTAGCGGTATCTTTAAAGAGGGCAAATATCATGGCGTTGGCACGCTGGTCATGGCTGATGGCACTCGTTATGAAGGCGAGTTCCGTGATGGTGAGTTCTTTGGCCAGGGTATGTTGACCTGGCGAGATGGCCGGAAATACAAGGGAGAGTTCGAGAAAGGCCATTTCGCGGGCCAGGGCGTTTTGACCGCAACTGATGGCACGGAATACCGGGGTATGTTCAAAGATGACAAATATAACGGTAGGGGGGTATTAATCAGCAAGGAAGGTGATCGTCTGGAAGGGGATTTTGTCAACAATGCCTATCTTGAAAGTGATGATCACAAAGGTTCAATTCCTGAGGAATTAATTGTCTTGGATTATAATAAAAAGGAGACCTCCCCAGAGCAAAAGGATCTCGAACCGCTGGACACACCACCTCAGGCGCCTGTTTTCAAGCAAGACAAGCCAAACAAACAGGACAAAGGGCAATAATGAAGGTGCTTATTCTCCGCTCTTTTCTGCTGATCGGCTCCTTTGCCACTGCTTGGCTCATGCCTTCCTGTTTGCAGGCTGCTGAGACTGCTGTTGTGGCAGAGCCGCGTATGACTTCAGCACTCACGCTGCCGCGCACTGGTCAAATTTCTACCTATGATCAGGCCGGTAAATTGATTGATTTTCAGGGATCGGGCCAAGACGGTGAATTCCAACGGGGAGCTGCCTGGCCCGATCCCCGTTTTATCGTCAATCGTAATGGAACGGTGTCTGATGCATTAACCGGCCTGATGTGGCTCAAGGTTGGTAATTGTTTTGATGATCTACCATGGCCGTCTGCGTTGAAAACGGTTGCTGATTTTAATCAGGGGGAAGCGTCGTGTCATGACATCAAAAGCGAGTATCATGACTGGTTCCTGCCCGATCTCAACCAACTGGCCTCTTTGATCGACGCTCAAGCCAGGGTGCCGAGCGATTATCTCAGGCTGGTTGGTTTTGATGATGTGCAAAACGGTGTCTATTGGACTGCAACCGCTTACCATGGCCGATTGAATGCTTGGGGGGTTGATTTCACCAATGGCGCGATAGATCTTCATAATAAGTTAGATCGTCATTTGCTGCTCCTCGCCAGAGTAGACACCCTTGAAAAAAAATTGCCCAACAAAAATAGCCCCACCTCAAAACCGGCTGGAGACGAAAGCAGCAAGCCGCTACCCCAGTCGGGCCGACCTTTCATTGATAATGGCGATGGTACTGTAACGGATGCCCGGACGGGCCTGATGTGGTTTCAGGATGGTTCGTGCCTGGAAAAACTTGATTGGCAGAAGGCGTTGACTTCCATGAAGCCATTGAATAGCGGACAAGGAAACTCAGGTTGTTCGCCGTCAGTGAAGCAATACACCGATTGGTCTCTGCCAAATGCAACCGAACTGAGAAGTCTGATCGATTATGATGCCGATTATCCGGCCTTGAGCTCAGGACATCTCTTTAAGTCCGTGGCTCCCGGGTATTGGACTTCAACTACCGTTGCCGCGGCGCAGGAACAGGCATTTATAGTGGATTTCAACACCGGGGCAATGCGGCCAGCGCTCAAGACCGAGCAATACCATGCCTTGGCTGTACGGCAAGTTGTTGCTCCCTCGAGCCGACCCCGGAAGGAGTCTGAGAAGGGTAGCAATTTAGGAGTGGCTGAGCAGTATGTGTTGGCACTTGATCCTAATGTGCCTAGCGAAATCTACTGGCCGCCGCCACCCAGATTTTTCAACAATGGTGACGGCACCAGCATGGACTCCATCACCGGGTCGGTCTGGCTGACCGATGCCAGCTGCTTAGGCAAAAAAAATTGGAAAGGGGCAATTAATGAACAAATTTGGGAATTTAATCGCGTCCCGAAAAGTTTTAAGTGTGCCGACTACGATGCGGGCGTTGATGACTGGCAATTGCCAACACTTGCCGAAATTCAAGAGTTACTCAATAGAGACGAAAAAAACAATGCTGAGTGGCTCAACCAGCAGGGGATCAAAAATGCCCAAGGCAATACCAGTTATTGGACCGCCAGTGAGTCCCCGCTCAATCTCTATTTTGCTGATGCGATTAATCTGAAGACCGGCAAGGCGGGCAATTATCCTAAATCATTAAAATTTAACATTTGGCCTAAACGTAACACACAAGCGGGCAAGGAGGAGAGCACACCCTTGTTGAGCATGACGGTCAACGCCATCGATAACATAATCACCCTGACCCCGAAAGATACTATTTCTCTGGCAGTCTATCTCCATACCTTTGGCGCGCGGATACCGGCCGATTTTTGGTTTTGGTATGATACGCCCGACGAAAAACGATTGTGGCTCACCCATATTCGGACCTGGACCGACAAGGCCTCACCAATCTACCAAGGTCCGCTGTTTAACCTCAAAAATTATGAGATATATCGCAGTGTGACTGGACTAGCCCCAGGCATCTATGATTTTCATTTCGCAATCGATACGCGGCCAAACGGCATCTTCGATGAACCGCGATATGAGGCCAAGACCACGGTAATCATCACTGCCGGTCAAGAGTGATTGCGCCTGCAAAGAGGCGGCTACCCTAAATCATGCGTTACCTTTGTCCCCCTCATGTTTCAGAATTCGTTGTCAATTAAATGAAATGATGTTACTTGTCTAGTCGTTCTCCGCGACTTTGAATCACGCCACTACCCGTTAAACACCATCGTTATCAAATTATAACTCTTTTACTTGCCTCATGTCCGAATTGACCGTCCCCCCAAACAGACTCAAAATTCTCCTCGCTGAAGACAGCCCTTCAGTCAGAAAAGGGCTGGAAAGCTTTTTGGTCAAATGGGGATATGAACCGATCTCCACCGATAACGGTGATCACGCCTGGGAGGTCTTAGAGAAAGACCCAAGCATCCGCTTAGCCATTATTGACTGGACCCTGCCAGGCCTGAGCGGCATTCAGATCTGCCAACGACTCCGCACCAGGACCAACGCCCCCTACGTTTACGCCATCATGTTCAGCGCCAGAAAATCGCACGAGGAAAAGCTCTTGGCCTTGGACGGCGGCGCTGACGACTTCCTGGTCAAGCCATGCAAACCTTCCGAACTCCGGGCCCGTCTCGGTGTTGGCCGCAGGATCGTTGAAACTGCCTTTGGCCACCAGCCAAAATCTCAAGAGCCCAACAATCAGTCAATCGACACACCCCCCAAGCCTAAGGACTAAGCCTGTTGCCGGTGAATGCGATTACTGACATCAAGGCCGTTCTCTTTGATCTGGACGGCACTCTGCTCGACACCCTGACAGACTTGGCAGATTCGATGAATGCCGTATTGGCTAACCTCGGGCTTCCAGTTCATTCCCGAGACGCCTATCGATATTTTGTGGGTGATGGCTTGGAGATCCTGGCCCAGCGAGTGCTCCCGGAAGAACGCCGTACCGAATCACTGATCCAGCGCTGCGCGGAAGAGATGCGCGCCAGATACCAAGAGCACTGGGCGGACAAATCAGAGCCATATCAAGGAATTCCTGAACTCCTCAACTCGCTGGCCCGTCGAGACCTCAGCCTGAATATCCTGTCCAACAAACCAGATGAGTTCACCCGTTTGATGATAAAACATTTTCTACCCAACTGGCAGTGGAGCCAAGTGCGGGGGGCGCGCCCCGATACACCAAAAAAACCGGACCCGAGCGGAGCCTTGGCCGTTGCAGAGCAACTTGGCCTCGCACCCCGCCAATTTCTCTACCTGGGCGACACCAATACCGACATGAGAACCGCCATTGCCGCCGGTATGTATCCGATCGGCGTGCTCTGGGGGTTTCGCACAAGACAAGAGTTGGAAGAATCCGGCGCCCGAACCGTGCTCCACCATCCACTTGACCTGCTGAAGCTGTTCAGCGTAACATTCTAAGCCTTCACCTCTTAGCCTTTCACCATTTACCACTCCCTTTCACCATGCCTTCACCTGGAAAACAATTCGAAGCCTTACAACAGATCATCGTACGATTGAGGCAACCTGATGGCTGCCCCTGGGACATCAAACAGACTCCGGAGAGCTTCAAGTCCTATCTTATAGAAGAGACCCATGAGTTGCTGGAGGCCATTGACCAAAATGACCCTCACCTCATCAAAGAAGAACTGGGCGATCTTCTCTTCCAACTCATTTTTATCAATCAGCTCTTTGAAGAGCAAGGCCAGTTCACCCTCTCCGAGGTCATCAAATCGATCACGGCCAAAATGATCGAACGGCACCCCCATGTTTTTGGCGATGAAGTGGTCAACTCGGAAGAAGAGCAACGCCTGCGTTGGAATCAGATCAAGGCTCGGGAAAAAAAGGAGCCCAAGGCTGTCGCCGACCTCCTCGGCAACGTCCCCAAGAGCCTGCCGAGTCTGCGCCGAGCCCAACGTGTCTCGGAACGGGCCGCAAGTAACGGCTTCGAGTGGCGTGACACCAACCAGGCCTTTGCAAAATTGCACGAGGAAATCATCGAACTGCAAGAGGCCGTAACCTCCGGCAACCCCGAACAGATCTCGGAAGAACTGGGCGACGCCCTTTTCATGCTGGTCAACCTGGGCCGCCTTACCAAGACCAACAGCGAAGACGCCCTACAGTCCACAACCAATAAGTTTATCCGCCGATTCTCTCTCCTTGAACAAAAGGCCAAGGCCGCAGGCCACACAGTGGCGGAACTCTCACTTGCAGAGCAACTCCTCCTCTGGGATGAGGTTAAAAAAGATTTGACAGAGAATCCCTAACTATGGTAACAAGCCAGATTGTTTTTAGGAGCCGTCATGAAATAACTTATACAATTCTGGCCATTCCTGTACGGCTCCTTATGCCGTTTAGGGTATCCAGAATTACCAAGTTATTCCGACAACGGCTTAGCTTTTTTTTTATTAACCTTCTTGCTCTCCGCAGGAAAAAATGAGGGCCTTGCGACGAATTTTTCGATCGCTAATGTCCAAAAGGAGGAACAGATGCGCAGGTACGAAACCATTTATATCATCAGGCCAGGGGCCAGTGAAGATGATATAACCGCCATTATCGACCGAACCAATGGCGTCATTGAGAAGTTTAACGGCAAGATCGATCAACTTGACCGTTGGGGCATAAAGAAACTTGCCTACACCATCAACAAAGAGACTCAAGGGTTTTACGTGTTCTCCGAATACGCCGGCATGCCAGAGGCGGTCAACGAAATTGAGCGTCTTTTCCGCATCGACGACAAGATCTTGCGATACATGACCGTCAAGACCCAGGACGTTTATGGTCCTAAGGCAGAGAAGACGGTGAAAGTAATCGATCC
>Ga0334722_10002975_pt1 | contig 18610 bp, 15 predicted proteins | sample C3_bottom_MG_FD_207210 | JGI IMG/M metagenome (GOLD analysis project Ga0334722, IMG submission 207210) | Sediment microbial communities from Yellowstone Lake, YNP, Wyoming, USA - C3_bottom | ecosystem: Environmental > Aquatic > Freshwater > Lake > Sediment | place: USA: Wyoming | collected...
TCGCGGGTACGTCTTTCCCCAAGGCGCCGCCGCAGAACGAGGTCGCGATCGTCCTCGACGGCGTCGTGCAGTCCCACCCCGCGTTCCGCGAGGCGTCGTACCCGAGCGGCAACGTGCAGATCTCCGGGAGCTTCACCCCGTCGGAGGCGGAGGATCTCGCGGCCGTCATCAAGTACGGCGCCCTTCCGGTCGAGCTGAAGAGGCTGACGGTCACGAGCGTGGCGCCCACCCTCGGCCAGGATCAGCTCGATGCCGGCATCGCCGCGGGGATCATCGGGCTGGTGCTCGTCGCGCTCTACATGGTCGCCTACTACCGACTCCTCGGGCTCGTCGTGATCGCCGGGCTCCTCGTGAGCGGGGTCATCACGTACGGGCTCGTGTCGTACCTGGGCACGCTCGACCATCCCGTCGTGCTCACGATTGCCGGGGTGACGGGCCTCATCGTGTCGATCGGCGTGACCGTCGACTCCTACGTCGTGTATTTCGAGCGACTCAAGGACGAGGTGCGGACCGGGCGGACGGTCCGCGCGTCGGTCGACCGCGGGTTCACGCGTTCGTTCCGAACGATCGTCGCCGCCGACCTGGTGTCGCTGATCGGCGCCTTGGCGCTGTACCTCATCGCTGTCGGTTCTGTGAAGGGCTTCGCGTTCTTCCTGCTGATCTCGACGATCCTCGACCTGCTGGTCTCCTACTTCTTCATGCATCCCGTGGTCTCGTTGATGTCACGGCGGCCCGCGCTGGTGCGCATGCGCGGGGTGGGGATCGCCGCAGGCCTCGACGAACCGGGAGTCGTCGCATGACCGCGGTGACGGCGCCACAGGTACGGCGAGGACCGCTGGGCACCCTGCGCGACATCTACCACGAGCGGACCAACTTCGACTTCATCGGTCGGTCCTGGTTGTGGGCGCTGATCTCCGGCACCGCGGTCGTGGTGTCAGTCGGGGCGCTGGTGATCTCAGGTCTCAACCTCGGTATCGACTTCGAGGGCGGCACACAGTGGCAGTTCACGGTCAAGTCGGGCGACGCGTCGAGCGGCGATGTGCGCAACGCGCTCAAGGAGAGCGGGCTCGCCGATGCCAGGATCCTGATCCTCGGGGGGAACGGCGTCCGGGTTCAGGCCAAAGAGCTGAAGCCCGCGCAGAGTGCCGTCGTCACGGTGGCACTCGCGAAGTACGCCGGGACGAAGCAATCGGCGGTGTCGGTCACCGACGTCGGACCGACCTGGGGTGGGCGGGTGAGCAACAAGGCGCTCATCGCCCTCGGCGTGTTCTTCGTCCTGATCGCTGCGTACCTGACCTTCCGGTTCGAGTGGAGGATGGCGCTCGCTGCGATCATCGCCGTCATTCACGACATCATCATCACCGTCGGCGTCTATGCGATCACCGGCTTCGAGGTGACGCCGGCGACGGTCGTCGCATTCCTGACGATCCTCGGCTTCTCGCTGTACGACACCGTGGTTGTCTTCGACAAGATCAACGAGAACACCCCGTCGCTCGGAAGCGAGCGCGGCGACACGTACTCGGCCATGGTGAGCCGCTCGATGAACCAGGTCCTCATGCGGTCGATCAACACGTCGTTCGTCGCGCTGCTCCCCGTAGCGTCGCTGCTCGTCGTCGGCAGCGGCATCCTCGGCGCGGTCACCCTGAGGGACTTCGCGCTGGCGCTGTTCGTCGGCCTGCTCGTCGGCGCCTACTCGTCGATCTTCGTCGCCACCCCGATCCTCGCGTGGCTCAAGGAGCGTGAGCCGCGCAACGCGGCGCTGCGGGAGCGCTCGGCCGCGCAGCTGTCGCGCGAGGTTGTCGGAGCGCCGACCTCCTCGGCGCCCAGCGTTCCGGCGCAGCCGGCCGCACCGGCGGAATCCGACGGCACTCCGTCCGCCGCGCCGACACCCGCGACGTCGTCGGCGGCATCAGAAGCCGGTGCGCCGCGCCCGCCCGCGGCGTCGCCGCCGTCCGGACCGATCGCCCCGCGCGGCCGGCAGCAGCGACGCCGCAAGCGTCGTTAGCAGAGAGCCGATCTTCGTCCGCCTACAGTGGTGGGGGAGATGAGCACGCTCGACCTGCGTCCCGAGCGTCGACCGGGTCTCCCACGCCCGTGGCGCCGTCACCACGTCGACGACGCGCTCGCGCCGTTGCTCACCGAGTTCCAGAAGCGGCACCGCCGGGCTGACACCACGCTCATCGAGCAGGCCTTCGAGGTGGCTCGCCAGGCGCACGCAGAGCAGGTACGGCGGTCGGGCGAGCCGTACGTCGATCATCCCCTCAGCGTCGCCTTCATCCTGGCCGAGCTCGGGCTCGACGACGTGACGATCGCCGCCGCGCTGCTCCACGACTCGGTCGAGGACACCGTGGTGACGATCGAGAACCTCGACGAGCTCTTCGGCGCCGAGATCGCTCGCATCGTCGATGGCGTCACCAAGCTGGATCGCCTCCACTTCGACTCGAGGGAGGCGCAGCACGCCGCAACCCTGCGCAAGATGCTCGTCGCGATGGCGAAGGACATCCGTGTCCTGTTGATCAAGCTCGCGGATCGGCTCCACAACATGCAGACCATCGGCTCGCTCCCGCCGGGCAAGCAGCAGCGGATCGCCAAGGAGACGCTCGACATCTACGCGCCACTCGCTCATCGGCTCGGCATCGCCGACGTGAAGTGGCAGCTCGAAGATCTCGCGTTCGATGTCCTGCATCCGAAGCGCTACGCCGAGATCGAGCAGATGGTCGCGAGTCGAGCGCCCGAGCGCGAGAAGCTCCTCGCGACGGTGCTCTCGCAGGTGAAGGACCGGCTCGCCGACGTGCACATCGAGGCGCAGGTCCAAGGGCGGCCGAAGCACTACTGGTCCGTGTACGAGAAGATGGTCGTGAAGGGCAAGCAGTTCGACGACGTGCAGGATCTCGTCGGTGTGCGCGTCATCGTCGACTCCGTGAAGGACTGCTACGGCGCGCTCGGGTCGATCCACGCGCTGTGGGCTCCAGTGCAGGGCCGCTTCAAGGACTACATCGCGATGCCCAAGTTCAACCTCTACCAATCGCTGCACACGACGGTCGTGGGTCCGCAGGGCAAACCAGTCGAGCTGCAGATCCGCACGCACGAGATGCATCGCCGCGCGGAGTACGGCATTGCCGCGCACTGGGGATACAAGGAGCGGTCGCGTGCCGAGGACCTCGCCTGGCTCCAGCGAATGGTCGACTGGCAGCAGGACGCCGACGACCCGGGCGAGTTCCTCGACACCCTGAAGATCGACCTCGAGCAGGACGAGGTCTTCGTGTTCACACCGAAGGGCAAGGTGATCACGCTTCCGACGGGTTCCACGCCCGTCGACTTCGCCTACGCCATCCACACCGAGGTCGGGCATCGCTGCATCGGCGCGCGGGTCAACGGGCGGCTCGTGCCCCTCGACAGTCTCCTCGAGTCGGGCGACACCGCGGAGATCTTCACGAGCAAGGTCGACGGGGCGGGTCCGAGCCGCGACTGGCTCCAGTTCGTCCATACGCTGCGCGCCCGATCGAAGATCCGGCAATGGTTCTCGCGTGAGCGCCGAGTCGACGCGATCGACACCGGTCGCGACGAGCTGGTGAAGGCCCTGCGCAAAGAAGGTCTTCCGGTGCAGCGGGCCGCGCAGTCTGCCGTCGTCGTCGCGGTCGCCGAGCAGATGCACTACGCGGATCTCGACGCGCTGCATGCGTCGATCGGAGAGGGTCACGTCTCGGCGCGCGCCGTCGCGCAGCGTGTCCACCGCGAGCTGAGGGGCGGCGAGGAGCAGATCCCGGTCACCACGCAACGTCCGCCACGGTCGGCACGCGCGGAGGGCGGACGGGCGGCAGGAGTCCACGTCGAAGGGCTCGACGATGTGATGGTCCGCTTGTCCCGATGCTGCACTCCGGTGCCTGGTGACGAGATCATGGGATTCGTCACACGGGGACGGGGCGTATCCGTCCACCGAACCGACTGCGCGAACGCCGTCTCGCTCGCGAATCAGGCACAACGCGTCATCGAGGTGGAGTGGGACCACGACCAACCGGCGACGTTCGTCGTGTCGGTCGAGATCGAGGCGCTCGATCGGGAGCGTCTGCTGCGCGACGTCGCCCAGGTGCTCTCGGAGCACCACGTGAACATCCTGACGAGCACCTCGCAGACGTCGAGCGATCGTGTGGCGCGCTTTCGGTTCGAGTTCGAGCTTGCCGACCCCAACCACCTCGATTCGCTGCTCAAGGCGGTGCAGCGAGTCGACTCCGTCTACGACGCGTACCGAGTCCTTCCTGGCGCTGCGGCGCGAGCGTAGGTACGCGCCCGAGGGGATCAGCTCGGCCGACCGCCGGATCGCTTCTTCTACGCTGGCGAGGTGGCCGATCCCGATCCGCGATCCCGGTACCGCGCGCCGATCGGAACGCACGATGTCCTGCCGCCGGAGTCGGACCGCTGGGTGGAGGCGGTCGCTCGATTTGCCGAGCGGGCGGCGCGGTTCGGCTACGGCCTCGTGGTGACGCCGGTCTTCGAGCACGTCGAGGTGTTCCAGCGCGTCGGCACCTCGACCGATGTCGTGCGCAAGGAGATGTACGAGCTCACCGATCGGGGTGACCGCCGGCTCGCGCTCCGCCCCGAAGGCACCGCGCCGGTCGTGCGCGCCTACGTCGAGCACCGGCCGACACCCCCGTGGAAGGTCTGGTACCTCGCGCCGAACTTCCGCTACGAGCGCCCGCAGAAGGGGCGATATCGACAGCACTGGCAGCTCGGTGCCGAGGTCCTCGGAGTCGATGACCCCGACGTCGACGTCGAGGTGATCGCTCTTGCCGACGGCTTCTTCCGCGATCTGGGTCTGCGGCGGTTTCGCGTGCTCGTGAACTCGATGGGGATGCCGGAGGACCGCGCCCGCTACGTCGAGGTCCTCACCCGCTACCTGCTGGAGCACGCGGACGGTCTCGCCGACGAGTTCCGGGTCCGTGCGAAGCAGAGCCCGCTCCGACTCCTCGACGCCAAGAACGACGAATGGCAGGACGTGATCGAGCGAGCACCCCAGATCACCGAGCACCTTGGTGATGTCGCCCGCGTGCACTTCGAATCCGTCCAGGCAGGCCTCGCGGCGCTCGGCATCGCCTACGAGCTGGCGCCCCGCCTCGTCCGTGGCTTCGACTACTACACATCGACCACGTTCGAGTTCGCGTCGGATGCCCTCGACGCGGCGCAGGACGCAATCGGCGGCGGCGGGCGCTACGACCAGCTCGCCGAGGAGATGGGTGGCCCGGCGACACCGGGGATCGGCTTTGGCATCGGGCTCGAGCGGGTGATGATCGCCTGTGACGAGGAAGGCGCCTTGACACCACCGCCGGCGCGCCTGGACGCATTCGTGGTCGATGCACTCGGTGATGGCGACGCGACGGTCCTCGTCAACGAGCTCCGCGAAGCCGGGCTGCGCGCCGACCGCGCGTACGGTGGCCGCTCCATGAAGGCGCAGATGAAGGTCGCGGACCGCACCCGAGCGCGGTTCGCCGTGCTGCTCGCGCCGGAGGAGGCGAGACGACGGATGGTGAAGGTCCGCGACCTCGTGGGCGGGGATGAGGTCGACGTCCACCGCGAGCAGATCGCCGGCTGGCTCCGGGAGCGCTCCTCGTGATGCGCACCCATCTGGCTGGTGCGCTCGGCGCCGACCAACGGGGTGAGAGCGTCGTCGTCTGTGGCTGGGTCGCCAGCCACCGCGACCACGGCGGCGTGGTGTTCCTCGATCTCCGTGACGCCGCCGGCCTGATCCAGGTCGTCGTCGACCCCAAGTCGACCTCCGGCGTCGACCCGCACGCCGTGAGATCGGAGTACGTGCTGCGCGTCGAGGGTGTCGTCCGCGATCGACCCGAGGGGACGACGAACGACGATCTGGCGACCGGTGCGATCGAGCTCGCCGCGACGTGCGTCGAGATCCTCAACCCGGCCGATCCGGTCCCGATCCCGATCGATGCTGCCGTCGCCGACGCCGACGAGATCCTCCGACTGCGCTACCGCTATCTCGATCTTCGCAGCGCCCGGATGCAGAGGAACCTTCGGCTGCGCGCGACCGTGAACCGGACCCTGCGGGCTGCGCTCGACGAACGCGGCTTTGCCGAGGTGGAGACTCCTCTTCTGATCGCGTCGACTCCGGAAGGTGCGCGCGACTTCGTCGTTCCCTCGCGGCATGCTCCGGGAAGCTTCTACGCCCTACCGCAGAGCCCGCAGCTGTTCAAGCAGCTCCTCATGGTCGGGGCGATCGATCGCTACTACCAGATCGCACGCTGCTTACGCGACGAGGACGCGCGCGCCGACCGCCAGTTCGAGTTCACCCAGCTCGACGTCGAGATGAGCTTCGCGGACGCCGACGATGTGATGGCGGTGATCGGCGAGGTCGTCTCGCTCGCGATCGAGGCCGCGACGGGGTCGCCGGTCGCGGCACCGGATCGGTTGACCTGGCACAAGGCGATGGCCCACTACGGGAGCGACAAGCCCGACCTTCGCTTCGGCCTCGAGCTCGTCGACGTCAGCGAGGTGTTCGCCGCGACCGAGTTTCGTGCGTTCCAGTCCGAGTGCGTCAAGGCGATGCGCGTGCCCGAGCGCGGCGACATGCCCCGCTCGCAGCTCGACTCGTTGATCGAGCGCGCGAAGCAGCTCGGTGCTCCCGGCCTCGTCTGGATGCGCGTCGAGCCAGGTGGTTCGCTCGACGCGCCCGTGGCGAAGTTCCTCGACGAGGCGGAATGCCTCGGTCTCGTCGACGCGACCGGGGCCGAGAGCGGCGACCTGCTGCTGCTGGCCGCAGGATCACGGCGACTCGCCGACCACGTGCTCGGCGCGATCCGACTCGATGTCGGCCGGCCCCCTGCCGCGGATGGGGGCCTGCGTCTCGCGTGGATCGTCGACTTCCCGCTCTTCGACGCGGTCGACGACGAGGGCAACCCGGTCCCGGCGCACCATCCGTTCACGATGCCCCATCCCGACGATCTCGAGCTGCTCGAGCGCGGCAGGGGAGAGGAGCTCCTGGGCGTGCGGTCGCTCGCGTACGACCTCGTCCTGAACGGGTGGGAGCTCGGCTCCGGGAGCGTGCGGATCCACTCGCCGGAGCTGCAGGAGCGAGTGCTCTCACTCCTCGGGATCGAACCGGGCGTCGCGCGGGAGCGCTTCGGGTTCCTCCTGGACGCATTCCGGTACGGCGCTCCGCCGCACGCCGGCTTCGCCGTCGGCATCGACCGCCTGGTTGCGATCCTCGCCGGCGAGGAGAACATCCGTGAGGTGATCGCGTTCCCGAAGACCCAGTCGGGGGCCGATCCCTTGACGGGGGCGCCGAGCCCGATCGAACCGGCACAGCTGCGAGAGCTCGGCCTGTCGGTCGCGAAGCCCAAGCCGAAGCGCTGAGCGGGACATCCGTTTGGACCTCTTCAGCGCTGCCGTCGAGGAGCGGCTGCGGGGGCGCGCGCCCCTTGCGGCGCGCCTCCGGCCGCAGCATCTCGACGAGGTCGTCGGCCAGGAGCAGCTCCTCGGGCCGGGCAAGCCGCTGCGCACCCTGATCGAAGCCGACCGCCTCTCTTCACTCGTCCTGTGGGGCCCGCCCGGCACCGGGAAGACGACGATCGCACGGCTCATCGCGGGCGCGACCGCAAAGGCGTTCGAGCCCCTGTCGGCCGTCAGCGCAGGCGTGAAAGACGTCCGCGACGTCGCAGAACGGGCCCGAGCGCGCCTCGGTGAGCACGGCCAGGGCACGATCCTCTTCCTCGACGAGGTGCACAGGTTCAACCGGACGCAACAGGACGCCCTGCTGCCGCACGTAGAGGACGGGCTGTTCGTGCTCATCGGTGCCACGACCGAGAACCCCTTCTTCTCGCTCACCGGCCCGCTCCTGTCGCGCTCGACGCTCTTCCGGCTCGAGCCGCTCGCTCCGGGAGCGCTGCGTGCGCTTCTCGACCGTGCGATGACGGACCCGCGCGGTCTGGCCGAAGACGGGCTCACCATCGACGAAGATGCGCTGGACCATCTCGTCGATCATGCGGAAGGCGACGCTCGTCACGCCCTGACCTCGCTCGAGGTGGCCACTGCGCTCGCGACCGAGGCGAAGCGGCCGAGCGTCGATCTCGCCGACGCCGAAGCCGCGCTCGCGCTGCGAGCGCTCCGGTACGGCGACGACGAGCACTACGACGTGCTCTCTGCATTCATCAAGAGCATCCGAGGATCAGACCCCGACGCCGGCCTGTACTGGCTCTCGCGGATGATCCAGGCCGGCGAGGACCCCCGTCTCATCGCCCGCCGGCTCGTGATCCTGGCGTCCGAGGACGTCGGGCTCGCCGATTCCATGGGCGTCGTCGTCGCGGACGCCGCGGCGCGTGCCGTCGAGTTCGTCGGGATGCCCGAGGCGCAGCTCAATCTCGCGCACGCTGTGCTCTACCTCGCTCGCGCGCCGAAGTCGAACTCCGTGGTTGCCGGGCTCGACGCGGCGATGACCGACGTTCGGGATCAGCCGGCCGGCAGGGTCCCCCAACATCTCCGCGACGCTCACTACCCTGGCGCAGCGCGCCTCGGACACGGCGAGGGGTACCGCTACCCCCACGACGAGCCGGGAGGTTGGGTGGAACAGGAGCATCGGCCTGACGAGGTATCGGGTCGCCGCTACTACGTGCCGACCGGTCGCGGCGACGACGTCGAACGCGAGCCGGGAAGCCGGTGAGCGGCGCAGCCTGGCTCGCGCTCGGCGCGCTCGGCGTCGCGACCGTGCTGTGTGTCGCCATGCTGCGCACACGAGCGCGATTGGCACGGGTCGAGGAACGCACGCGCTGGCTCGAGCAACGGGTGCGGGCCGACCTGGAGCCCGCGATCACCGAGGCACGCATCGACGCCAGGCGGGCGGCGACCGTCGCCCGCGACGCCGCCCTCGCAGCAGGTGTTCCCCAGCCCGTCCCCCGGCTCCCGTTCGAGCCGGTCACGGGCCCGGTGGTGCGTGCCGTGGCCTTCGGTGCCGGCGCGCGTCGCGCCATCGCACGTGTGACAGCACCTCCCTGGGCCCGCCGAGGCCACCAACGGTCGGCATGATGCGCCGCCTGGTCTGGCTCGTCGCGGGCGTCGGCATCGGTGTCGCGGTGTCACAGCGGATCACGCGGTCACGACGCGGGTCCGCCGTGGTCGGCGCCGCCTCGTCGGCGGTGACGCGAACGCGTCGGGTCTTCGCCGAGGCCGTCGCTGACGGCCGCGCGGAGATGCAGCGGCGGGAGGCGTCGTTGCGCGAGGTGCTCGCGGCGTCGGGAGTCGAGCGGGGCCAAGGACTTCCGGAAGGTAGGCGATAGCCTTTTTCCGGTGAAGCCCCCTCGTACCGCCGATGAGCTGCGTGCCGCGTTCCTCGACTTCTTCGCATCGCGCGGGCACGCGGTGGTCGCCTCGGCAAGCCTCATCCCGCACGACACGTCGCTGCTGTTCACGAATGCCGGGATGGTGCCGTTCAAGCCGTACTTCGTTGGCGAGGAGCAGCCACCGTTCCGGCGTGCCACCTCGTGTCAGAAGTGCGTGCGCGCCGGGGGGAAGCACAACGATCTCGACGATGTCGGCCGCACGAACCGGCACTTCACCTTCTTCGAGATGCTGGGCAACTTCAGCTTCGGCGACTACTACAAGTCCGAGGCGATCCGGTGGGCGTGGGAGCTCGTCACCGATGGGTTCGGGCTCGACCCCGGGCGCCTGTGGGTGACCGTGCACGAGTCCGACGACGAGGCCGAGAAGATCTGGCGGGACGACATCGGGCTCCCGCCCGAGCGCATCCAGCGTCTCGGTGACGCCGAGAACTTCTGGAGCATGGCCGACACCGGTCCGTGCGGGCCCAACTCGGAGATCTTCTGGGATCTCGGTCCGGCTTACGGGGCCGAGGGCGGCCCTGCCGCCGACGAGGATCGCTACGTCGAGCTCTGGAACCTCGTCTTCATGCAGTACGACGCGCAGCCCGACGGCGATCTCGTGCCGCTTCCCGCGCCCAGCGTCGACACCGGCGCGGGGCTCGACCGCTGCCTCGCCGTGCTCCAAGGGGTCGAGACGGTGTGGGATACCGACGTCTTCCGACCGCTCATCGGTGCCGCGGAGCGGGTCACGGGCGTCGAATACGGCGGCTTCCCCGGAGAGAGCGCCGACGTGTCGCTGCGGATCCTCGCCGAGCACGGTCGCACGATGACGTTCCTCGTCTCCGACGGCGTCGTGCCGTCGAACGAGGAGCGCGGCTACGTGCTCCGGCGCATCATCCGCCGCGCCGTCCGCCACGCGTTCCTGCTCGGCGCGACCGAGCCCGTGACCCCGGCGCTCGTCGCGGCGACCGTCTCGGTGATGGGCACGGCGTACCCGGAGCTCGTACGAGATCACGAGTCGATCGCTCGCACCGTCGCGCGCGAAGAAGAGCGTTTCCGCCAGACGCTCGAGCGTGGCCTCGATCTCCTCGACGAGCTCGTCGGCCGAGGCGACATCGACGGCAAGGACGCCTTCTTCCTTCACGATACGCTCGGGTTCCCGATCGACCTCACCCGGGAGATCGCGGGCGAGCGGAAACGCGGGATCGACCTCGCCGGCTTCGAGGCTCGCATGGCCGAGCAGCGCGGCCGTGCGCTCGAGGCGCATCGTGCCGCCGGGACGCGATCGAGTGCGTCGACCGAGGTGTACCGCGAGCTCCTCGACGAGATCGGACCCACCGAGTTCACCGGTCGCACCGAGCTCGAGACGGTCGCGAAGGTCCGCGGCCTCTTGCGCGCCGGCTCGCGCGTCGCATCGGTCCGTGCGCGCGACGAAGCAACGGACGGCGAGCCCCAACGCGTCGATGTCGTGCTCGACCGCACGCCGTTCTACGCGGAGTCGGGCGGTCAGGTCGGCGACGCCGGCGCGATCACCACCGACGAGGGTGCGGTCATCGATGTCGTCGATACGCAGTACGCGCTCCCTGACCTGATCGTGCACCACTGTGAGGTGAGGGAGGGCACGATCCGCGAGGGCACCGAGTGCACGGCCCGCGTCGACGGCGTGCGCCGCGACCGGGTCCGGCGCAACCACACCGCCACGCACCTGCTGCACTGGGCGCTCCGCGAGGTGCTCGGCACCGATGTCAAGCAGGCGGGGTCACTGGTCGCACCCGACCGTCTGCGGTTCGACTTCAGCTACCACCAAGCGCTCGCACCCGAGCAGATCGAGACGGTCGAGGATCTTGCGAACGCCGAGGTGCTGACCGACGCCCCGGTGCGGCACTACGAGACCACGAAGGAGCATGCCGAGAGCCTGGGTGCGATCGCCTTCTTCGGTGAGAAGTACGGAGACCTGGTCCGCGTCCTCGAAGCAGGTGAGCACTCGCTCGAGCTGTGCGGCGGCACGCACGTGCACGCACTCGGGTTCATCGGACCGATCAAGATCGTCAGCGAGGGGTCGATCGGGGCCAACATCCGTCGCATCGAAGCGCTCACGGGTGACACCGCGCTCGAGCACATCCATGAGGAGGAGCACGCGCTCCAGCGAACCGCCGAGCTGTTGAAAGTCGGTGTTACGGAGGTTCCGGACCGCGTCGAGCGGCTGGTCGCCGAGATGCGGCATCTCCGCGCCGAGCTCGACGACGAGCGTGGCCGCCAGGCCGTCGTCGAGGCGCACACGCTCGCCGCGGCGGCCGTCGACGGTGTCGTCGTCGAGCGCCGCGATGGCTTCACGAACGACACGCTGCGCAAGCTCGCGATCGCCACGCGGGACGCGCTCGGGAGCGGTGTCGTCGGCTTGGTGGGGCTCGCACCGGAAGGCGACAAGGCAGTCGTCGCGGTTGCGGTGAGCAAGGATCTCGTCGCGCGGGGGGTGATGGCCGGGACCATCGCGAAGGACGCGGCCGTGGCCGTGGGGGGCGGCGTCGGGAAGCAGGCCGACGTCGCGGTCGGTGGCGGCCCGAATGCCGTGGCGATCGACGACGCCCTCGCGGCCTTGCACGCGGCGGCGAGTGCCGCGTCGAGCCCGACGCCGAACGCTCACTGAGTCCACGATGGGGCGTGTGCTCGGCGTCGATCTCGGCTCGCGCCGGATCGGGCTCGCGCTGTCCGATCCCGGCGGGGTCCTGGCGAGCCCACTCGAGGTCCTCGAACGCGGCGCCGACCACGGGGTCGACCACGCGGTGATCGTGGGACGGGCACACGACGAGGGGGCCGAGCGGATCGTCGTGGGTCTTCCCCGCTCTCTCTCGGGCGACGAAGGGCCAGCCGCTCGAGCGGCGCGCGCCGAGGTGGCCGAGCTCAGGCTCGTCGCGGGCCGTGGGCTCCCGATCGAGCTGCACGACGAACGGCTCACGACCGTCTCGGCCGAGCGGCGGATCCGCGAGGCCGACGGCCTCGACTCGCGCCGGAGGCGCCGGAGGCGCGAACCTGTGGATGCCGCCGCAGCGGCCGAGATCCTCCAGTCGTACCTCGACGCCGCGGGCGTCGCCGCCTCGCACATGGACACGGGCCGCCGCGCCCGGAGGGAACGTTGACCAACAGCAGCCAGCCACGGGATCCGAGCGGGCCGCGCCGCCCCGGGCCCCCGCCCGGTGACCCGCGTGCGCGCGATCCGCGTCGTGGCGGGGGACCGCCGCCGGGCGACCCGCGTGCGCGCGATCCGCGTCGTGGCGGGGGATTGCCGCCGGGCGACCCGCGCCGCGCCGGCGCGCCACCTCCGGGCGGTCGGCGCGTGCCCGCGGGTTCGCCTCGTGGGGGCCAACCGGGCCGGCCCGGGCCGCCGATGCGGCCTGCGCCGCACTCGCCGGACGCGCCCACACAACCGGTCAGCGCGGTCGGTGGGACCCGACGAGAGCGGCGTGAGGCGTCCGAGCGTCGGGGGTCTGGGCGTCGTGGGCGCAGTGCCCGCCAAGCGGGGAGCGACGCGGCGAACCGCGAACGGCGTCGGGGTCGGCGGCACGGCCTGCGCGTGCTGCTGGTGCTCGCGATCCTCGCGCTCCCGTTCCTCGTGAGCGGCGCGTGGTTCACCTACCAGCTTCGCCCCGGGTCCTCGGGGTCGAGCGTGAAGTTCGAAGTCACGCGGGGGATGGGCAACAGCGACGTCGCGGACGCGCTGGCTCACGACGGCGTGGTCGACTCCGCACTCGCGTTCAAGCTCTGGGCGACGGTCACCGGCGCGGGCCCGTTCAAGACCGGGACCTACGACCTCCACAGGGGTCAGGGCGTCCGCAGCGCGGTGAGTGCGCTCGATGCCGGTCCGCCACCGCCGCCGGCGGTTCCCGACGCGAAGCTGCTCCTTCCCCCCGGGCTCACGGTCGAGCAGATCGCCGAGCGTGTCGGCAAGCTGAAGGGGAAGAGCGCGCAGAAGTTCCTCGACGTCGTGAAGTCCGGCACCGTCACCTCGAAGTACCAGACCCCGGGTCAGACGTCGCTCGAAGGGCTTCTCTTTCCCGACACGTACTTCATCGGGGCGAACGAGAGTGAGGAGAGCATCGTGAAGCGCCTGGTCGCGCGTTTCGACGAGATCGCCGACAAGGTAGGCCTGGCGACCGCGCAGGGGTTGACGCCGTATCAGACGGTCGTTGCCGCGTCGCTCATCGGGACCGAGGCCAAGCTCGCCGAGGACGCCCCCCTGATCTCGGCGGTGATTCGGAACCGGCTCGCCGACGGGATGGCCCTGCAGATCGATTCCACGCTCTGCTATGCACGCGCGCAGAGCACCGGGAGCGGTTGCCCGCCGCCCCCGATCGACGCCGACAAGGCGCTCGACTCGCCGTACAACACCTACAAGATCGCCGGGTTGCCACCGACCCCGATCGCGAGTGTGACGGAGGCGTCGCTCACCGCCGCGCTCAAGCCGGCTGACGTCCCGTACCGCTACTACGTGGTCGCGGACGAGAGCGGGAAGCATGCGTTCGCCACGACGCTCGAGGAGCACAACCGCAATGTCGCGGCCGCGCGGGCCAAGGGCCTGTTGTGACGTCGCCGGTCGGCGGCACGACCCGCGTGACCGGCGTCATCGGCGACCCCGTCGCTCACTCGCTCTCCCCGGCGATCCACAATGCTGCCTTCGCTGCCAACGGGCTCGACTGGGTGTTCGTACCGTTCCACGTGCCTGCGGGGATGGCGGCGACCGCTCTCGACGGCATGCGAGCCCTCGACCTCGCGGGGTTGAGCGTCACGATGCCGCACAAGTCCGCCGCGGCCGAGGCATGCGACGAGCTGTCCGCCGCGGCCGCCGCACTCGGGGCCGTGAACGCCGTCGTCGCGCGGGATCGCCGGCTGTTCGGTGACTCGACCGACGGCGAGGGGCTCGTACGATCGCTCGTCGAGGAGGGTGTCGAGCCCGAGGGTGCCGACGTCGTGGTGCTCGGAGCTGGAGGCGCCGCGAGGGCGATCACGCGCGCGCTGGGCGAGCGCGGGGCACGCGTCACGGTCGTGGCCCGGCGCCGCGATGCGGCCACAGCGGCCGCAGCGCTCGCTCCAGGAGCGCGCGCGGTGGATCTGGCTCGAGTCGCGTCCGTGGTCGAGGGGAGCGACGTCGTCGTGAATGCCACCCCGATCGGGATGCACGGCGAAGAACCACCGTTCCGTCCGGAGCTCCTGGAGGGCCGACGGCTCGTCCTCGACACCGTGTACCACCCTGCCGAGACGCCCCTCCTGCGCGCCGCGCGCGCCCGTGGTGTCGCCGCGGTGAACGGACTCGGCATGCTCGTGCACCAGGCCGCCCTCGCGTTCGAAGCCTTCACCGGTCAGCCCGCACCGCTCGACGTGATGCGGGCCGCCGCCTCCCGATGATGCGTTCCGGATGACCGCGGGCGTCGCGGCCGGGTGCGGCGTGCTGGGGCTGGCGATCGGCGCGCTGCTGCCGATCGTCATCGAGCGGGTTCCCGAGAAGCGATCGCTACGCGGCCCCTACCCCGAGATGGGTGCCGGACTCCGCACGTGGAGGGGTCGGCTTCTCGTGCTCGGGACCGGCCTGCTCTTCGCGGCAATCGGGTGGCGGTTCGCGGACAGCTCGGCACTGCCGGCGTTCCTGCTCCTCGGCGCCGCGCTCGTCGCGCTGTCGGTGATCGACCTCGTGCACAACCTGTTGCCGAACCGGATCATCTACCCGGTGACGGCAACCTCGATCGCGCTCCTTGGTGTCGCGGCGATCGCGGACAGCGACGGCGACGCATTCCTTCGGTCCCTGGCGTGCGCCGCGGGAGCATTCGTCGTGTTCGCCGTGCTGCATCTCGCGTCGCCGCGCGCGATGGGCTTCGGTGACGTCCGCCTCGCGCTCCTGCTCGGGCTCGACCTCGGCTGGCTCGGTGTCGGCGAAGTCGTCCTCGGGCTGCTGCTCGGCTTCGTCTACGGCGCAGTCATCGGGCTGGCGCTCATCGCGACGGGCGTGAAGTCGCGACGTGATCACATCCCGTTCGGTCCTTTCCTCGCCGCCGGCGCGCTGACCGCGCTGCTCGTCGGCAAGACGATCCTCGACTGGTACTCGGGCTGAGCGCAGCCCGCGAGAAGAAGCAGGAGAGCGCGCACACCCCACCGGTAACCTGGATCGAGTGCTGCGCTTCCTGACCGCGGGTGAGTCCCACGGCCCCGCGCTCGTCGTGATCGTGGAGGGCCTGCCCGCCGGGCTCTCCGTGACGCTCGACGACATCGGCGGGGAGCTCGCGCGGCGTCGTCTCGGGTTCGGGAGGGGCCCGCGGATGCGTTTCGAGCAGGACGAGCTCGAGCTCCTGGGTGGCGTGCGGCACGGGCGAACCCTCGGTTCGCCGGTCTCGATCGTCATCCGCAACACGGAGTGGCCGAAGTGGGAGCGCGAGATGTCCCCCGCACCCGGGACGACGGCGGCACCGCTGCGGCAGCCCCGACCGGGGCACGCGGACCTCGTCGGGATGCAGAAGTACGGGTTCGACGACGCTCGCGACGTGCTCGAGCGGGCCAGCGCCCGAGAGACGGCGGCACGGGTCGCCGCGGGCGCGCTCGCGAAGCTGCTGCTGGCCGAGCTCGGCGCGCAGGTGATCAGCCACGTCCTCGCGCTCGGGCCCGTGCGCGCCTCGACCGAGCGGCGCCCGAAGCCCGCCGACCTCGACGCCGTCGACGAGTCGCCGGTGCGGTGCTTCGACGCCGAGGCCGAGGCCGCGATGATCGGCGCGGTCGAAGACGCCGCGAAGGAGGGCGACTCCCTCGGCGGCGTCGTCGAGGTCCTCGGCTACGGCATCCCGCCCGGGCTGGGCTCGCACGTGCACTGGGACCGGCGGATCGACGGTCGCATCGCGCAGGCCCTGATGAGCATCCAGGCGATGAAGGGCGTCGAGATCGGCGATGGCTTCGACGTGGCGGCGCGCCGGGGAAGTCTTGCGCACGACGAGATCCTGTGGGACGACGACGCCGGCGGGTATCACCGCGAGTCGACCCGGGCGGGCGGTACCGAAGGTGGGATGACGACCGGGGACCTCCTCGTGGCGCGCGTCGCCATGAAGCCGCTCGCGACACTCAATCGGCCGGTGCTGCGGACCGTCGATGTGGAGACGAAGGAAGCGACGGTGTCCTTCAAGGAGCGCACCGACGTCACGGCGGTGCCCGCCGCCGGCGTCGTCGCCGAGACCATGGTGGCGCTCGTGGTCGCAGACGAAGCCCTGCGGAAGTTCGGTGGCGACTCGGTCATCGAGGTCGTGCGCAACCACGACGCGTACATCGCTTCCCTGAGCTGAGGTGCCACCGTGGTCGGCGACGGTCCGCGTCACCTCGTGCTCGTCGGGCTCATGGGCGCCGGGAAGACGTCGGTGGGCGCGCGCTGTGCCGAGGCGCTGGGCCGGCACTTCGTCGACACCGACGAGCTCGTCGAGGCGGCGGCCGGCAACACCGTGAGCGAGATCTTCGTCGCGGAGGGCGAAGGAGGGTTTCGAGCCCGCGAGCGCATTGCGGTCGCCGACGCGTGTGCGTCTCCGGAGCCTCTGGTGATCGCCTGCGGCGGCGGCGCAGTGGTCGACCCGCAGAACCGAGCTGCGATTCGTGAACGTGGGGCCGTCGTGTGGCTGCGCGGCACCCCGCAACACCTGGCGGAGCGCGTTGGCGCCGGAGCCGGGCGACCGCTCCTCGACGACCGCGCGCCCGCCGAGACGCTCGAGCGACTCGCGGCTCTGCGCGCGGCCGCGTACGAAGCGGCTGCCCACGTCACGATCGACACCGACGGCATCGGCGTCGACGAGATCGCGTCGCGCGTGCTGCAGGAGCTCGCATCGTGCATCGGGTGACCGTCGCCGTCGACCCGCCGTACGACGTCGTCGTCGGGCCTGGCGCCGCGGCTGAGCTCCGCGCCGTGGTGGGGCCGTTCCGACGGGTGGTCGTCGTCTCGCAGGCGCGGGTCCTCGACGAGCACCGAGCGGCCCTCGGCGATGCCTTCGGCCGGGAGCCGTGGATCGTCACCATCGGTGATGGTGAAGCCGCGAAGTCGCTGTCGACGGTCGAAGCGCTGTGCGGTGAGCTCGCGCGCGGCGGCCTCCTGCGCGGCGATCTCGTGGTTGCCTTCGGTGGCGGAGTGGTGGGCGATACGGCGGGCTTCGCCGCTGCCGTGTACCACCGTGGCGTGGCGGTCGCGCAGGTGCCGACGACCGTGCTGGGGCAGGTGGACGCGGCGATCGGGGGCAAGACCGCGGTGAACCTCGCAGAGGGGAAGAACCTCGTCGGCGCCTTCCACCAGCCGATCGCGGTCATCGCCGACACCACGATCCTCGCGACCCTCCCCGACGCAGAGTTCCGCTCAGGCCTCGGTGAGGTCGCGAAGTACGCGGTCATGCCGGAAGGCGATGGCGTGGTCGAGCTCCTGCGCCTCCACACGGATCGAGTGCTCGCCCGGGATCCGGTTGTGCTCGCGGACCTCGTCGCCGCCTGCGCGGCGATCAAAGCGAACGTGGTTGCCGAGGATCCCGAGGAACGGATCGGAGCCGAGCGAGGTGCCGACGGGGCCGGGCGGGCGTCGCTGAACTACGGCCACACGTTTGCGCACGCCCTCGAGACGACCGGCGCCTACTCGTTCGCGCACGGCGAGGCGGTCGCCGTCGGGCTGATCTTCGCGGTGAACCTGGCCCGCGCGCTCGAGCGCGTGGGCCTCGATGCCGTTGACCGCGTGCACGGGGTCGTCGCGGGGCTCGGGCTCCCCGTGTCGGTGCCTGGCGACGCCGACCGTGCCGAGCTCCTCGTGACCATGCGACGCGACAAGAAGGCCACGGGCGGGCTCACGTTCGTGCTCCCCGGCCCGAGCGGGCTCGAGCTCGTCGACGACCCGCCGGACCGCGCTCTCGACGCGGCGTTCGCCGCGGTGGGAGCCTGAACCCGTGCTGATCCTGCTCGTCTCGGGGCCGAACCTGAACCTCCTCGGCTCCCGGGAACCCGACGTCTACGGCAGCGACACGCTCGACGAGTGCGTCGCCGATGCGCGAGCCGTTGCCGAGGCGGCCGGGCACACGCTGGAGCACGTCCAATCGAACCACGAGGGCGATCTCGTCGACGCGATCCAGGGCGCACGCGGTCGCTGCGCGGCAGTGGTCGTCAACCCCGGAGCGTTGACGCACTACTCGTTCGCCCTCGCCGACGCGCTTGCCGCCTACGACGGCGTGAAGGTCGAGCTGCACCTCTCGAACCCGGCCTCTCGGGAGGAATGGCGCCGCCGGTCGGTCGTCGCGCCG
>Ga0334722_10002976_pt1 | contig 18610 bp, 18 predicted proteins | sample C3_bottom_MG_FD_207210 | JGI IMG/M metagenome (GOLD analysis project Ga0334722, IMG submission 207210) | Sediment microbial communities from Yellowstone Lake, YNP, Wyoming, USA - C3_bottom | ecosystem: Environmental > Aquatic > Freshwater > Lake > Sediment | place: USA: Wyoming | collected...
CAAGGGCACATCCCATATCTTCTGGCGAAGCGTGCACGCTGGCGCGCTCAAGGCGGCCGAGGAACTTGGTGTCGACGTGATTTGGCGCGGCCCGGTACGCGAAGACGATCGCGACGCGCAGATATCAGAAGTCGAGGGCTTCGTGTCGCGACGCGTGTCGGGGATTGTCCTCGCGCCGCTCGACGATACGGCGCTGGTCGGTCCGGTCGACCGAGCCGTTCAGGCCGGCATCCCGGTCGTGATCATCGATTCGGGGCTCAAGGGCTCTGCGTACGCGAGTTTTGTCGCGACCGACAACAACAGAGGCGGCGAGTTGGGAGGCAACCAACTCTCGAAGTTGCTCGCTGGGAGGGGCAAAGTCGTCCTGCTTCGCTATGCCGAAGGCCACGACAGCTGCACTCGGCGCGAACAGGGATTCCTCGATGCCGTAAAGGCCGCGCGGGGTCTCGAAGTCGTCAGTTCGAATCAGTACGGAGGCACTGACGTCGAGAGCGCCTACAAGAAGGGCGAGTCGCTGCTCAGCCGTTACAAGAAGGCCGACGGGAGCCCCGGCATCGATGGCGTGTTCTGCCCGAACGAGTCGACGACGTTCGCCATGATGCGGGTGCTGCAGACGATGGGCTGGAGCGGCAAAGTGAAATTCGTGGGTTTCGACGCCTCCGATCGGCTCGTGCAGGCGATGAGGGACGGGGCGATTAGCGCCCTGGTCGTTCAGGATCCCGTCAAGATGGGCTATCTCGGCGTCAAGACGATGGTGGCCAGACTCAAGGGCGAAACCGTCCCGTCTCGAGTTGACACCGGCGTGACGCTGGTGACGCGCGAGAACATGGACCAGCCCGCCGTGCGCGAGTTGCTCTCGCCGGACTTGTCGAAGTGGCTGAAACAGTGACGCGTCCCGAATCCTGAGGTGCCAGTGGCCATCCGCATCCGCGACCTCGTCGTACTCGATCTGCGATTTCCGACGTCCTCCACCTTCGCCGGTTCCGACGCGATGCATCCGGATCCGGACTACTCGGCCGCCTACGTCATCTTGAAGACCGACAGCGCGATCGGTCTCGAAGGCCACGGCTTGACCTTCACGATCGGCCGCGGCAACGAGGTGTGCGCGGCCGCCATCGAGGCGTTCCGGCATCTCGTCGTGGGCGAGACGCTCGACGCGATTACCGCCGATATGGGCGGGTTCTGGCGCCGGCTGGCCAGCGAGTCTCAACTGCGATGGCTCGGGCCCGAAAAAGGCGTCATCCACATGTCGATGGCGGCCATTGTCAATGCCGTGTGGGACTTGTGGGCCAGAGCAGCAGGCAAGCCGTTGTGGAAGCTGCTGACCGACTTGCCGCCAAAGCAGCTGGTCTCGTGTATCGACTTCCGGTACATCACCGACGCGATCACGCCGGAAGAGGCGGTTGAGATTCTGGATCGGCACATGCCGACGCGGGGCGAGAGGCACGCCGATCTGTTGCGCGAGGGCTATCCGGCGTACTCCACGTCAGTTGGTTGGCTTGGATACTCTGACGAACAGGTCCGGCGCTTGTGCCGCGAGGCTATTGCCGGCGGCTTCACTCACTTCAAGATGAAGGTCGGCGCCAATCTGCGGGATGACCTCCATCGTGCAGCGCTCATCCGCGACGAGATCGGACCGGCGCGGCGATTGATGATGGATGCAAACCAGCGTTGGGGCGTCGCCGAGGCGATAGACAATATCAGAGCGCTCGCCCAGTTCGAACCCTGGTGGGTCGAGGAGCCAACCAGCCCGGACGATGTGCTGGGCCACGCGGCGATCAGGAAGGCCGTGCATCCGATTCGCATCGCCACTGGAGAGCACGCGCAGAACCGCATCATTTTCAAACAGTTGTTCCAGGCTGGTGCGATCGACGTCTGCCAGATCGACAGCTGCCGGCTTGGCGGGGTCAACGAGAACCTGGCGGTGCTGCTGATGGCCGCGAAGTTCGGCGTACCGGTGTGTCCGCATGCCGGCGGTGTGGGGCTTTGCGAGCACGTACAGCACCTGTCGATGTTCGACTACATCGCCGTGTCGGCGACGTTGCAGGACCGCGTCATTGAGTACGTCGATCACCTGCACGAACACTTCGTCGATCCGGTTGTGATCAGGAACGGCTGTTACCAGGTGCCGTGGCGGCCGGGCTACAGCATCGAAATCAAGCCCGAGTCGCGAGAAGCGTACCGATTTCCCGATGGGGAAGCGTGGGCGTAAGAATGTAGGCCGGGTCTTCAGACCCGGCGATCAGCTTCTACCGGCACCCCGCGATGATTTCGAAGAACGACTGCGCCTTCAGACTGGCGCCGCCGACCAGTGCGCCGTCCACATCGGGCAGCGCCATCAACTCCCGAATGTTCTCCGGTTTGACACTGCCGCCATAGAGGATGTGGCACTGGTCCGCGCTTTCAGGCGTGAACCGATCGCGCAGCCACCCGCGGATATACGCATGAGCGTCGCCCGCCTGCTGCGGCGTCGCGTTGCGTCCGGTCCCGATGGCCCACACCGGCTCGTACGCAATGACTAACGCCGAGATCTGCGCGGGCGTGAGGCTGGTCAACGCCTCATCGAGTTGTCGCGCGAGCACGGCCGTCGTTCTGTCGGCGTCCCGCTCTTCGAGCGTCTCGCCGATGCAGACGATCGCCGTCAGATCGGCCGCCAGCGCCGCGAGCAGTTTCTTGCGCACGGTCTCGCCAGTGTCGCCGAAGAGGCGCCGCCGCTCGGAGTGGCCGATGATCACATAGCCAGCCCCGGTGTCCTTGATCATCCCGGCGCTGACCTCGCCAGTGAAGGCGCCCTCACGTTCCCAGTGAAGATCCTGGGCGGCGATGCCAATTCGACTGTCGCTCGCGGCATCGGCCGCCGCCTGAAGGGCGGGGAACGGCGGTGCAACGACGATCTCCGCATCGGTGACCCCGCGTATCAGGCCCCTGAGCTCGCGGATGTAGGCCGCGGTCTCGCCGATGGTCTTGAACATCTTGAAGTTGGCCGCGATGAAGGGAATACGCATCTGGTGAACTCTCTCGGGAGTCGGGGTTAGCGATTCGCTCTGGACTGCGTTGGGAACTCCGAACCAATCCCCAAGCTCGAGAACCGGTTTCAAAACCCGTTCGTCGGCTCTTGAAATGGGCTTTCCACGCAGGTCTTGAAAGCGCCCCCAGTTAGATTCCCCGCCCCGCCATGTACAGCAACAGGTCGACGCACCGCTTCGAGTAGCCCCACTCGTTGTCGTACCACGAGAGCACTTTCACGAAGTCGCCGTCCATCACCTTCGTGTAGGCGGAGTCGATAATCGAAGAATTCGGATTGCCGCGGAAGTCGATCGACACCAGCGGCGCGTCCTCAACCGCGAGGATGCCTTTGAGGGGCCCGGCCGCCGCTGCGCGGAATGCGGCGTTCACCTCGTCGGCCGTCGTCTTCTTCTCGAGCAGCGCCGACAAATCCACCACCGACACATTCGGCGTCGGCACGCGCATCGAGAATCCGTCCAGCTTCCCTTTCAGCGCGGGCAGCACCTCGCCGACGGCCTTGGCGGCGCCTGTGGTAGTCGGGATCATCGACAACGCCGCCGCGCGCGCCCGCCGCAGGTCCTTGTGCGGCAGGTCGAGCAGCTTCTGATCGTTCGTATAGGAATGGATAGTGGTCATCCAGCCCTTCTTGATGCCGAACGACTCGTGCAGCACCTTGGCGAACGGCGCCAGGCAATTGGTGGTGCAGGAGGCGTTCGAGACGACGACGTGCTTTGTCGGATCGTATTGCTCGTGATTGACGCCCATCACGAAAGAGCCATCCGGGCCCGTCGCGGGAGCCGTGATGATGACGCGCTTGGCCCCGCCGGCGATGTGCTTGGCGGCATCATCGCGCTTGGTGAAGAGGCCGGTGGACTCGAACACGACGTCGACGCCGAGGTCCCGCCACGGCAGCTGGGCGGGGTCTCTCTGGGTCAGGACCTTGAACTTGTCGCCGTTGACGCTGATCCAGCCGTCACCGGCCTCGATCGTCGCATCGAGATTGCCCAGAATAGAGTCGTATTTCAGCAGGTGCGCGAGGGTCTTCGTATCGGTGATGTCGTTGACAGCGACGAAATCGACGTTCGCATTGCCTAGTGCGGCCCGGACGATATTGCGGCCGATTCGACCAAACCCGTTGATGCCGACCTTGATTGCCATCGCGTTCCTCCACATGAGCAAAAGCCGATTGTACTGAACGCGTTGCGGCAGGGTCAAACACGCGTGGTATCTTGATCCCGCGTATGTACGCGATTTACAGCCTGGCGTCCGTGCTCGTCTTCGTGCTGGCGATGCCCTACTTTGTCTACCAGGCCATCCGCTACCGAAAGTACGTGGGCAGCCTGCCCGAGCGGCTGGGCTTCCTCCCGCTGTCGCTGAATCTCGATCGGGAGCCCTCCATCTGGATTCACGCCGTGTCGGTGGGCGAGGCGCTGACCGCGCGTGCCATTGCCGGCGAACTCAAAGAGCGATACCCCGGCCTTCGGCTGTTTGTCTCGACCACCACCATGACCGGCCAGGAAGTCGCTCGCCGCAGCTTCCAGATGGCCGATGGCATCTTCTACTTCCCGTTCGACCTGCCGTTCATCGTCAATCGGGTGCTGGCCGTGCTTCGCCCGCGCCTGTTCGTGATGATGGAAACCGAGATCTGGCCCAACCTGCTGCGCAACTGCCGCGAGCGCGGCATCAAGACCATTGTCATCAACGGGCGCATCTCCGCGAGGTCGTACCCGCGCTACAAGCTTGTGCGGCCGATGTTCAAGCGGGTGCTGGGGATGGTGGATCGCTTCTGCGTCCAGGGCGAGGAATCCGCCGGACGGCTGATCGCCCTCGGGGCGCCGGCCGATCGCATCACGATTACGGGCAGCCTCAAGTTCGACTCGCTGCATGCGATAGAAGGGCCGGTGGGGTTTGGTCGAGGCGCCGAGCGGGTGCTGCGGTTCTTCAGGGTGCCTGCCGGGCGCGCGGTGATCGTGGCCGGCAGCACGATGCCGGGCGAAAGCGAAATGGTGCTGGCGTCGTTCGAACGCATCCGCACGCTGGCTCCTCATCCGCTGCTCATCATTGCGCCCCGCAAGCCCGAACACTTCGATGCGGTCGAACTGGCGGCCCGCCATGCCGGATTCCGGACGGTGAGGCGATCGACGCTGACGATAGACGAGGAGCCGAAGGCCGACGTCGTCATCCTCGACTCGATTGGCGAGCTGGCTCACGTCTACATGGCGGCGACGGTCGTGTTCGTGGGCGGCAGCCTGGTCGATGTTGGCGGCCACAACATCCTCGAGCCGGCGATTCATGGCAAGGCGGTCGTGTTCGGCCCGCACATGCAGAACTTCGCGGAGATCGCGCGATCGTTCCTGGAGCACGATGCCGCCGTCCAGATTCACTCTGCGCGCGAACTCGAAGAGACGCTGATCGACCTGATTTTGAACCGCGACCGCCGGGAGCGGCTTGGCGATGCGGCACGGGCGCTGGTCGAGGCGAACCGGGGAGCGAAAGAGCGAAGCCTCGAGGCGATTGCGACGCTGCTTCCCTTGCCATCGGCGGGGCCGAACAACGTCGTGCTTTTTCCGGCGGCGCGCTGAAGCAACAACCTGTGCTCAATGCCCTCTACGCCCGCATCGCCCTGGCCAGACGGCGCGCCTTCGCACGCGCCGACCGGCAGCATCACCTCCGCCGTCCGGTGGTGAGCGTGGGCAACCTGCGTGTCGGGGGCAGTGGGAAGACGCCAACCGTCGCCTGCGTGGCTCGTATGCTCGTCGAGATGGGGGAGCGGCCCTCGATCCTGAGCCGCGGCTATGCGAGACGCCGGCCACCGGCCGGCGTCGTCGTCGTATCAGACGGCCAGCGCATACACGCGGATCTCGGCAGAAGTGGCGACGAACCCCTGATGCTGGCTCGGACGCTGCCTGGAATTCCTGTGCTCGTCGCCGAGGAGCGGTATCTGGCCGGAGTGATCGCCGAACGACACCTGGGCGTGACAGTGCACGTGCTCGATGACGGGTTTCAACATCTTCAGCTCGCCCGCGACGTCGATCTCCTGATTGTCGGCGAGGAGGATCTCGACGACCCGCGCACGATGCCCGGCGGACGTTTACGAGAGCCGCTCTCCGCCGCGGCCGCCGCTGATGCTGTCCTGGTGCCAGGTGTCCGCCCAGACGCCGCGCACAGCATCGGGGCGCGTCTCGGTGTGACAGTGGCGTTCGGGCTGACGCGTGTGGCCGAGCAGCCGCGCGAACTCGACCCGCAGTCGGTGGCGCGTTCGGCCTCATCAAACGCTCCCGTGTACGCCATCGCCGGCATTGCACGCCCCGAGCGGTTTTTCAACGAACTGGCGGCCGATGGATGGACGCTGGCGGGAACGCGGGCGTTTGCCGACCACCATCGCTACGACCGTCGCGATGTCGCCCGCATCGTCCGTGCGGCGAAGACGGCCGGTGCCTCGGCGCTGGTGACCACCGAGAAAGACCTGATGCGGCTGCTGCCGTTCCGGCCGCTGGGGTTGCCGCTGATGTGGGTGCCGTTGAGCGTACGCCTCGAGCCCGAGGACGGCTTCCGATCCTGGCTCTCGGCGAAACTCGCCGACCGACGCCGCGAGGCAGGCGCGAGTCTGGCGGGTGGTCCTGCCACGGAGTCTCGCACATGAGGCGCGTCCGGTACCGCCTCGAGTACGCGCTGGTGCGTCTGACGATGGGCCTGGCGCGCCGCTGTTCCTGGGGCGTGACTCGGGCCATGGGGGCAGGTGTCGGACGGCTATTCCATGCGTTCGACGGCCGCCATCGCCGAATTGCGCTCGCCAATGTGGCCGCCGCGTTCCCGCACCGCGAGGAGTCCGACCAGCGCGCGATCGTGCACGAGGTCTTTCTCCACTTCGGACGACTGATCTTCGAGTTGATGAAGTTCACGGGTCTCACCCGCGAGGAAATGCTGTCGCGTGTCGAGTGGGAAGGTGCGCAGTGGCCCGATGCCGGCTACGCCGCAGGGCGGGGCGTCCTGTTTTTCACCGGGCATTTCGGGTACTGGGAAATTCAGGCGATTGCGCACGCGGCGGCATCCAACCGGTCGATTGGCGTTTTGGCCCGCGCGCTCGACAATCCTGCGCTCCACGATCTGCTCGAACAGATCCGCGGCTGCAGTGGCAACTTCTCGATCTACAGGCGAGGCGCGATTCGGCGGGTGCTGCGTGCGCTCCAGTCGAACCAGGGCGTGGCGATGCTGATCGACCAGCACATCCAGGCTCCAGATGCCGTCACGGTCAACTTCTTCGATCGGCCGGCCTCCACCACCCTGGCTCTCGCCATGATCGCCAGGCGCACCGGCGCCGCCGTCATTCCCGTCTTCGCGATGTCGACAGCGCCCGGACGCTATCGCATGGTGTTCGAACACCCGGTCGAACCGCCTCAGGACGATTCGCCGGAGGCGATTCTCGACTTCACGCAGCGGTGCACCGACGTGCTGGAAATGTACGTCCGCCGCCATCCGGAACTGTGGCTCTGGATGCATCGCCGCTGGCGAGGCGAGGACAACATCGACGTCCCCGACCACGGGATGTTTCCGCTCACCGGGCCCGGCGGCGGGGGCGATGAGCTATGAGCACGATCGTTTTCGCGCCCAATTGGCTCGGGGATGCGGTGATGGCGTTGCCGGCCATCGCCGACATTCGGCGTCAGACTGGCTCCGGACCGTTGATCGTTGCAGCGCGCCCTGGCGTCGCTGGGTTAATGCCGCTGGTGGCGGGCATAGACGATGTGGTGACGCTGGCGGGGACTGACGGTCTCGCCGCCGTTCGCCACCTGGGGCAGGACGTCGCCGCGATTCGCGCCTCAAAGGCCGACGTAGCGATCCTGCTGCCGAACTCCATGCATGTGGCCGTGATGGCGCATCGGGCGGGCATCGCCCAGCGATGGGGCTACGCGCGGGACTTTCGTCGAATGTTTCTGTCGCGAGCGGTCGCGCGGCCGCCCGCCAATCTTCATCAGGTTGACTACTATCGTCACCTCGTCGCGGCATTGGGATTCCCAAACGGATCGCGCGAACCCGCGCTGGCGGTGCCCGACTCGGACGTGCAATTGGCGAGGCTGTCGCTGGGCAATGCGGGGTGGACGGGTGACCGCCGCCTCGTGGGACTGGCTCCTGGCGCAGCATACGGCGGCGCGAAACGATGGCCTGCTGAGCGCTTCGCCGGGGTCATCGCGGCGCTCACGAGGGACGCCAACCTCGCGTGTGTGCTGGTTGGCGGAGCGGCCGATTCGACGACCGCGGTGGAAATCGAGGCGGAACTCGATAAGATCATTCCGACGCGGGCGCCGGGCGTGGTCATCAATCTGGTGGGTCGGACGGACCTGGCGCAGTTATGCGGCGTGCTCGCAGTGACCGCCGCGTTTGTGTCGAACGATTCGGGTGCGATGCACCTGGCCGCGGCCGTGGGCGTTCCAGTGGTGGCGCTGTTTGGCCCCACCAACGAGAAAGCCACTTCTCCGGTTGGTCGCCGCGCGACCGCGGTGCTCACGGCGCCGGCATGGTGCCGGCCGTGCATGCTTCGCGAATGTCCGCTCGACCATCGATGCCTGTCGGGCCTGACGGTCGATCGGGTCGTCGGGGCCGTGAAAGAACTGATGTGATGCAACCACGCCCAGCGGCGTTTCTCGATCGGGACGGGACGTTGAACGAAGAGGCGGGATATATCGACCGCCTCGAGCGACTCATCCTGTTTCCGTTTGCCGTCGACGCAATACGCCTGCTTCAGCAGATGGAGTATCTCGTCGTCGTCATGACCAACCAGGCCGGCGTGGCCCAGGGCCTCTACGGTGAGGATTTCGTGGAAGAAACGGCGCGGTATCTCGCCGAGCGGGCGCGTCTGGGCGGGACACGCATCGATGGTCACTACTACTGTCCCCATTCGCCGGAAGCCGTCGTCGAGAAGTACCGGGTGGAGTGCGAATGCCGTAAACCCAAAGCCGGCATGGCCGTGCGGGCGGCGCAGGATCTCAATATCGATCTTCGGCGCTCTGTCGTCATTGGCGATCGGTGGCGCGACCTCGCGGTGGCCAGCGCTGTCGGCGGCCGCGGCATCCTCGTCAAGACGGGGTACGGCGCGACCGAAGCCACGATGCCGCCGCCCGGCATAACAGCTCATGCCGTGTGCGAGAACCTCATCGATGCCGTGGTTTGGCTGCAGCACCATCCGATCGACTGAACCTCATATGGCTCGTATTGTGTTGCTCGACGAACTTGAAGAGTTGATTGCGGCCGACCGCGTGGCCGGCCGCACCATCGCGCTTGCCAATGGCGTCTTCGACCTGTTGCATGTCGGACACATTCGCTACCTCCAGGGTGCGGCGGCCGAAGCCGACCGCCTGGTCGTCGCCGTCAATGACGACGAGTCGGTCAGGCTGTTGAAGGGTGAGGGGCGGCCGGTGATGAATCAGGCCGATCGCGCCGAACTGGTCGCGTCGCTCAGAGGCGTCGACTACGTCGTCTTGTTCTCCGGCCGGACCGTGACCGACGTGCTGTTGCGGCTGCGGCCCGAAGTGCACTGCAAGGGCACCGACTACACCGTCGAATCTGTCCCCGAGCGTCCTGTCGTGCAGTCGTACGGAGGACGCACCGCGATCGTCGGCGATCCGAAAGACCACTCGACGCGCGACCTGCTGTCACGCATGAAGCACTGATAAATGGACCGTCGCGTCCTCATCGTACGACTCGGCGCTCTCGGGGATCTGGTCCACGCCCTCCCAGCAGTCGCGGCGCTGCGGGACGCGTGGCCGGAGGCGCGCATCGACTGGCTCGTCGACACGCGGTACCGCGCGCTGCTCGATTTCGTGCCGGTGGTGAATCGCGTGATCGTGATCGGAAGCCCGACAACCTCGATCGTCGGCGCCGTGCGGTCGCTTCGACGCGAGCGGTACGACACCGCAATTGATCTGCAGGGGCTGATCAAGTCGGCCGCAATGGCGCGGCTGTCTGGGGCGCGGACGGTCGTGGGATTCGCGACACCGCTGCTTCGCGAGCCGGCGGCGCGGTTCTTCTACACGAACCAGGCAGAGGGCGACGAGGTCGGGCACGTCATCGCCAAGAACGTGGGATTGCTGAGCGCCCTGGGCGTCAACTCGGCCTCGTCGTTAGGGGCAGACCCTCCCTCGGGGCCTGGTGTTTGGAGATTCCCACTGGCCGTTCCGGAGACGGGCGTCGTCGAGGCGGTTCGGCGAGCGCTCGGTGTCGGCTCCGACGATCGATTTGCTGTGTTGAACCCCGGAGCCGGCTGGCCGAACAAGCGGTGGCCGCCCGATCGATTCGGGCAACTCGCGGGGCACCTGTTCGCGCGGCACGGCTGGCGGTCGGTCGCATTATGGGGGCCCGGGGAACAGGGGCTGGCCGAGGCCGTGGTCGGCGCGTCCCAGGGGGCGGCGCGACTCGCCCCGCCGACCGGACTGGGCGACGTGCTTTGCGTGATTCGGTCCGCGGCGTTGTTCGTGGCGGGCGATACGGGGCCACTGCAACTCGCGGCCGCCCTCGGAACACCGACTGTCGGCATCTTCGGGCCCACCAATCCCGCGCGCAACGGCCCCTGGTCGGCGGCCGATGTCACAGTCTCGCGATTCGACCAGTGTGAGTGTCATCATAAGCGGCGGTGCCGGCGGGCGATCCCGTGCGTGCACGACATTGGAGTCGACGAGATGATTGAGGCGGTGGACCGGCGATGCCGCGAGGTGATGCTCCGTGGATGAGATGGTGGTCCGCCTCGCGCGATTGAGAGTGCCGCTGGGCTTCGGCGCGGCGGCCGTGGCGATCGTGCTGGCCCGCCCGAATCCGACCAGTCTGTTATGGGGAATGGTCGTCGCCGCGGGGGGCGAATCGGTTCGCGTGTGGGCCGCCGGGCATCTCGAAAAGGGCCGCGAGGTGACCCGTTCGGGACCGTACCGCTTCTCGAGGCACCCGCTCTACGTGGGTTCGACGGTGATGGCCGGAGGGATCGCCATTGCGTCGGCCAGCCCGTGGGTCGCCCTCGTCGCCGCGATCTACCTGGGCGCGACGCTGACGGCGGCGATTCGCACCGAAGAGGCGGTCCTTCGGAGCCAATTTGGCGAAGAGTACGACAACTACTGCCGCGGCCTTGCAGCCAACACTGATCGGCCCTTCAGCTGGGCCCGTGTCTGGCGCAATCGCGAGTGGCGAGCGCTTGTCGGTCTCGGCGTCGCGGCCGTTCTGCTGGCCGCCAAGGCCGCCTGGCTCATGTGGTAGCATCCTTCTAACTTTCAGTCTGTTATGGCTTTTCGCGACATTGTCGGCCACCGTCGCCAGATTGGGCTGCTCGCTCGGGCTCTCGGGGCCGACGCGTTGCCCCCGAGCCTTGTGTTATCCGGCCCGGACGGGATTGGCAAACGATTGGTCGCCGTGGCGGTTGCCCAGTCGCTCAATTGCCTGAGCCCGACGACCGATCCGACCAGTGGACTTCGCGACGCCTGCGGAACCTGTTCGGCCTGCAGCAAGATCGCCCGGCGCATCCATCCCGACGTGACACTGGTTGAATCGGTCGACGCAGAGCCGATCAAGGTCGACGCCGTCCGCCAGGTGGTTGGGCAGGTCACGTACCGGCCCTTCGAAGGCCGCTATCGGGTCGTGATCATCGATGAGGCCGAGCGGATGAACGACGCCGCGCAGAACGCGCTGCTGAAGACGCTCGAAGAACCGCCACAGCGCACCGTGATCGTGCTGGTGACGGCTCAGGCGGACACGCTGCTGGCCACGATTCGATCGCGCTGTTGCCAGATCCGGTTTGCGCCGCTGGCGCCTCACGAAATGGCACGGGCGTTGGTGGAGCGGCACGGCATTGCCGTTCGAGATGCGAACGCCGCTGCAGCGCTGGCAGGCGGCAGTTTTCGCAAGGCCCTCGAGGCGGGTGCGGGCGAGACGACGGAGGCGCGGGCCGTGGCGGTGGCCGTGCTCCAGGAAGTCGCGCGTCAGCCCGATCCGCGTGCCCGCCTCGCCGCGGGCGCGGTGCTGCTGCAGGCGGCGCCTCGAAAGGGCAGAGAGAAGGCGTCGGGCGGATCAGACCGCAGTTCCTTGGCGGTCCGTTTGAGTGCGATGGCGTCGATTATCCGGGATGTGACAGTGTTGTCGACACGCGCGTCAGATGAAGCCCTGGTCAACCTCGATATCAGGAGCGAACTGGAGACCCTGGCGAGGGACTACGATCGCCCCAGGCTCGAGCGCGCGTTTTCGGCCGTTGGACGATCGCTTGCTGCAGTGGAACGGCACAACGCCAGTCCGAAGATCGTCGTGGATTGGCTGGCGACCCACTTGTAGCATCGCGTGATTCGAACGGCGATAGATGCAGAAGGACTTATGAGCGCTGGACTCCCCGGCGCCGCGATCATGCTCAGGACCATCAGTGGGTTGATGATCCGGGCCGCGGTGCCGTTTGATCCGAACCCTCCCCTGGCCGACGGCGACGCCGTGGTCGTCAATCTGGACGGCAACTCCGTGATTGGCCACATCGTTGTCCGATCCCTGCTGGCGATGGCGAAGCAGCCGATGATTGAGGGTCTCCCCCAGGTGGTCCGCCGCGCCAGCCCGCAGGATTTGATGATGCGGGGACGCCACGAGCAGCGCGAACGGGACGCCTTCCGTCTTGGGGTGATGAAGATCCGCGAGCGGGGACTCGCGATGAAGCTGGCGCGGGTCGAGCAGGCGTTCGATGGGTCGAAGCTGATCTTCTTCTTTACGGCCGAAGAGCGCGTCGACTTCCGGGAACTGGTGCGCGAGCTGGCGTCGGATTTCAAGACGCGGATCGAGCTCCGCCAGATTGGCGTGCGTGACGAGGCGCGGATGCTGACCGGCTATGGCACCTGCGGGCGTGCGCTATGCTGCGCCACGTGGTTGCACTCGTTCGATCCCGTGTCGATCAAGATGGCGAAGCAGCAGGATCTCGCGCTGAATCCCGCGCGGTTGTCGGGGTTGTGCGGCCGCCTGAAGTGCTGCTTGCGCTATGAGCTCAGTGGCGGTGCGGTGGCGCCATGCAGCCATGCCGATGATGCTCTTCCCGAGCCGACCACCGATTCGGGATCGCAGACGCACAGCGAGGGAAGGGGCCCCGGCCGCCACCGATGAATCTGCCGCGCGTCGCCATCACCGTGGGCGATCCCGCCGGAATTGGTCCCGAGATTGTCGAGCGCGCGCGCACCGACGCGCGGGTAACTGACGTGTGCGAACCGGTCGTGTACGGGCCGGCCGACGTCAGTCGTTTTCCACCAGGCCAGCTGTCAGCCGAGGCCGGTCGTGCGGCCTACGACGCGATTGTCGCGGCGGTGGCCGACGCGCAGGCCGGGCGCGTGCAGGCGGTGGCGACCGCGCCTGTAAACAAAGAGGCATTTGCTCTGGCCGGGCTTCCCTGGCGGGGACATACCGACTTGCTCGCGCACCTGACAGGAGCGGAGTCGGTGGCGATGATGTTCTGGTCCGAAGCGCTCCGCGTGGTGCTGGCCACGATCCACGTGCCTCTGGCGGAGGTTCCCCGACTCCTCACGCAGGTCGTGCTCGAGCAGGTGATCCGATTGACGGCGCGCGAGATGCCGCGGTTCGGGTTTCCGCATCCGAGGATGGCGGTGGCCGGGTTGAACCCGCACGCCGGAGAGCATGGCGTGCTCGGCTCAGAAGAGCGGGACGTGTTCGAACCGGCGCTGGCCGCGTGCCGAACCGCCGGCATCGACGTGGCCGGACCGTTCCCCGCCGACACCTTGTTCGTGCGTGCGGCCCGAGGCGATTTCGATGTCGTCGTCGCGAGCTACCACGATCAGGGACTGATACCCGTCAAACTGCTCGCCTTTGGCCAGTCCGTCAATGTGACACTGGGGCTGCCGATCATTCGGACGTCGGTCGATCACGGAACGGCATTCGACATCGCCGGCAAAGGTGTCGCAGACCACGGGAGCCTCATTGCTGCAATCAGGCTTGCCGCGCAACTGGCTAGGTACCCGGGTAGTGGGCCAGTTTGCGAAGCGGCCCCTCGAACCGAGCCGAGTTCTGTAGGCCGGGTCTTTCCGCCTCCGCGCGAAGCGCTAAGGCGAGACCTCGACGAAGCTCAAAGAGCGAAGTCGGGCAGACCCGGCGTTGCAGGCGGGTCCTGCCGGAGTTGACGCATGAGTGTCCGAGACGACGAGAAGAAAAGAGAAGAGCGCCGCAAAGCTGAGCGCATCATCGCGGACAACCGCAAGGCGCATCACGACTACCATCTGCTCGAGACGTTCGAGGCGGGTGTGGCGCTGGTTGGCACCGAGGTCAAGGCGATTCGCGAGGGCCGCGTCAACCTGCGCGATAGCTTCGCGCGCGTGACCGACGGCGAAGTGTTCGTGCACAACGTCCACATTGGTTCCTACAGCAGCCGGGGCTACGCCGATCACGAGGCATTGCGACCGCGCAAGCTGCTGTTGCACCGACACGAAATCCGCAAGCTCATCGGCAAGATCACCGAGCGCGGGATGACGCTGGTGCCGGTTCGGATGTACTTCAAGGACGGTCGTATCAAGGTGGCGATCAGCCTGGCCAAGGGCAAACAGGCGCACGACAAGCGCGAGACGATCAGGCGCCGGGAGATCGACCGCGAATCGCGCGCGGAGATAAAGTCACGCGGCCGTTAGCCCCAGACGAATGACGGTGCCCGAGACCTCCGAGTCTTGTAGGGGCACGGCATGCCGTGCCCGATCGGCGGTATCGATCAATTGCCGCGGCCTTCGGCGCGATGCTAGGATGCTCACGCCTCGAAGGCGGGGCCGGCAAAGTCCTTCGCGTAGGACTTGGTGCTGAGCGAGCGCGGTTGACCGAGTCGACCCGAGAGTCTGCGCAACGGTGCGGGCGAGTCGAAGCGCCAACGAGGAGAATCCATCGTGCTGAAGAATACCAAGCTGGTCGCCGGAGTGATTGTCCTGGCCGTTCTGCTCGTGATGCTCGCGATCTGGAACTCACGACGGGGCGGCGAAAGCGTGACCATCGACCTGCTCGCCCAGTTCGGCGACGCACAGAAGCGTTCCACCTGGACCCAGACGAAAGAAGCGCCGTTCAGCGTGAAGGACGTTGTGATCGACGGGAAGACCCACAAAGCCATCTTCGCGCCTCCGGCATCACGCCTCCAGTTCAAGATAGAGGTGCCGCGGAGGGGCGTGCTCGAGGTGTTCTACGCCCTCCGTGAGGACGCGTGGGCGGCGGATGGCGACGGCGCTCAATTCCGGATAGGCGTGTCGGACGGCCGGACGTACGAGGAGTATCTCCGGGAGGCGATCAACCCGAAATCGCGCGACCGCGACCGCAAGTGGTTTACCGCGACCGTTGACCTCTCGGCATACGAAGGTCAGATGGTCGAGATCGTCCTGGGCACCGATCCTGGGCCGACTGGAAGTACAGACTCGCGCAACGACTTCTGTCTGTGGGGCGATCCAAAAGTCAAAGGCCGTTAACTGGCGACGGGTTCTGGATCCGGGGATCAGCGTGTGAGGAGTTCACTGATGACGAACGCAGGCGCGATGCAGGTGCCGATGCTGGACTTGCAGGCGCAGTATCGGCCCCTTCGGGAGGACATCCTGGCGGTGGTGACGCGGGTGTGTGACAGCCAGCGATTCATCATGGGGCCTGAGGTTGACCAGCTGGAGCGCGAACTGGCCCAGATGCTCGAGGTGCCCCACGCGATTGGTGTGTCGTCGGGCACCGACGCCCTGCTGCTGGCCATGATGGCGCTCGGCATCGGGCACGGCGACGAAGTGGTCACCAGCACCTATTCATTCTTTGCCACCGGCGGCTGCATCAGTCGCCTTGGCGCCACACCCGTGTTCGTCGACATCGACCCGGTCACCTTCAACATCGACCCGTCGGCGTTGGAAGCCGCGATCACGCCGCGGACGAAAGCCATCATCCCCGTTCACCTGTACGGGCAGAGCGCCGATCTGGATGCCATCCTCGCCATCGCGAACCGCGCTGGCGTGGCGGTCATCGAGGATGCGGCGCAGGCCATCGGAGCCCGATACAAGGGCCGCACGGTTGGCGGGTCCGGTCTCATCGGCTGCTTTTCGTTCTTCCCCAGCAAGAACCTCGGCGCCTTTGGCGATGGCGGGCTGGTCACGACCAACAGCGACGAACTGGCGGCCGTCCTCCGTCGACTTCGCGTGCACGGGGCCGATCAGCAGTACTACCATCGCGTCATCGGGGGGAACTTTAGAATTGACGCCCTGCAGGCGGCGATTCTCCGCGTCAAGCTGCCGCACCTGGCCGGATGGACCGAAGGGCGGCGCCGAAATGCCGCACGCTACGACGAGTGGTTCCGGGAAGGCGCCTTGAACAGCCGCGTCACCACGCCTGTGGCGTTGGCGGATCGGTACCACATCTTCAATCAGTACGTGATCCGCGTCGCGAATCGGGATGCCGTCAAGGCGCACCTCGAATCCCGCGGCGTCGGGTGCGCGATCTACTATCCGGTGCCGTTTCACCAATTGGAGTGCTTCGCCCACCTGGGCTATCGCGTCGGACAGTTTCCGCATGCCGAAGCGGCGGCGCGCGAGACACTCGCCCTGCCGGTGTTCAGTGAGTTGACGGAGGCGCAACAGCGCTACGTCGTGGAGGCAGTCGCTGAAGGCGTCGGGCTAGCCCGATAGGAGCTGAACACGTGAAGGTTGCGATCACCCATCAGTCTGCGCCTCCGCCCACGACACGCAGTTGGATGCCAAGCGGCACTACCCAGATCTTCATCGGTCTCGTGCTGGGCATCGGCATCGGGTATCTCTGGCCTTCCTCGGACGCCAACGGCGTCCATGTGGCCGGATACGCCGAGCAGATCAAACCCCTGGCCGACACGTTTCTGCGCATGATCAAGATGATCATCGCGCCCCTGCTGTTCTCGACGCTTGTGGTGGGAATTGCCGGGACCGGCGACCTGAAGGCCATGGGACGCATCGGCCTCAAGGCCATCATCTATTTCGAAGTCGCCACGACCATCGCGCTCTTCCTCGGCCTCTTTCTGGTCAACGTGTTCCAGCCCGGCGCGGGCGTCACGGTGGCGACGATGAGCGTGGACACGCTGAAGACGCTTCAGGAGACCAAGGCGCACAGCGGCTGGGACATGCTCGTGACGCTCTTCCCGACGTCGGTCTTCGACGCGATGGCGCGAGGGGACATCCTCCAGCTGGTGGTGTTTTCGATCTTCTTTGGCATTGGCGTCGCCGCGATTGGAGAACGAGGCAAGCCGGTCGTCGACTTCCTCGACAGCACCGCCCAGGTGATGTTCAAGTTCACCGGCTACGTGATGATGTTCGCGCCGATTGGCGTGATGGCGGCCATCGCCGCCACCGTCGGCAAGATGGGCATCGGGATCCTGTTCACCCTCGGCAAGCTGGTGCTGCTGATGTACGGCGGGCTGCTCGTCTTCGCGCTCATCGTGATTGGCGGCGTCGCTCTCCTGATCCGCGTGCCGTTCTTCCTGTTCCTTCGGGCCGTGAAGGAGCCGTTCCTCATCGCGTTCTCCACCGCCAGCAGCGAGGCCGCTCTGCCAAAGGCACTCGAGGTGATGGAGCGTTTCGGCTGCCCGAAGAACATCGTCGGCCTGGTGCTGCCGACCGGCTACAGCTTCAATCTGGACGGCACCACGCTCTACCTGTCGCTGGCCAGCGTGTTCGTTGCGCAGCTATTCGGGGTTCCGATGACCTTTGGTCAGCAGTTGATCATGATGCTGACGCTGATGTTGACGAGCAAGGGCGTGGCCGGCGTGCCTCGGGCCGCGCTCGTCGTGCTCACGGCCACCCTCGCGCAATTCAAATTGCCGCTCGAAGGCGCCGCAATCCTGCTCGCGATCGATCAGATCCTCGACATGGGCCGTACGGCCGTCAACGTGATGGGCAACTGCATCTCGACCGCTGTGGTGGCACGATGGGAGGGCGTGTTCGACGATGAGAAGATGCGGGAGTTCGCCGCCGGAAGACGGTCCGCGTGATGCAACCCGTCGTCTTGGTGACGGGCGCAGCTGGCCAGCTCGCTCAGGCGATCATCCAGAACTTCGGCCGCGACCATGAGGTCGTCGCGCTGACGCGGACAGAGTTGGATATCACCGACGAAGCGGCAGTCGAGGCCGTCGTCGCGGCGCACTCGCCCGCGGTCATCATCAACTGCGCCAGCGACAACGATGTGGACGGCGCACAAGCGCATCCCGTGCGGTCGCTCGAGATCAACGCATTTGGCGTGCGCGCGCTTGCCCGGGTCGTGGAACGCCTCGGCGCCACCCTGGTGCACTACAGCACCGACTTCGTGTTCGACGGAACGGCCACTCGTCCGTATGTCGAGGACGATCGATCCAATCCCCAGAGCGTCTATTCCGCGTCGAAACTGCTTGGCGAGTGGTTTGCCCTCGAGGTGACGCGCGGATTCGTGCTCCGCGTCGAGAGCCTGTTCGGTCCGCCGCCACTGGGTCGCCCCGCGCGCAGCAGTCTCGACCGCATTATCAGCGGCATCGAGGCCGGCGCCGAGGTGCCCGTGTTCTGTGACCGGACGGTATCTCCGAGCTATGTCCACGACATTGCAGCGGCGACGCGGGCGCTGCTGGCCATGCCGGCGCCGCCGGGCGTGAATCACTGTG
>Ga0334722_10002977_pt1 | contig 18607 bp, 16 predicted proteins | sample C3_bottom_MG_FD_207210 | JGI IMG/M metagenome (GOLD analysis project Ga0334722, IMG submission 207210) | Sediment microbial communities from Yellowstone Lake, YNP, Wyoming, USA - C3_bottom | ecosystem: Environmental > Aquatic > Freshwater > Lake > Sediment | place: USA: Wyoming | collected...
CCCACAAAGAGGCCATTAAACTCGTCATAGATACGCTGACCAGCGGGACTCACGGCGTCATAGACGACCTTAAGCGCATCTCGGCCGTCGGCCATCGGGTGGTGCACGGCGGCGAGAAGTTCGTGAAATCGGTCATAATCGATCCTCGAACCATCGGCGTTTTTAAAGAGCTGGCCGGCCTGGCTCCGCTGCATAATCCTCCGAATATCCTGGGTATAGAGGCCGCCCAGGACCTTATGCCGAATATCCCGCACATGGCCATCATGGACACGGCCTGGCACCAGACCATGCCGGCTTCCTCTTACCTGTACGCCCTCCCCTACAAGTGGTATAAGGACTACGCGATCCGCCGTTACGGTTTTCACGGCACTTCTTTTCTCTACGTGGCCAAGCGGACGAGCGTCATCCTGAATAAAGACCCTTTTAAGACCAATGTCATCGTCTGCCATATAGGCAACGGCGCCTCTATCAACGCCGTTAAGAACGGCGTGTCCTACGACACCAGCATGGGTTTCACGCCCCTGGAAGGCCTTGTGATGGGGACGCGCGCCGGTGACCACGATCCGGCGATCGGGCTCTACGTAATGGAGAAAGAAGGCCTCAGGGCCAAAGAGATGGATTCCATCCTGAATAAAAAATCCGGGATCCTGGGCATTACCCAGAAGTTCACCGACCGCCGCGACGTTGAGATCGCGGCCGAGGGCGGCGACGAGCGCGCCAGGCTGACGATAGAGATCGAGTCCTACCGTCTGAAAAAATATATCGGGTCCTACGCGGCGGCCGTAGGCGGCGTGGACGCGGTGGTTTTCACCGCGGGAGTCGGTGAAAAGGGCGCCATCACCAGGGCCAGGGCGCTGGACGGCCTGGAATTCCTGGGCATAAAGTACGATCCCGCCAGGAACGAGCTTTCCAGGACCCGCAACGCGGAGACCGAGATCTCCGCTAAAGATTCCAAGGTGAAGGTCTTCGTGGTCCCCACGGATGAAGAACGGGTGTTCGTTGAGGATGTGGCCGGCCTTCTGAACGGCACTTATGACGTTCACACCAGCTTCACCTACACTTTCCAGAGGTGCGATTACCGCAATGCCCTGCGGGATGCGGCCTTTGAAAAAGAATGCGTAAAGAAACCGGGGCTGAACGATATAGCGGCGCATCCCAGGTTGAAGGTGAAGTAGATAAATTTGAAAGAGGCAGGGCGGCTTTCCGCCTGCTCGGTTTTGCCTCACCAGTTCTTCCCCCCATGAAAGATATCGGGAATCGTATAACCGTGACCCTGCTGGCCCTGCTGACGGTCTTTTCCGCCGGAGTGGCCGGTTATATGCTCATTGAGGGCTGGAACTTCCTCGACGCTCTGTATATGACCGTCATCACGCTCGCCACGATAGGTTATGGCGAGGTCCATCCCCTGTCGAACGGCGGGCGCGTCTTTACCATCGTTCTGATCCTCGGCGGGATCGGCACAATGACCTATATTTTTTCCAGTATTACCGCCCTCTTGATAGAAGGCGAACTGAAAGACGTCTTCAGGAGACTTAAAATGGACCACAAAATAGAGAGAATGAAAGACCATTATCTGGTCTGCGGCGCGACGCATACAGGCTTGAGTATCGCCCAGGAACTGGCCCAGACCGGTCAGCCCTTCATCCTTATCGTGCTTGACGACGCCGAGGTCCGGAAATTTATGGAACTGGGCTATTGCGTGTCCGCGGGGGACGCGTCCACCGACGAGGCGCTGCTTAAATGCAATATCAAAAGCGCCAGGGGTATCTTCTGTACCCTGAAGCACGACAAAGACAACGCGTTCATCGCTATCACTGCCCGCGGATTCAGGCCGGACCTCAGGATCATCACGGTGCAGAACGAGAACGACCCGGCCATGCGCGACAAGTTGATCCGCAGCGGGGCTGATATCGTGATAAGCCCTTTTCACATCGGCGGCCTGAGGATGGCGGCGGAAATGGTGAGGCCGAGTACCGCGCAGTTCCTGGACCAGATGATGCGCGACGGCAGGCATTTCAGGTTCGAAGATGTTCCGGCGGGGGCCGGCGCGGCGGGAAAGGACCTGGGATCTTTTAAGGGGAGCGAGGGGAACTGCCCGCTGGTAGTGGCTGTAAAGAATTCTTCAGAAAGCTCCTACGAGATAAACCCCCCCGGCACAAGGCGGATCAAGCAGGGCGATGTCTTTATCGTTATAGGCAGCCCCGAAGAGGTTAAACAGCTCCGCAGCCGCCTGAATTGATCACACGGGGCGCCAGACGATAAGGCCCTTGCGGGCGGCGGTGATCTGTGTCACTGTCCCGTTCTTTGTCTTCCTCCTAATAAACTTGTCGAGCCAGTCGCGGTCCGGCCTGGCCCCGTTGATCTTCAGGGTGACCTTAATATCTTTCAACACTTCTTCAGGCTTCCCCTCGGACCGCCAGGAATCCTTTATATATACCGCCCTGAAGTCCCTGCCCAGCTTTTTGAGCAGCGGGACTATCTTTTCCGCACCCGCCGGCGCTTCGTACTTCACGCCGTGATGCGAGTAGACTTTTTGCAGAAAAGCGTTCTTCCTTACCCCCGCCCAGCCGATATACACGCATAGTTCGCGTGAGGCGGCTTCCATCTTTTCGAGGTCGCTGAGTTTTATTACCGCGTGGGTCATTGAAGCCAGCGCGATATCGAACTTCTTTACGACCCGGGCCGCAGCCAGGTCCCCCCAGGCGCTTTTGAGCGCCGCGGCGTTCTTTATTCGCCGTTCCTTTGCCTCCGCTCTGAAGCGGCTCAGCATACCCGCGGAAGAGTCTAAACCGACTACGCTGCGGGCCTTTTTTGCCAGAGCCAGGGCGTAGATGCCGGTGCCGCACCCGATGTCCAGCAGGTCCCGGCCGCGGAAATCGGCTCCGAGCCCCTCCGCCTTTTTAATTATCCGTAAAGTTTTTTTGAGGGTCTCCGGGTCGAAAGGCGCGGGATATTTTCCGGCTTTATGGCGCCAGAAAATCTTCTCGTTCCGTTTGGTCGTCAGCATAGGCAATAAAAAACCCCGCCGGGCGGTTCCAGGCGGGGTTTGGAAAGAGCTACTTGCCCTGTGTGGGGGTCTCGGCCTTGGGCGCTTCTACCGCCGCCGCGCTGGAGACGGTGAACGACACCGTCGCGAGCACCTTGCCGGCTTCGTCGGTCACTTCCACTTTCCAGTTCCCGGGCCATACCGCCTTGTTGCTCCACACGCGGTAGGTCTTGGCCTTGACGTTAAGCTCTATCTCGGTCACCTTTTTGCCATCGGCATAGTAGACGTGCTTTATCTTTACGGGGGCTTCGGTCGTGGTGATCTTGGTCCAGGTATAAACCCTGCCTGCCGTCTTTTCGAAGGCGGCGGTCGGAGCGACCGGCTCCCTGTTCTCAACGGACGCCGCGGTGAGGATAGATTCCACTTTGATCTCTGGGGCCGCGGGCGCCTGGACGGGTTCCTGAACGGGGGTCTGGGCGTGGACGTACCCGGAGACCGCCGCGAAAGCTGCCGCAAGTAATATTTTTTTCATGATATGCTCCCCCTTTTTAAACTTGATTCCGCTGAATATTATTATACTTAAAAAAGCATCCTCATATCGCTGCTAACGCGGCGGTGCCGGCAGTATCAGTGTAATGCGCGGTAACGCCAAGAGAATGCTTTATCTTGCTGGAGTTAATTTGTTAGAATTTTTTAATGAAGCTTCGCAACCTGCTGCTGCTCGGCATACCGGCGATCGTGTTCTGGGTGGCGGCTATATTCGTCCTGGGCATTTTCCTCATAAAATGGTTCTGGATGTGGACTATTCCGGAGCTTTTTCCGGGCGCGGTGGCCGCCGGGTATGTGGCCGCGAAGATCTCCTGGTGGACGGCTCTTAAGCTGGCCGGCCTGGTGGCGCTGCTCGCTGCGATAACTAACATTTCCAAAGATTAGGGGTTGGGGACTAACTTGACGAATTTAATGAAGGGCCTGGCGATCGGCTTGTTCCCGGCGTTGCTGTTTTTTGGCGCCTGTTCAAGGCCTAAATCCCCTCTTGACGCTTCGACGATAATAGTCTGGGAGCAGGAGGACGCCCAGGTCGCCCCCTACATTGATTCCGTTTTTTCGGCCTTTAAAAAACTTCCTGAAAATAAGGATATACAGGTAGTTCGGACCCATTACCAGACCGAGGACCTGCGCTCGCAGTTCCAGGCCGCCTCGCTCGCCGGCGTGGCCCCGGACCTTATTATGTGTCCGTCCGATACCGCCGGCCTTTTCGCCGTTTCCGGTTTTATCCGCCCGGTGGAAGACCTGATAGACGCGTCCAAATTCAATAAAGCCGTGCTCCAGGCCATCACTCTCGACGATCACGTCTGGGGCGTGCCCGTTTCCAACGGCAACCATCTGATGATGTTCTTCAACAAGAAGTACGCGAAGACGGCTCCTAAAGATACCGACGAACTTTTCAGGTTCTGCGCCAACGAGGCTAAAGCCTATAAGCTGGATTACTGCATCGCTTTCGACATGGGCGAGCCTTTCTGGCTGGCTCCCTGGCTGGCGGCGTTCGGCGGCTGGCCCATCGATAATAAAACGCCCACACTGGACACTCCGGCCATGCGTTCCGCCGTCAATTTTTATCTGGACCTCAAATTTAACAAGAAATACGCTCCGCCGGAGTGCGATTATAACTGCATGGACTCGCTGTTCAAGGAAGGCAAGACCGCCTTCATCATAAACGGCGATTGGGCCATTTCCGGCTATCAGAAGCATTTTAAAAAGGATTTCGGCCTGGCCCTTATCCCGAAACTTTCCTCCACGGGTCTCTGGCCCGCGCCCATGGTGAGCGGGAAGTATTTCATGCTCAGTTCCGGGGTGAAGCCTGAAAAGCTGGGGATGATCAAGAGGCTGATGGACTTCTATACCACGCGCGATAACCAGATACGTCAGTTCAAGGAACTGCAGCGTCTGCCGGCCCTCACCGAGGCCTCTAAGGCGCCCGAGATAACCGGTACCGAGGTCTCCAGGGTCTCCATGGAACAGATATCCAAAGGCCGCCCCATGTCCATGGCCACCGAGATGCGCGCCATCTGGGATTCGGCCAGGAATTATCTCGGGATGGCCACCAGTAAAAAACTCAGCGTAGAGGACGCGACCCGCAAGATGCAGGAGAACGCGGTCCAGAAAATTACGGAGATGAACCGCTGATGGAAATTCTCTACTCCATATACGAAGTTCTCTGGTTCGTCCTTATCGTGCTCGCGGGCATCGCGCTCATAGAGGGCTATTTTTATTACCATTTCAAATTTTACGACCGAACCTGGTTCTTCCCCGCGGCGCTGATCGGTTTCCCGCTGGCGGGCGCGGCCGGCTGTTACGCTCTCGGGCTGACCGCGGAACCGCTCAGGGTCGCCCTTTGGCTTCTCGGCGCGGAAGCCCTGATAGCGCTCTTCTTCCGGCACATTGTCAAGGGCCGCAATAAACTGGCTTACCTGCTGTTGGCTCCCGCCTTTGTCGGTTTGGCGCTTTTGCTGGTCTATCCCTTTATATTCGAGATCTATCTTTCTTTTCACGACCTGAAACTTACCACCATAATGCAATGGAAGAACACCGGCACGCTGCCTTTCGTGGGCCTCCGTCAGTACGTCGACGTGTTTACGACGTCCCCCCTTTCCGAGGTCACTTTCTGGGCTCTGCTGGGGCGCACGCTGTGGTGGACCTTTATAAACGTATTCTTTCACGTGGCCGGCGGTTTCGCGCTGGCGCTGCTGCTCAATAATCAGATAAGGTTCAAAGGGTTTTACCGCACCCTGCTTGTCATTCCCTGGGCGATGCCCCAGGTCGTGGCGGTGCTGGCTATGCGCGGCGAATTCCATTCTCAATACGGTTTCATTAACATTATGCTGGTAAAGCTGGCCGACAAATTCCCTTTCCTGGCGCACCTGGGCCTGGGGCCCGTGCAGTGGCTGAGTAATTACCCCCTCACCACCTGTACTCTTATAAATGTCTGGCTGGGCATACCGTTCATGATGGTGGTGATACTTGGCGGGCTGCAGTCCATCTCCAGTTCCTATTACGACGCCGCCGATATCGACGGGGCGTCCTATTTTCAGAAGCTCCGCTTCATTACGGTCCCCCTGATCCGTCCCGTGCTGATGCCGGCCGTCACTTTGGGTACGGTATGGACCTTTAATAACATCAACGTCATCTATCTCGTCACCGGCCAGTCGGGCGGCACCGAGCGGGCGGATATCCTGGTCTCGGCCCTGTATAAGGCGGCGTTCACCTATAACCGCTACAGCTATTCCGCGGCTTTCGCGATAGTTATTTTCCTGATCTTGTTCTTTGTTTCGGTTTTTTATCTTAAATCGTTCGACGCGGCCAAGGAAGAGCGGTAGGCGGACCGGGGCGGCGGTAAATAAGGACGTATGACCAACGACGCTGTTAACTACAAGAGAAAAAAACTAGTCAAGTACCTGCTCATTCACGCGGCCATAGTCGCTTTCGCGATCGTATGCGTCTACCCCCTCCTGCGCATCCTGTCCGTCTCCATACGCCCCGGCGACAAGCTTTTCTCCGCGGACCTGTCGCTCGTGCCGCCCGGGGCGACCTTCGCGGCCTATGCCCGCCTGCTTAAGGAAACGCTTTTTCTGCGCTGGCTCTGGAATTCGCTCCTTATAACCGTGACCACTTCGTTCATCGGGGTCAGTCTGGCGTCCACCGCCGCTTACGCCTTTTCCCGCTTTAAATTCGGCGGTAAAAAAGGCGGCCTGATCCTCCTGCTCTCGACGCAGATGATCCCCGCCGGCATGCTCATCCTGCCGTTGTTCCTGATGATCATGAAACTCGGCCTGATGAATACCTATCTCGGCATAATCATCGCCTACTCGGTGTCCTCGCTGCCGTTCAGCATCTGGATACTCAAGGGCTATTACGACACCATCCCCCGCTCTCTGGAAGAGGCCGCGCTGGTGGACGGCACCAGCCAGCTGGGCGCGTTCTACCGCGTCATTCTGCCTCTTTCCACCCCGGCTCTCAGTATAGCTTTCCTGTTCAATTTTACCACCGCCTGGAACGAATACCTGGTGGCCAGGGTGGTCCTGTTCAGCGCCAAACAGTACACCTGGACGCTGGGGCTTTTCGAGCTGCAAGGGCAGTATATCACACAGTGGGGCATGTTCGCGGCCGGTTCCATGCTCGTCACCATACCGGTCCTGGCGGTGTTCCTGTATTCGTCCAAGTGGCTTATTTCGGGCCTGACGCTCGGCAGCGTGAAGGGCTAGTAAGGGTTCGGGTCAGGCATTGAGTTCCTTATGCCGGCGGCTGCAAGTTCGGGGTCCTGTCGGGGTCAGTCTTTTTCGCGTTCCCTCCTTGCGGACCGGGCGCGGAACATGATTATGTTCCGCTATAAATCCGGTCCTCACCTGCGGGGTCGAAAAAGACTGACACCCGCCACCCCTCCAGTTATACCCGCCGGCAGAACTCATGCCGGACCCTCCGGCGGTGGTATTTAAGGTCGCGGCCAGTTTTGATATTCGTAAGGAGTTTATATGGCTGAAGTGAAGTTTTCGAAAGTAACCAAGAAATTCAACGAGAACGTGATCCTGAACGGCGTGGACGCGGAAATACGCGACCATGAGTTCGTGGTCATAGTCGGTCCCTCCGGCTGCGGGAAGACCACTCTTTTAAGGATGCTGGCCGGCCTCGAGGAGATCACCGACGGAGAGATCCATATCGACAACGTGCTGGTCAATAATATGCACCCCAGCAAGCGCCAGATAGCCATGGTCTTCCAGGATTACGCTCTTTACCCCCACATGACCGTTGAAGAGAACATGAGCTTCGCCCTGCGTCTGCGTAAAGCGCCCAAAGCCGAGATAGAAGCCCGCGTAACCGAGGCGGCCAATATCCTCCAGCTCACCAAGCTCCTTAAACGGATGCCAAAACAGCTCTCCGGAGGCCAGCGCCAGCGCGTGGCCATAGGCCGCGCCATCGTGCGCAAGCCCAAGGTTTTTCTGTTCGACGAGCCGCTCTCCAACCTCGACGCGAAATTGCGCGAAGAGATGCGCGTCGAGATAGCCAAACTGTACCAGCGCCTGAACGCCACCATAATCTATGTCACCCACGACCAGGTGGAAGCCATGACCCTGGCCGGCCGGATCATGGTAATGAACCACGGCATCATCCAGCAGGTGGGCACCCCCATAGAGGTCTATCGCAAACCCGTAAATCTTTTTGTCGCCGGTTTTATCGGCAGCCCCACTATGAACTTTATCAGCGGCAGGCTTAAAGCCGAGGGCGATAAGCTTTTTTTAAGGAACGATGCCATGTCCTTCCTTATCCCCTCCTTCCTGCTGTCCAAAGCCGCGGCGCATGACGGACGCGAAGTGGTGGTGGGTGTGCGCCCGGACGACGTCCTGGTCGGCGCCTCAACGCGCGATAAATGTTCGGAGAAAATGGAAGGGATGCTGGAGGTCAGCGAACTCCTTGGTCACAGGGAGAACCTCTATATAAAGGTCGGGGACACCAGGATCCTCGCCACGGTGGAAGCGTTCTTCAATCAGAGTCCCGGCAGCAGGGTCACGCTCTGCTTTAACTACGAGAATATGCATGTTTTTGATAAAGAAACCACTAAGCGCATCAACGGATAGGATTGGCCGTCCGTTTCAAACTTGGTATAATTTAGTCTGGTAAAAATTTAGCCGTTATAAATACCGGAGGTTTAAATGAAAGCTACTGTCGATGAAGCAGCCTGCATAAGCTGCGGCCTGTGCGCCAGCGAGTGCCCCGAAGTGTTCGAGATGAAAGGCGAGAAGGCCGTTGTTATCGCCGATCCCGTGCCCGCCGGCAAAGAGGAAGCCTGTAAGACCACCGCCGCTAACTGCCCGGTTACCTGCATAAAGTGCGAATAATATAGGTTCTCGCGGAATTACGGGGTTGCTGACGCTCTCAGCAGCCCCTGATTTCTTTTATTAACGGAAAGAAAATGCCTAAAAAAGACGTCAATACCGCTAAAAGCGATATTGTAAAGCTGTCGGTCGGTTCAAACAGCGCCCTCGTGGTCTTTAAGCTGATAGTAGGTCTGTCTATCGGCTCGGTCTCCGTGCTTTCCGAGGCTATACATTCGGGCATAGACCTGGTCGCCGCGCTTATCGCCTACTTCGCGGTGCGGTCGTCCGCCCAGCCCGCCGACAAAGACCATCACTACGGCCACGGCAAGTTCGAGAACATCTCCGGTTTCGTGGAAGCCATACTTATCTTTCTCGCGGCAGCCTGGATCATCTACGAGGCGGTAAAGAAGTTCGTTAATCCGGCCCCCATAGAATTGGTCGGCTGGGGTATTTTGGTAATGGCTTTGTCCTCATTCGTGAATATGGCGGTCTCCCATATGCTCTTCAAGGTCGGCAATGAAACCGACTCCATCGCCATAAAGGCCGACGCCTGGCATCTGCGTACGGATGTGTACACTTCCATGGGCGTTATGACGGGATTGGGTTTAATGTGGCTGATCGAACTTGCCTGGGTCGGGCATCACGTGCATTGGATAGACCCGCTCGCCGCCATCCTTGTGGCTCTCCTTATCATCAAGGCGGCTTACGAGCTTACCCTGCAGTCCCTGGGAGACCTGCTGGACGAATCTCTTCCGAAGGAGGATAACCTTAAGATAGCGGAGCTTATAAAAAAACAAAAAGAGGTTGTCAGTTTTAAAAACCTGCGTACCCGGAAGGCCGGGGCCACTAAGTTCATAGAATTCGATATTCTGGTGAACGCCGAAATGTCGGTCGAAAAAGCCCATTCGCTTACCGACGATATAATTTCCGATATAGAGAGGGTCCTCTCCCATTCCAAGGTCACGATACACATCGAACCATGCGATCTGAAGTGCCCGGCGACATGCCTTTCCAACTGCGGCCAACCCACGCTGACCCTGAAGCGATAGGCGGATAACGCCAAAAGAGAACCGGCCGCGCCAGGTGCGCGAGCCGGTTCCCGCCGTTGTTCGACGCAGTTCCTATGCGGCTACGCCGGCTTCCCGGCGTCCGTTATCGGCAGACGGAAAATTACCAGTATGCCGGGGATGGTCAGCACGCAGACGGTCAGGAAAAAGTGACGGTAACCTACGGCCTGCTGCAGCATTCCGCTTATCATGCCAGGCACCATCATGCCGAGCGCCATGATGCCGGTGGATATGGCGAAATGCGCCGTCTTATACTTTCCCTTACAGATCATCATCAGGTACACGGTAAAGGCGGTCAGGCCGACGCCGTAGCCGAACTGTTCCGCAGCCACCAGCATCGGCACGGAGCCGAACGGGACCTGGAATGCGGTCTGGGTCAGATGCGCGAACCAGCGTTCCCCTATGAATGGTATGTTCACCAGGGAGCTTACCCCCAAATTCAGGTAAGTGAGCGCCGGCTGGGCATAGGCCATGTAGAGATAGAATACGTCCGGCACGTGGAGGGCGAAGACCATCGGCCAGAGGCACTTCCGGAACCCGTATTTGGAGATGAGCCAGCCGCCCAGCAGGCCTCCCACTATAAGGGCTATCATGCCCGTGGTGCCGTAGATGATCCCGACCTCGGCGGTCGGGATCCCGAGGCCGCCCTTTTCTATAGCGTCCAGCAGGAAGGGCTGGGTCATCTTTAAAAGCATGGCCTCGGCCAGGCGGTAGAAAAGAATGAAGGCAACGATGTAGCCTATGCCGTCCATGGTGAAGTAGGATATGAAAGCCTCGTTGAAGGAGTTCCCCTTCTCGGCCATTTTGGACCTTAGGCGCGGGAAGATATAGACGTGGCAGGCATAGAACAGCGCGGCGACAAGCCCGGCCGCCGTGGCGAGCTTTGCCCAGACGCCGGTAAGGCTCGTGAACAGCCAGATAATGACCCCGGCGGCGGCCAGGTACCCGAATAAAGGCAATATGGCTCCTAACCTGAACTCGGCTTTAGGCTGGTCTTCCTCCGGGTAGGGCAGGACGAACCTGTGATACAGGAACAAGACCATAAAGAGCAGGGCCGAGATCGTCATCATCAGGCTCCAGCTGCCCGCGATGTCGCCGGTGGCTTCCTGCATCTTGCCGGCACGATAGACCAGAAAGCCCGTGCCGAAGATCATGGCGAAGCGGTAGAACATGGAGCGTATGCCGACGAAGAAGGCCTGGTCTTCCTTGGTCAGGGCCAGCATATAGAACCCGTCGGTGGCGATGTCGTGGGTGGCCGATACAAAGGCCCCGGCGGCGAAGGCGATAAGAGATACGGCAAAGAAATGGTGTCCGGTAAGGGAGACGGCGGCAGCCCCCAGGCAGGCGGCCATGATGAGCTGCGTATAGACCAGCCATTTGCGGCGGGTGCCGTACATGTCCACCATAGGGCCCCAGAGCATTTTAATGACCCAGGGCAGATAGAGCCAGCTGGTCCAGAAGGCCATCTCGGCGTTGGAAACGCCCATGTTCTTGTAGAGGATAACGGAAACCGAATTTATAATAATATAAGGCAGGCCTTCCGCGAAATAGGTGGAAGGTACGAATGACCAGGCATTGCGCTTCTCGGCTTTAGAAATCATTAAAAACCTCCGCAGCTAGCTAACTAAAAGATAGTTTAACTTTTGCCAACCGGCCGTTTCAACAGGTATGACATAACCGCCGGTCCGGATTTTGCTAAAATTAAGTATATGACCCTCCTTTCTCTGCTTTTCTCGCCTGAATCGGTCGCCTATTCCGTTTTTATCATAACCCTGGTCGGCGCCGCCGGCCTGGCCTTCGGAAATATCAAATTCTTCGGGATCAACCTCGGCATCGCCGGCGTCTTGTTCGCGGGTATAGTTTTCGCCCATTTCGGCGTGAACGTCAATAAGGAAACCCTGGAGTTCCTGCGCGAGTTCGGCCTGATCCTTTTTGTATACGCCATCGGTACCCAGGTGGGACCCGGGTTTTTTTCCTCGTTCCGCAAAGAAGGCATACGGCTTAACTTGCTCGCGGCCGCCGTGGTCCTGGGAGGCGCGGCGCTGTCCCTGCTGCTGGCGCGCCTGGCAGGCATAGATATCCCCACCGCTGTCGGTATGTATTCCGGCGCCGTGACCAATACACCGGCCATGGCGGCGGCCCAGCAGACTATTAACGGCATAAACCCGGACCTCGCCAACAACACTTCAGTGGGCTACGCCCTGGCCTATCCCGGCGCTATCCTGGGCATAATCCTGACCATGATCTTCATAAAGGCGGTATTTAAATCCCAGGTAACCGAGGATATTAAACGCGTCCCCGAGGCCCGCGGCGAATCTGAATTCGCCAATACCAGTATTAAAGTCGAGAATAAGAATCTGGACGGCCTGAAGATAAAGGATATCCCCGCCATAAACGAGCTTGGCGTCGTGGTTTCCAGGATATACCATGACGGCAAAATGGCCGTGGCGCATGATGAAAGCGGTATCAGGACGGGAGACATCCTGCTGGCGGTGGGCCGTCCGGAAAACGTTAAAAAGTTCATGCTTGTGGTCGGATCCCAGAGCGATATGGACCTCAAAAAAGTTCCCAGCCGCATTCTGCATTCCCGCGTTATCGTGACCAGAAAGGATGTTATCGGTAAAACCCTGGAGGAAGTGAAGCTGGAATCGCAATACGACGTTATAGCGACCAGGGCCTCCCGCGCCGACGTGGAATTCATAGTTTCCGATAATTATGTCCTGCAGTTCGCGGACAACATCGTTATAGTGGGAGAAGAGGCGAGCGTGGCCAAAGCGGCCGCGATGCTGGGGAATTCCCCCAAAGATCTCAACCACCCCCAGCTCATTCCCGCCTTCATCGGCATAGGTCTCGGCGTGGTCCTTGGTTCCATCCCCTTTGCCGTCCCCGGCCTTTCCACGCCGATAAAATTGGGTCTGGCCGGCGGACCGCTGATCATGGCCATTGTCCTCAGTTATATCCAGACCATAGGGCCGCTTAACTGGTATATGCCCCCGGCCGGCAACCTTATGCTCAGGGAGTTGGGGATAGTCCTGTTCCTTTCCTGCGTAGGCCTTAAGGCGGGCGGAAGATTCATGGAGACCTTGGTCAGCGGCAACGGCGTGACCGTGATGCTGCTGTCGTTCGTTATCAGCGTGGCGCCGCTCCTCATCGTCGGCATATTCGCCAAACTCAAATATAAGATAAATTATATGTCGCTCTGCGGCGTGCTGGCCGGCTCCATGACCGACCCGCCCGCCCTGGCGTTCGCCAACAGCATGGCGGGCTCCAACCTCCCGGCCATGTCCTACGCGACCGTTTATCCGCTGGTCATGATAATGCGCGTTATCTCGGCCCAGGTGATGGTTTCGCTCTTTATGGGGTAAACAGGATCTTCCGGCAGGGTCCGCAGCTTTAACCGCTACTTGCCAAGCTCTTCCTCAAGCTTCCTTCTCTCGTATATCTGCTTGTAAAGGCCGTTCAGGGCTATCAGCTCTGAGTGTGTGCCCTTTTCCGCCAGGCGGCCCTCGTCCATCGTTAAGATCAGGTCCGCGTGCTCTATGGTCTTTATGCGGTGCGTGGCGATAAGGCAGATAGCGTCCGGCAGTTCCTTGCGGAAAGCATGCCAGAAATCGGCCTCGGTCTGGGCGTCCATGGCGCTGGTGGCGTCGTCGAACAGCAGCAGGTCCGGGCGGGTCAGCAGCGCCCTGGCTATGGCCACGCGCTGCTTCTGTCCGCCCGAGAGAGAAAACCCGCGTGTGCCGACGAACGTTTCCAGCCCCTTTGGCAGCCTGGCTATATCGTGCTTAAGCTGTGAAACGCGCATAGCGTTGTCAACGGCGTCCTTTGCCAGGCCTTCCCGTCCGAGCGTGATATTGTTGAGCACGGTATCCGTAAGTATGAATGGATCCTGGGTCACAAGTCCCAGGCGCGCGCGCAGCCCGTCGGACGAAAATTCCCGTATATCCGTTCCGTTAACGAGTATTTCGCCGGACGCGAATTCGGCTATGCGGGTCAGCAGGGCCAGGAGGCTGGTCTTGCCCGAACCTATCTTGCCGACTATCGCCACCAACTGTCCCCTTTTCGCCTCAAAAGTTATTTTTTTCAACAGCAGGATGTCGTCCTTATCGGTTTTTACGGAGACGTCCCTGGCGGCAATGCTCTCTATGCAGGCCGGCGCCGCCAGAGGGGCTTGCGGCTTCTTAATGCCGCTGACGGCCTTCAGCAGTTCCTCAATGCGCTTTATCGAGGCGCCGGCCTGGGTCCCTCTTACGAAGAACTGGCTTATATCCATAAGCGGCATCATGATCATGCCCGAATAAAAATAGAAGGCTATCACGTCCCCCAAAGTGGTTTTTCCGTTTATTACCATCACACCTCCGGCCAGATACAGCGCCGCGACCGAAACATAATTGGCGTAGTGGAAGAAATAGGAGAAGACGATGTCCGTTTTGGAGGCCGATATCTCGGCTTCCTGCTGGGCCTCGGCTTTGGCGGCGAAAAATGCGCCCTGGGCGTTTTCCTTGGCGTTGGCCTTGATCAATTTCACTCCGGTAAAGCAGGTCTCAAGGAAGTCGTATATGAAAGTGATGCTTTTCTGCAGTGTGTCGTAGCGGGCATGGAGTTTTTTACCGGTCTTAATGGACGCCGCGAGGATGAACGGAGCCGGCAGCAGCACCCAGAAGGTGAGCCGCGGGCTGAGGAGCACCATCATGGTGACCGCCGCGACGAGGGTAAGAAAGGATTGTATGAAGCGGAACACTCCGGAACAGGCGAACCAGGAGATCTTCTGGGAGATGTCGTCCACCAGGCGCGTGACAAGGTCACCGGTGGTGTAGCGGTGGAAGAACCGCTGGTCCATCTTTATGACGTGTTCGAACACTTCCTTGCGGAACTCCCATTCGAGGCGCATATTCATGTAGGCGCGGTTGCGCATGGCAATGGCGCTGACGATAGTGCCGGAAACACCCACCCCCAGTATGAGCCAGATATTCTTGTGGAGGTATTCGCGCGTTATGCCGCTTTTAAGCCCGTTGATCACCTGTTTGATGAGGTACGGATAGACCGCGGTAAGCACGGCGCTTATAAGGCCCAGCACTATGATGGCGAACATCCGCCACTTATGCCGGCGCCAGTAGGGAAAAAGCCATTTCAGGGTGAAGATCATGAGGCTCCCTCCCCGAACTGCAGCTTATAGTACTTGGAATAGATGCCGCCCAGTTTCAGCAGCTCTTCGTGAGTGCCGCTTTCCTTTATCTCCCCCTCGGAGATAAGCAGAATATTATCGGCGTTCCTGATGGTGGAAAGCCTGTGGGCGATAACGATCATCGTCTTCTGCTTCAGCAGGCGCTGCATGGCCGTGTTTATAAGGCGCTCGGTATACGGGTCGATGTGTGAGGTGGCTTCGTCCAGCACTAGGACTTCCTGGTTCAGCACCATGGCCCGCGCCAAAGAGATTACTTGTTTCTCCCCCCCGGAAAGGTTCACGCCTTTTTCGACTATCATTTTGGAAAGGCTGTGATGCTTAAAGAACGTCTCCAGGCCCAGCGTCTTTATGGCGTCGTGGACCATGGCGTCCGGGATCGAGTCATCCATAAGCTTAAGGTTCTGCATGATCGTGCCGGGGAAGAGATAAATATCCTGATGCACCAGGCCTATAGCCTTGCGCAGTGAATTAAGGCTGATATCCGGCAGGTCCACGCCGTCGATCAGGATGCGGCCTTTCTGCGGGGTATAGAACTTGAACAGCAAATTGGTGACGCTCGTTTTTCCCCCGCCGGTCTCGCCCACGATGGCCAGACTTTTGCCTCTGGGCAGGCTGAAAGAAATGTTTTTCAGCACCCATGGCGTCTCGTCGGAGTAACGCATCCAGATATTGCGGAACTCGATACTTTCCTTGACGGAATGGATGTAGTGCGGCTTGGGGATGTCCGTTATGGCAGGGCGGCGCTCAAGTATGCGGTGTATCCGCTGCCCGGCGGCGAACGAGCGCTGGATGACGCTGATATGCTCCGACAGCCTGAAAACGGGTTCAAAAAGGGCGTCAATGTAGAGGATGAACATCACCAGCGTACCTATGCTCATGGCCCCGCTGAGGGCCCAGCCCCCGCCCACCCCCAGTATGATGGCGATGGAAACGGGGCTGAACATCACAATGATGAGGTAGAAAAAATTGGACATGAGTTCGCCGCTGAGTTCGGTGTCGAATTTCTTTTTATTGATGACGTCGAGCTTGTCCGCGGTCATGCGTTCGCGGTTAAAAGCCTGCAATAGCGCGATGGCGTTTATATGCTCGGTCAGAAAGCCGGAGATCTCGCTGGCAAGTTTGCGGACCTGTACGAATATTGTGGTGGTCTTTTGCATGAAAATAAAACTGATGATCATCACGAAAGGAAAGACCGCGGAGAGCAGCAGGGTCAGGCGCGGGCTGAAATAGTACATCACCCCGAAGGTAACAAAGAACATCAGCAGGTCGCGGAAGATGTTGACGGTGGTTTCGGTGAAAAGGGCGTAAAGGCTGGTGGTATCCGACTGGACCCGGGCCGTGAGCCGCCCCACCGGGAATTCCGCGTAAAACGGCAGGTCCAGCTCGAGCATATGGGCGAGCATGCGTTTCTTAAGATCGGTTATTATTTTCTGGCCGGTCCGTACCAGGCGCATGCGCAGCAGGTAATTGAAGCCCAGGAAGAGCAGCGCGTTGAGAAAGAAGGCGCCTACGGAATAAACGAGCAGGGAAATGTCATTGGACGGGATGGCCGTGTCGATTATGTGTTTGGCTATGATCGGCATCAGCAGATTCGTGGCGGTAGAAAGGAGAAGCCAGGCGAAAGCGATAAAGAAACCGCGCCGCTCCGGCCTGATGAAGCCGTAAAGCATGCGGAAAACCGGCTTGTAGTTGATTTTCTCCTTGGGGTCCTGCCCGTCGTCGCGGGGGTCATCGTGATGCATAGGTATATTCTATAAAAAATACGGCGGCTGAAAAGAAAAGGGGCTTAAGGCGAATGCCTTAAACCCCTAATCGCGTTTTAAGTCGGGGGTCAGTTCAGCTTTACTTCAGAGCCTCGCTTGAGGGCTTTGACGTTGAGCTCTATGACTTCCGGCTTGAGCTTCTTGTAGACTTTCGGCAGGGCCCTGCCGATGGCGTCCAGCGAGATCGCGCCTGTGACGGCGGCGAATGCGCCCAGGGCCACCATGTTCATGATCTTGGCGTTCCCGAGCTCCCCGGCTATCTCGTTGCAGGGCACATAAAGCACCTTGATGTCTTTGCGGGTGGCTTTCGAGTTGATGAGCGAACTGTTGATTATCAGCAGGCCGCCGGGCTTTACGGCTGTTTCGAACTTGGCCAGAGAGGGTTCGTTCAGAACTATGACCGTGTCCGGCTCGGAAACGATGGGCGTCGTCACTTCGTCCGAGGCTATGACCACCGAGCAGTTGGCCGTGCCGCCGCGCATCTCCGCGCCGTAGGCGGGGAAGAAACTGACCTCTTTCCCCTCCATCATGCCGGCCTGGGCCAGCAGTATGCCGGCCGAGATGACGCCCTGTCCGCCGAAACCTGAGATCCTTATGCCTTGGTACATGTTAAAATCCTCCGTTTATTTCTTCGCCGCGTCCCCGCCTTTGTACACTCCCAGCGGGAATACGGGGATCATGCCTTCGGCCACGTACTTGGTGGCTTCCGAGGGATTGTCCAGCCTGGTGCCCCAGTTCGTCGGGCACATGCTGAGAACTTCCACCATCGAGAAACCCTTGCAGTCTATCTGGTTCTGGAAGGCTTTTTTGAGGGCGGCTTTGGTCTTAAAAACGCCGGGGACGTTATGGACCGAGGTGCGCTCAAGATAGGTCGCTCCATCTACGGTGGCCAGCATCTCGCACATCTTTATGGGGTAACCGGCCTGCTTGGCCGTGCGCCCTTCCACGCAGGTGGTGGCCTTCTGGCCTATAAGCGTGGTGGGGGCCATCTGGCCGCCGGTCATGCCGTAGATGGCGTTATTGACGAAGATGACCGTAATGTTCTCCGAGCGTATGGCCGCGTGCACTATCTCGGCCATGCCGATGGAGGCCAGGTCGCCGTCCCCCTGGTATGAGAACACGATGGTCTCCGGTTTCGCGCGCTTTATACCTGTGGCTTCGGCCGGACCCCGGCCGTGCGGGCCCTGGATCATGTCGCAGTTGAAGTAGGTGTCGGCGAACACGGCGCAGCCGACCGGGGCCACGCCTATCGTGCGGGCGCGGATGCCGAGCTCGTCCATTACCTCGGCCACAAGGCGGTGGATGGTGCCGTGGCCGCAGCCCGGGCAGTAGTGCATCTTTACGTCGAGAAGTGATTCGGGTCGCTTATTTAGCAGCTGCATATTCTTTGGCCCCCTTTTTGGATATGCTCTCCAGGGTCTTGTAGACTTCCTGGGCGGTCATCATCGACGCGCCGGGCTTGGCGTGCAGGTATACGTCGGCCCTGCCGTTTATCGCAAGCTGTACGTCTTCCACCATCTGGCCGAGGCTCATTTCCACCGCCACGAACTTCTTTATGCGCTTTGAGAGTTCGGCGATGCGGGCTTTCGGGAAAGGCCACAGAGTTATCGGGCGGAAGAGACCGACCTTCAGGCCCTTTTCGCGCGCCAGTTTCATGGCCGCCACGGAAACGCGGGCTGAAATACCGTAAGCCACCATGGCTATGTCGGCGTCGGCCAGCATCTTCTCCTCGTACATCA
>Ga0334722_10002978_pt1 | contig 18606 bp, 18 predicted proteins | sample C3_bottom_MG_FD_207210 | JGI IMG/M metagenome (GOLD analysis project Ga0334722, IMG submission 207210) | Sediment microbial communities from Yellowstone Lake, YNP, Wyoming, USA - C3_bottom | ecosystem: Environmental > Aquatic > Freshwater > Lake > Sediment | place: USA: Wyoming | collected...
ATGGTATTCCCCCCGCGGGCGAGGACAACCAAAGGGCAGCCCGAGTCACACAGCGCATTGCCCTTTTCGTCTTCATGTCTTATCAGATTGTCGTAGCAGGCCCTTCCGGCCATTTCCTCCGGCGAGTAGCCGGTAATCCTTTCCGCGCCCCTGTTCCACAAAACGATTTTGCGGTCATTATTGATGACACAAATGCCGTCCGCGGCATCGTCAAAAATCTGCTGGTATATTTTCAGCTTTTTGTCGAACATCTCTCCCCCCTCAATATATCAGAGCTGTCTTTCATTAATCGAGCAACGCAATATAATCCTGCTTTCAAAATCGTTCCGGAACTTCGAGAGAACATGACTAAAGACCATGGGCTATTTTATCAGAGTCCGGGTTTTTTGGCATATGGGCGAGTTTGTTATGCCGGCGAGTGAAGAACAAGCCCAGAGGCCCCGGCGATCCTTGTGCGGACGCGGTTCATCCCCGCGCATGCGGGGAACATTCGGCAGGCGCAATCACAGGGAACAGCGGTATCGGTTCATCCCCGCGCATGCGGGGAACATTCGGCAGGCGCAATCACAGGGAACAGCGGTATCGGTTCATCCCCGCGCATGCGGGGAACATGATGCGAGGAGGTAGGAGCATGAGCATGAGACCGGTTCATCCCCGCGCATGCGGGGAACATGACAACTGGCAAAGTGTCAAGAACTATATTCACGGTTCATCCCCGCGCATGCGGGGAACATCTTGCACATTTGCTTCCCATTTTGCACCCGGACGGTTCATCCCCGCGCATGCGGGGAACATAGGGTCGAAGCGGTTTTCGACGACAGCGACGACGGTTCATCCCCGCGCATGCGGGGAACATATTTGCATCGGCAGGAAGCTCACTCTTGTCTGCGGTTCATCCCCGCGCATGCGGGGAACATACGGATTCAACACAGCCCTTCATGTTGCCGTACGGTTCATCCCCGCGCATGCGGGGAACATTCTATTGCCCTTTTTGCGCCAAGAAAAACGTGCGGTTCATCCCCGCGCATGCGGGGAACATAGGTCGTCAGCAAGCTGGGCAAGGTTGACACCCGGTTCATCCCCGCGCATGCGGGGAACATGAGTTCCAGAACGGGTCGTCATATCTGAACACCGGTTCATCCCCGCGCATGCGGGGAACATTGGAGGGAATAGCGGTGGCCCAGTAATATTCCCGGTTCATCCCCGCGCATGCGGGGAACATTAATTTACCAAGAGCTACTCTAAAACGAGCAGCGGTTCATCCCCGCGCATGCGGGGAACATCCTCGCCGAAGACCGAGATAAGCGGCAACTCTCGGTTCATCCCCGCGCATGCGGGGAACATGCTTTATGCCGTCAAGCCAGTTCAACTTTCCCCGGTTCATCCCCGCGCATGCGGGGAACATTATATATCGTTTCTTGCGCTCGGAAGTGATCTCGGTTCATCCCCGCGCATGCGGGGAACATACCGGGGACGGCATACATGAAGAAGCAGACGACGGTTCATCCCCGCGCATGCGGGGAACATCTCGCCAGTCCCCCGGAAAAACCGATAATATGCGGTTCATCCCCGCGCATGCGGGGAACATTCTCTCCGGGGCTGCTGTAGACCTGGCCCGCCCGGTTCATCCCCGCGCATGCGGGGAACATCGGCTCGGTCGTGGTTGAAGTGGGGAGTCCCGCGGTTCATCCCCGCGCATGCGGGGAACATAGCGAGGGTACTAATCAGATAGTCGCCCTCGGCGGTTCATCCCCGCGCATGCGGGGAACATACAAAAACATCCAGCGGATGCGTAGCAACCGCCGGTTCATCCCCGCGCATGCGGGGAACATGCCCCTATTGTGAATTCCGGATCGTCCCACAACGGTTCATCCCCGCGCATGCGGGGAACATCTATTGTGGCTTCACGACAACTACCCGGACGACGGTTCATCCCCGCGCATGCGGGGAACATCTTTTTCTTAGATGCGCCTACAAGTTTATAGCCGGTTCATCCCCGCGCATGCGGGGAACATCCCTGCGGTCCTGTTGGGCCAGTGTCCCCTTGCGGTTCATCCCCGCGCATGCGGGGAACATTGGTGATAGCTGGTTCTCCCCGAAATGCATTTAGGTTCATCCCCGCGCATGCGGGGAACATTGCTGAATACCGCCCTTTTTGTGCTCCACATGCAGGTTCATCCCCGCGCATGCGGGGAACATGGGCCGCTTCCGTATCCAGCCAGCGATACAACCGGTTCATCCCCGCGCATGCGGGGAACATAAACGCGGACTCTATCCAGTCCGATACCATCTCGGTTCATCCCCGCGCATGCGGGGAACATACTTCTCTTAACTCGTTGAATTATAAGTCAGTTTTCAATGAACAAAAATCTACCGAATTTTTTCATGCAAAACCTGATGTTTCATTGTCGCCACTTTCCGGCATGAATGAGACGAGTTTTATCCCGTCTATGTCTATAGGCTCTCTCCTGTTTTGCCCCCATGTCAGGAAATCAAACCCCGATTCGGTATTTGTGGTCCAGGTCATCACTGCGTTACCCTCGCCACAGCCCTTTCTCACAGTGTTCCAGATCATCTCTCTCACCCTGCGCGAAATATGGCCTACATAGACGCCCGCCCTTATTTCAAGCAGCCATACGGCCAATCGCCCGCGCAGCCTGGGCGGCACATTTTCAACCACGATGACCAGCATCGCCTATACCCTCCTTATTTGGAATCGCTATCGGCACAGCCTCTTCATGCGCCTTCGGTCTTTCAAGCCCGCCTGCCGCAAGTATTTCCTCTATAGACGGGATGATCCTGTGAAGCAGCCGCGCCTGCCTGAAGGCGTCCCGGCAAGCGAGCCTCACTTCCCTTTCCGGGTCTTTCGGGTTCTTTCCTGCAATACGAAATGCTACAGGCACAACCGTCTCGAACTTGAATATATCCGCGATGTCGTACACAAAAGACTGCGGCTTGCCGGTATGAATAAATCCAATTGCCGGAGCATATCCTGCCGCCAGAATTGCGGATTCACATATGCCGTAAAGACAGGCGGTCGCAGACGAGAGACAGCGGTTTGCCGTATCTCCGCTCTCCCATTCGTCATAATCGTAGTTTCTGCTTTTCCAAATTACCCCATGCTGCTTGCCGAGCAATTCGTACATCTTGCGCACGCGCACGCCTTCGATGCCGCGCAACTGCTCAACGCTTCTCCGTTCAGGAGGTTTTTCCTTAAAACGCATTTCATACATCTTGCGGACAACTTTCAGTCGCGCTTCATCATCCAGCGCAAGTTTGGCCTGATAAAGCAGACGGTCAGCCCGCGCTCCTCCGGGTTGCCCGGACGCATACAATCTCACGCCTGCCTCGCCTATCCACACAAGCAGGCAGCCGACACGCGAGGCAAGCGCCACAGCCGCATGAGATACACGTGTGCCGGGCTCAAGCATGAGGCATGCGACTCCGCCAACGGGTATGTGAGTGCGGACGCCTGTTTTGTCGACAACAACGAACGAGCCGTCGAGCACGTCCAGATTCCCTTTTTCAAGGAAGACGACAGACACCCGGTCTTTTATCGGGATGGGTTTGAGAGGAGGCAGGATTGGTTCAGTCATGATAACATCACTTCCTTCTTGAACGCATATACGGCATTGCCGTATACTTTAGTATGCTTTGGGAGTTTATAGAACTGCCACCCTTTGATGAGTTGAGAGACTCTCTCTTTTCCGACAGCGAGTTTCTCGCTCTTCAGGTTTTCCTGTGCGATCATCCTGAAGCCGGTAATGTTATTCCCGGAACCGGCGGATGCCGCAAGTTGCGGTGGGCAGCAAAAGGCAAAGGAAAACGCGGCGGCTCCCGTGTAATTTATTTTCTGAGGGTTACACACGGCAGGATCGTCCTCGTAACGGCTTATGGAAAAGGAGAGCGGGACGATGTTCCTCGCACGTGGCTGAAAAGAATCAAGGAGGTCTTCGAACATGAGCAGAGCTAAAGAATCCGTAGAACGTTTTATCAAAGCCATTGACAAGGGCAAACAGGTTAACTGGGCGCGCAAAACGCAGTTCATCCCGCAGCCTGATGGCTCACTGCGCCGCCAAGTGACGCGCAGGGACGGCACGGTTGAAAAAGATGAGGTAGTCCCCGCTGACCGTTCGCTGCTCGCCGAAGTGCGCGCCAAAACCGGCCTGTCGCAGGACAAATTTGCAGCCTTGTTAGGCATATCCCCGCGCACTCTGCGCGACTGGGAACAGGGCCGCAGATCGCCGTCAGGGGCAGCCAAAACTCTTCTCCGCATAGCGGCCAAGCATCCGAAGGTGCTACGCGATGTGGCGTAGAAATTTACGTAATACTCTGTTATATGCATCTTCTATAAGCATAGTTCAATCAAATGGGCTCCTTCCCTATTTTTGCCACACCCCGTGGCAAAAATACCGTTTGCCTGATCCGCTGTTTGACCAGGCCAAGTAGTTCAGCATAATTAACAAGTTTTGTTGGCATTACTAATGCGCCTCCATTAGTTGTCGCTCTTATGCGCAAAAGCCGAACGCTCACACACGCCTCACCAGCATGAGCCCGCAGCCAAAGGCCTTGGCGGGGCCGATATTACGATCCATGATGATTCTCCACTCTTCTCGGCGCAAACAACCTGCGATCTGATGCAAAAGAGATCGGCTGATCCGGCAGGGAATCCTTGCCGTCTGCAAATGTCTCGACGTCCTTCTGGTATGCGAATGATTCAAGAGGCTTATCGCCAATGATAAGGCGTAGAGCATCGTCTGAGGTTTCTTTCAGGAGAAGATTAAAATCACCCTTACATTCTTTCAGACCAACAAGCACGGGGGCAGTAGGGATACAAGTCTTGCGGCCCAGCCATATGCCCCATTTCGGATCGGCAAGCGCAATGGCGATTTCACTCAAAAGAGCGGCATCTCCTTCCAGGATGACGCCAAAAGATGCATCAGTCAGGTACTGACGGTGCGTCAAGACAGCAAGGGATTGCCCGTTTTTTGCCCTTGGCTTTCCGTCTTCCGCTGAAACTGTGATGCTGTTTCTCTCATTGGGATTGTTCGGGTCAAAGCCGCCTCCGACTGTGTGATAATCCTGTAATCGCCGAACAGATAGGTCTTTGTTGTATCTTTGCTTTGGTATTGCAATCGCGATCATTTTAATCTTACCGAACTTTTCCAGAAAGTCTTCTTCCGCCTGGCTGCCTCTTGCATATCTGAGTGCTGCGCAGCACATACCCGCAACGGCGCTCTTTGTTGGCATAAGGCCGGTGTTGCGGCGGTTATATTGGCTGTCAAATCCCCACGATTGAAGTGGACCTTTTAGCTGAAGTGCAAGAAAGCGGTCGTCAGATGACATGCTCCACCATCCCGTCGATCAATTTATCAAGAGAACAAGTTTCGATGGAACAAAGGCTATCCTTAATCTGGTCTTTAAGGCTGCCTTTTACCACCGCCCTTGCAAATGTCGCGTCAATTCCCCATGTTTCCTTTAGATCGGCATATTCTGCGTTCATGCGATTAACGGATTCAACTGCAAATCCCTTCATGGAAGATCGCACAGGACTTTCAAAGGCATTGACCAACTGAATTGGGTGTCCCTTTTCGCGGACAATGCCAAGAACATACTCAGGGATAGTATTGCCGTTCATAGTTGTCTTGCGCGCACTCGGTATCGCCTGAATAGTTGCCTTCAAGAATGTCTTTACAACTTGCCTGCGCGTCTCAACAGAACGTTCTTTTGTTCCATCCTTAAGCACGATATCTCCAAGATGGTCGTCATTTGCAAGTTCGTTGAGATTAAGAGCGGCAAAGCGATAGTAAGTAGCAGAGTTAAACTCAAGAGTGCTGATCATTGCTGCGCCAGACTCATCTTTATTCAAATCATCGACGGCTGCAAAAAAGTCGATCTCATTATCCGCCTTATGAGTCGAAAGAATATGCGCAAACATGGATGCGCCATCAACTTTCAACGAAGGATGACTTGCGACCATTCTGCCGAAAAGCGCAATATCAGCTGCATCTTGAAGCTTGGCGGATTTTATTGCCTTCACAATAGCGCCCTTTTCAAGCGTCTTGCCCATGGCTTTCAGCGCCTTTTCTTTATCCTTGTCGCTGTCCTCTGTTAAAGCTTTTTCAAGCGTACCAAGAGATTTTTTCACATCATCAGACGAGGCGATCGTCTCTGCAATAGCTTCGTATTCTGCTTTTGAAAAAAACATGACCGTTTTGATTTTCTTGTAGCCTGCGGGGTCAACATCGGAATCCAATGTCTCAACTATAGTTGCAACCTGTTCGGCAATTGCAGTAGCAGCATCCGAGGATATACCTTTTTCAACGAGTTTGTTTGACAATGCATAAACCATCCGCCGGGTGCGATCACCGTTAAACAAATTCGAGTTATCTTCAGAGGCTATTTCTTTTGCCATCTCCCGAATCGCCCGCTTCCATGACTGGCTTGATACTCTTGCCCTTTGAACTCCGCCAAAGATGGCTGTCTTAGGTGAGTTGAGATCGTCACGGTTAAGACATGCAACGGGTACAGACTGAATGATGTGAAGTTCAAGATGTTTCATGTTATTTCTCCTTTTTGTAGTTACCGTTAAATTTTCACAGGCGCAAGCAGCAGCAAGCCGAAGCCAAAACTCTTTGCGCTGCCGATGCCGGCATGATATGACTCTTCAAAGCTCTTTTGATCAGTCACTTCAAGAATCCCTCGAAACTGTACTCCGCCGTGATATGCGGAATACTCTTTGTTGTTCGTCTTATCCTTCTTGCGGAAGTGGCTTTCTACCATCGGCCTGATTTCAAGCGGCCTATCCTCTCTCTCGACGATTCGAAAACCGCCCGGCACATCCTGTCTGTCCTTGTCCAGACATCGTACTTGAGCTTTGCGTATAAGCCATGCTCGCAATTCTTCAGGTTTTACTATAGGAATCCGTTTCCCATGTGCCCGCTTTGGTTTGCCGTCAGAGCGATACAGAATATCTCCATCTGCTGTTCTTTGATATAACGTCTCGCCGTTTGGGCCTCGTTTTATTAGCGTCTTTACTGGGTTTGCTATTAGATCAAAGGCATAAAATTGGTGGGAAAGAAATGATGGTGAAATCTCTTTGACGACAAAACCCTCAGCCGGGCACCAGGGAGGCCTTACAGGTTGTTCTTCTGCCATGACCCAAAATCTGTAGGCGCCTTCAAGTTGGTCAATCCTCGTAAGGAAACCAATGTCGGAACGTGACCTATCCGGGGCATTGGGATAACATTGCCACAACATTTTGTGCCAGGTGTATATGTCTTTTGAGATGCCTGCTGAATAGATGGCTTCAGCGTCCACCTCCAATCGTGCAAGCCAGCTCATATCTTCTCCTCATCGTCCGGCAACGATCCCGGCGACCAAAACGCACTTGCCCATTCAGTCTTGGTTCTGTCGTGCCAGTATGTAGAATCACCACTCAACCGTTTCAGGTCGATTTCAAGTTGTTCATAGTTGATGTGGACATCCTGAGTCTTCGCCATGCGCACCATTCCATACACGCGATCTCTCAATTCATCCCATCCTTTAGCCGCCAAAAGATGCTGAAAACGCCGCTCTGTTGGGGTAAGTTTGCTATCCTTGTTCGTCTCATTTCGCGCCCTTTCGATTGCCTTGCAAGTTGTTCCAAAATCGCCAGTAGATGTTTCTTCAGAATGTGTAGCATAGAGTCCGGAGATAAAGGATTTCACCTCATCGTCAATTCTTACCCCGAGGCGATTCAATGCAGGCCATGCCCGATGTTTTTTGTTCTCCACGAGAATGCATCTTAGGTTGGCCATCATGCCCCGGTCATCACGCCGTCTGCATTCGCGGAGTTTTTCAAGAAGTCTGCTCATTCTTTCTCCTCCTCATTTTCAATATCATTTTTTGATTCAGCTTCATCCGTCGTTTTTTTCAATTTCTCCAATCCCTTGGCATACGCTCGTATCTGTCTCGGCGTCTCCTGACCACATGCAACGCTGTAGCCCTCAATTGATGCTCTATAAAGCATTAGTCGCCACGTCTTCAAAGTTGGTTCAGAATCATATGAACCAACCGCATATATGTGGTTCATAATCAGTGAAAGATTTTTTTCGACTGCGGTCCAGTAGGAGAGAAATGCTGTTTCGGCTAACCTGTTCCTAAGCACCCCCTGCTTTTTTGCTTCAGTCCGTTTGACGCGAGGTGCCCAATCAGCATCAATCAGCTTGCGATACTCTTCGACGGCTCGACGTAATTTTCGAGCATGTCCTTCCGCACCTAAGACATTATTGGTTCCTGTAACTTCAGCTTGATAAACATAGAAATTATCTTGAAAGGTGGGTTTGATGGAAAATACCGACTCGACCGCCACATCCATTGAAGCTTGGTCTCTAATCATGGCACATACATGAAAATCAAACTCAGTATCACGAGGGGCATTTCCCATAGCTAACGGGCCTCCCAGTCCATAGGCCGACCGCTCTATCATCAGTGCAGACAGCTCCCTCCACAATGCCTTCAACGGGTCTATCTTGACAACTTTCCGCTTATCAGTATTTGCTTCATTTATGTCTCGCATTGTTGCTACTCGAACAGCCGCCGTCGGCTCAGCCGGAAATCCATCCTTAAACGTGTCATATTTGAAGCCATTGCAGCAGTACATTTGATCGGTTCCATGCAATAATTTAATCCAACGAGATATCGGCGCAAGACGACCGAGATATGTTTTTGTAGCATTTGCAATACATTCTCTTTTGAGATCTGGCGCATCGGGAAAGAGTTCCCAAACGGGTCTGCCAAGGCCTATGTCTGCAAATTCCACCCGAGCCCATTTTTTATTTTTTGCATCTTTCTTGTGAGTGAGAAAACTTTTGTATGTTTTTACTATGTTGTCGTATGAAGGCATATTTAAATGGATGGTCTCGGTCAACGTTTTACCTCGTAACAAACAATGCGCCATTGATTGAGACAAACACGGGGCATCAGGATTACCAACCTGCTTGGTGGTTACCGCCTACCACTGCGCTATGGGGGCACCGCCTCCAGGTGAGAAATTCAAGAAAGTAAGCAAATTCAAGGCTATTCGCTCGGGCTCGATTTGACGGCGATTTGTTTGACCCGCATGATCGAAAAGAGTAGTATTGTTGCCCGTTGCCAATTCAAAATCGAGAAGTGCTACAGGCGACGTTTTATCACCTTTTAGTTCTTTCACCTGCAACCAGGGCTTTTCTTTGTGAAACAGTTCAAATGAATCTTTCCAGTGCTCCAAATACTTCTTCACTGCATCTGGCAGGCGTTTTGGAACTTCAAGCCAGTCATCATAATTCTTCGGCCCATCAAGGGCGGCATGGGCCACACAAAGAAAAAGCCGCATAAGCGATACACGCTCATGCGGGCGAACGGCAAGATCGGCATACTTCTCGCCCTCCGTAAGCACACTGCACAGGCTCGCCAGTTTCCGATTGCCGGAGGTATCTACCACCGGTATCCACAGTTCAAAGGCAACATTCATATTTCCTCCTTTCCCGACTTTCCATCTATAACAAGTCCCAGTTTATCTGAATAGAACAACTTGATTCCGTCCTTTAAGCCTTGCACTTTAACTGTGCCGTCATCATTAACGATGCCTGCGGTCTGCATACCGTGAAGGTAGTCGTCAAAACCACTACAGGGAACAGCATGTTTAAAACAATACTCAGGCACCTTCACGAGATTTTTGTGAATCGCCTGAGCCGTAAGCAAAATAAATTTTTCCGAGCCAAGTTCAGCGGATGTATTATTCACAAACTCTGCTTTTTTCTTGCCAAGATGTCGACATAAAACAACAGAGACTGTCTTGATTTCGTTAAGACGTGTTTGGACCCCTTCCTCATCCTCCAACGGAACTGTCCAGATATTGCTGCTCATAAGTGCTTTTTGTTTATGCGCCAATGCCTTGCCGTAGGCTTCTTCACAAAGTTTGCACCATGATTCCGGTTCATCTTCCATGAAACGATACGTTTCTTCAAGTAACTCACGTATCTGTGCAGGTATGGTGATATTAGGATAGCCTTTCCATAGTTGCAGGGTTCGCAATAGTACATACGGGTCGTACACATGCGTCTTTTCTCCGAGACTGTCTTTTATCTCCTTTGGCTTCATAACTCTCAATTCTTCAAGGCTGTTTTCTTCCTCAATAATACAAAGCCTCGCAACATCAGTCGAACGCACCCGCTTATGCCGCCAGAGCCGCCCAAGTCGCTGCAAAAGCATGTCGGTTGGGGCTAGCTCGGTAATCATAAGATCGGCGTCAAGATCAACGCTCTGTTCAACAATCTGAGTCGAGACGAGAATTGACCCGCACCTTGTCTTGCCGCTTTTACCGAATCGCTCCATCCACTCTTCTTCTATCTCCTCGCGCCTCCAATAAGGAAACCTGGAATGAAGAAGGCCGACAACAGGGAATTCATCAACTATCAAACCTTTGAACTTCCTGTATTGTTCCTGCGCCTCATCGACAGTGTTGCATACCCAAATAACTCCCCGCCTTTTTGTGCCAGCGAAATAGCCTCTTCAGCCGCTTTGATTTTAGAGATAAATTCCACTTTAACAGTCCGAGGCGCAGGCGACTCAGCAGTTGCCGGTTCAAGCTCCATGCCTTCATTTCGTCCGGTAATGAGAGGATAAGGTAAACACTCATCGTCTGAAGCTGTGACGGGAAGTGAAACAATCTCCCCAAGCCTCTTTCCTGTCAATGTGGCCGAAAGTACGATTACAGTGCAGCCAAGCGCCTCAAGAGTCTTTATCAGTGTATCAATCAATGTCCCGGTGTAAAGGTCATAAGAGTGGACCTCATCAAGAATCACTACCTTGCCTGCGAGCGCAAAGTGCCGGACAAAAAAGTGTTTCGCCGCCACAACTCCAAGCAATGCCTGATCAACAGTACCGACACCGAAGTGTGCGATTAGTGCGCGTTTTGCAGAAGAGAACCAGTCTCGCCCTGTGCTTGAGTCGCCTTCATCTTTATCATAGATTGAAGCGGAGGGATTAAGCACAGGCAATTTATCCATGAGCCATGAACTGCCGTGAATCAGGCGGCTTTGATGCGCTTCAGGGGAAATGCGCGCCACAAACTCTTTCATGCGCAAGTGCATTCGATTGCTTGTTGCCTGCGTGGGAAGCGCGAAATAAATGCCGGTTGCTTTTCCGGCAGAAAGCAACCGATATGCGGCCCACAAAGCAGCTTCTGTCTTGCCCATACCCATAGGTGCCTCGACAACATACACACCCGGCCCACCGATCATAGCAAATGTTTTCTCTTGCATTTCATTAGGACTCCACATGTCTTCAGCCTTTTCCCTGTCATGGAATAAGTCGTGAAATGAAAGGTTGGGGATTATCGGAGGTTTTTTGAAGCCGATGAAATCAAACGCATTGCGAGCAGCGGTAAAGCTGTCAGCAATATTTGTTTGAAGTTCAGGCGAGAAGAAACGCTCATCCGAGCCTATCCAGTCTGCAACAGACGTAAGGCCGGCAAGCCACCACATAGCTGGGGATTCGTCAGTCAGAAAGACAGTGTTTTCTCCTTTGAATATCTTCCAAATCTGTTCGGCGCAGGTCTGTCGTTCCTTGTGCCAATCGATGCCGCTTTCGTTTTCTGAAATAGGATTGCTCCTATAGCCTCGCGGATTAGGCGGATATTTTATCTTTCCATGATGCGCGCCGAGGACAGTAGCCAGATATTGAGCCGGATCTCTGGAAATACCTATTGTCAAAAGGAAATCCTGAATAGTTGCCTGTGAGATTTTGCCGTGATCTTTTTCCATGACATTCCAACGCCATCTTGTATCAATCTCGGATAGATTGTTATCGGCAAGCCACGCAGAGCATTTCCGCTGAAAACCCGGAGATATCTTGCCAAGGTCATGTAGAGCGGCAAGCGCAGCGACATCGTCTGATCTCAATTGAAACCGTTCAAGAAGCCCCGGCACAGTCTCGGCAATGCCGCGCGCCACATGCCCGACATTCAGCAAGTGATCAAGCACGGAAATTCCCGGCTTCTCCTCAGACGTAGTCTTAGCCCAAAAGTGCGTCATACCGCCCCCACCGCCGCCACATCCAGACAATGATAAGGTAAAAGATGATATCCAGACCCATCTTTTTCCGCCTTCCCCCAATACCGGAAATAAGACGGCGCACTATTTTCAGTCATTTCTGCTATTCCCCTTTATCCAATCTCCCATTATGTTCCCGTATCTCCCCTAGAGTTTCCTCCTGTTATTCGGCAAGGGCAGCCGATATTTTCATCATTATAACAGGCTGCGATTTTATTACACACTATAATTTTAAAGGCGAACTCCGGCTGATTTTAACAATAGAACCCCGCCTATATTTGTGATAAGATTTTAATGTCAGCGGACCGTGGTTCCGCAATAAACAACGATAAGGAATAAAGAGCATGCCTGAAACCATTATTGAATCTTTTACTGTGAAGCGGCTTGATATACTGGACGAAAACGGGGTTGCGGACGAATCGCTTATGCCGCAGCTTTCTGACGATGAGATAAAAAAAATATACGAACTGCTTGTGCTGTGCAGGACGTTCGACGGACGAGCATTGAATCTGCAGAGGGAGGGGCGGATAGGGTCGTATGCCCCCATCCATGGACAGGAGGCGTCGCAGGTGGGCAGCGTCTTTGCATCAGAAAAATCAGACTGGATATTCCCGACATTCAGGGAGGCGGGGGTTCATATAGCGGCAGGCTATGACATGAGCAAGCTCTTTCTGTACTGGAACGGAGACGAGCGCGGAGTGCAGGCCCCCCCGGAATTCAACATCTTCCCGATCTCTATCCCTGTGGCGACCCAGATACCGCATGCTGTCGGGGCGGCCATGGGTATGAAATACAGGGGCGACAGGACTGCGGCCATCGCATATTTCGGCGACGGCGGGACCTCCAAGGGAGATTTCCACGAAGGGTTTAATTTTGCCGGGGTCTTCAAACTCCCGGTCGTTTTTATCTGCCAGAACAACCATTGGGCGATCTCCGTGCCGAGGGAGAAACAGACCGCCTCAAAGACCATAGCGCAGAAGGCGTATGCCTACGGGTTCGAAGGCCTGCAGGTCGACGGCAACGATATCTTCGCGGTCTACAAGGCAGTGAAGTCTGCGCTGGACAAGGCCAGAAACGGGGGCGGTCCCACCTTCATCGAGTGCGACACCTACAGGATGTCGGACCATACTACGGCCGACGACGCCGGCAGATACAGGTCAAAAGAAGAGGTTGAGGCCTGGCAGCTGAAAGACCCGATAATAAGGGTGCGGCTTTACATGGAAAAGAAGGGCATCTGGACCGAGGGTTATCAGAAGGAAGTTGAGGACAAGGCCCATGCCGCGGTTGATGAGGCGGTAAGGAAAGAGGAGGCGGCAGGGCCGCCTGACCCAAAGGACATATTCACGTTTACTTTTAAAAAACCGACGCCGAGAATGCTTAAACAAATGAGGGATTTCTGATATGCCGAAGATAAACATGGTGCAGGCGATTGTACTGGCGCTCAAAGAGGAGATGCAGAGGGACAGGGATGTTGTAGTGCTGGGCGAGGACGTAGGCAAAGACGGCGGTGTTTTCAGGGCCACTGAGGGACTGCTTGCCGAGTTCGGACCTGACAGGGTAATAGACACTCCCCTCGCCGAGTCCGGAATTGTCGGGACCGCGATAGGCATGGCGGTCTACGGACTTAAGCCTGTGGCGGAGATCCAGTTTATGGGATTTACATACCCGGCGCTCGACCAGATATATTCACACGCGGCGAGGGTGCGTTCAAGATCCAGGGGGAGGTTCAGCTGCCCTCTGGTTGTAAGGACGCCTTATGGTATAGGCATCAAGGCGCCTGAGCTGCATTCCGAGAGCTCCGAGGCCCTGTACTGCCACATGCCCGGAATTAAAGTGGTGGTCCCGTCGTCGCCGTATACGGCAAAGGGCTTGTTGATATCCGCGATAAGGGACCCGGACCCTGTTATCTTCCTTGAGTCCACGAGATTGTACCGGCTGATGAAAGAAGATGTGCCTGAAGGCGAATACACAATACCTCTGGGCAAGGCCAGGGTGGCCCGCGCAGGCTCGGAGGTCACACTGGTTGCCTGGGGCAGTATGCTGCACAGGTCCCTGCAGGCGGTTGAAGGGCTCGACGTAGATGTAATAGACCTTATGACCCTGACGCCTTTTGATGAGGAGACTGTGTACAAGTCGGTGAAAAAGACCGGCCGGGTAGTCATTGTCTACGAGGCGCCAAGGACCGGCGGGTTTGGCGGGGAGATAGCGGCCTCTATAGCCGAGGATCTGATGCTGCACCTTAGGGCTCCGATTATGAGGGTCTCCGGTTATGACGCGGTGCTGCCTCTTGCGAGGCTTGAAGATCATTTTGCGCCTTCTGTTGACAGGATAAGGAAGGCTGTTGAAGAGAGCCTTAAATATTGAATTAACTGAGAGGAACGAACGTGATGAAAATGAAGATAAACAAACTGGTGATATTTTTTTCCTTTCTGTTTTTTCTTGCGCTGCCGCAGTTTTCCTTTGCGGAAGAGCTGAAGACCGCGGATAACGGCGCGACGCCGGCAGTTGCAGACAAGGGTCCGGCAAACGCACAAGCCGAGGATAATCCGACAGTTGATCCGTTTGAGCCCTTCAACAGGCTCTTTTTCCAGTTCAACGACAAGCTTTATTACTGGGCGCTGAGGCCTGTTTCAAAGACATACGCTTATCTGGTGCCGGAGTGGGGAAGGGTACGGGTCCGGAACATTTTCAGAAATATCACGATGCCGGTCCGTTTTGTTAATTCGCTGCTTCAGTTCAAGGTCAATGGGGCGGCCAGGGAACTGGGTCATTTCGTGGTAAACAGCACGGTCGGTGTGGCGGGCATGTTCGAGATCCCGTGGGACACCACTGAACCCAAGGTCAGCGATGAAGACCTCGGTCAGACCCTGGGCTCTTACGGCGTGGGAGAAGGATTTTATATTGTGCTGCCTGTGCTCGGGCCGTCGAATCTGAGAGACTCGGTCGGACTTGCGGGCGACCTTTTCCTCGATCCCGTAAACTATGTGACCCCGAATTCGGCTGCGATTGAGATACACGGTTATGACCGGGTAAACGGCACGTCCCTGCGGATTGGCGACTATGAGGAGCTGATAGAGTCGGCTGTAGACCCGTATACAGCCGTGAAGGACGCGTATACCCAGAACAGGAGAAGCAGGATAAAGGAGTAATCGGTAGGGGCGAAAAATATTTCGCCCCTACATTTTCCTAGATACTGTCCAGCGCCTGTTTTAAATCCTCGATCAGGTCGTCGATGTCTTCCAGCCCGAGCGCCAGCCTGACAAGGTTGTCGAGCATGCCGATGTCTTTCCTGTACTGCTCCGGATAGTCGAAGAACGACATTGCCCACATCTGTGTGACAAGACTTTCGCTGCCGCCCAGACTCGGAGTTATCAGGAACAGCTCAAGCCCATCTATGAATTTCCTGGTCTCGGTATTGCCGCCTTTGACGAGGAAGCTGATAACGCTGCCGAACCCCTTCATCTGCTCCATCGCGATCTTGTGGTCCGGATGGGATTCCAGCGCAGGATACCAGACCTTCTCTATCTTCGGGTGAGCCTCAAGCATCTTTGCGATTGCAAGGCCCGCCTTGTTGTGGTGCTCCATCCTCATGCCGAAGGTTTTTAGGCCGCGTTCAAGGAGAAAGCATGTCAGCGGTCCGGGTGTTGCGCCGAGCATGCGCTGCATCTTGTACAGGTCCGTCATAAGCGCATTGGAGCCCAACGCTACGCCTGCCATCAGGTCATTGTGGCCGCCCATATATTTTGTGGCCGAGTGTATGACCACATCCACGCCCATTTCGATCGGTTTAATATTGTAAGGAGTGGCAAGGGTCGCATCGATGATCGTCATGATCTTGTGCTCTTTGGCGACCTTAACTATGGCCGGGATATCGAGCACACGCAGATAAGGGTTGGTAGGAGATTCAGTGAAAATGATATTGGTGTTCGGCTTGATGGCCTTTTCTATATCTTCGGCCGTAGGATCGACAATCGAAAACGCAATGCCGAATTTCCCGAGGAAGTTCATTGCAAAGTCCCGCGTCTGTCTGTAGCAGTCGCCGGTAAATATTATATGGCCTTCGGGCTTCATAAAGGTCATGAGCGCCAGCAGAACAGCCGCCATGCCGGAGGAATAAAGCACAGCCCGCTCCGCGCCCTCTATGGCGGCCAGTTTGCGTTCGGTCTCCTGCTGGGTCGGGTTGCCGTAGCGCGCGTATTCATGCTCGCGCGTTACTTTGCCCTGGCCTTTGGAGCGCATGAAATCCTCGACTTCATCCGCAGTGTCAAAATAATAGTTTGAGGTGTGCATTATCGGCGTTGACACCGCATGATGCGCCTTTGGCAGACGTCCGGCCCCGTGTATGGCGAGTGTGGCCGGCTTCCAGTTCCCGGAGTTTGATTTTTTCTTAGACATTGGTGTTCCTCCTCTTTTTTAATGCGTCCTTAAGCGCCTCTTTGACCGCATCCACGCTAGGCGGAAGTTCGATCGGTTTGTTTTCGTATCTGCACGGAAAGTCGAGCGAGCCTTCATGATATTTGACCTTAAAGTCGGTGAACTTCAGTCCGTGCGCGGTAGAGATGACGACCACGTGCTCGGACCTGTCGATCTTGCCGGCCTTCAGAAGCTTGATCATCGCCGCAAGCGCAACGCCTGTATGCGGGCAGTTGAACATACCGGTCATGTCGCCGAGTGCGGCCGCGTCCGCAAGCTCTTCTTCAGTGGCGTCCATGACTATGCCGTCGAATTGTCTGAGCGTACGGATTGCCTTTTCGATGCTGACAGGGTTGCCGATCTGGATCGCGCTCGCCAGGGTCTTTTCAGCCTGCATCGGCTCGAACGACTTGAAGTCTTTCAGGTATGAGCGGTAAAGCGGATTTGCGCGCTGGGCCTGCGCAACGACTATCCTCGGCAGTTTGGTAATAATGCCGAGGTCCCGCATCATAAGCAGTCCGCTGCCGAGGGCGGAGACGTTTCCGAGGTTGCCGCCGGGGATTATTATTACGTCCGGGATCTCCCAGTCAAACTGCTGGACGATCTCTATCCCGACGGTCTTCTGACCCTCTATCCGGAGCGAGTTCATGGAATTGGCAAGATATATCGTCTCGTCCTTGGTTATTTCCTTTACGACCTTCATGCAGCCGTCGAAGTCCGTGTCCAGCGAAAGCACCAGCGCCCCGTTTGAGATGGGCTGCACAAGCTGAGCTATGGATATCTTGCCCTTGGGCAAAAGCACTATCGACTGTATCCCTGCGGCGGCGCAGTATACCGCAAGCGCAGCGGAGGTGTCGCCTGTGGAGGCGCAGGCCACCGCCTGAATAGGCGCGCCCTCGCTTATCATCTGTTTGACCATGGACACCAGGACGGTCATCCCCAGGTCTTTAAAGGAACCGCTGTGAGAGTTGCCGCAGAGCTTCAGCCAGAGGTTGTCCAGACCCACCATTTTGCCGAACCGCTCGGCCCAGAAGAGATTGGTGCCTCCTTCGTAAAGAGACACGATGTTGTCGTCGGCGATCTTCGGCAGTATCCACTCTTTCTTCCCCCACACGCCCGAGCCGTAGGGCCATTGGGTCGACTTGTAGCGGTCTTCGAAGAGCTTCATCCAGGCCTTGCCGCTGCGGTGGGCAAGCGCCTGCATATCGTGCCTGACTTCCAGCAGGGAGTCGCAGGTTTTGCAGCGGTAGATTATGGTGTTAAGCGGATAACGCTCATTGCACTGTTCATTGATGCACTGAAACCAGGCTTGATATGGCATATGTGCTGTCCTCGCTTTTTGACCGGCCGGACCTGTAATGGTCGGTATTGCGCCGGTAATGGTCGGTATTCGTGAAGGATATCATATTGGTCCGGCGGACTTCAATATGAGTTTGGTAATGATCAGTTCATAAGCAAAGCGACATAGCGTAAAGGCCCTTATGCTTGCTTCCCATAGACTCCCTTTGACAAAGTGAGGAGTTATTCCCCAAAGGAGTAACGCCCCCGCCTGCGGCGCCCCCTCTTAGGGTAAGAGGGGGAAGGGGGAGTTATGATTTTGGAACGGTATTCGGGGATGTTCGGGAGTAATTAGTCTATGACCCTGAAATCCTATTTTATCTTGAGGTTTTTTTCTCTGAGTCTCTTCACCAGTTCTTCATACGAGCCCGAGCGTATTATCTGGTTGAACTGGCTCCGGTAGTTGTTGACGAGGCTTACGCCTTCAATCACTATATCGTACACGCCCCACTTGCCGGCCGCTTTAAATATCCTGTATTCCACAGGTATGTCCACGTCTTTGGTCGACACGACCGTCTTTACAGTCGCATATTGGCCGTCCAGCTTTTCACCTGTATAGGCGACCTTTTCGTTTTCATACCGTTCCACTTTTTTAGTGTAGGTATTTTCAAGCAGGTCCGAATAGAGCGCAACGAACTCTTTACGCTCCTCAGGCTTCCTCTGCGCCCAGTGTACGCCGAGGGACCTCTTGGCCATTTCCTCGAAATCGAACCTCTTGTAGACTATGTCGTGTATTTTCTTTTTTCTGATCTCGGCCTTGTCCGGTTTTTTCAGCTCCTTG
>Ga0334722_10002979_pt1 | contig 18602 bp, 25 predicted proteins | sample C3_bottom_MG_FD_207210 | JGI IMG/M metagenome (GOLD analysis project Ga0334722, IMG submission 207210) | Sediment microbial communities from Yellowstone Lake, YNP, Wyoming, USA - C3_bottom | ecosystem: Environmental > Aquatic > Freshwater > Lake > Sediment | place: USA: Wyoming | collected...
CGAAATTACATCATATGATTGGAGTACAGATGAGAAAATAGCAAAGACTACTGTTGATGGATGGATGAATTCTACAGGTCACCGAAAAAATATACTAACAGAGGTTTTTGATAGAGAGGGCATTGGTGTTGAAATTACACAAGATTACAAAGTGTATGTTACTCAGAATTTTTGTTGATTAGAGATTATTTAAAAAATTGATAACTTATCAATTTTTCGGGTGTCTTACAACTAAGATTTCTATCTTTGATTTATGATAACTATTGCTACTCAAGTTTTCGAGTATTTTCTGATATTGAAACTGACTTGAAACGTCTCTGATATAATTTCTTATTTTATTGGTCATTAACAACAAAGTACGTAGAGGGAGAATCTGGCACAAAATCTACTTCTGTGATGTTGCAGGTCAAAAAGTCACAACTTAGTTACTAAATAGTAAAATTCTCAATTCGAGGTCATATGAATAAGAAGCTAATTTCAGTGCTTGCTACAATTGTGCTATTTGGAACACTAATAGGTGTTTCAGAAGCAAAGTCAATTACACCGTTTGGTTATACCTCAACTGGGGTAGATATTGTAGATTTTGAGCTTGATTTCAAAGACATTGAGATAATGCTTGATGTTCAAGTAACTAAGATACCATCAACTATTGAGATTACATTTGATCGAGAGTTTTTTGATTCAACAAACTTAGGTCAAGATAGTGAATTTACAATAATTGCTGATGGTGAACTTGTGTATTATGATGAAATTGTTACGAACTCAAAGCTTCGAACTCTCAAATTTAATTTACCTTCTGACGTTGAACTAGTTGAGATTTTTGGAACACATCTCAAAGGGATTACAGCACAAGCTCCAATAATTGGAGTTACTGAGAAAATTCCAACTACTCAAGTTGAACAGACTGGGAAAATAAACGAGTTAATAAATGAAAACCAAGTGCTTCACGAAGAAAATAATATTCTTAAAGAAGAAAATAAAAAGCTAGATGGCAGAATTTTTGAGCCCGAAAATCTAGTTTCTGCTTTGGAAATACAAGCTACCAATCTTAATACAATTGTAACAGAACAGATAAAAATAATTTACAATTGGGTTCTAGGTTATTCAATTAATTAGACTAGTATCTAATAATTAAAATCTAATTTTTTTATTTTTTCCATCCGTACCAAGTGTTCTTTGATTGTGGAATTTATAGAAGCTAAACACTCAACAGTTTCTGCAGCATCATTTTTTAAATTTGAGATTTTTTCTTTTGCATGATCAAACTCAGCATAAGATGTTTGTTCTGTTGCGTTTATGATTTCAACTGATGCAGCGTCTTTAATTTCCAATTTCGATAAAGGTTTTGTCATTACTTTGCCTATGATTTTTGTCAATTAACAACTTGTTTGTAATTTTATTGCAACAGATCGCGAACCTAGAACCTAAAAATTCCATTCTGATTATTCAGATCTTCTTTTTTATTCTAATACCAGATATCTGGTTCAAATGGGTTTGATCTTTCTTTTTTTTCTAATTTTTCTAAAACAGAAGACCATTCAGAATTTTCTTCTTTTGCCTGGACAATAGCATTTTTATACATTAATTCAAATGTCCACTTCAAAATTTCACCCCATATCGCCTTTAGTGACTCTTCGTCTGTCCAAAAAACACTAGTTTTAACTGCAGTCATAGCTACGATATTTCGTGAATTAGTTTCAGGTTCCGCTTTCCATTTTGCAAGTACCTTATCACAAAATTCCAAGATTTCTTTCTTTGATAGAACTAAGCGATCAGGAGTAAACTCTTTGGTACCTTTTTTCATTATTATTACTAAAATACTGGTCAGCGATAAATGTTGCAAGTCAACTCGATTTGAGAATAAAGGATCAATTTATGAGGGATAACAACAAAATCCAATCATGTCTAAAAGCAGTAAACCTACTAATGATTGGGATAAGATATGGCAAGAATACTCCAAGGTATTAGAGAAATGGAAAGAGGTATTTGAGACATTTCAGAAGATAACTATGGAAATGCAAAAAAAATACAATGAAGTCATGGGGATAGCAGCTAACGAATCAAGTAAAGACACTATGAAGCAATTTGGTGAAAATTGGCAAAAAGCAATGAGTCAGTCTGGAGTAGATACATTCAAACAATTTAGTGATAATTGGGAAAAAGCAATGAATGAATATACTTCAAATGCATTCAAACAATTTGGAGAGAGCTGGCAAAAAGCAATGAGTCAGTCTGGAATGGAATCATTCAAGTCCTATGGTGAAATGATGAGCAAGTTTGCAGAAACTTGGAAAAATATGTGGCCAAAATAATAAATCAGAATATAATGATAATCGCCTAAACAAATGTCATGTAACTTTTAGTGGGACAAAACAACAGTCAATCCCCCCCAAAAAATAATCCAAGGCCATGCGATTTGATTATATATGGCAAGATTGATCAAAATGTAATGAGTGTGTTAAAATCTATGGCATATGCTATTATTCCCATTTTTGTGATCGCGTTAACTTTAGTATTTACAATTACTCCAAATACCTTTAATGCATATGCAATAACAGGCCATACTAATGGGTATGGTGCTTATAGTGGACATTCACCATTATTAGGAGTTGACAATAAAGGACAAACACTGATAGAAGATGGATTAAGAATTAATGGACAAGTCTTTAAGGTTCAATATTTTACTCAAGAAATTCAGACGCAAACTTTTAAGGTAAATCAGCCAATTGATATTACTTTACACCTTTACTTAAAAGGAGGTGCCAAGTCCTTAGGCCACACATCATTGATTATTAATAATGGGGAAAGCAAACATATTGACTGGGATCAAGACATTAAAGGAACACAAACCATTTTTGTGTCTGATGATGAGTTTTTCAAAGACGTTACGACAAAATTAAGTGAAGACCCAAACAATCCTTATGCTGCATTCTTAAATTTTAAATTCAAAATTTCTGAGAAAACAGAAACAAGCACGTTAAAGATTGTTACATGGAATTTAGGTCGTAATAGTTGGACCAATTACTTTGAGAATGCCATAAAGGTAGACGAACCTATCTTAGCCACAAATAGCCAAACACCAGATATGAATGAAATCAAATCTCCATTAAAGCAAACAAGAGATGGAGTTACTGCAAGTAATGTTAAATGCGATTTAGGAAAAAAATTAATGATCAAAAACAATGGTACCCCAATTTGTGTGAGTCCAGCAAGTGCCTCTAAACTAGTTGCAATGGGTTGGGTAAAACAAGCATAATTTAAGCCACAACTTTTTCTTTTTGTTCTTCAAATTTTAATTCTAATAGAATCTTCGTTATTATCAACGATAAATTATAAATTTTGAAAATAGATTCTATGATTTAAGATAATCTTTTAGAAAAATTTTATTCTGTTTTGGAATTTTTGCAATCTCAAAGCCTTCCTTTCTTTTTGAAAGTGATTTAGTTGCATCAATTCCAAGCTTTGCTGTTTTCAATCTTTTTTGATCACTTGACGGATCCAAACTAGAGCCGCGAACATTTTTGATTATCAGCAAATCCCTATCTGCCTGAAATCTTGTTGCTATTGCATACTCTACTGATACGGCATCATTAGGATTAATGTCATCATCTACTATTGTAACCATTTTCAAAGAGCGGTGTGTTTCAAATGTCTTTTTGATGATATGTTTAACGTCAGTTTCTTTTCTTTTTTTAATCTGGACAACTGCATGAAGCCAATTGCAGCCACCATTTGTCATAGAAACTTGCTTTGTTTGTGGGAAAGCCTTCTTTAAGTTTCGATTTAGCTTTGCTTCAATTGGCATTCCCATTAACAACCGATGCTCAGAATAACCAGATAGTACATCATGAAAGATCGGATTATTCCGATAATATAATGACTCTAACTCAAATACTGGTTGCAATCGAGCAAAATCATATGTCCGAAGCATCTCAACCATCCATTCCTTGTGAGTTTTGTTACGCAATATTCTGCCTTCCATAACGATTTCTGCTCCTGATGGTACGAACATTCGAGAGTATGGGCATTCTACCAAGCGAAGTTTTCCACCTAAAATGGAATTTGCAATATCAAGTTCATCTTTTCCCCAATCTGCTTGATATGCCCCTGCAATAGAAATAGCTGGGTGAACTCCAATGGTTATTGCAACTTTAAGATCCTTGTTTTGCTTTTTTGCATGAATAAATGCCCGGTGAAGATCACGACCTTCAACCATTCTTACTGAAAAGTGCTTTTTGTCGAGTGGCATTAATCTGTGAAAAGAAGAATTCTGAGTCCCTTTTTCTGGATTTTTGGAATAAATTATTGATGAAGTGATAAATGGTCCTGGTTCTTTTTCAAAGTGAGAAACTATAGGTAAAATGGAAATATCTGAGGAATGATTCTCCATAAATTGACCTTTTGAAATTTTCTTAGGTTTTTGGGAATGTTCAATTGCATGAATTACTTTTTCATGAATATTGAGTTCTTGTGAGCCTACTGCTTGGGCAAATCTTGCCCTTGTTCCAACTAGATTGGATACTAGTCTGAATTTTTTTCCGTTAATTTTCTCAAATAACAAAGCATGTGACCCATCTACCTTGGATGTAACTGCAGCAATCTCATATTTTGTTGAGACACTTCGTTTAATGGTTTTAAGATCCCCTGTCTTTTTCAACAATCCCAGATAACTTCTCAAATCAGTCAAGATCTGACCATGTCCATTATTTCGCCCATCAAAATCTTTGAACATTCATTGCCAAGATCTCTGTCTGAATACAGAGAAACCACCCCTATTCCCTTTATAGAAGTGGAGATTTTTTCGGCAATTAATTTTAAAAAGAGAGAATCGGTTTTGGTAGGTATTACCGTGGCTGTAGTAGCTGTAGGTCCAGACCCAATAGAAACAACCATTGAACCAATTTTCTGCACATTTTCACTAACAGAAACAAAGGTTCCATTATCGAAGGAAAGCAACTGAACTAAAAATTTACGACCGCCAACGTCAAGAATCTTTTTTGCATAACCTAGCGTGGACATCAATAAGCTTCGACGAAACTTATGCCTTTATTGCTATCGCTTCTGCCATTCTTTCTATCTTAGTATCGGCTTCAACTCTTGCTCTAAGTTTTGCTTTATACTTGAGATTTCGTGGTTTGGTTCTTAGGCGGTATCCACAGCAGGGGCACCACAAACCTTCCCATTTGATGAAGATTTCACAGATTTGACATCGTCTCTGTCCAGAAGCATACCTTCCGGTTCCTACAGGCTTTTGAGCCTTATATCGAACACAAATTCCTTTACAAGTCATTTTTCATCAGTTCCTAGTCTAATTTAGTATAACATTCATAACTATTTAAGCATGGATCGATAATTTCTATAAATTTTAGACCTCTTTTTTGTAAAATTTTCATTGATCGTTCTTTAAATAAAAACAGATTTCAGTTTTAGAAGAAAAACTCTATAAATATTTATCGTTTTTTCTGAAAATCGTATTTTTTGAAATTCTTATAATTATTCAGTTCAAACAATAAAAAGTTTCAAAACCTATGATTTTGTTTCGCCTATGTAAAATTTAGGTTTATGCCTTCAGAACTGTTGACACACCATGGTCAACTGCTTGCCATTTGAATAACCTACTCGCGTAATTGGTCAATTTCCTTTTGGGTTTTTTGATTTAGCTGTTTTTTCATATCTACAAGATTTTCATTAAGAGAATCAATATGAGATTCTAAACCAGATAGCACCTTAATAATTTTATCAAGTGCCTGGTGAAACAGAGCTATCCTTTGTTATTGTCTTTGGGGCTGCTTTTTTTGAACCCTTGAATTTCAAATTAAATCAAAACCTCCAAATCCATTAATTAAATTTTTATTTAGTTGTAAGAAGTAATATGGCTCTTGCAAGATCGCCTTTTGCCTCAGTTAATGCATTAATTGCTTGTTCCTCACTTACACTAGCCTGTTGGCAAACTAGTTGAATATCTTCTTCACTAAATACTGGAACCTCTCTTTCCTTTTCCTCATAGCTTTCTGCAATTACCTGAAAAATAGAATTATCCTTGGCTTTCATTTCAGTTACCGAAGGTTTGGAAATTATAATCTCTTTTTTGTCGGTTTTAATAATGACCTCTAGAACGTTTGGGATCTCTGCCATATCAAGACCCATCTTATCCATCATCCTTCGCATTTCGCGATTACCACCGCGCATCATAATGAACGATCTCCTTTATTCTGACTTTTTAAACTATCCCTAATTTTTATTGCCACTCCTCTATTTTGGGATTGAATCATGTCTGATGAAAGAACTGCTCTTCCTACAGCTATTACTTTGCTTTTGAACAAAACTGGAACGTCTGATGAGATTTGTATGTTTTTTCCACACCATACCACATGATTACAAAAAACGGAACGTCCCTCTTCGACGAAAGGTTTTGAGTCCATATCAATCTCAAGGCAGTTTTCTTTGAATTTTTTACTTTTGAGTAACATTTGAGCAAATAGAGGGGTAATAGCCAGGCCACCATCTATTCGTAATGTACAAAGGAGTTTTTCATCATGAAAGACACTTCGAATTCTTCCGTTTTTCTTAGAATAGGTAATCTCAATTTTTTTTGGTAAGAATTTTGAAACTCCATTTCCAAACAAGGCATCTATCGTATGATGTAGTTTTTCAACTGGTTCCATATTAATTCAAAAATGCTATTCTAAATATTTGTTAACCCATGGACTATATTTTATATCGATATCTATATAGAATACTCAAAAAAATATAGATTATGGAAGAACGGAATGATACAAGAAAAATTCAGTTTACTGGAAAATCATCCTACATTGTCTCATTACCAAAACAATGGGTATTGGATCTTGGTCTAAAACAGGGGGATCCCATCAATGTTGTTAGACAGGGTGCATCAACTTTACAAATTTCTCCAACGCAATACAATACAAGAACTCTTCAAATTGAAGATGCAACTTTTGAGGTTGAGTCCGATGATGATAATATATCAATAGTGAGGAGATTAATTTCACTCTACTTTCTTGGATTTAAAACGATTAACGTTATGCCCAAATCTGGCAGATTTAAACCAGATCAAAGAACTGCTGTAAAAGACGCGGTAAAAAAAATGTTAATGGGAACAGAGATTATTTCTGATTCTACGGAAGGAATTACAATTCAGGTACTAGTAAATTTACTAGAGCTTTCAGTAAATGGTGCTTTTAAAAGAATGATACACCTTGCCAAATCAATGCTGAGCGATGCATTACTGGCAGTAAAAGAATCAAATTTTGAACTGGCTCAAGAAGTAATTAATGCTGATGATGAAGTTGATAGATTTGGTTTTTACATTATTCGTCAGCTAAAAATTGCTATTCAAAACGAGTACATGTTAAAAGAGATGGGATTTAAAAATATGAGAGATTGTTTGGATTTCAGGTTAGTTGTTAAAAATATTGAAAGGACTGGAGATCATGCTGTTATTATCGCACAAGATTTGTTAGAATTTAAAAAACCAATTAAAAAAGAGATTCTCTCCAAAATTCAAGAAATGAATGGTTTTGCTCTATCATTTTTAGATGAGGCATGTCTTGCTCTCTTTAAGGAAGATTTTGCCCAAGCAGAAAAGATCATACAAAAATCAACCGAAATTACTAAATATGAAAAAAAGGTTCTTGATGCTTCTAAATTACTAAAGGATGATGAAGAAATCTTCATAGTAAGGAGAATGATTGAAAATATTCGAAGAATTGCAGAATATGCAAGTGATATTACCGAAATAGTTCTTAACATGAATGTGGAAAAAATTCTTCAAAAACCAAAAATATGAATTGTTGGTAGAAAATGAAAACTGCGATATTAATTACCTATGACATAAATGATTCAGTAAATGAAGCATTAGCCCTGTGTGATACCGCAAATTACAGAGTTTCCAAGATAATCAAGCAAGATTATTTGCTACGAGCAAAGTTTGGAATTGGTGAAGGAAAAGTTGATGAGATAAAGGAGTTAATTAAAAAATTAAGGCCGGATGTAATTATTTATGATGAAATTCTAAAGCCAAGACAAAACTACAATTTGGCGTCTAAATTAAAAATTCCCATTATTGACAGAGAGACATTGATTTTGGAAATCTTCGTGAATCATGCAGTAAGTTCTGAATCAAAACTTCAGATAAAGTTGGCGCAGCTTCGTTACGAAATGTCAAGAGCAAAAGAAACGGTACGTCTAGCTAAACAGGGAGAACAGCCTGGATTTTTAGGTATAGGAAAATTTGAAGTTGATGTATATTACAATGACATCAAACACAGAATAGAAAGTATAAAATCAAAGCTAAGAAAAGCTGGAAAACAACGTGCGCTTCACAGACAATCAAGAGACCGACTGGGTTTTAAAACAATTTCATTAGCAGGATACACCTCAGCAGGAAAGACTACGTTGTTTAATCTGTTAACTGGAGAAGATCGCCAAAAAGGAAAGGAGCTGTTTACAACTCTCTCAACTACGACACGGAGACTTAACATAGACAGAAAACCAGTGTTAATTTCAGATACTGTGGGATTTATCAGTAGACTTCCTGCTTACATGATTGAGGCGTTTAGATCAACTCTTGAAGAGCTTCTTTACACAGATGTTGTAATTGTGGTTGTTGATGCTAGTGATCTCCAAACAGAATTAAAAAAGAAATTTCAAAGTTGCACAAAAACTCTTAATGAGTTAGGAGTGGAACCAGATAAGATGATTTTTGCTTTAAACAAATCTGATCTCATTAAACCAGATAAGGTTATAGAAAATACAAAATATCTAAAACTAGATGAAACTAAAAAATGGATTCCCATTTCAGCCGTAACTGGAGAAAACATTTTAGAATTAAAGGATCTAATTGGAAAGATGTTAGAATTAGAGAAATTTGAAATGACCAAAAAACCCATCAAGCAGAGCTAGACTGAATTTATGAATTTTGAAGTACTACGAATTGGTCAGAGACTGGTAAGAGATGACCGGGTTACAACACACGTAGCTCTAGTTGCTCGCGCATTTGGTGCTTCAAAAATTTACATGAATGAGGTAAATCCAGAAATTAAAGATACTCTAAACAAAATTAATCGTACTTGGGGAGGAAATTTTGAAATTGAGTTCATTTCTGATTGGAAAAAGGTAATCAAAGAAAAAAAAACAAATTCTGTAAAAATTGTTCATTTGACTATGTATGGAGAAAATATAAACAAACTAACTACCTCTCTACAAAAAGAGGAAAACATTCTCATTGTTGTAGGTGCAGAAAAAGTTCCACGCGAAGTTTACGATTTTGCAGATTATAATGTAGCAATAGGAAATCAACCACATTCTGAAATTAGTGCACTTGCAGTATTGTTAGATAGAATTCAGGAAGGTAGTCAGTTTTTGACAAAATTTGAAAATCCAGCTAGAGAAATAATCCCAACAAAACGAGGAAAAAATGTAATCATAAAAGAAACAATGGATAAATAATGGAATGTAAGAGATGTAATGAGCCTTGATTGACAAATACGAAGATCCATTTGTACGGATTTCAACAATGATAGGTGGAGATGAATATCTCAAAGTAGCAAGATCCCTTTTAAAATCAGAGGATGCAACTGATGAAGAAATTGCAAGCTCTACAGGATTACGAATTAACATGGTAAGAAAGGTACTTTACGATCTTTTTGGGAAGGCATTGATTACTGGAATTAGAGTTAAAGATGAAAAGAAGGGATGGTTCGTATACAGATGGCGTTCAAGGAGAGATGAAGTAGAAAATTTTATTGAGGGTCAAAAAAAGAAAATCTCTGAAAGGCTTCAACATAGATCAGATTATGAAAATTCTTCAGATTTTTATCATTGTGGAAATAATGATTGCTCAAGGGTTACCTTTGAAAATGCGTTAGAGCTATTCTTCAAATGCCCCTCATGTGGTCTTGTATTAAACTTGAAGAAAAATGATAAATCAAAAAAGGCATTTGCTTATAAAATTGATCAAATTAAAAAAGATATGAGACAGTTAAACTAAATTTCGTTCATTCTCATTTATTCTCTTGATTACTCTGTAGTTCTCTTTTATTTTTTTAAATAATGTGCAAACTGATTTATTACATACACCAATAGTTTCTCAATTAACTGAATTGCTGTTCAGTTGAACGCACAAAATGTCAATAAGCAATGAAGTTAAAACTAAAAACATGATTAATGATTTAGATATTTCTAGAAGGGAATAGGTGAGGTTTACTTTGGCAGGCATCTATACAAAAGAAGAAGCATTAGAAAATATGCTACAAAATGGAGAACTAGAAAGTGAAGAAGTAATAATGAATGATAAAGAAAGGTTTGGAAGAGTCAGAACAAGTCTTATGAAACAACTGAGAACAAAATATGGGGATGATGTTGCCAATAGAGCACTTTATAGAATTAACAAACGAATCTCAGAAGGATCTTTAATGATAAAAGCAAATCTTAGTACCATTAATAGTCACAAAACTGAAATTTAAGCTACTAAAAGTACTATACCATTGAGGGTAGAAATTAGATTATGATGACAGAGCCTCCGAAATCTGAAGGATCGGAAGATATTTGTCCGATTTGCAACAAGCCTAAAAGCAGACATACTCCAGAAGAAATATTGACATGTTCAAAAAAGATTAGAGAATTTCAAGATGCAAAAGAAGGAGAATCTGAAAATTAATTAATCGTTGGGATTAAGATACCAAAAAACAGTTTTATTTTCAGTTGAATCACTGCCCCATCGTAACTTACCATCATTATCGAAATAACTTTGGGTTAATTCATCAGCAAATCCATATTTGATATTTAATTCAGAATTATAATCAACAATTTCATTCTTGGTTATAGCTGCTTTTTCTTGGAAAATTTTCATTGCATTTACACTTGTTTCACCATTTTCTATCGCAGTTTGTTTAGCTGCATATGCATCAATGTATTGTTTTTCTGTTAAGTTATATTGCCCCCAAAAAATGACTTGAACAGTTTCATCAACACTTTGAACAAATCTATCAAAAGCAAGTCTTGGTGAATTAAATTCAGATTCTTTTTCAAAACTTAATAGATCTTCTTTGAGTACATTTTGTGAGATTTGTCTTTGTTCATCTATGAAATTTTTACGATTCTCGATTTCTAGCTGTTTTTTTTCTACTTCTTCCTGTTGGTTTTTCACTTTCTCCATATGTTGAAGAATGATTTGCGAAAGTGGATTTTTGGTTAATCCTTCTTCAATTAATGATGGAAATTGAGTAATTGCAGTTAAATCAAATTCTGGAATAGTTTGAGGAATGCCATTAACAAAATATGATGTACTAATTACATTCATGCCATATCCTTCCTTAGTTGATATCACGTTTACTGTATATTCACCAGGTTGTGCCGGAGTTTTTAGTTCGATATAGAAAGATCCCACATTATTTGTAGTGGAGATAATAGTTTCTGCAGCAAATGTAATTTTTACTTGGACATCTGAGACAGGATTTCCTCCTTGATCTTTTACATTACCTACAATTATTGGAAATTCGCCATCTTCAAGGGGATTATTTAGGGGCCAAGCTGTGGTAACCAAGTCTCCAAATATTGAATAAGCATATGATACTATAGTAGAAAGCATTACTAGTGATAGAATTACTGCATAACCTACCTTTCTCATACCAGTCTCTTTTGAATTTCAAAATTAAGCCCCTAGATGATGTGTTTTTATCAGCAGATGAAATTTTTTTGAGTGGGGTTCCTACCCGAATAATTCAGTAGCAAGATTAATTAATTTCACAAAAATCGGAATTTATTTTTGAAAAAAAACTCTATTTTTCTCAATTTTCCTTTTACAAATCTTCAAATTTCAATTTAAAAGTTTATGGATCTAATAATCTAGATCAATCAAACTGTACGTAATAATACATATCAACTAGTCTAGATTATCTAGTACAGTGGGTACAGAAAATCTATCGTTTTGGAATTTGTCATCTGATAGATTTGGACATGTTTTGGAAAGAATCGAGAATCAAATTGACAAAATAACCACTAATCTTGTTTCTAGTTCTTCTCCTATGACAACTGCCGATAAAGTAGGATTAGTTTTTACAATAATTGTTTTTAGTGTAATACTTACTCCTATTGCATTAAGTGATACTGATCCATATCATCTCAAATGGATATTAGAAGAGGTAAAAGATAGCGTACCATTAATAGAGGATTTTTTTGGGAATCATGGTGATAGTCAATATACTATAATTATCCCCCTGAAATCTTCACCTGAATCCCATTTAGATACTACAGAGAAGGTTATTCTAGGGAAATATAGAACTATAACAAATTAACTGTAATGTAAGACAATTTCGTTTCCTAACTGACAAATTTTTTTCAATTTTAATTTTGTAGATTTATGAATATGAGAAAATCCTTCTCCTTCAACCAACGTAATGGCATTTTGTCCACCAATAAGATATGGAGTAATTGTAACTATAAGCTCATCTACTAGTCCTAGTTTGATAAATTCCCAATTAACAGTGCCACCGCCTTCCACAAGAAGAGTTTTAATTTTTTTCTTTGATAGAGACTTCAAAAGACTTTTGATGTTTACTCGATTTTCGCCTATTACCATTATCTCAAGTGGATGTTTCTTTAGTTTAGAAATATTTTGTCTTGATGCTTTTTTAGAAACAGCTACTATTGTAGGGATTTTTTTACAAGTTCGAATAATTTGAGATTTTTGGTTAATAGTTGCCTTGGAATCCAAAACAATGCGTAATGGGTTTTTACCTTTAACATATCTGACTGTTAAAAGAGGATCATCTCTCTTTACCGTATTAGAACCAACCAAAATAGCATCTACTTTTGAGCGTAATTTGTGAATTCGAACTTTATCTTGTTTTGAAGATAACTCAGAATCGCCGGTCTTTGTGGCTATTTTTCCATCAAGACTCATTGCTGCGCTGAGAATCACTCTAGGTCTAGATTTTTCCATGAACAATTTTTCCTCCAATCATTACTGCTCTAATTGTAGATTCACTAGCTCTATGTACAATTGAAGCATATGGATTATGCATTGGTTCTAAGTCTATTGCATGTTTGTCAATGAATACACAGTCTGCATATTTACCAATTTCAATGACACCGATATTTTTTTGTAAAAGTTTTCCCGCATTTACTGTTGCCATCTTTAGAATTTGTTTTGGTGCAATTCTTTTACGATTCAAACCCATTGTAACTTTCCAGAGATAATCCATTTCACGAAACATGTCAGGAGAATTTATCATTACATTATCTGTTCCAATTGCAATATTACAACCTGCATTGATCATACTTTCTGCATTAGGAATACCTTCTGCCAATGCAGAGTTTGCACGTGGACAAATCACAATACCCCTAGTCTTATTGGCAACTTGACGTAAATCTCTGTGTGATGCATAGGTCATATGAACAAGAAAGTGAGGTTTTAACAATAATGCACGTTGTGTCTCAGTTTTTTTCATTGTTCTTTTTGATAGATTTGAGCTTTGAATTGTTTCTTCAGAATGGATAGCTTTAATCTTCTGAATTCTGGAATAAAATTTTAGGATGGAATTACTATTTTCGTTTGGTCCACTAATACCTACTCCATCGCAGTTTTTTAAAATAGTGTTAAGTTCTGCTCTTTTTGAATTAGGAAATGAAATATTATTTCTAATTTGTTTGTGATCTTGGTAATATTCTAGCCTTCCAAGTATAATGGATCTTATTGGCAAAGATGATAGCACTTTTTTTAGAAGAAGTATTCCAGCTAGTCCGCCTTCTCTAAAATCAACAAATGTTGTAGTACCATTTCTTATCATGGAAATGCATGTGTTTTTCATAAAATTTGCAAGATGTGAGGGTTTTGATTCTTTTAGGATTTTTTGTTTTGCGCCTATAATAGGATGAATTTTTGCTTCAACATCGCTGTTTAATAAAATATCCTTTGCAATAGAGTCTCCTATGTGAGTATGTGAATTAATTAAACCTGGAATTACAATTAATCCTTCACAGTCAATTGAATCCTCTTTTGAGTTTGGTCTAAGGTCTGGTTTTATTTTTTTAAAAATTTCTCCAGAAACTTTCAGATTTGTAGAGGAAATAAAAGTTAATTCTTTACCGTAAAGGATGCTTGCATTTTTTAAAAGCATGATGTTTCTACAATTTCTGGTTTTTCTTTTCCAGAATCTCGAATCTCCCTTATTTTATCAAGCGATTGTGTTGCTAGCTTGGCAGCCTCACGTGAGGTTTTTCCAATTCCAATCCCACAATTAAGTAGTATACCAAGATCTTTTTTTGTTCTATCAATGAATTCCTTTGCCATTACTTTTGCATCATCATTTGCAACAACCATAAAATTGTCACCACCCATAAAGAACGCCATTGATTTTCTATCTAAGAAAAATTCAGACATTAAGGAATATAGCTTAAACATTATTGAAGATATTTCGTATGGAGATTTTGTTTTTCGTTTAGACGATAAATTATCTACATCAAAGTGTATAATAGTTACTTTCTGTTCAGAATATCCATTAACAAAACCATAGATATTATGTTCTTTGTTTAAAATTACTTGATGTTGTTTTCCCTCGTAAGCTTTTAAATTTGCGTCAAATGGGGTATTAGCAAATCCTATAGACATTGATAATTTTAGTTCAAAGGATTCTTCGAGCATTTTTTGAATTGAAATATGATCATCGAGAGTTAATCCATTAGTTACAATAAAAAACTCATCAGATCTGTTCAGAAATACTAAACAATTTCTCTCAGAGAATAATTTTTGAACCTGTTTGTATAATGAGGCTTGTAACATTTGGAGTTCATGTTCTCTGTCGCTACCCAAAGTAAGTGTCCAAGGGCCATACTCATTGATTTTGATGATTGTGAGTTGAATCAATTTACCTAATTTTTTCTAGTTCCTCTGAAATCTTCATTACTGCTTCTATTGCTCTTTCTGAAACTGGTCTGATTCGTGCGTAAGCCTGTCTTTCTTCTATTCCTGGTCCTGTAATGCCTAATGAAACTGGTTTTTTGTGTTTTAATGAAAGTTTTGTAAGACGTGTTACAGTAGCATTTGCAATTAGCTCATCATGTTTTGTCTGTCCTTTAATTACTGTCCCAAGGGCCACTACACCATCAACCTCTTTTTTTTCAAGTAATGTATCTATAATTAATGGCATATCAAAAACGCCAGGAACTTTACATGTGAATTTAATATTTAATTTAAGAGATTTTGCTTTTTCTAAAGCTACTTCTAGCATTCTAGATGTTACTTTGTCATTAAATTCTGATACCACTATTGCAATATTCAAAATTAATGCACCTCTGCGTATTCTAACAATTCTTTGCCATCAATAAATGGAATGGCATTTTGTTTTGCATATTTTTTTGCTTTTTCCACTGAAAGGGCTGAATATGTTTCTGCATCCATCATTTCACAAATAGCAGATACAGGATTCAATTTAGCAAGGTCTGTCAAATAGATCGACATTTCGGTATGTCCACGTCTGTTTGAAAGTAAACCATTTGCAGCAATCAATAGAGGAACATGTCCAGGTGTTTTAAATGATGAAATGAACTTGTTGTGTTGATTATCTGCCTTGTTGAGATTTGCCATTTCGCGAATAGTAAGGGCTCTATCTCGATCAGTAATTCCCGTGTAAGTTTGATAATGGTTAATTGAGATCGAAAAAGTTGGATGATCCCCATATGGAGCTAACCCCATAATCATTTCCTTTGATTTTGAGTCAAAATGAGCAGAACTAGACAAAATGTCATGCATGTAATTAAGACCAAGCTCTTTCCCAAGAGAATTGCTTATTGCAAGACATATCAAACCTCCTGCGTGCTGTCGCATTCGTGCGATGTGCTCTGGCGTAACAAACTCTGCTGCAACAACCATATCGATTTCATTTTCTCGTCCACTCGAATCATGAAGTAGTACAAATTCGCCTCTTTTTAGAGATGATAGTGCGTCATCAAGTGACATGATAAAAAGTGATTTTCTCTAATTATATAGTTTACTAAAAAATTGGTAATTACCAATTAAGTAGTAATAAATTAGATTTGTTTTAGAATGTATTTTCCTAAAATATCAGTTTCAATATTAATCTTGTCGCCCACTTTTTTTGATTGAAAGTTGGTAATTTTGATTGTATGGGGGATTAAACAAACTGAAGCATTGTTTTTTGTGACATCAACTACTGTCAGACTTATCCCATCAATTGCGATAGATCCTTTTTTAACAACAAATTTTACTAATTTTTTTGGAACTTCAAACCATACTTTGACTTCTTTAGGTTTTTTTTCAATTTTTTTTATTATTCCAACACCATCTACATGACCTAACACAAAGTGCCCTTCCATTCTATCACCTACCTTTAAGCTACGCTCAATGTTGACTTTTGCACCTGGCACCAAGTTTCCAAGATCAGTTTGTTTTATCGTTTCATCAATCATCTCAAAATCACATTTATTTTTTGAAATTTTTGTAGCAGAAAGACAGACACCGTTTAATGCCACACTCTGTCCCACTTTGAGTCCTTTAGCATGCTTTCCTAAATCTACTGTCATCTGAAATGCACTACGATTTTTGGTATTTTGGTTAATTTTTTCTATTTTGCCTACGCCTTGAATTATTCCAGTGAACATGGATTGATTAATTTAATTCTGTATAAAAAGCATCAATTCGTATTGAAGATTTTTACAGTACAAGATTCATCTGAAGAGTATATTGGTTTCTGGTACAAAACTTATGGAAAAAATCCTTTATGGCGTTGCTAAACAATGGATTGCTGGAGAAACAATAGATGATGCTTTAGAATCTGTGAGAGATGCCTATAAGAAAGGTAGACATGCAATTGTAAACAAATTAGGAGAGTATCATACCTCTAAACCACTAATTATTAAAACAGTAAAAGAGTATCAACTAATTTCTTCATCATTTAGAAAATGGAAAGTAAGAGGCGCTATATCTGTCAAACCTACACAAGTAGGACTTTCAATAAGTAGAAAAGAATGTTTAAGAAATTTTGAAACAATTATTAAAAATGCTTCTTTGTCACACACTTTTGTATGGATTGATATGGAATCCTCAGATCATACTGATGAAACTATCGAAATTTATCATAATCTATTTGCTAGATACGAAAGGTTAGGATTAGCGATTCAGACAAATCTAAAGAGGACCAAAAATGACCTAATTGATTTACTTGAACATGGAGCAAAAATACGTCTAGTAAAAGGAGCATATAGTGAGGATGGAAAGATTGCCTATAAATCAAAAAATAAAATTGATGAAAACTATCTAAGATTAATGAAGTTACTTTTTAGAGCTGGAAATGAATTTGGGATTGCAACTCATGATTCAAGCATGATTAATCAGGCAATACAACTTTCAAAAATGTACGAACGTAAATTTGAATTTCAGATGCTCAAAGGAATTCGTGATGAGCTAAAGCCAGAACTTGTCAGAAAGGGATTTGTTGTATCGGACTATATTCCCTATGGAACAAATTGGCTTCCTTATTCTATTCGCAGAGTAAAGGAAAGAAAACGAAATATCTTACTTCTTGGAAGCTCTTTTATTCAATCACATCGAGTTTGAGTCTGGGCTCGCATAAATTGTTGTAGATAGTTTTCACCACCGGCTCCTTTTCCTGTAGATCCTGAATGTTTCCAACCAACAAATGGTTGACTGCGTACTAAAGCTGCAGTTGTAGCACTCGCTGCTCTATTTGCATACACTGTACCTGCTTGAATTTTATCAAAAAAATCATCAACTTGTTTTTTGTCATCACTAAAGATTCCAGCCGTCAAACCATACTCAGATTGGTTTGCAAGATTTATTGCTTCATCAAAATCGTCATACTGGTCTATGCATAGAAAAGGTAAAAACAATTCTTCCTTCATTAATTTATGATCTCTTGGAAGTTTTGTGACTATAGTAGGAGTAACATAGTAACCATTTTGATGCTGAGAATCATTCAAAATAGTTCCTCCTACAAGAATTTCTCCATCTTTTTTAGCTAATTCTACTGCTGCTTCGAATTTTTTCTTTGCAGTCTCATTGATAACAGGTCCCAAAAAAACATCTCTTTTCCAAGGAAGTCCAATTTTAAGTGATTTTGTTTTCTCTATTAGCTTTTCAATGAATTTATCTGCAATCTCTTTTTGTACGTAGACTCTAGAGCATGCACTACATTTTTGTCCTCCATATCCAAATGCAGCTCTCATAACTCCATCTGTTGCTTTGTCAAGATTAGCATGTTTTGTAACGATGGTTGGATTTTTTCCTCCCATCTCAGAAATGAATGGTTTGGTTTCATTTTGAGTGAAAGTTTTGTATCCAGACATTCCTACTTCTCTAGAACCAGTAAATGCAATTCCATCAACATCTGGACTTTCTATGAGAGTCTTACCTACGACACTTCCAGGCCCTGTTACAAAGTTAATGGCTCCAGCCGGTAATTTCTTGTAAATTGCGTTTACAAATTCAAATGAAGAAAGTGGAGTGTCACTAGCAGGTTTTAAGACTGTGGTGTTTCCTGTAATTAAAGCTCCAGCAGTCATTCCGATTGCTATAGCTGATGGAAAGTTAAAGGGAGCAATAATCC
>Ga0334722_10002980_pt1 | contig 18595 bp, 30 predicted proteins | sample C3_bottom_MG_FD_207210 | JGI IMG/M metagenome (GOLD analysis project Ga0334722, IMG submission 207210) | Sediment microbial communities from Yellowstone Lake, YNP, Wyoming, USA - C3_bottom | ecosystem: Environmental > Aquatic > Freshwater > Lake > Sediment | place: USA: Wyoming | collected...
GCAGAAAAGTTAGGTTCAATTAAGAGCGCTGCAAATCCTAGAAGTCTATGAGGGCTTCTACTGTACGTCGAAAAAAACATCTTCCCAAAAAAGAGAAAACACGCAGCATTACCTATAGACTTCCAGAGAATCTTGTCGAAGAGTTAGAAACAGAATCCATGGAAAAAAATATTTCCCAAAATGTTCTAGTCAAACAAATTTTAGAAAAACATGTACAATGGGATAGATATGCAGACAAGATTGGAATGATTCCAGTCCCCAAAAATATTCTTGATGAACTTGGTAAAGAAATGTCAGGGGAAGATATCGATAGCATCATAAAAGTAATCCTACCAATGATCAAAGAATCAGTTCTTTTTATGAAAGGAAAATATGACTTGAAACGATGCATAGAGACATTAGAAGATTATATGAAAGCCTCGGGCATGAAATCTGACCACAGAATTGAGGGGGAACTGCACCACTTTATTGTACAACACGAACTTGGAATTAAATGGTCATTACTTACTGAAAAATTGTTTAAGGAGATTTTTGGTGAATTTTTACCTGACCAAAATATAAAATGCCAAACAACTGAGAAGACAGTTATTGCAACAATTGCCCTTGGTTCAGACTTTAGTGAACATGATTATTAATCCTGAAATCAACATACAGAAATTATATCTATTCAAATGATCTTTTTACTCTGTGTAAAAAATAAGAATAAAAACCAATTCCGATAAGGATGGAAATGCTACCAATAATTTTATCCCAAACTGACGTGTAATAGATAAGAATCACACACACGCTAATTCCGATAAATGGCAAAATTCTCTGCCCAACAAATTTAGTTTCTTTTTCTTTTTTTAATACTATAAGAGACAAACATACAAAAATGTACATAAAAGCCAAATTGAAGACTGAAAATGAAATCAGTTGAATTAATCCACCATAAGCTGAAAGAAAAAACGCGATGACTCCCTGAATAATCAATGCCATGTAAGGGGTTTTGAATTTTTTGTGAACATTGGAGAAAATCTTTGGGAATAATCCATTAATTGACATTGCATAAGACAATCTTGAAACTCCCAAGGAAAAAGCTGCACCAGATCCAGATACGGAAGTTAATGCACCAAATCCAATGATAGTTGCTCCGATATATCCTAGAGCAAGTGAACCTATCAGTACTAAAGGAAACGCACTGCGTGAGAGTTCATTCCAGTTAACTGAACCATATACAACAAAATTTATTGTTAAATAAAATATTATCACTGTTGTAATGCCAAGAACTATTGCTTTTGGAATAATCTTTCTTGGGTTTTTTACCTCACTTGCAGGGATAGTTCCCATCTCAAATCCAGCAAACGCCCAAAAAACTAAAACAAGCGCTGTTCCGAAATTATCAAATCCTAAAGGTGCGATGGGAGTATAATTCTCAATTAGTTTTTCGGGATTATTTGTTAAAAAGATAATTCCTGATGCGATTACTAGAACTAGAGGGCAAAGTTTGAGTATGGTTAGAGTGTCGTTAACCTTTCCACCAATCTTTACACCAATTATGTTTACAAAAGTCAATGAAAAAAGAAACAAGCCCTTAACTAAAAGATCCTCCCACAATTCTAGTTCCACAAAGTAATTGAGATATTTTGTAAACACAATTGCAAATACCGGCAAAGCCATCATTTCAGCACTCAACATTGTCCAACCGGTCACAAACCCATAGAAATTTCCAAATGCCTTTGAGACAAAGGCAAATGGGCCTCCCACTCTTGGAACATAATAACTAGTGTATGAAAAGACCAGAGCGATAACTACAGCAAAAATTCCAGCTATAATCCATACAAAGATTCCTGCAGGTCCAATCATCCCTGCCACTAACGCAGGTGTAATGTAGAGATCAGCACCAATAACAGAGCCAACAACTATACTAGTAAGATCAAATGAGGATAATTCTCTTTTCAGATTCAATGAAACTATCTTTGATTTTTTGCCATTAAATCTTTTCTAGAATGTGAAATATCTATTTGTTTTAGTTTTTCAAAAGAAAATTATTGTACTTGGATTGATTTTTTCTTTTGTACTTGGGTAGGGGTAATTTTTGGTATTATTACATCCAAAACGCCGTCAGTCAGTTTTGCTTGTGCTTTATCTGAATGAACCTTTTCTGGAAGTGGAAGTGTTCTGTAATAAGAAACCTCACTTCTTTCACGCCTAAGAAAATTCTTTTTCTTCTCTTCAGATTCTTCTTTATGTTTTGCTGAAATCTCAATAGAATTATCTGTTACGTTCAAATCTATTTCGTGTTTCTTGACACCAGGAACATCCATCTTTATTCGTAGTTTATCCCCCTCATCAATAATATCGCATGTGCTTGGCACCATTTTTGGCATGGCAGGCATTGGCATTGATGGGAACTTGAAGGATGGAAATGATGCAAAGTTTCGTTCTAAGTCTCTTCTAAAATTTTCAAATGTCTTATCTAAATCTGTCCAGCCTGAACCCCAAAATGGTGTCATTCCGTGGGTAGTTGATTTTGTAGGCGTAATGGGTTTTTTTGCCATGATAAATTATCTTTAACATCACTTAATTAAGTAATGTCGATTCTCAACTTTGGAAATTAGACAAATTAAACAAAAAGTTATTCAACCTTAATTTTACTACCGCGAAATACTTTTGGTACATTAATTGTCAATCGTCCATTTAAAAAATTGGATGTAATTTTCTTGCCATCTATTTCTCCTGGCAAAGTTACTCTCTTTTTGAAGTAATGAAATTCGCATTTAGACTCCAAATTCTCATCACAGTATGCTTCCCGTAATTTTGCCTCCACCGTGATTACATTTCCAGTATCAAGAGCAACTGAAATATCGTCCTTATTCACAAGTGGAAGATCAAACTCTAATATCCATTTTGATTCATGCTCTGTGATACATGAAAGAGGAGAAAGAATTTTTCCCTCTATATCATCAACTAATTTTGGATATAGAGCAGGAAAGATATTTTTAATTTTTTCGTTTCTTTCACTCATTTTATAATCATCCATATATACGAGGCATCATACTACCAGGTTGTTTTCCTGCCTGTTGTTGCAGAGCAGATAAAGTTTCTTGCATTAGATTTCTGTGCTGAATTCGTAAATGTTCTAACTTTTGCTTGATTTCAGTTGTATCAATTTCTACCTTAAGTATTTTTGATAAAACAGTAATAGCATGAACAGATGCTTCCGGATCTGGGAAAAATGGATGGCATTCACAATACAAAACTAAAGCTGGGATATCAGATGCTCTAAAGGCAGAAATCACAACAGCGTCAGTACCAAATATTGTTCCAGAAATAAACTTTGGAATATCGTTATCATATAGCAACTTTTCAAGATTCTTGTGTGTTACTAGTCCGTATGCCTTAGGCGCATGTGGATCAGCATTTGGGGATTCTAAACCACTTACAAGGATTGTCTTTCCAATATTATTCTTTTTTGCAAATTCAATTACTGATTCAGAAAAGTCGTAGGCTAGTTCTGGGTCAAATGGTAAATCAGACATTATCACATACAGATTGTCTTTTTTATAGACTCGAATAGGCCCAAAAATTTCACCATTTTCAATAAAAAGCGTGGGTAAAAGACCAGGATGCTCCATTTCACCAATTAGTTGCATTTTCAAATGATAAACAAGATATGATATTGCAAAGGTGCCAATTAGTCCATTACTTGGAAAACCTACCAACAATACATTTTCTTTATTTTCAGAGTGACTCAAGTAGACCAGGCGTTTCAATTTTTCTAATACTTGGTTTGAATCTTCTGTTAGAACGTTTAGATAATGTCCTACGCATTTTTTGGCTCAAAGTTTCAAAAACTTTGCCTAAATCCCACCCAGATTCTTTGAAAATAAAAGGTGCGTAGTGAGGTGTAACAATCATTATTGATACTTCGTACATTCCTTCTCTTCTATCCTTACTTCCACTACGCTGTTTTTTTATGGATACTCTAGCTTCTTGTATTTCAGAGTAAACATTTTGAATTCGTTTTAGGGTATTAGAAAACTTTGATGTAATTAGATCAACATTTTTTTGCTCTTCTGGCATACCAACCACATACAGTGGAATCTCGCTTTCAATTTTAGCTGCAAGCAAACTTAGAATGTCACGGTATGTTATGATGCCTTGAAGCTTATCCCAAAGAGAAACTAGACAACATGTTGTGTTAGTGTCAAGCATGCTTCGAATTATTGTATTAAGGTTATCACTTGGTAAACATCGAGGAATGCGAGTACTGCCCATGTTTCCAATTCTGGCACCTAGGTTTCCAACTTTTGTCATACCCAGAGATCTTTTTCCAATTCTTTCTTCTGGATTTAGTGATTGAAGCACATGGTATGAAGTCAAAACCTGTCGTACCGAGTTTTTGTCTATTACTGGGAGGTGATCGATTCTTTTCGATATCATTAGCCTTCGAGCAGTGGCAAGGAGCTCGCTAGATTTTATTGTGATTGGATTTTTTGAGAGTATTAAATTGGCATTAATCCATCGATTATCTTTTTTTGAGAGAAGTTCAATAATGCTCTTTGCTGTGATACATCCAACAATTTTATTATTTTCTAATACTGGGACTGCCCTAATCCTATAGTGAGCAATGGTGTTTGCAGCCTTTTGGATTAGATCATCTTTAGTTAGGGAATGAATTGGAGATAGAAATGGCCTAATTTTCATATTAGAAATATTCTTTCCTGCAAGCAAAGATCTAACATTCGTAGTAAAAACTGAATTACCCTCCAAACAAAATACATCATAGGTGTCATTTTTGGAGATTACGCTCATTACTTGAGAGACCGTAGATGATGGATCTATTTCGATAGCAGGGCTAACAAGAGGGCCTACCTTAGAGTTGTAAATATCCTTCAAATGCTCATAAATGGTTTCAGTAATCATTTTGATATTCTCATAGATTACTGGGATAAGAATTTTGCATTAAAAGAAATGCTTGATTTTCAATTTTGATATTCATTAGTGAGATTCTTATTCATATATTTAAGAAATAAAATGAAAATAATCTCATGTTATTAAGAAAAGCCGGATTAAATGATGTAATTGTTAAGAGGTCTATAACAGTAAAACCAACTACAACACTCTTGGAAGCAAGAGACATTTTATTTAAACATAAAATTAGAAGGCTGATAGTTTTAGGGGCTAAAGACAAACCTGTTGGAATAATTACTGAAAAAGATGTGGCAAAAACAGTTTACAGCCCTGGTGGAAAATCCATTAAATTAGTTAAAGTTGGAGATTTTATGTCAAAAAATCTAGTAACCGTCAAAAAAAATGCTACAGTGTATGATTGTGCTAAATTGATGAGTAATAGAAAAATTAGCTCAATAATAGTTCTTAACGAGAAAGGAGATTTGGATGGACTTGTAACAAAAACAGATCTAGTTTCAGTATTTTTGACTCAAGCAACAAAACCTTTGAAGGTTTCTGATATTATGACTCGCAATGTAATTACTGTAACACCTTCTGATTCTGTTCTTTTAGTTGAAAGTTTGCTAATTAACAATAGAATTACAAGAATAGTAGTTGAAAGAAAAAGAAGACCTGTTGGAATTATTACTCATCGTAACTTTTTGCCTGCCAAAATACCTCACTGGATTGCAGAAACTGCAGACCCCAAAGAATTAGAGAGATACCAAAAAGGCCATCAACTAATGGAGCTGCAAGCAAATCAGCTTAGCTATCTTCTTCCATTCAAAGCAGTTGATATAATGACATCAAATCCCATAACAGTAGATGCAAATGATGATGTATCAGTGGCTGCCCTTCTCATGATTCGCCATGACATAAGTGGCCTACCTGTTGTTAGAAAATCATTACTGGTAGGCATCATTACAAAATCAGATATAGTCAATGCAATTGCAAAACCTTAGAGAGATTTGAATATGACTGTACAAAACTTGATTCAAAAACCAATATCGATTCTTCGTAGCTCAACAATATCAGATGTAATCAGAAAGATTCTTGAAAATAACATTAGTCGATTGATTGTAAAAGATTCAGGAAAATCTGTAGGCATTGTTACTGAAAAAGATATTGGGTTTTTCTTATTCAAAGAAAATACAACCCAAAGCCTTGATAAGATTCCTCTTGATAAGATAATGAAGCCAATTAAATATATCGATATAACTGAATCCGTAAAAAATTGTGCAAAAATAATGACGGATAAAAAAATAAGTTCTTTGGCAGTTGGCAATGATCAAGATCTTAAAGGAATATTTACAAAAACTGATCTAACTAATTATTTTGCAAATAATTTTGCAGGAAAGAAAAAAGTAGCAGATTTTATGACACATGAATACATATCAACACATTACAGTGCAACACTTTCTCATGTAATGAAAAAAATGCTTGAAAACCAGGTTTCAAGAATAATTATTAAAAATCAGGATAATCAACCTGTAGGGATTATCTCACTTAGAGATTTTTTTAGAGTTTCGTTGGATTTAGGTAGCGAAGGAGATGATGTTGGGGCTTATGCATTTTCAGATAACATGAGAAAAGGATTTCTTTCAGAATCTGGCTTTGGCGGGACAACTCTTGCAAGGGATGTCATGTCAAAGGAATTGATTTCAATAAAATTTGATCAAGACCTTGCAACTGCATCCAAGATAATTATTGAAAATGGGGTAAATGGGCTCTATGTCTTTGATGATGGTGATGGTCTTGATGGAATAATTAGTAAAACAGACATTACAAGAGCTTTGGCCTCTTTAGATTAACGTATGACAATCATTACAAAAACAATCAGAGTGAAAACAAAAGGAGAAGATGACCCATTATTGACATTACTGATCAAACATCAAAAGGGATTGAAGGCTCAAAAATAAAAAATAGGTGCTCATACATTGACTGTAATAAAAAATCGAAATGAAGCGGGAAAAAAACTTGCAGAAAAGATTTTTGAGATGGTAAAGGGGGAGGAATCAACAGTCCTTGCTATTCCGCGAGGTGGAGTAGTAGTAGGTGAAGAAATTGCAAAAAAATTAGGATGTTCTTTGGATGTTATAATTTCAAAGAAAATTACTCCACCAAGTTCACCTGAATACGCAATTGGTGCAATAACACATGATGGAACAATATACCGAGGTCAAAATTGGGATAGATTTTCACAAGAATCAAAATTTGAAGATGAAATTAGCAAAAAGAAATCAGAGGTTAAAAGAAGACTAGAAGAGTATAGGGGGAGTGCTGAATATAAATTTGATAATAAAACGGTGATATTAGTAGATGATGGAATTGCAACTGGTTCATCAGTTTTTGTATTACTAAAATGGCTTTCTGAACGTAAAGTTAATCGAGTAATCTTGGCTGTACCAGTAATTCCGGCAAATACCTTCGAAGAAATGAGACCATTAGTAGATGCCATAGTAACCCTTGAGATACCTGTTGAGTTTTATGCCGTAGGTCAATTTTACGAAGAATTTGATCAAGTGTCTGATGAAGAAGTAATGACAATACTTGACAAATTCAAAAAACCTCAGACTGTTGATAATGGAATTAGTTAAATCCATTAAAAAAGCATTTAGTAAATCATTTTGTAGTATTTGTCTTTCTGAGGGAAGATTAAGTAAATGGGACAGGCTGGAAGTTTGCCCATCTTGTTTGGAAAAGATTAAAGAAACAGAATCTGAAAAACCTGTAAAAATTTCAAAAGAACAAATTGCGGGGGGCATAAAAGATGAACTTTAAAAATTTTAACAATTAGAATTGCTCTTGAGGAGAACCGCTGTAAAAGATATAGACGTAATCTGGATCTCCAAAACCTGCTCCTTCAGACCTCATTCCTTTATCAACAAAATACGATTCTACTTTCTCTGCATCCTCAGGTGTATTAGTATCCCAATCTCGCCAACTATCTGGATTTCCATGTTCATTTTCACTATCATCAGCATCATTTGCTGTCCCTATTCTCCATTTAGAATAAACGGCATCTGTTTGTGACTTTACAATTTCATCTATCTCGGAGATAATCTCTGATGCTTTCATCTGATAACTTATTTCAAATTCCCCTTAAAATAGAGTGCAGATTAAAATCAAAACTGAAAATCGATTTTGATAATACAGATTAGCCTCAAATAGGTTCGACGTGTTTTGGATTTAGGAGAATACATTGGCACTTTATTTGGGTCATTTTTTGACTATACTATTCCTCTGACTCTTCGTATTCTTCGTCTTTTTCGTATCCTTCTTTGAGGTCAACCTGATGTGATTCTTCTTTCATTTCTTCTTGTTCAGTTTTTTTCCATTTTTTTTCTAATTCTTTTTTTGAGTTGTTTTTTGACATACTTTGTAATCTTAAATGGTAAATATTAGAAAACGCTAGATTATCAAAGATGAGAATCAGACTCTATGAGATTAATTTTGATTAATGGGATTACTTTACAACTACTACTGGGACATTAGCACGATGAATAACATAGTTTGACGTACTTCCAAAGAATAATTCTTTAGCAGAACCTCTTCCCCTTGAACCTATTACAATAAGATCAATTTTATTTTTCTTATCATGGGCTACGCGGATAATATCCTGACCAGGTTGTCCTTGCATCATTTTTATTTTAAACAAAATTCCTTGTTTAGCTGCCTTTAGTTTTGCAGATTCCAAAAAGCTTTTGGCATTTTTCTTAAACTGTTTAATAATATCATATGATTGTAAGGTAGAATATACGGGCATAAAATCTGCAGGTTGAATGGCAGCATATATTGATACAGGCATCACATTAATTCCGATAATAATTGCATGGCACTTACACGCAATATAGATTGCAGTATCTAACCCTCTAATCGAATTTTTAGAACCATCCAGTGGTACAAGAATATTCCTAACCTTCTTTTTTATCATGAATCAAAATCACTGTTCAAGTATATTTGTAGAAAAGGTCATTTCCAATGGTGAGTTTCAGATGCGAGAATTGCCAGCGAGTTAAATTGCCTGAATGAACAAAAATCTTAGTAATTATGATGTGGAAAAAAATTCTTGTTCCTTTAGATGGTTCTAAAAACTCATTCAGAGGACTAGATATGGCAATTTATCTTGCTAGACAATGCGGTGCAACGTTAACCGGAATATTTGTTCTACCACGAACGCCAGAGAAGGCATTTCGTCGATTACAAAATCCAGAAAAAGAGGCATTAAAAATTGCTGATAAAATTATGGAGAGAGCAAAACTGCGCTCAGCCCAAAATGGAATTGTGTTTAACAAAAAAATTGATTTTGGAGATCCTGCTTATATGATAGTTAAATTTGCAAAATCCCTAAATTACGACATTATAGTAATCGGTGCAAGAGGACAAAGCGGCATAAAAGATATTTTTCTTGGCAGTGTATCAAATTATGTTCTCCATAAATCATCTGCTCCAGTAGTAATTGTAAAATAATTAATGATAGGATAATGTACTTTAGTTACGCTTCAACGTTATGAAGAAAATCAAAAAGTTCATTCTCATTAGTTGCAACAAAATCTGAAAAATTCACAGGCCAAGGAGTTGGTAATTCATTAGGGGAGAACAATATCACCTTTTTTCCCGATTTTTTAGCCACATACATCTCAATTCCTGTACCAAAACTTGGAATGTCATCAGAAATTGCAATTATAGTATCAGCTTTTTCTAAATAATTTAGATCGTGTTCTACAATTTTTTTTGCTAATTCCTTTTGTTCTCTAAAATCTTTGACATTAGAATAATCCATTTGTTTTTCATCAATATGATTTAGAACTTCAAATCCTTCTTTGGAAAGTTTAGAATAAAGTTCACGGATTTTGTTTATGCCTCCATATCCAATAGAAGCGCATACCATTATTTTCATTATCTTATCCAATGTTTTAACAAAGAAAGTAGTATATGATAATTTTCAACCATGAGAATCTGCCAAAGAGGTTAAATCATAAACAATTTCCATTTCATTTATGATTAGAAATAGAATTAAAAAGATTCTTGTTCCTTTAGATGGTTCTAAAAATTCGATTCGAGGGTTAGATGATGCTATATCTATTGCGAGGGCATGTCAGGCAATTATTACAGGGCTATACATCATACCAATGTATCCTAGAAATTTGGCAGATGCAATTATTCCGTATTTTATTCAACCAGAAAGAGAGGCCAAGAAATTCATGAGAAGTGCCAAAATAAGGGCAGCACAAAAAGGGATTCTTTTCAGATCAAAAATCATTCGTGGAAGTCCCACATGTGAAATTCAAGAATTGGCAAATGCTAAAAGATTTGATCTTGTAGTTATTGGTGCTCGGGGCAGGGGTTCTCTAAAAGAAGCATTTCTTGGGAGCGTCTCTAATGCAATTGTTCATAAGTGCAAAATTCCAGTAATGGTAGTGAAATAGGAGAAAAAATGGCCTCAGATATCTTATCGCGAATACTTGTCCCATATGATGGCTCTAAATATTCAGATCATGCAGTAAATAGAGCAATAGAGATTTCAAGAAAAGGACTATCTCAAATCTATTTCATTAGTGTGGTAAATGTAGATTACATTCAACCACCAGGCTCCCTTTTAGGGATGGCGAGTCCGTCTTCAGTAAATGCAATAAAGCAGTTAACAGATTCTGCAAAAAAAGAAACAAGCCAAATGTTAGCTTCACAAGTTTCAAAATGCAGGATCAAGGGAATAAAGGCTGATTCCAAAGTGGTGTCTGGAAACATTACAGATGAGATTTTAAAGTTTGCAAAACAAAAGAAAATTACATTAATTGTTATTGGAAGTCAAGGACTTCACGGAATAAAGAAGATCAAGGCCTTAGGAAGTACCAGCAGAAAAGTTTCAGAGTTTGCCAGCTGTCCAGCCTTGATAGTTAGATAAATAAGATAAATAGAGGAGTTTTTAGAAATACAATCGAAATAATGTGGTTAAATGGGCTGAACATCTGATTTCTGAGGTTCGATATAGTCCGGATCATAAACGTATACTACAAGTAAAACAGCACAATGACCTTGATGGAAAGGTTAGCGAAGGGGAAATCGTTGAACGAGATGTTGTTTCATCTAACATAAAAAAAGGCATAACATACGTGACCATCCATAATGGATCATCAAAAACTTGGAAAAGAGGAGACAGGGTAAAAGCGTTCATAGTTAATGGAGAACGTTATATTCGCGTAGATAAGAATAAGGTAAACCTAGATAACTTGGGAATGCTAAACGAATTCTAAATTTTTTAATTTAATTCTGTTGTATTTAACTAGTGACAAATTTTCAAAAGTGAAAATTGTCATTGTCCTTTATATCATGTTTTACAACAATAGAATTAATGGCCGGAAAAATTAACAATATCTTAGTACCAATTGATGGTTCACAAAATGCCATTCGAGGGCTAGATAAAGCAATAGATATTGCAAAGGGTTCAAGCGCTACCATTACAGCTCTTTTTGTATTTCAATTACCATGGAAAGCTGGATTAAAATTCACAAAATCAATGGAAAAAGAAGCGCAGGCCAAGGCAACTCGTGCAATTGGCATCGCACGACAGAAAGTAGAAAGAAATGGGCTCACATTCAACTGGAAAACTGCTGGCGGAAAACCTGGTGATGCAATACTTAATGTGGCAAAAGGCAGTAGAGCTGACATCATCGTAATTGGTGCACGTGGTCTTGGTACTGCAAAAGAAAAGTTTTTTGGCAGTACATCAAATTATGTGATGCATAAAGCAATCAAACCTGTTTTAGTAGTCAAGTAAATTAATCGACCAATCGGAAATAAGAGATAATTTTATCTTTTTATTTATGCTTCTTCACCTGTGAAATGTGCCACACTATCTAAAACTAGAACAATTTTATCTTTAGGTACATGGAATAATTTTTTTGTGTCATTTGAAGATTCTATTAACATTTTAGAATATGGATCATGTACTGCTTTATAGGAAACTCCTCTTTCTGAAATTCCTTGCATCCAGTGAGTGCATTGAATAAGTTCCATATGTTGAAACTTTATTGTGTGGCATGAATAGACCAATTGAGATCACCTTGATGATTTTGTGTCTTTTATCCGCAATAGAATTTGATCACAAATATTTCGCATGCTAGAATCAGAACCTAAGCTACAAAGTTCAACCAAATCTGTAGTTGTAATTATTCCAATTACTTTGTTGCCTTCTTGTACAGGCAACTTATGAATTCCATTTTGCTTCATCATTTCAGCAGCCTCCCAAATAGTTTCGTCTTGACCAATTATTGTTAAGGGAGCAGACATCACTTCTGATAGAGGAGTTGAAAGAGCCTTATTTTTTGATGCTATTTTTTTTACAAAATCTCTTTCAGTTAATATTCCTGAAGGAGCATTGTCTTTTGTTATAATTATACAACCTACATTAGCGTCTGCCATCATACAAGCTGCATCCTTAACTGTCATAGAAGAATCAATAGAAATGACGTTTGTTTTCATAACATCCTTTACAAATGTGTGTGCCATAGAATTTTTTTTACATTTACTAATTTAAAAACAAACCTTGATTATCAAAGTTAAAAGTGACAATTTGTTTCATAATGCTAGTTATCAACCATCTTTTTATTATAGAAATAAGCTAGAAAATACATGGAAATGGCTTATCTTCTTATCCAATGCGATATGGGTGCTGAAATCGATATCATTAAGAAACTAACAAAAATACCAGAGGTAAAAGAGGTAAGGGGAACCTATGGAGTTTATGACATTTTTGCAAAGCTTGAATCAGATACTAGAGAAAAATTAGATGAGATATTGACTAACAATATCCGCAAGATTCCAAAAATTCGTTCAACGAACACTCTGACTCCAATATTATCCCAAGGCGGAAAGTAATTTTATTTTACGATTATAACTGGAATCAGAGATTTGTGCATTACGTAATTTGATGTACTGCCAAGAAAGATCTCTTTTAATACACTTCTTCCTCTAGCACCAATCACAATAACATCAAAATTATTTTTTTTTGCAAAATTAACAATTTCTGGTCCTTCATCACCATAAACAACTTTGCCATTAAACATGATCCCATTTTGTGCAGCACAAGTTTTTGCTTTTAACATGAATATTTTGGCTTCTTCTAAAAGATATCTTTCAATTGGAGAGACAGGTTTACTTTTAGATGGTAAAACAAGTGTTACAACATATAGCCCAGTAAGGGAAGTGTGACATTGTCTTGCAAGATAAATTGCTTCATCGAGTCCTCTAAAAGAATTTTTTGATCCATCCAGAGGAACTAGAATTTTTTTTATGTCAAGTGCACACATGTTTTCTCAAATGGCTTTAGAGTTCTTTTCTTTAGTGAATATGTCAAATACATTATCAATAGTTGAAACAAAAATTTTCCCATCTCCTTTTTTGCCACTATAGGCAGCTTTTGAAATTGCAGATACAATAGAATCCACTTTAAAATCATCAACAACTGTAACTATTGTATCAACTGCATTGTATTGAATCTCTTCTCCTTTTTTTCCACCTATTCTTGGTCTTTCTCCAGCACCTCTGCCCAATGATCTGGTTACAGTCAGGCCACCTACACCTTGACTGACTAGAGCATCAATTACTGCTTTTTGTTTATCATTTTGAATAATCGCTTCAATTTTTTTCATGGTTATACAGATTATCTCAAAGAGTGTGTATTCCTTTTTCTTGAGTGCAAATATCAGTTGATTCTTCAACGTTTGTAATGAAGATTTTTCCATCTCCCTTTGTTCTGGCACATGCAGTTTTTGCTATTTTTTCCATTAGATCATCTGCTTTTTCATCATCGACTACTACAATCACGATATTTTTAGAATAATATTCACCAACTAGGGGAGCTTCAGCAGCACCCTGGCCTTTTCCGTCAAGTACAGTAAATCCACCCACGCCTGTTTTTCGCAATACCTTTACTACGGCTTCTAACTTATTTGGCTGGATTATTGCCTCAATTCTTTTCATGTTTTAATATGTCTCCCGAATCCTTTAATACTCTCCACAGATTCTCGTTATTGATTTTCAGGCATGATATTGTGGTTCCCTCCTCAAATAGGTCTCAATCTAATTTAGTGTGAATCAAATGGGAAAAGAAGCAAAAAAAATTCGCGTTAAAGACATTATGACTAAAGCAGTCATCTCAGTAGATGCGACAGTCAATGTAAATGACGCAGCAAAAATGATGGAAGATGCCAAAGTTGGCGCAATAATAGTTATGGAAAATAATACCCCAGTTGGAATAGTCACAGATCGTGATTTTGCAGTAAAAATTGTAGCTCATGCATATCCAATCACAACTTTGGTGAAGAAGATAATGTCAGCACCTCTTATTGGGGTTCATCCAGAGGAATCTGTCTGGACTGTAGCTGATCTCATGTACGCTAGAGGAGTACGTAAAATTCCAGTTATTGATGAAGATAAGGTGATTGGAATCATCACTGCAACTGATTTGATAAATCAGTTCGCAGTTTCAACTGAAGAGGATATGAAAAACATGTATTACCAGTCCATTGCCAAAATCTTCGTTCAACGTCATTATGTATAGATGTAAAGGTAATTACTAACCCAAATCTAATCCAGAATATATCAAAACCGAAAAATTATGTTTATTTTCTTGTTACTGTATAAACAACATATCCTTGTTCGTTATCAGGCATCAACTCATCCATTTTACTAAATGAATATTTATCAATGGATTTAACTGCGTTGTATAGTCCTTCATCAATTACTAAACCATTTTTTGGTGATAATCCGTTTATCTTTGCACATCGATTTACTGTGGAACCAAAGATATCATTGACATCTGAAGTTGATGTATTTGCTACTCTTACAGAGCCATATGTAGAACTAATTTTATAATCAACAATTGGGAGCCCTTTGTCTTCAAGATTTTTACAAATTTTGTCATGTGACTCACACATACTTAAACAACAATCAATTACATTTTTGAATGAAAGTGGTTCAAGAGGATTTGTGTTTGGAAAATAAAATAGTAATGCGTCTCCAATATTTTTTATCACGGTTCCCTTGAATTTCTGAACAATTATGGCCATTGCATTTAGAAATGTGCTGTAGAGGGTGCTGGCTTGCGAATCAGTCATTTTAGAGGTAATTTGTGTAGAATCTTTGATATCAATAAGGCAAACACACCCATTTTCACTTTGATCTGAAAAATTTAGTAGAATGTCTTCCTGTTGCCTAATAACATCCTCTTTTTGTTTAATAGTGATTAGAGATTCTTGAATCTTTTGCGCCATAATGTCAAATGATTCAGCAAGCTGTCCCACTTCATCACGGGTTCTTATGTTCGTTCTTATGTTATAGTTGCCACTAGCAATTTGATTTGTAGCGTCTTTTAGTTTGATTATTGGTCTTGAAAGTAGTTTTGCCAAAAAGAAAGCAACTATTGCCATAACAATGGTGATCACAATGCCTGTAAGAAAGATTTTATTCTGCAAAACCGAAACAGGTTGTAAGGTTTCATCCTCGTTTAATTCTGCAAGCAATACAAATCCTAAATCGCGTACACAGTATGAAAAACCAAAAACCGAATTGCCTCTATAATCTTGGTAGATCTCGCTTACTTGTTTACCATTTTCAAAACACTTCCTTACTGGCAAAGTATCAACAATTTGGTTAAATGAAGCATTTTCAATAAACCGAGATTCAGTTATCATCAAATGATCTTGGTTCACAAGATAGACCTCGCCCGTTTCACCCAAACCGCTACGATGCAACAAAATATTATTGATTTCATCAGTTCTCATAGTTGCAATAATTACCCCAATTGGTTCTGCACTTTTTTCTAGTCCATAAATTGGGGTTCCGATAATCAATTTACTTCCACCTTTTTCTGATGGTTCAAAAACTGCAAAGGGTACTTGTAAACCACGAAGAAATTTTGGATCTTTAGAAAAATTATCAGTTGTTTCTAGTCTTACTAGAGAAAAATATGCCCGTCCTCCTTTTCCAATAATTTTTACATCCTCAAATCCTATTGAAAATCCAACTAGTTCCTGAAACGCCTGGATTTGAGTGAGAAAATCACGTCTTTTTTCTTGAATTGTTGAATAGTAGGTAGCAGGATCATAAGGTAGGCCATTTAATTCAGTAACTAAATTTCTAACCATTGGATCAGTTGAGATCACCTGGGTCTCTTTGATTCGTGTGTGAATAAATGACAAGATGGAATTCCCACGAATTGTTGATTCGCTAAGTAATCTATCACCCATTCTATCCTGTAAAACTTCGGTAGCGGAGTTAAAGCTCAAGTAAGCACTTGCAGAAATTGTGATAATAGACACAATCATGACTAGGAAAATTAGTTTCTTGTCTATACTAAATAAGATTTTTTTATTACGCTTCATCTGGTTGATGATTTTTCTTCTGTCTGGTATATATGATGTAAAACAAAATTCCAGTTCCAAGAATCAGTTACCCTATACATTGTAATTTGAAAAATGCCCATATGCCGTTTTATCTCAGACATTTGATACCAATCATGAAACATGCTATCTATAAAAAATAAATCAAGAATTCCTAATATGGATATTAAAAAACAGTCTTGTTTTATTTTTGGAATTTTTTCATTCTCTTGTGCTCAAATCGATCCCAAGGATATACAATGTACTCATTTCCTTTGGTTTTTTGCGCAAATATGAGTTGTTTTGGATATCGTTTGCCTTTTCTTGCAAAAAGTGTTGCATATACTAGGTTGTTTGGGTTTTCAACCTTTGATAAGACTTTCTTGAAGGTATCTCCAGAATCATAAATATCATCAACAAATAAAGAATCGGAAGGAACTTTATCTTTATCAACAAGAATCTCTTGAATATTAAGCCGGTCTGCCATCAAACGTGAAGGGACAAGACCGCCTCGAGTAATAGTTGAAATGCTATTGAATTTTTTCCCTATTGCATTGATTTTATCGGATAGCAGTTTGGTTAGAGTATCAATTTCTTTCCAGCTAATAGCACCTGAATCCATTTAGTAGATTTCTTGTGAGTAGTATTAAAAGTGTAAAACTAGATTCCAGCAATTTTCTTTATTTTCTTAGCGGTGGCATCTATATCTACATCCGTATTAGCAGATACAAGTAAGACCTTGTTATCAATTGGAAAACTCATAACAACTGCTTTTTTTCTTCTAGAAGCTGAATACTCGACTTCGCCTAGGCTTTGATCAAATTCTTGTCTAGTTGAAACTCTTAAAATTAATTCCATGTAGAGTTTTCTCATGTCTGCGTCATCCTCTAAGGGCTTCATGCCTTTTTTCATTCCTCCGGCAACTAAATGCCCCATAGGGTTAATCAGTCCTGCAAATCTAATTTCAGGCTCTTTGAGTAAATTCTGGCATTTTTGATCAAACATATAATATTCGTTTGATTTCTCGACTTGAGACATGTTGTGGCTATTACAATATAAGAATAAAAACCATTGTCCAACTTTTTTGATACACAAGGGTTCACATTGTTTTCATTTTTAATTAAGAAAAGGGATTTTTAGCATATTCCCTGATGATTTTCCATAGATTTTCTTAAGGATAAAAGAGAAAGTTATAGATTCTTTATTGACTTTTTTATGGAAATTTTTCAATAATTTTTAATATTTTAAATGGAATTTTTCCAAAATCAGCTTCTATAGAAGAAGATACTAACAGAACGTTTTCATCGCGTAGGGGAAAACTGTAGATAATTACCTTCTCTCTATATGATAATGAGAAACTTACTTGCCCAAATTCCTTATCAAACTCATGGCGCATTCTGACCCGGAGCGCAATTTCCATAAACATCATTTCATCTTGCTTTTCGTTTTCTAGTGGCATCATTCCCTTTTTCATGCCTCCAGCAACTAGATGCCCCCGATTGTTAATTACACGAGCAGACCGCATATTGGGGTCTAGAAGCATTATCTGTTGGCAAACCTTGTCATAATCCATGTTCTAAATAAAACATATCGATCTATTTATTGCGAGCTTTTGTAATATAATGTCGTGCAAAACGACCTCAAAAAAGACCCAGTAGAATCTTATAAACACCTTTCCTTGTTTTGGACGGACCTGATATATCTAATGTCAAGTAAACCGCAAGCCCTAACATCTGTTGGTCCGATGAGAAATTTTGCAACAAATGCAAAAAAAATTGCGGCTGAGATGTTAGATGCAAATGAAGATCTTACAGAATTTAACAAAAGATTGACAGAATATTATCAACAACTTGCAGATACCTGGGCTAGTGCACAAAAAAAGGTCAATACTAAGATACCAAAAATTCCAAACGACCAGGAACAATTTGATTCATACAAAAGAATTTGGATTGATATGTTTGATAATGATTTTACTGAGTTATTTGATTCACATAAATTTGGAGAGAATTATGGGAAACTAGTTGCTAGTGAGCTTGAACTTTCAAAGCACTGGGAACAGATGGTAAATGTAATGCTCCAGTCTGCTAATCTACCCAACAAAAAAGAAATTGATGAGGTCTATAAAGAATTACATGCATTACGAAAAAGAGTTTCAAAATTAGAAGCACAGACAAAAGAATCAAAAATAATGAGCAAGGAAAAATGATAGAAGATAGTAAACTAGATCCAAAACTTGTAGAAGAATTTCTCAAATTTGGAAAAAATATGATAGATGCTCC
>Ga0334722_10002981_pt1 | contig 18594 bp, 18 predicted proteins | sample C3_bottom_MG_FD_207210 | JGI IMG/M metagenome (GOLD analysis project Ga0334722, IMG submission 207210) | Sediment microbial communities from Yellowstone Lake, YNP, Wyoming, USA - C3_bottom | ecosystem: Environmental > Aquatic > Freshwater > Lake > Sediment | place: USA: Wyoming | collected...
CGCCCTTTTGACCTCAGCGCTTCCCGCCCGCCGCGGCGCGTTTGGCCCGGTCATACAGCTTAGGCCGGCCGTAATGGTCGTAGAGCCCGCTTTCGTAGTCATCGCTTACCGGCTGTTCGGGATCGTACGCCGGGCTTTCCTTTATCGCCTCCCGGGTCAGGTCCACGTAGATCTCGGAGGTTTCCCAGTTGACGCTCTCTATCCAGTGCGGCGAGACCAGCACGTTCCGGCCGGGCAGCCAGATGCCGGTGTCGGCCACCAGGTAGCGTATTTCCCAGGTTTCATCGTTGATTATATAATTCTTCACGTGCCCGATGGTCCCGTCGGCGGCGTGCAGTTTATAGCCGGTGACGTCGCGCGTTCCCTGCAGGTGCGATTCCTCTTCGGCGGCCGGCCGTTCCGTTTTTTCTCCCTGGGCGGGCCCGCCGAACAGCGGGCTGCCGGACATGCCGCCGGCGTAAAAACTATCTCCCCAATAGAGCGGCCAGGCATAATGCCTGTGCAGTTCCAGTTCGTGCCGCCGTGTGACGGTCTTTTCGGTATCTATATCCGGGCTGGTGCGTACCTGTTCCCGCGTCAGCGCCACCGGGAAACTCTTGGATTCCCAGCCGGGCCTTTTCAGAGCCGCCGTGGAAATGAGCACACTGCGTCCGGCCAGCCAGCTCCCCATCCTGACGACCAGATACCGTATCTCCCAGGTCGTATCGTCAAAGTAGAACTCGTCCGCCGTCCCCAGCTCGCCGTCGGTAGCGTGTATCTTATAACCTATAAGACCGTTCAAGTCGCGCAGCATAATATCCCCCTTATTACCCCGTTCATGTCGTCAGGATAGGAAAAAGAGACGAGCCTGCGCCTCTCCCCGCGGGATGAAGCGCGCCGCAATGATGTGTGAAGTTTTAGTCCCCTACCCTAAGGCCAATTCTAATAGATTTAAACCGGAAAACACAAGCCAAATATGCCGGCCAGCCGGGCCAAGCCCGTTCTTTCTGTTATAAGTCCCTCCTTATTTCCTAAAATGGTGGGGGGCGGGAAATTGGCGATTTCGTTATCTGAGGATATAAATATGGATAAGAAAAAAGTTCTGCTGATCATACGCGACGGGTGGGGCATGGCCAAGCCCGATAAGTATAACGCCGTGGCTAACGCCAAAACGCCCGTGATGGACAATTTGCTCAAAACTTATCCCAATACCGTCCTGGAACCCGCCGGCGAATCGGTCGGCCTCCCCAAAGGCTATCAGGGCTCCTCCGAAGTCGGCCACCTCAACATGGGAGCGGGACGCATCGTCATACAGGAACTCAAACGCATCATGGACATGATAGACAACGGCACGTTCTTCGCCTGCCCCGCCCTGAAAAGCGCCATCGACAACGCCGTCCTCAACGAATCCACCCTCCACCTCATGGGCCTGGTCCAGGATGAAGGCGTCCACGCCCACCAGGACCACATGTACGCCATCATCCGCCACGCCAGCCAGGCCGGCGTAAAGAATATACGCATCCACTTCTTCGCCGACGGCCGCGACACGCCCCCCCGCAGCGCCCTCAACTTCCTCAAAATGCTCGAAGACGTCATCAAAGACATCCCCGCCGCCAAAGTGGCCACCATCATGGGCCGCTACTATGCCATGGACCGCGGCGAAAAATGGGCCCTGAACGACCAAAGCTATAACGCCATAACAAAAGCCGAAGGCGCCAAAAGCCCCACCGCCGAAGCCGCCATCAACAACGCCTACGCCAACCTAAAAAACCCTAACGGCCAGCCCATGGTGGACGAATATATTCCCCCGACCATCATCGGAGACTACCAGGGCATGAAAGACGGCGACTCCGCGGTCCACTTCAACTTCCGCCAGGACCGCGCCATAGAACTCACCAAAGCCTTCGTAGAAGACAACTACCCCGGCAAACGCTGGAAAAAATTCGACATCACCTTCTGCGGTCTCACCCGGTATTACGATTCGTTCAGGTTCAGCGCCCTCCCCCCCATGGACGAAGGCGGCGCCATGGAACACCTGCTGGGCCAGACCATAGCCGACCACGGCTTAAAACAACTGCGCCTCGCCGAAACCCAGAAGTTCAAACACGTCACCTCCTTCTTCAACGGCAAACTCCTGGAGCCCTACAAAGGAGAAGACCGCATCGAGATAAAAGGCACCTGGGACCCCTCCAGCTTCGGCGAACACCCCGAAATGAACGCCCCCGAAGCCGCCGCCCGCGCCCTGACCGAAATAGCCGGGAAAAGATACGATTTCATAGTGGTCAACTTCGCCAACTGCGATATGGTAGGCCACACCGGTATATATGACGCCACCGTAAAAGCCGTAGAGATAGTGGACGCCTCCGTGGGGAAACTGACCGCCACCGGCCTCGACAACGGCTACACCGTAATGGTAACCTCCGACCACGGCAACGCCGAAGAAATGTGGGATTACAAAATCGACATGCCCAAAACCGCGCACACCACCAACCCCGTAGAGTTCATCTATGTCGACAAAGCCGCCGCCGGAGTAAAGTTGCGCCCCCACGGCATATTATCCGACATAGCGCCGACCGTCCTCACCGTCCTCGGCATCCCCCAGCCCAAGGACATGACGTCGCGAACGCTCATAGCGCAGGGAGAATAGCGGCCCGCGATCTTTCCATGTTCTATAAGTTAAAAGTTCATCCGGACTCCAAACAGGAAAAGGCCTTACGCAAAGGCCCGGACTCGTTCGAATTGTGGGTCAAAGCCCCGGCCGAACGGGGCCTCGCCAATATCGCCGCCATCCGGCTCCTCTCCGCACAGATAAAGATCGAACCCCAGAAGATCATGCTCGTAAAAGGCGCCACCAGCCCCGCCAAAATAGTCAAAATAAGGGACTGAAAGACAAAGTGGCGCGATTTCGTATAACAATAGTATAATTACGTCTATGCAGGACCGGAAAACGCCCAGCAAGCAAGCGATACGACTGGCCAGGAAGATCATCGCCGCCGTAATGCTCATCTGCGCCTCCACCCTTGCGACCCTCATGTGCCGCCAGTTCAGCGTAGGCCCCGCAAGACCCTCCCCCGACTGGCGCGCCTTCGGCCCCAAAGACGCCAAAATACAGATCTACGAATATACCGACTTCGCCTGCCCCGCCTGCAAGGCCGCCGAAGCCAACATGAAGAACATAATGAAGGTCTACAACGGCTCCATCCGCGTCAACTTCAAACATTACCCTCTCGCCATGATCCATCCCTGGTCCTTCCACGCCGCGGCTTACGCCGACTGCGCCGGCAAACAGGGAAAGTTCCTGGAATACGCGGACCTCCTCTTCCAGAACCAGGAAAAATGGGCGTTTACAAAGAACAAACCCGGAGAGTTCTCCGAATACGCCAGACAGCTCAAACTGGACGTCCCGGCCCTCGAAGCCTGCACCGAAGAAGAGGGTACCATACGCCAGGTCCAGCTGGACATGGCCGAAGGCGACATCCGCGGCGTCAACGCCACGCCCACTTTTATCATCAACGGCAAAAGGGCCGTCGGCGGAGGCCAGTTCCTGGACCGCGTCAAGACTTTTGATAATCTGCTCAAGAAGTAGACCATGAACGATAAGATAGGAATAAAAGATCTGCTGGGTGTAGCCGCAAGACTGGCGGTGGGCGGGGTGTTCGTCTACGCCGGCTGGCTCAAGGCCGTAGCCCCGGCCGAGGAATTCGCCTACGCCATCGAGACCTACAAGGCCATCCCGGCCGCCCTCACGATATTCGTCGCCCTCGTAGTCCCCTGGTTCGAGATCTACTTCGGCCTTTTCCTGGCCGCCGGCCTCTTCACCGGCTATTCCGCTTTCTGCCTTGGAGCGACGATCCTCGGCTTCGAAGGCCTGCTGCTCCAGGCCATAATACGCAAGCTGCCGGTCACGTCCTGCGGCTGCTTCGGTTCCTCCGGGAGCAATTCCCTCAGCCATGAACTCATCCAGAACCTGGTCCTGTTCGCCCTGGCCGCGTTGGCCTGGAAGCACGGCCGCAAGATCTCTCTGGACTCGCTGATCGACCGCCATGAATAAAAAAACCCTGCTCCTCTCTCTGACCCTGCTCCTGACCGGCGTGACCGCCTACGCCTTCCGCCCCTACGGCAAGGGCGCCGAAGCCAAAACCTGCTGGATGACCGTCTCCTCGATAAAGACCGGCCAGGAATATTACATGGAAGTCGCGGCCGACGGCAACGTGGTCACCCGCATCGAGACCAGGAAGGCCATCGTCACCAGGCGCGGCAAGATCAAGCCGCAGTTCGCCAAGGACTTCTTCCGCGAGATCGAAAGCTCCGACGCCATAACCTCCCAGACCGCCAGGGACAACAAGATGGTATTTTACAAAGGCGAGATCCTCGAGATCTCCGCCTATATCAACGGGGAACTTAAGCGGGTGCAATCCCCCCTGAACAATTTCGGCGAAGCTTTTTCCTACGCTTTCGGAGAGGTGAAAAAGGCGTCGGAGAAGCTGCCGGTGGAGAAAAAAATAAAAGGCTTCCTCGTCACCGAACAGATCGACGGGCTTGAGCTGGAGGAATTCCAGGTCAAAGCTTCGAAAGTCGGGGAAATAAAAACCATAGAGACCTACGATATCCAGAAAGTGCCGTCGCTCCTGAAGGCCATCAAGCAGCCCTACCGCCTCATAGTACTCGAGAACGCGGACGAGGTCAAGGATGTGCAGGCCTTTATCTCGGTGCGCGGCCTGTACGGCCAGCGGAACCTTTTCTACATACCGTCCACGCGAGGCACTTTCAAATGCCAGATCCTGGACGCGGCGAAGTAGCGCGGACACGCGCGCAAAACGGTCCGTTTTTTGTTAGAATAAAACTATGGCTGACGAAACGAAAATAAAGGTGATCGCCGTTGACGACGACGAGACCATCCTCGATATATACGAGACCGCCCTGGCCGCCGACGGCTACGTCATAAAGACTTTCTCCAGCCCGAAAATGGCCAAGGAATACTTTTCCGCCCTGAAACCCGGGGAAGCCCCCCACGTAATACTGATGGACATCATGATGCCCGGCATTGACGGCATCAGCCTTATGCACGACATCCACTCCATGGACGTCACCGCCCACGTCCCCATAATAGCGGTGAGCGGCCTTAACGACGCCGCCACGCTGAACGACGCCCTGCTTTTCGGCGCGATGGATTACATGGTAAAGCCCTTTGATATGGCTTCCCTCGAAGGCAAGATCAAAAAGGCGTTCGAACTGGCCCAGAAAAGAGCCCCCAAGCCCAATTAAATGACCACCGGCGCGACCGGCCAGAAAGGATACGGCTGCCTGCCGCTGTTTTTACTGCTGGCCGCGGCCGTAATACTGGTCTACAGCCCGGTTTTCAAGGCCGGCTACACGAACTGGGACGACCCACCCTACACTTACGAGAACGCTTCGGTACAGAGCGTCTCCGCCGCCAATCTTAAGACCATTTTCTGCTCTTTCAAGAACTCGCAGTACTACCCGGCCTCCGAACTATCTTTCCTAGCCGAGAACGCGCTGTTCGGCGAAAACGCGGCCGTACACCACTCCGTCAACCTTATCCTCCACTGCCTGAACGCCTGGCTGGTCTTTACTTTCTTATACGCTTTTTCAAAAAAACGCGGTTTAGCCTTTGCCGCCGCGTGTCTGTGGGCCCTGCACCCGGCGAACGTAGAATCAGTGGCCTGGATAGCCGAACGCAAACAGGTGCTTTACGCTTTCTTCTACCTGTCCGCGCTCATGCTCTATATGCGGAACCTGGAAAGCGGCGGCCGCCGGACCTACCTGGCCGCCCTCGGACTTTGTCTCGCGTCGCTGGCCTCAAAACCGGCCGCCGTAACCCTGCCGCTGGCCCTGCTGCTCCTGGAAGCCCGGCACGGGAACAACGGTCTGATGAAGATAACCCGCAGGACGGCGCCATTTTTCGCGTGCGCCGCATTGTTCACCGCGATAGCGGTCTGGGGCCAGACCTCCGGCGGGAATATCCTGCCGGCGAAGGCGGTCGCGCTTTTCTCCTTTTATATTTTGAAAGTCATAGCGCCGGCAGGCCTTTCCGCCGTCTATCCTTACTGGGAAATGCTGGCGGTTTTCAAGGCCGACGCCGCGCTCTACACCCTGCCGGCGCTCGCCTTCGCCGCCGCGCTCATCTTCGCCTATCAACGCAACAAGCCGGCGGCCTGGGGCCTGGCCTGGTTCGCTTTGCACATCCTGCCCCACGTTTCGCTTCTGACCATCGGCAACATGATAGCGGCCGACCGTTTCCTTTATCTGCCCGCTATCGGACTTATTTACGCCCTGAGCGAAGCGGCGGCCGCCGTCGCGACCTCCGCCCGCGCGAAAACAGCCGGTCTGGCCCTCGCGGCGGCGCTGCTCATATTCTCGGGCGCGACCACTTTCAAACGTGCCGGGGTCTGGACCTCCAGTCTCACCCTCTGGACCGACACCCTGGAAAAATTCCCCCTCGAACCGGTCGCGAACATGAACATGGCCGAAGCCCTGATAAAAGCCGGCCGCCCCGCCGAAGCCGAAGACCATTACCTCACCGTCCTCAGGACCGACCCCGTTAACAGGGACGCCCTTTACAACCTGGGCACCCTTTACGCCCGCGGCGGTCGCTACGCCGCGGCCCTCCCCTTGCTGAAAAGCGCCCTGGCCGTATTTCCGGAGAACGCCCAGGGCTGGAACAATTTAGGCCTGGTCCAACGGAACCTGGACCATCGCGCGGAAGCCCGCAAAGCCTTTCTCATGGCCACGGCCGTAAAACCCGATTATGCCCAAGCCTACGCCAACCTGGCCGATCTCGAAACCCTCTCCGGCGACTGCGTCGCGGCAACGAACCATTTCCTGCAGGCCCGGCGCCTCGGTTCACCCGCCGCCCCTCCCAAAAGTTGCGGAACAGGCGGAAAGCGCGGCGTCAGGACTCATTAGCCGGAAGAGGATGGGCGGATCAGTGCGATCTGAATTTACCATGCAGCCAACCGATAGACATGTTTCCAAATTGGACGGCACCGTAAAACTGCTGTTCAGGCTCCGGGACGGCGCCCCGGCCGAAAGCGTGGTCCTCTTCAACAAAGACCGCGCTTCCGCCTGTCTCTCCTCCCAGTCCGGCTGCCCCTGCGCCTGCGTTTTCTGCGCCACCGGAGCCTTCGGCTTCGAACGCGACCTCACCGCGGACGAAATAACAGCCCAGTTCGAAGCCTGCCAAAAAGAAGCCGGCGGCAGGCTCTCCAATCTGGTCTTCATGGGCATGGGCGAACCCTTCCTGAACTGGCCGAACGTAAAACAAGCCATACTCACCCTTTCCGATCAGAAAGGCCATAACTTCCCCCAGAGCAGAATGACCGTATCGACCATAGGCATCGTCCCGGCCATAAAAGAACTCGCAGCCTCCGGCCTCAAGATCAAACTCGCCATATCCCTCGTAACCGCCGACCGGCAACAGCGCGCCGGCCTGGCGCCTATGGACGGAAAATATCCCCTCCCGGACATACTCGCCGCCGCCCGGGAATACTGCGGCGGAACCGGCAAGTCCGTATTCTTCGAATACATACTCTTCGACACCCTCAACGACTCCGCCCCCGCCGCCCGGAAGCTCCTATCCCTGGTGAAAGGCGTTAAATGCAAGATCAACCTCATTCCTTATAACAGGTTCCCCGGAACCGCCTTTTCCCCGACCGCGCTGGAGCGGGCGAGGGAATTCCAGAAAGTTCTGATCGCCGCCGGCATACGCACCCATCTGCGCCGCGAAAAAGGCGCCGACATCGGCGCCGCCTGCGGCCAGCTGGCCGCCGCCACGCGGCAACCTCGATAGCCCCGCCTTAAGACCTAAAAAAGTATAGGCCAAAAAGCATCCCGCTCCCAGGTCCATCGCACCTATTGGCCTTGCCGGCTTTTTGGATAAGATTACAGGTAGCATCAGGAGTGGCTTTTAATGGCTAAAGTCCAGTTGGAGGAGAAAGTAAAATGAAAAAAAGCGTTTCTTTTATATTTGCGGCGGTTATGTCAGTTTCCGCCGCGGCGCGCGCCGCCGAAGTTAACTATGACGGCACAAAAGCTGCCGGCTTGGACACATTTATAGATGTCCTGGACGCCGTATCCGATATCGCCGTAGACAAACCCCAGCACCCCGGCCTGCCCGGCGGCTTCCCCGGCGGAAATCATCAGCAGCCCAACCACCCGGGCCAGCCCGGATTCCCCGGAGATCATCAGCAGCCTAACCATCCCGGCAATGACCACCAGCAGCCCAACCATCCCGGCCAGCCCGGATTCCCCGGAGATCATCAGCAGCCTAACCATCCCGGCCAGCCGAATCATCCGGGGCAACCCAACTTCCCCCCGTTCCCGAACCACCCCGGTGACGGCGGCTGGCAGCCCACTCCTCCCCCGCCCACCCACAACTTCGGCGGTTATGAGGAGAGCTGCCGCACGATGGAGTTCAACGCGCAGAGCCCGCTCAGCATGTCCATGGACATGATAATAACTGAGAGCGGCACCGACTGCCAGTACGGGCCTTACGGGCAGCAATACTGCACGCCCTCCAACAAATACCATTCGCGCAAAGTGACCGTGAACATCGGCCCGCGCGTGCTGGAGTCCTGGGAGACCGAGAAACTTGAGCTCTGCATGAAGAGCCCCGACTACGTAAGCGCCGACACCTCAGGCATGATCTACGAATACGCCGTAACTTCCAGGAACGTGGACGGTTTCTTCAAGAAGAGCGAGACGATATTCACCCTGACCCCGGGCGCAAAAAAACCAGCCCAGCCCGACGCGAAAGAGCTATCCATGACCTTCGCCGGCATAACGACGGCGGGAGACGTGCGTATCACCCTGAAGGATAACCGCGCCGGCTACTTCAAAGGCGAGAAGATCACCATCACGGCCGACGGCATGAACATCCCGGAAATAACGCCGAATATGCCGGTGGACCAGGTCCTGAACGCCTTCGTTAAATTCAACGTGACCGCCGCGTTCGACACGGCCGACACCTACGAACTTAAACTGATGGACGCTCCCAAGCCGGGCAAATACGTGGTGACCATAAAGTTCTTCCGCTCCGGCCCGCTGTCGTCCGGCGCCGAAGCCAGCACCATCGAGAGTTTCGAACTGAAGTAACCAAGGCCGCAAAAAGACCCTGCGCCCCCGGAAGGGAGCGCGGGGCTTTTTATTTTTTGGCGATTGCGGATAAGGAGCTAAAGTTATAATATATAAACAGATTCACGGGTAACAGGGGATACATAATGGTAAAAATGATGAAGACGGTTTTCACGCAGAAAACGCACGAGGGCACCACCGAGAGACTGCTGCAGTATGCTTTCAGCTATTTCGTCCTCTACGTCATCACCGGCTACCTGGCCAAATATTTCGCGAAAACGCTGGCCATGGACGGCAACACTTACACGGTTTACAACACCATAGGCGGCACGCTTATCTGCAATCTGGTGGTGATCATCTGGGGGTGGTACAAGTTCAAATCCACCGACCGCGTGAACTTCCTGGGCATGAACATACCGAGGGAATTTTTCTACATCATCCCCTCAGGCATCTGCACGGCCGTCATCATACCGACCACCACGCTTATGTACGTGCTGCCCATCTCCGTGATGGTCGCCATGATCATCATGCGGGCCAGCGTTATCATCATCAGCCGCGTGATCGACACGATACAGATAAAGCAGGGTGTGCTTAAAAAAACCGTCTATTGGGACGAGAACATTGCCGTGATCTTCGCGCTGATCGCGGTCAGCATCAAGTTCATCTACGTTAAACCGGGAGATTTTGACTTCCTCCATAACGTAGCGGCGATGACCATACTGACCGCCTACCTGACTGCCTATTCCATCCGCATCTACATCATGAACTACTACAAGAACACCCGCAAGAAGGACGCGATCTACGACACCAAGGGCTTCTTCGCGGTGGAGCAGATAGCGTCCACGCTGGCCCTGATCACCGCCGGCACCATACTGTTCTACGCCGTGGACCTGGGCACGGCGGATCCCAAGACCTTCGGCTTCCAGTTCAAGGACTGCCTGGTCAACACCCCCGCGCTGTGGAAAGAAGGCATAATGTCGGGCCTGCCGTTCGGCGCCGCGGCCTTCTTCTCCGTGTTCCTGTTCATGTTCAAGGGCCGCACCGCGACTTTCGCCGGCCTGGTGAACCGCGTGACCTCCCTTGTGGCCGGCACCGTGGCCACGCTGGTGGTCTGGTGGCTGATAGCCGGCCAGAAACCGCCGGCCATGGAAGACTGGTTCGGCCTGGCCGCCATTTTCGTGGCCATCTACTTCATGAGCAAAGCCGAGAAGAAACGCGCCTGCGAACTGGCGAAAGAGCACGAGATAGAGCCGGAAAAAGGCAGCGAGATGGTCTGCGACACGCCCAAAGCCTGACGGCAATGCGCGCAAAAATCACGGATTGGAGAGCATCATGAAAAAAACCGCCGACAATAAAGCTAATATCTGCATCGTGGGCGCCGGCTACGTGGGACTCGTCAGCGGCGCCTGCCTGTCCGAAATAGGCCACCGCGTGGTCTGCGTGGACTCCGACCCCAAAAAAATAGCCATGCTCAAGAAGGGCGTGATGCCGATCTACGAGGACGACCTGGCGCGCGTGGTCAAAAAGAACGTGAAGGCCGGCCGGCTGTTCTTCGCCAATTCCATAAAGGACGGTATGCACCACGACGGCCACCGGGCCGAAGCAATCTTCATAGCCGTGGGGACGCCCCCCAGGGACGACGGTTCGGCCGATCTCTCCGCCATCGAAAGGGTCGCCGAAGAGATCGCCCACAACATGAGCGACTACACCGTGATAGTGGAGAAATCCACCGTGCCGGTGGAAACCTGCGAATGGATCAACAAGACCGTAACGCGCCACAACAAGAGACATATCCCTTACGACGTGGCCTCGAACCCCGAATTCCTGCGCGAAGGCACGGCGGTCTGGGATTTCCTGAAGCCCGACCGCGTAGTGCTGGGCTGCCCCTCCAAAGAGTGCGAGGCCGTAATGCGCAAGATCTACAAAGCCATGAAGGGCGCCCCGATACTTGTTACGGACGTTAAGAGCGCCGAGCTGATAAAGCACGCCTCCAACTCCTTCCTCGCGACGAAGATCTCCTACATCAACGCCGTGGCCCAGATCTGCGAAAAGACCGGGGCCGACGTGGAGATGGTGGCCAAAGGCATGGGCATGGACAAAAGGATCGGCATGAGCTTCCTGAAGGCCGGCATCGGCTTCGGCGGCTTCTGCTTCCCCAAGGACCTGGAAGCTTTCTACTGGCTCAGCCACCGCAAAGGCTACGATTTCGAGCTGCTGAAGACCGTCAAGACCATCAACGAACAGGCCAAGCTGTGGACGGTGAAGCAGGTCCAGGAAGAGCTGTGGAACCTGGAGGGCAAGACCGTGGCCATGCTGGGCCTGGCTTTTAAACCCGAAACCGACGACATGCGCTTCGCCCCGAGCATAGATATCGCGGAGGAATTCAAGCGCCTGGGCGCAAAAGTGCGCGGCTACGACCCGGTTTCACAGGAGAACGCCAAGGGCGTCATCAAGGATATATATTTCGCCAAGGACGCCTACGACTGCGTGACCGGCGCCGACTGCGTCTGCCTCGTCACCGAATGGGCGGAGTTCGGAAAACTGAACATGAAAAAGGTCCTGGGCCTGCTCAAACATCCCATTTTGATAGACGGCCGCAACCTTTACGTCCCCGAAGTTATGCGGGAAATGGGCTTTACGTATAAGTCAGTCGGGCGGCATTAAAAGCCGGAAAGCGTCGGACGTACGGCGCAGAGGGTCGTTACGGGGCTTATTAACGCCTCTTTCGGGTCTCGCGCTTTACGAACTACGCAGGAGATAGATCAATGAGAATTTTAGTCACCGGCGCCGCCGGCTTCCTGGGCAGCCACCTGTCAAGACACCTGCTGCAGAAAGGCCATTCGGTGGTCGGGCTGGATAATTTCATCACCGGCAGCGTGGATAACATCCAGGACCTGTTCAAGAACGGCAAATTCGAGTTCATCAATTACGACGTCACCAATTATCTGCATGTACCGGGCAAGCTCGACGCGGTCCTGCATTTCGCCAGCCCGGCCAGCCCCATCGATTACCTGAAATTCCCGATCCCCACTCTCAAGGTGGGCGCGCTGGGCACCCATAAGGCGCTGGGCCTGGCCAAGAACAAGAACGCGATCTTCATGATAGCCTCCACCTCCGAGGTCTACGGCGACCCGCTTATAAACCCGCAGCACGAGGGCTACTGGGGCAACGTGAACCCCATCGGTCCGCGCGGGGTCTACGACGAGGCCAAACGCTTCGCCGAAGCCCTGACCATGGCCTATCACCGCTACCACAAAATGCAGGTGCGCATAGTGCGCATCTTCAACACCTACGGCCCCAACATGCGCCTGGAGGACGGGCGCGCGGTGCCTAACTTCATGGTGCAGGCGCTCAGGAACAAACCCATCACGGTCTACGGCGACGGCCTCCAGACCCGCAGCCTCTGCTATGTCTCCGACCTGGTGGACGGCATTTACCGCCTGCTGACCAGCGGCATGAACGAGCCGGTAAATATCGGCAACCCGCGCGAGCTCACTTTGATAGAGCTGGCCGAAATGGTGAAGAAGGCCGCCGGCAGCCGGTCGAAAATAATCTTCAGGCCGCTGCCAGAGGACGACCCGAAAGTGCGCCGGCCCGATATCACGCGCGCCAGCAAAGAGCTTAAGTGGCGGCCCAAGGTTTCTCTAGAGGACGGGTTAAAAAAGACCGTAACCTACTTCAGGTCCCGGATCCGCTAAGATCCGCGGCCCCGCCCGTAAGGCCGCGCCCGCCGCAAAGATCACAGGAGGATACTGAGATGAAAAAGCACCTTATAGCCGCGGCGGCGATCGCCGCTTTCGCCGGCCTGAGCCTGGCCCAGCAGCCAGCCGCGCCCGCCGGCGGCCCCGCCCCCAAGCCCGCGGCGCCCCCCGCGTTCATACCGACCGAAACCCTGGAGCTGGTGAAGCCCGTCGATCCGAAGAAAAAGAAACCGGCTGCCAAGACAATAAGCGTGACCGGGACCATAACCTCCATGAACACGCTCATGAACACCCTCACCCTGGAAGACGACAACAATATGAACATGACGTTCAACGTCGACGTGAAGGTCATAGAGACCTTTAAAGTAGACGACAGAGTAACGGTCAAACTAAAGGGCGGCAAGGTCATAAGCGTGCTGCCCGTAAAGGACTTCCTGGGCAACAAGGTCGTGGTACACAGATCCTCGGGCGTCCCCGCGGCAGCGATGCCGATGCCGCCGATACCGGGCAAAAAATAGGCCGGACCCCGGTGTCAGAGCGACTTTCATGCGAATACTTATCGTCGAAGACGAAAAAAAGATAGCCGAGTTCATAAAGCGCGGCCTCAAAGAGGAGAACTACGCGGTGGACGCGGCTTTCGACGGCCCGGAAGGCCTGCGCCTGGCCGAAGAAAATCCCTACGACCTGATAATACTTGACGTCATGCTGCCCGGTCTGGACGGCGTGACGCTTTGCGGTAAACTGAGGGCGCGAGGCTTCGCCGCGCCCATAATGATGCTGACCGCCAAGGACCTGGTGGGAGACAAAGTGAAAGGCCTCGACGCCGGGGCGAACGACTACCTGACCAAACCCTTCGCGTTCGAGGAACTGCTGGCCAGGATACGCGCCCTGCTCAGGGCCAGACCCGACGCCCCCTCCACCGCGCTGAAGGCCGGGGACCTGGAACTGGACCTCCTGACGCACAAGGCGCGCCGCGCAGGGCGCGAACTCACGCTAAGCGCCAAGGAATTCGCTTTGCTTGAGTACCTGGTGCGGAACCAGGGCGCGATCGTCACCCGCACAATGATCTCGGAGCACGTCTGGGACATAAATTTCGACACCGCCACCAACGTGATAGACGTCTACATCAACTACCTGCGCCGCAAGATAGACGACGGGCGGCCCAAGAAACTGATCCACACCGTCCGGGGCAAAGGCTACACCCTTAAACTCTAATGTTCAATTCGGCCAGGTTTAAAATAACCCTCTGGTATTCCCTCGCGCTTTCCGTGACGCTGGCGATATTCAGCGTCCTTATCTATTCCAGCATGAAGAAGAGCCTCAACGAGAACCTGGACCGGCTGCTGGCCTTCAGGGCGGAGGGCATGGCCGACGCCATAGAGACCTACCTGGAGACGGAGGAACTGGAAACCGGCAGACTTCCGAAGGGCCGCAAAAAAAACCACACTTTCCTTAAGATAGTCCAGCCGATGCTCCTTGGCGAAGCCTTCGATCCCAAGCTGACCGCCATAGAGGTCAGGATACTGGACCAGGGCGGCAAGATACTGGCCGGCTCACCAGGCGCGGCCGGGGCGCCGGAGATCCCCGCCCATTCGTTCGAGGACGCGCTTAAAGGCGACGCGGCCTATGAAACGTTAACCACGGCCGGGCCCGACGGCGGACAGACCGTCCGCTCCTATACCACTCCGGCGGCGCGTGACGGCCGGGCCCTGTACGTGGTGCAGGCCTACAGGTCGCTCTACCACACCGAATTCGCGCTGACCAAGCTCAGCTCCATGATGACGCTGCTGGTCCCGCTGATAGTTTTGTTCACCAGCGCGGTAGGCATGGCTTTGGCCAGGATAGCCCTGGCTCCCGTTCACGGCATGACCACCACCATACGCCAGATAACGGCCGAGAACCTGGAGCTCAGGATAGCCCCGCCCGACACCAAGGACGAGATAAGGGAACTGGCCGACATCTTCAACAGCATGCTGGCGCGCCTGGAAGATTCGTTCCTGTCGCAAAAACGCTTTATCCAGGACGTTTCCCACGAGCTGAAAACGCCGCTGACCATCATCAAGGGCGAGCTTGAAGTGGCCCTTAAGAGAGCGCGCTCCACCCAGGAATACGCCTCCATACTGGCCAGCAACCTGGAGGAAACCGATAAGATAGCCCGGATAGTGGAAGACCTGCTCACCCTGGCGAAATTCGACAACAGGGAAATAGCGCTGAATATTTCAAGGGTGGGACTTTCCCCCCTCATAAAGGCGCTGACGGACGACCTCTCCGCGGTAGCCGGCAAAAAACAGGTGACATTGACCGCTTCTATCCCCGGCGACGATCTGAAAATAAACGCCGACAGGGACCATCTCAGGCGCGCGCTCCTTAATATCGCCGAGAACGCCATAAAATACACCAGGGCCGGGGGCCGCGTGACCCTGGAGGCCGGACGGGAGCAGGGCGGCGTAGTGGCGCGCATAAGCGATACGGGGGACGGCATCCCGGAAGCGGATATCCCCCACATCTTCAAGCGCTTCTACCGGGCCGACGCATCCAGGTCCACCGCGGGCTTCGGCCTGGGGCTGGCCATAGCCAAATCCATCACCGACGCCCACGGCGCAAAGATCGAGGTCAAAAGCTCGCCCGGCAAAGGTTCCGTTTTCACCGTCTTCTTCCCTGCGGCCTGATCCTTCCGTCCCGGCAGTCTCCGCTTTCGCCCGGCCGGCATTAGAATCTTTTAATCCTGTTCTAAGGTTGTTTTAATGACCTCTTTGTTAAACTATCAGTGCAGTATAAATCCCAGGAGGACATTAAAATGAAAAAGTATCTGATCGCAGCCGTAACCCTCGCCGCTTTCACCGGAATGAGCTTCGCCCAGCAGCCGGCCGCTCCCGCGAAACCCGCGGAAGCCCCCAAAATGGAAGCCCCGAAAGCCGTGAAGAAAGAAATGAAGAAAGAAACCGTTAAAATGGAGACCGTCACCGGCGCCATCTCCGCTATCGACACCGGCGCCAACACCATCACCGTAAAAGATGAGAAAGGCATGGACAAGGTCATAGCCGTAGACGCCAAAAAAGCCGCCGCCCTCAAAGTCGGCGACAAAGTGACCGTTAAAATGAAAGGCGACAAAGTCGTCTCCATAAAGCCCGTTCGCGAGCACAAAGCCAAAGCGAAGAAATAACCGCAGCCCTCCATAACAAAAAGGCCGGCCTCACCCGCCGGCCTTTTTCATTTCCTTATATTACATACTTCGCACCGCGTTAAGGTTCGGGGCAAAAAGAAGGGACCGGCATCGCTGCCGGCCCCTGTTGAATTCAATTTAACCCTATTATTAAGGCTGGGCTAACCAGTTAATAAACTCGTCCCAGCCGGAATACCTGGCCCACTGGAGCTCATTATAGGCCGCGGGCACCGCGGCTCCCGGCAGGTAAACGGCTATCCCGTGTGAATTAGTGTAATCGGCGGGAGGCGCCCACCAGCCGCCGCCGGCCCCGTTAGTCGTCTTATTGATCACGACTAAAGTGTCCTTTATATAGCTCATAAGAGCCTCGCCCTTAGCTTTGACTTCCGCGTCCTTGGTCCCCGCCACCATCAGCTGCGCGAAGTGGTAAAGGTCCTTGTTCTCAGGATAAGCGTAAGCCTGGGCGGCGCCCATGGACGTCTTGGCAAGCTCTTTCTCGCCGGCCTTCGTGACGGCGCCGGCGAACTCGTCGGCGGCGGCAAGGAAGCCGGGGATGGCGGCCGATCTAATAAGGCTCTGCGTAGAGCCCTCGTTGATGCCGGCATAGTGGTCGGAATAGGCGCTCACGGCCACCTTCCCGAACTCTTCGGCGGTCATGGTCGGTTTCGCGACAAGGGGGGCCAGCAGGTCGTTGTAGGTATAGCCGTCGCCGGGTTCTGTCTCTTCCGAACCCACGATATAGGGAACATAATTTTTTATCTCATAGACCACTTCGGCCATCTGCATCAGGCAGGCGTCCGAACCGTACACGTCCACGCCGCCCATATCCTTGAGCAGGGCGCCCATCTGGGGAGTATTGATATGGTTGTTGGTCTCGTCATCGTAGGAGATGCCTTTCGTGGAACCCGCGAAACTGCGGCTCTTGACCCAGCCGGCGCCGTGGTTCCAGATAACGAGCATGGTTTTTTTGGAGGGATATTTGGCCTTGGCCCATTTGCCGAAAGCGGCCACGTTCTTGTAATCGCCCATGTCGGTCTTGCCCAGGTCCTGGACCATGGTTGAATTGACCTTTTCGGTATCGGTATCCTTGGTTATCAGGTAACGGCGGGTGCCTTTCCAGTCGCCGTCGGAGGAATCAAAACCTTCCATGCGGCCCACTTCGACAACCACATTGACCTTATCCGAGGAGCCCACCAGCTCCATTTCGTTCATATCTTTGAGGGCGAATTTTTCCAGGTTGTTCTTGCCGTTTATATAGACCATAATGGTCCACTCTTTGGTCCTAAGGGAGGACAGCCAGCTGAGAAGGCCTTTGTCGGCCGGGACGGCGGCGGGGACATCTACACCCTTGATCTCTTCCATGAGGCTGCCGGCCTGGGGGCCGTCAAAATTAACCGCGGCGAAAGATAAAGAGGCGAGCGAGATAATGGCGGCCGCTGAAACGGATAGTTTCTTAAACATATTCAAGATCCTCCACAAGGTGGACTGACTTAACTCTTACATATAGTTTATTGTTATTATGCGGGACGGACAAGGGATGAAAGGCCCGCCGCATCCGGGACCAAAGGGCCCAGGCCCGGACATAAGCGGAACAAAATAAAGAAGGCCGGCGGTTAAGCCGGCCTTCTTTTATCGCTATAAGAGCGGGGCTCTTACTTGCTGTACCAGCCGATGAACTCGTCCCACTGCGTAGCCTTGGCCCAGGCCAGCTCGTTGTAGGAGGAATTCGTATAGTTAGGCAGGTAGATCGCCAGACCATGCGAGTCCGAATAGTTGCTGTTCACGCGGTTATGCATGACCAGGGTGTTGGCGACATAATCCTGCAGGAGCTTCGCTTTAGCCTTCACGGCCGCGTCCTTGGAGGAAGCGGAGTAGAGGCTCAGGAAGTGCCACAGGTCCTTGTTCTCGGCATAGGCATAAGACTGCGCGCCGCTCATCGCGGTCTTGATGAGCTCCTTCTCGTTGGCGGCCATGGCGGCGGCCACGAAGTCGTTGGTCGCGGGCACAAGGCCGTTCAGAGCGGAGGATCTCACAAGGCTCTGGGTGTGGTCCTGGGTGCCATAATGGTCGGCATAAGCGTCAACCGCCAGTTTGCCGAGCACGGCGCCGTCCATGGTGGGGTTCTTCACCAGCGGCCCGAGCAGCAGGTTGTAGGTATAGCCGTCGCCGGGTTCGGTCTCTTCCGAGCCCACGATGTAATCGGCGTAATCTTTGATCTCGTAGTCCACTTCGGGCATCTGCATGAGGCAGGCGTCCGAACCGTACACGTCGACTTTGCCGATGGCTTTCATAAGCATACCCAGCTGGGGGGTGGTTATGTGGTTGCCGGTCTCGTCGTCATAGGAAATACCCTTGTCGCCGATACCGCGGGACTTGATCCAGCCGGCGCCGTGGTTCCAGATAACGAGCATGTATTTTTTGGCGGGATAGGTCGTCTTGGCCCAGTTGACGAAGTCTATTACGCTCTTATAATCGCCCATGTCCACCTTACCCATGTCCTTCAGGACGGGAGAGGTGACCTTATTTATATTAGTATCCTTCTGTATCAGGAAGCGGCGGGTGGTCTTCCAGTCGCCATCGGAGGAGTCATAGCCGGCTATGCGGCCGGTTTCAGCGACCACGTTGACCTGATCGGAGGAGCCTATCATCTCCATTTCG
>Ga0334722_10002982_pt1 | contig 18592 bp, 18 predicted proteins | sample C3_bottom_MG_FD_207210 | JGI IMG/M metagenome (GOLD analysis project Ga0334722, IMG submission 207210) | Sediment microbial communities from Yellowstone Lake, YNP, Wyoming, USA - C3_bottom | ecosystem: Environmental > Aquatic > Freshwater > Lake > Sediment | place: USA: Wyoming | collected...
GTTTATGAAGTCGAGACAGAACCTCGGCCAGATGCCTATAACCAGGGTCAGCACGGCAAGCGGCACTATGGCGATGAGTTCCCGTGCGGACATATCCTTCAGGTCGGCCCATTTCTGGTTCAGGGGACCCAGGAAAACTTTTTCTATCATCCGCAGGAAGAAAGCCGCTGTCACCAAAATGCCCAGGGTGGCGACGGCGGTATGGTACGGCCAGGCCTTGAAGCCGCCCAGGAAACAGAGGAATTCGCTGACGAAGCCGGCCAGGCCGGGAAGACCGAGCGAAGCCATGGCCATCATGACCATAAGCCCGGTGTAGACGGGCATTTTGGCGCCCAGGCCGCCGAAAGCGCCGATGTCGCGGGTATGGGCCCTGTCGTAGATGACGCCCACCAGGAGGAACAGCGCGCCGGTAATGAGGCCGTGGGTTATCATCTGAAGCACCGCCCCGTTAAAGCCGATGGAGGACATGGCGGCCAGGCCGAGCATGCAGTAGCCCATGTGGTTGATGGAAGAGTAGGCCACCATTTTCTTAAGGTCTTTCTGGGCCATGGCGCAGAAAGCGCCGTAAACAATGTTGATCACGGCTATCACCACCAGGATCGGGATGAACCATTTGGTGGCCTGGGGCAGCACGGGGAACGAAACGCGCAGGAGGCCGTATATCCCCATCTTAAGCATGATGCTGGCCAGTATGACGCTGACGCCGGTCGGCGCTTCCACGTGCGCCAAGGGCAGCCAGGTGTGGAACGGGAAGGCCGGGATCTTCACCGCGAAACCCACGTAGAGCGCGAGGAAGACCAGGATCTGGAAACGCAGCGGGAACGCCACGCTCTGCCTGGCCAGTTCGAGCATGTCGAAGGTGTGCGGGGTGGAGTTGAAATAGAGCGCCAGCATGCCCAGCAGCATGAACAAGCTGCCGAACAGGGTGAACAGGAAGAACTTTATGGCGGCGTACTCCTTCTTGGGACCGCCCCAGATGCCGATCAGGAAGTACATGGGCACCAGCGTGAGCTCCCAGAACACGTAGAACAGGAAGAAATCCAGGGCAAGGAACACGCCGAGCATGGCCGCTTCCAGGATAAGGAACCAGAAAAAGAATTCCTTCACCCTGACCGTGATGTTAAAAGAATAAATTATGGCCACCACGGAGATGAAAGCCGTGAGGATCACCATGGTCACGGCCAGGCCGTCCACGCCCACGAAATAATTGATGTTGAAGCCCGGGATCCAGGCGAACTTTTCCACGAATTGCATCGCCGGCGTTACCATGTCGAACATGTAGCAGAGATAACCCGACAGGGCCAGGGCGGCCAGGCTGGTCACAAGGGCCAGGCCCTGTACCGTCCTGGTCTTCGAATTCGGCACCGCGAGGATCAGCAGCGCGCCCGCGATGGGCACGGCTATTATAAGGGATAATAGTGACATTGTTAATTCTCCTAAAGATCGGGCCGGTCACGCTTGCGCGGCGGGCCCTATATTAAAAACGTTATCGCCGCGAACAGCGAAAGAGCTATAGCTACGACAAGCAGGTAATTCTGTACAAGGCCGGTCTGGGCCAGCCGCGCCAGCCTGCCGCCGGCCATCGCTATTGCGCCGGTCTCGTCCACCGCGCCGTCCACCACGGCGTTATCGAAGCGTCCCTGCAGCTGGCTCAGTTTCAATCCCAGCCACGCCCAGCCGTCTATGGCGATCTGGTCCAGGAAATCGAAATCCAGCTTCACTAAAAGCCGGGCGAGCCGATCGCCCAGCGCGACGAAAGCCAGGAAGAAAGCGTCCAGGCCGTAGCGCGCGTCCAGCATGTCCGCGAAGAAAGAGAATTTTTTCCTGAAAGCCGCCGGGATATCCGGGCGGGACTTGTAGAGCCAGGCGCCGAACAGCATGGAAACCGCGGCCAGCAGCGCGGAGGAGACCTCGACTTTCAGCTTGGAGACTTCGGCGAGGCCGAACGGCAGGACGCCTTCGAAGCTCACCAGCTTCTCAAAAAGTTCGTGGCGGGCGAGCGCCCAGCCGGACACCAGGGAAAGGAAAGCCAGGAACATCAGCGGGCCGGTCATGACCAGGGGGCTCTCATGGGCGTGATCGAATTTATGCGCGTCCCTGGGCTCGCCGTGGAAAGTCATTACGAAAGCCCTGGCCATGTAGAAGGCCGTCATGGCCGCGGTGGCCGCGCCTATAAAATAGAGCCAGGGGTTCCGGGCCAGCGCCGCGGCGAGTATCTCGTCCTTGGAGAAAAAACCGGAGAAGGGCGGAATGCCGGCCAGCGCCAGCGTGCCCAGCAGGAAGGTGATCCAGGTGACGGGCATCTTGGCCTTCAGCCCGCCCATCTCGCGCATGTCGTTGGTATGCATGGCGTGGATGACCGAGCCCGCGGCCAGGAACAGCAGGGCTTTGAAATAGGCGTGGGTCGTCAGGTGGAACATGCCGGCGGTGAGCCCGCCGACGCCGAGAGAAAGCATCATGTAGCCCAGCTGGGAGATGGTCGAGAAGGCGAGGACGCGCTTGAGATCGAAACAGACCAGCGCCATGGCGGCCGCGGAGATCGCGGTTATCGCTCCCGTCCAGGCCACGGTATCCATGGCGACGGTCGAAAGCGCGTAAACGGGGTAGAGCCTCGCCACCATGTACACGCCGGCCGCGACCATCGTGGCCGCGTGGATGAGGGCCGAAACGGGCGAGGGGCCTTCCATGGCGTCGGGCAGCCAGATAAAGAGCGGGAACTGGGCGGATTTACCCACAGCCCCGAAGAAAAGCAGTATACACGCGATGGCGGCCGCGCCAGGCAGGAGAAGGCCGGCGTGAGCCTGCTCCATTATCGCGGAGATCTGGAAAGTCCCGGTCAGCGTGAATAGGAACAGCAGGCCCGCGAGGAAACCGAGGTCGCCCAGCTTCGTGGTTATAAAAGCCTTCTTGCCGGCCGAAGCCGCCGAAGCTTTCTCGAACCAGAAACCGATCAGCAGGTAGGAGCAGACGCCGACGAGCTCCCAGCACATGAAGAAGACCATCATATTATTGGAGATGGTGACGCCCAGCATGGAAGCGGTGAAAAGCGCGACATAGGCATAGTAGCGCTTGAAGCGCGGGTCGCCGTGCATATAGCCCAGAGAGTAGATCTGCATCAGGAGGCTGACGGTAGTGACCACCAGCAGCATGGCTATCGTAAGGCCGTCGACATAGACCCCGAGGGTGGCGGACAGGAAGCCCGCGTTGAACCAGGGGATGGAAACTTCGTAGGGAAGCGTCAGGCCGCCCTGCAGCGCTTTGAAGAAAAGCATCGCGGCCTGCACGAAGCCCCAGGACGCCACGGCTATGCCGAGGGAGGCGCCCTTCCAGGGCAGCCATTTGCCGAAAGCCAGTATAAGGCCGGCGGCCGCGAAGCTCAGCAGGGGCAGTATGAAAACGTATTCCAGCATTATTCTTCCTATCCTTTCAGGATATTGTATTTTTCCACGTAAACCGTATGCAGGTTCTTATAGATCGCCATGACCAGGGCCAGGCCGACCACGACTTCGGCGGCTGCCAGCGTTATTATGAAGATGACCGAGGTATTGCCGACGGCGGCGTCGAAGTGAAGGAAGCGGTTGAAGGCCGCGAAATTTATGTTGGCCGCGTTCAGCATCAGCTCGACGGACATGAGGATGCCGATGATGTTGCGCCGGGTGAGCACGCCGAAGAGCCCGATCGCGAACAGTATGGCCGAAAGCGCGAGATAATGCTCAAGCGTCATGATACTTTCCTTCTTCCGAAGATAACCGCGCCCACCATGGAGACAAGGAGTATGAGCGAGGTCATTTCAAAGGGGACGGCGTAATCGCCGAGGAGCAGGCCGGCTATGGCTTTGGTAGTGGGGGCCGGATCGGTCAGGGCCCGCGCGCCGGCGAACTGCACCGCTATCTTCGCGAAAGACCACAGGAAGATCATGCAGATGAGCACGGCCGCCAGCCACTGCTCGTTTATCTGGCGCACTACGAGGTCGGAGGCCTGGCCGGCCAGGAGAACGACGAAAAGTATCAGCACGGCTATGCCGCCGACATAGACCAGTATCTGGGCGCCGAAGATAAAGTCGGAGCCGAGCGAGGCGAATATGCCGGCCACGCCGGCGAGGCAGAGGCCCAGGCAAAGCGCGCTGTGCATGACCTTGCGCATCAGGACCACGCCCAGCGCGGCAAGGATGACGACCGAAGCCAGCATGCCGAAAGTTATCTGCTCTATCATAATTTACTTCCTGACCGGCACTTCATGAATATGCAGCTGCCCCGTCACTTCGCTGAATTTTTTGGTTTCGGGGTCGTAGACCGTCCCGTAAAGCGAATCGCCCTGTTTCCAGCACCGGACCATCTCGTTCCTATTGTTGAACACGGCCTCGTAATCCAGGGAATGCCAGAGAGCCTTCGGCTTCGTCGGGCAAGCCTCTTCGCAGAGGCCGCAGAAATTGCATTTGCCGTAATCGAGCGTATACCACTCTATCTTCGGGAGCCGTTTCCCCTCCGGGCTCGAAGCGTTGGCCAGGTTGATGCACTTGGAAGGGCAGGCCCTTACGCACATGCTGCAGGAAATGCATTTTTCGGCGTCGTACAGGAGCATGCCCCTGAACCTGGGATAAGGCAGCAATTTCTCGGTCGGATACTGCACGGTGGTCGAGGGCAGGAGCATTATCTTAAAAGTTATCCAGAGCCCTTTAAGGGTGTTCCAGGCCGCGCTGAACACGTTCGAGATATAGGTCGTCATGATATAAGCCAGATCATCAGTCCCGCGGCCGCTATGTTAAAAAGACTCACGGGAACGAGGAATTTCCAGTTGAAATCCATAAGCTGGTCCACCCGGAACCGGGGGAACGTCCACCTGAACCACAGGAAGGAGAACATCAGCACCAGCACCTTGGCCAGGAACCACGCCCAGCCGGGCAGAATATTCAGGAATTCCAGGGGCGCCGCGCCTCCGCCGAAGAAAAAGGCGGCCATCAGGCAGGAGGCGAGCAGCACGTAGGCGAACTCGCTCAAAAAGAACAGGGCGAACTTCATACCCGCGTATTCGGTGTTGTAACCGGCCACGAGTTCGGACTCGGCTTCGGGGATATCGAAAGGCACCCGGTTGGTCTCGGCCACGGAGGCCGTCAGGAAAAGCAGGAAAGCGAGCTGTCCCACCACGGGGTAGAACACGAACCACCTGGGAATGAAACCGCCCCAGTAGCCGGCCTGGCAGTCGGCGATGCCGGCGAGATTAAGCGTGCCGGCCAACATGATCACCGGGATGATAGAGAAAGTCCTCGGCAGTTCGTAGGAGACCAGCTGGGCGGCCGAGCGCAGTCCGCCGAGCAGGGAAAATTTATTGCCGCTCGCCCAGCCGGCCATTATTATGCCCATCACCGACACGCCAGCGACCGCAAAAACATAAAGCGTGCCGATATCCACGTTGGCGAAGATCAGGTCTTTTCCGAAAGGTATGGGGGCGAAAGCCACTATGGCGGGGACAATGACCACGGCGGGCGCCAGGAGGTGGATCTTGGGGTCCGCGCAGTCGGGCACGATGTCTTCCTTCAGGAAAAGCTTCAGGCCGTCGGCGACGGTCTGCAGCCAGCCGTGCCAGCCGCCGGTGTACATCGGCCCGAGCCGGGACTGTATGTGAGCCGAGATCTTGCGCTCCCACCAGACGGCGAAAAGGGTGTTGACCAGCGGGACGGCCAGCAGTATCGCGGCCTTTATAAGCGTCCAGACGCCGGCTATCCACTCGGCGCCTATGCCGTAGGAAAGAGCGAAGCTTTCGGCGAAATTATAAAGGGGGTCCACCCTGGCGGACAGTTCGCCTATTATCCAGGCCGCGGCGGCGGCGCCGGTCACTATAGCGGCCAGGACCACCGCGCCCCTGCGGTAAGTGGCCAGCGCCCAGGGGCTGGCCCACAACTGGCTGGGCCAGTAGCGGTTCTCGGGCATGAGCAGCCGGCCGTTGGCGTAGTTCAGCTTAGGTTCCGGCTGCGGCGGCTTTACGATTATTTGTTCGTCTGCCATTTTACCTGTCCACTTCTCCAAGCACTATATCCAGCGAGCCGAGTATAGCGACGACGTCGGCTATCTTGCAGCCCACCAGGATCTCCTGAAGCACGGCCGTGTTGATGAAAGAGGGAGCTTTGATGTGCATGCGGTAAGGCGCGGTCCCGGCGTCGGAAACCGCGTAGAAGCCCAGATCGCCGCGCGCGGCTTCGATATGCGCATAGGCTTCACCGGCGGCCGGTTTTAAAATTTTGGGAACGCCTTTGGCCATAATATCGCCGGCAGGCAGTTCCGGCTTGGCCAGGGCCTCGAGGCACTGTTCGGCTATCCGCACGGACTGGGCCATTTCGCGCATCCTGCAGTAATATCTGTCCCAGCAGGAACCGTCCCGGCCCAGAGGGATCTCAAAATCGAATTTCTCGTAACCGCAGTAGGGTTCGGCTTTCCTGACGTCATAGTTGACGCCGCTGGCGCGCAGGTTGGCGCCGGAAAGTCCCCAGTTCAGCGCGGTGGCGGGAGGGATACAGCCGACCCCCGAGGTGCGGAGCTTGAAGATCGGGTTAAAGCTCAGCAGGCCGTCGTAGTCTTTCAGGCGCGGCTTGAAGAAATTAAGGAACTCTCCGCATTTAGCGGTCCAGCCTTCCGGCAGGTCGGCGTTCACTCCCCCTATCCTTATATAGGAGTATATGAGCCGCGCCCCGGTGAGCATCTCGAAAAGGTCCATTATCATTTCCCTTTCGCGGAAAGCGTAAAGGAAAGGAGTGAAAGCGCCCATATCCACGCCGTAAGTGCCGAAAAGGACGAGGTGGCTGGCTATCCTGTTGAGTTCGCAGACCAGCACGCGCAGGGTCTGGGCTCTCGCCGGGGCCTGTATTCCCGCCAGCTTCTCCGCAGCCAGGCAGTAGGCCAGATCGTTAGTCATGCCGGACAGGTAGTCCAGCCGGTCGGTGAGTATCAGGCACTGCGGATAAGTGCGGGTCTCGTAAAGTTTTTCTATCCCGCGATGGAGGAAGCCCACGTCGGGCACGGCTTTGGCTATGACCTCGCCTTCGATGGTGATGGCTATGCGCAGAACGCCGTGAGTGCTCGGGTGCTGGGGCCCGAAGTTCAGGAACATCTGGCCGTCATTCAATATCGTGGGAGCTTGTTCTGCCATGTTGTTTTAATCGAAATTATCGGGAATATGAACGTAATCTTTCCTTAAAGGGTTCCCGACAAGGGTTTCCGGGGTCAGTATCTTCCGCAGGTCAGGATGCCCCTCGAACCGTATCCCGAACAGATCGAATGTTTCCCTTTCCTGCCAGTCCGCGGCCATGAACACGCCGTAAAGACTGGGCACCGAGGGATCTTTCCTGTCCGTCGCGGCCCTCAAACATATCTTTATCCCGGAGGAAAGCGAGGTAAGCAGGTAGATAACCTCAAAAATATCCTTTCCGGCGGCGGCCGCGGGAGCCGGGGCGGCGGCGGGCTTGGCGTAGGGGCTGGGGTTGGGCGCCGCGGGATAGCCGGCGGGATTTACCGGGCCGGACCAGTCCACGGCGGTGATCATGTCCAGGTAATCGAAAGAGAATTCGGAGCGCAGGGCTTCGCAGACCTTCCTCACGGACCCGGCTGGCACCGACCAGGTAGGATATTCCTTTACCTGGGCTTCGGCCTTGGCCAAAGCCGGGAAGCCGGCCTGGAGTTTGGTGAAAATTTCTTCGGCTGTCATTAAATAATGCTCCGCGTGCCCGTTTCCTGGGGATTGGTCGCGCCGAGATGGTTCTTGACCTTCATGCGCCCGATCTTCTCCTGGAGCTTGTTCACGGCGTACATAAGGGCTTCAGGCCTGGGAGGGCAGCCGGGCAGGTAAACGTCCACCGGTATTATTTTATCCACGCCCTTGACCACGGAATAAGAATCGTGGAACGGCCCGCCGCAGTTGGCGCAGCTGCCCATGGCTATAACGAACCTGGGCTCCGGCATCTGTTTATATATCCTTATAATAGGGGGCGCCATCTTTTTGACCACCGTGCCGGCGACGAACATGACGTCCGCCTGCCTGGGCGTGGGGCGCGGGAACACGCCCATCCTGTCAAAATCGAACCGGGCGGCGTAGGAAGCCATCATTTCAATGGCGCAACACGCCAGACCGAAGGTAAGCGGCCAAAGCGAAGACTTTCTGGACCAGTTTATAAGGAAATCCGAGGTTGTAAGGGCCACCCCGCCGCCGGGAAGGCTTTCGATCTTAGGCAGGTTGTCGAGTACTATTCCCATTGCAGAGCGCCGCTCCTCCAGGCATAAGCGAGCCCGGCCACCAGAACCGCGAGAAATATGCCCATTTCCGCCAGCGCCACGGCGCCCATGCCGCGCACCACCACCGCCCAGGGCAGAAGGTAAAGGGCTTCAACGTCGAAGATAACGAACAGCAAAGCGTAAGTGTAGAACCTGATATTGGTCGGCACGGCCGTCGTTCCCACCGCTTCCATGCCGCACTCGTAGGTCGAGCGCTTTACGGCCTCTTTTACCCTGGGACGAACCATGTAATTGGCGAAAAGGGTTCCGCCGGCGAAAAGGATTGCCACGAACAGGAGCACGAGGATTGACGCGTAAGCCGTGAGCATAAAAAAAGTATATCAATTTCATGTTTTGGTTTGCAAATTCCCCCGATACGGCGCAAATCCCGGACAATATCAAGCCCGCGGCAGTAATATATCAATGCCGCCGGACAAGCCCCGGTGTTTTCAAAAGTTGTATAATATCAGTAACGGTAGGGCGGGCGGGAGTTTACAGGAGGATGTATGTTCGGTTTACACACCCCGGAATTATTAGTGGTATTGGCGCTGATACTGGTATTGTTCGGAGGCAAAAGGCTTCCGGAACTGGCCAGGAGCCTGGGCAAAAGCGTCTCCGAGTTCAAAAAAGGAATGCACGAGTTTACGGATGAAGCGAATAAACCGGCCGAGAAACCCGCTGAAAAGCCCGCTGAAAAAAAATAATCGCGCGCAGCCGCTCCCCGGGGACACCTGCCTCCTCACCGCGCCGCCGCCCTATGCCGGAAAAACCGAACCAGAACGATAAAATGTTGTTTTTTGAACACCTGGAAGACCTCAGGACGCGGATCCTGGTCTCCCTGGCCGCCGTGGCGGCTTGCTCGGCGATCGCTTATTATTATCTGGACCGGATACTGGCCGTCATAACGGCGCCCGTGGGCAAACTGGTCTTCATCTCCGTTTTGGAGGCTTTCTCGGTAAAACTCGAGATCGCTTTCTATTGCGGCATACTCCTGGCCGCGCCGGTCATGATCCACCAGATATACAGATTCCTGCAGCCCGCGCTTTTCCCCGAAGAAAAGAAATACTTCGCCATAGGCGTTCTGTCCTCGTACGCGCTGTTCATCTGCGGCGTCGTTTTCGGTTTTTATGCCGTGGTACCCATAGGGGTCAAGATCCTGTTGTCATACGGCTCGGACAATATTACCCCGCTGATATCCTTCGGCTCCTATATAGGTTTCGTCGCCTCGCTTTTAATAGGCTTCGGCTGCATGTTCCAGCTGCCGGTCGCCGTGGCCTTTCTGACAAAATTGGGGATCATAACCCCCGAAGTCCTGACTTCGAAGCGGCGGCACGCCGTGATCGTGATCTTTCTGCTGGCCGGCATAATAACGCCCGGCCCGGACATCTTCTCCCAGGTCCTCGTGGCCATCCCGACGCTGTTTTTGTATGAGATAAGTATCTGGGTATCGAAGTATCTTTACAAGCAGGCGCCCGCGGAACCGGAAGTTGAACTTTCGGGCATGGATCAGGCCGTCTGAAGGCCAGAGGCCAGGCCGTCCGAAGGCCAGAGGTAGGGGAAACCGCTGTGCGGTGTCCCCTGTGGCAAATTTGTCGGAAGGGGTGCCGCCTTATACGGCACAGCCATAGGCTAGAACCAGCGGGAGGCTTCGGCGGCCAGGACCAGGAGCGGGCGGGAGAAAATGCCGGCGAGTATTACACCCGCCGCCATAAGACCGATCACAAACCCCAAAGATCCGAGCGGCTCAGAGTCACTCTCCCCCGCCGCCGGCTTCATATACATAACGACCGTGACCTTCAGATAGTAATAGACGGACACGGCGCTCATGATAACGGCTATGACCACCAGGCCGGTATAGCCGGCGCTTACCGCGCCCGCGAAAGCGTAAAATTTGGCGAAGAAACCGGCCAGCGGCGGCACGCCGGCGAGCGAGAACATGAAGGAGGACATGGCCGCGGCAAGCCAGGGCCGCGTCCTGGCGAGTCCGGCCAGATCGTCGATAAGGGGACCTTTATCCCCCTTCTCCAGCGCCAGCGCGACGGCGAAAGCTCCTATGGTCGCCATCGCGTAAACGGGCAGGTAGTAAAGTACGGCTTCGAAACCGCGCGTCCCGCCGAAGAAAGCCACGGCGAGATAGCCAGCGTGCGCGACGCTCGAGTAAGCCAGCAGCCGCTTCAGCCCTTTCTGCCCCAGCGCCATAAGGTTCGCCGTCACCACCGTGATAACGGCCAGCCACCAGAAGATCTCCCGCACCGGGCCTCCGTCGAAAAGACCGTAAAGCCTCCACAATATGACCACGCCGCCGGCCTTTACCGCCGCTCCCATGAAAGCCGAGATCTGGGTCGGCGCGCCTTCATAGGCGTCCGGCACCCACATATGGAAAGGCACCAGCGCGGTCTTAAAGGCGAAGCCGGAAATGACCAGCAGGAAACCCGCCAGCGCCAGCGGGTCCGGGGTCACGGTCTTCAGTTCTCCGAACGAGAGTCCCGGATAGATCGAGTTCAGCAAAGCTATGCCCATGACCGTCAGCGCGGAACCGAAAGCGCCGAGCATGAAATATTTATAGGCCGCTTCCAACCCGGGCCTGGTGCGGCGTATGCCGGCCAGCGCGTACAGCGGGAGGCTCAGCAGCTCCAGCGCGATAAAGGCGGTGAACAGGTCCCCCGCCGCCATCAGGACCATCAGCCCCAGGGTCGACATGATAAGAAGGAAATAATATTCCCCGCCGCTTTCCTCGCGCACCGGCGCGCGGGAGACGGAGAGCGATATGACCAGCGCCAGTACGCACAGCGCGAAGATCCAGAGGTAGGAGGAGGCGGGGTTTATCAGCAGAGCGCCGCTGAACAGCGAGAGCCCGACCTGCGGGGCGAGTCTGGAGAACGTCAGGGCGGCCAGGACGGCGCTGAGGGCGATAAGCCCCTGGGTCCCGCGCAGCGCTTTTATGAAAAGAGGCAGCAGCAGGACCGCGAAGGCCGAAAGGGCCAGCAGCAGCGGCACGGAGAGGGCGGAGGCGGCGTAGTTAGCGTGTTCCATTTTATTTCCTCACCGCCGGCGGCGCGGCGCGGTGCGCCAGATCGATATAGACGTTCACGGCCGTCTCCGCGCGCCGGAGGACCGGGTTCGGGCACACGCCTATCAGAACGATGAGGGCCAGGATCGGCAGCAGGTAAAGCCATTCGCGGGCGTTCAGGTCGGGCAGCGCCTTGTTCTCGGCGTGGCGCACCGGGCCGAAAACGACCTCCTGGTACATGCCCAGCATGTACACCGCGGAAAGTATCACGCCGGAAACGGCCGCGGCGGCCAGCCAGGGATAGACCCTGAAAGAACCGAAAAGTATCAGCGCCTCTCCGACAAAACCGTTCAGCCCGGGCAGGCCGATGGAAGACAGCGTCACTATCATGAAGACCGCCGCGAAGCCGGGCATGACCTTCGCGAGTCCGCCGTAATCCTCGATCATGCGCGTGTGGCGGCGCTCATAAAGCACGCCCACCAGCAGGAACAGCGCGCCGGTGGAAAGTCCGTGGTTCACCATCTGCAGGACGGCCCCGGACACGGCGGCCGGTTCGAGACACATTATGCCGAGGACGATCACGCCCATGTGGGCGACCGAGGAATAAGCCACCATTTTTTTCATGTCGCGCTGGCTCCAGGCCACGAGCGAACCGTAAATTATTCCGACCACGCCCAGCGCCGCCAACCAGGGCGCGAACACCGCGGCCGCGGCGGGGAACAGCGGCACGGCCAGCCGCATATAGCCGTAAACGCCCATCTTCAGCAGGACGCCGGCCAGCAGGACGCTGCCGGCCGTCGGCGCCTCCACGTGCGCGTCGGGCAGCCAGGTATGGAAAGGGAACAGCGGCACTTTCACCGCGAAGGCCAGGGCGAAAGCGGCGAAGAGCCAGAACTGCGCCGCCGGGGTCAGCGCGCCCTCGTAGAGGGCCGGGATGGAGAATGTCCACGCGCCGGTGACGGCGTGATGAGCCGAGACCACCCACAATATGGCCGCCAGCATAAGCACGGAACCGGCCATGGTGTAGATGAAGAACTTAAGCGCGGCGTAAATGCGGCGCGGTCCGCCCCAGACGCCTATCAGGAAATACATCGGGATCAGCATCCCTTCCCAGAACAGGTAGAAGAGGAACAGGTCCAGCGCGGCGAACACGCCTATCATCGAGGTCTGCAGGAAAAGCAGGCAGACATAGTAGCCGCGCTGCGCTTCCTTTATATAGCTGAAGGACGCCAGCACGGCGACGGGCATCAGCAGGGCGGTGAGCATTATCAGCAGCAGGCTGACGCCGTCTATGCCGATAAAATAATTTATCCCGTAGGACGGCAGCCAGGGCAGGTTCAGCTGGAACTGCATGCCGGTTTCAGCCGGGCTGAACCCCGCGTAGAGCTTGAACGAAACCAGGAGCGTCAGCAAAGTCGCGGTGAGCGTCACGCCTTTCAGCGCGCCGGAATTCTCCCTGGGCACGGCCAGCAGGGCAAGCCCGGCCGCGGCGGGCAGGATCACCAGGAGCGAAAGCGGGTTGATCAAGATTTCCATTTAGATTATCCAGAACAGCATAACGGCCACGCCTATGGCGAAGACCAGCGCGTAAACATCCAGGCGGCCGTTCTGCAGGCGGCTGAGTTTCCGGCCGGCCCAGGAGCAGGCCCGGCCCGAGCCGTTCACCAGCGAACCGTCTATAAGCCCGGCGTCCACAAGCCCGAACAGCACTTTATCCGAGATCGATCTCAGCGGCCTTATGATCAGCAGGCCGTAGAGCTCGTCGACGTAAAACTTCTGGAAGACCAATTCGTGTATATGCGACATGGTGTTCTTGAGGAAGACGGCGGTCTTGGTCCGCGTAAGCGGGAAAGCCGCCGCTATGCCGGCCAGCCCCGCGGCCACCGAGATCATCATGAGCTTTGCCGCGTGAGGCGCCTGTTCCGCGCCGTGAGCGGCGCCGGGTTCGAGGAAAGCCAACAGCCCGTCCTTGAGCAGGAAACCGCCGGCCAAAGCCAGCACGCCGAGGACGGCCATCGGCAGCGTCATGCTCAGCGGCGATTCGTGCGCGTGTTTCGGTCCGCGCTTGTCGCGCAGGAAAGTAAGGATAAGGAGCCGGGTGGTGTAGAAGGCGGTCATACCGGCCGTAAGAACGCCGAAGCCCCAGACCAGGGGGCCGCCGTGTTCGAAAACTTTCTCCAGGATCAGGTCCTTGGAGTAGAAGCCGGAAAGTCCCGGCACGCCGGCTATGGCCAGCCAGCCGGCCGCCATCAGCAGGAAGGTGAAGGGCATTTCTTTCTTCAGCCCGCCCATCTTTAGCATGTCCTGCTCGCCGCTCATGCCGTGTATCACCGAGCCGGCGCCGAGGAACAGCAGGGCCTTGAAAAAAGCGTGCGTGGCCAGGTGGAAGATGGACGCCGAGAAGGCCCCGGCCCCGGCCGCCATGAACATATAGCCCAACTGGCTTACGGTCGAATAGGCCAGCACTTTTTTTATGTCCTTCTGCACAAGGCCGATAACGGCGGCGAAGAAGGCGGTGAAGCAGCCGACCAGCATCACGACTTCCAGCGCCTTCGGCGCCAGTTCGTAGAGGAAGTGCAGGCGCGCCAGCATATAGACGCCGGCGGTGACCATGGTGGCGGCGTGTATCAGCGCCGAGACCGGCGTGGGGCCGGCCATGGCGTCCGGCAGCCAGACGTATAGCGGGAATTGCGCCGACTTGCCCGTGGCGCCGAAAAAGAGCAGCAGGCAGATCAGCGTGGGCGCGCCGATGCCGAGGACCGTGATCGGACTCAGGAGCGGGGCGTTCTTCTCGAGCGAGGCGAAATCCATGGCCGGCAGGCCGTGCGAGGCCAGCAGAGCCATCAGAAGCATGAGTCCTATAAGGAAACCGGCGTCCCCGACGCGGTTGGTGATGAAGGCCTTTTTTCCGGCCGAGGCCTTTTCCGGGTCCTCGTACCAGAAACCTATCAAAAGGTAAGAACAGAGCCCGACTCCCTCCCAACCGACGAACATGAGCAGCGGGTTGTCGGCCAGCACCAGCGTCAGCATGAAGAAAACGAACAGGTTAAGGTAGGCGAAGTAACGGTTATAGCCGGCGTCGCCTTTCATATAGCCGGTGGAATAGACGTGTATGAGGAAACTGACCCCGGTCACTATCAGCGCCATCACGGCGGAAAGCGGGTCGAAGCGGAGGGCGGCGTCGACGGCGAAAGTACCGGTCGAGATCCAGGTGTAGAGGATATCGCGCAGCAGGCGGTGCTCGGCCGGCAGGTTAAGCAGGTCGGAGAAAGCCAGGCAGGCGAAGACGAAAGAAACGAAGATGGCCAGCGCGCCTATGCCGCCGCCGGCTTTTTCTCCCAGGAATTTTTTGCCGAGCAGGCCGTTAAGCGCGAAGCCGGCCAGCGGCGCCAGGAGTATCCATTTCAGGAGCGGGTAAAAGTTTCCTTCCATAAAAATCGTTTTCTATCGCGGCCGGCGGCTAACCTTTAAGTTCTTTTATATTCTCCGCTTCCAGCGTCTTGAACGACGCGGCCAGGGTCATTATCAGCGCGAGCCCCACGCCGGCTTCGGCCGCGGCCACCGCCAGCAGCATTATGGCGTAGGCCTGGGAGCCCGCGCTCTGCCCGAGCGCGACTAAAGCTATGTTGGCCGCGTTAAGCATCAGTTCCAGGAACATGAGCATGCGCACCAGATTGCCGCAGGTCAGGAATCCGGCGGCGGCCAGGGCGAACAGCACGAAGCTTATGGCCGAAAGCGAGTACGCGCTCATGCGGGCCTCCTCTTCATGGCCAGGGCCACGGCCCCGACGATAGAGGCGATTATCACGAGCGACAACAGTTCGAACTGGAAAGCGAAACGGCCGAAAAGTTCCCGAGCCACGCCCAGCGTGCCGGTCTCGGAGAACTCGGGAGAGATCTTTACCGATCTCAGGATATAAGAGACCTTAAGCAGCTCGGCGAGGATCACCGCCGCGGCCGCCAGGCCCAGGACCTTCAGCGCGCGGCCGGGAGCCGGTTTGTCGCGCCAGGCCTGCGGGGTCGCCATCAGGGCCACCGTAAAAAGCGTCATAATGGCGCCGGCGTAAAGTATCACCTGCAGTGCGGCCAGCAGTTGGGCGCTGAGCGCCAGATAGAGCCCCGCGGTGGCAAGCAGCGCGGTGAGCATGAACATCGCAGCTTTTACCGGATCGCGCTGGAACATCATCAGCAAAGTGGCCAGAGCGGCCAGGGCGGCGCAGAGATAGATGGAGGCGGTCAGTATCATTTTACCCCCCGGTATCCGTTAGCGAGGCGGTTGGCGGCGCCCAGGGTCGACGGCTCGCCGGGCAAATTGCGCAGCAGCGTATTTTTGTCCATCATAAGCCCGGAACGGGAGAGAGAGCCGCCCGGTATTTCCTTTGTATCCATGGCTATGGCGTCCTCGGGGCAGGCTTCCACGCACATGCCGCACATTACGCAGCGCGAGAGGTCCACTTCGAATGACGCCGGGTATTTCTCCACCGGGTTGTCGGGATATTCGGCGGCCTCGATCTTTATGCAGTACGCCGGACAGGCCGTAGCGCACAGGAAGCAGGCCACGCATTTGGGCGAGCCGTCGGCCCGTACTTTAAGCCGATGGCGCGTACGGAATTTGGCGTTGCCGGCCAGCGGGATCGGCTCCTCCGGGTACTGGATGGTCGGCATGGCTTTAGGGTTGAAAAGATTCCTGAAAAAGTGGCGCATCGTGACCGAGAGACCGCGGGCTATCTCCCAGAGATATATCCTCTCCAGCAGGTCCATCGGCTTGTTGTTGATCTTCTTTACGCCTATCATATCTTTCCTAAAGCCAGCAGCACCGCGCCGGTGATGAAAATGTTAAGCAGCGCCAGCGGCAGCAGCGCTTTCCAGCACAGCCCCATCATCTGGTCGAAACGGAAGCGCGGCAGCGTCCAGCGCACTATCAGCATGAACCAGGAGAAGAAAACGGTCTTAACGGCGAAGGCTCCGACCTGCAGGGCGGAGACCGCATAATGGTTCAGCGGCAGCCGGGCGCCGCCGGGCAGCGTGAAGCCGGCCTCGTAAAGATAGGGCACCTGCCAGCCGCCGAAGAAAAGGGTGGCGATCAGCATGGACAACAGCACTATTTCCAGGAATTCGGTGAACATGAAGGCGGCGAAGCGCATGGAGCTGTATTCCAGGAAGTAACCGATGATCTCCGACTCGCCCTCCACCAGGTCGAACGGGGCGCGCTTGTTCTCGGCTATCGCGGCGGTGAAGAAAAGGACGAAGGCGAAAGGCTGGTATACCACCCCCCAGGCCGGCACGAAACCGAACAGCAGCCCGCCCTGCGAGCGCACCATATCCTGCAGGCCGGCGGTGCCGTATATCATCAGCAGACCGACCAGCGTGAGGCCTATCACAACCTCGTAGGAGACCATCTGCGCCGCGCCGCGCATGGCGCCGAGCAGCGCGAAATTATTCTTCGACGCCCAGCCGCCAAGGAACACGCCGTATATCGCTATCCCCGACAGCGCCAGGACGAAGAACAGGCCCAGCGGCAGGTCCGCTATCTGCAGGTCCACCCGATAGCCCAAAACCATCACGTAGTCGCCGAAAGGTATCACGGCGAACAGCATCAGCACCGGCACCAGGGCGAAGAAAGGCGCCAGGGTGAACAGCAGCTTCTCGGCGCGGCCCGGCACGAAATCTTCCTTCATTATCATCTTGATGCCGTCCGCTACGGGGTGGAAAAGACCGTTGAAGGCCAGGCCGAAAACGGAGGCGCGGTTAGGACCCACCCGGTCCTGCATAAGCGAACTGACCTTGCGCTCCGCCAGCGTCATCAGCGCCGTGAACCCCATCACCGCGCCGAGGAACGCCGCCATCTTCCCGGCGGTCGCGCCGGTAAAAAGCAGGAGGCCCTTATTGGCTTCAAAAAATTCCATCATCACAAATTTATACCTTTCAAAGCATCTTCCGCGGAATCCAGCCTGAGAGAGGCGCCGCTGTAGGCGGCCAGCTTGTTCACCAGCTCCCAGAGCGGCCTCACTCCTTCCGGCGGCTCCACCACGGGCACGGTGCGGCGGCGCAGCCCCTGATAATTCACGAAGGTGCCCGCGGTCTCGAAATAGGAGGCGTAGGGCAGCGTGGCGTAGGCCCCGGCCGGTATTTCCCCTCTGTTGGCGGCGAAAATTATAAGGCGCGGAGCCGCGGCCTTCAGGGCCTCTTTGATCAGACCGGCGGCGCGGGCTTCGGTTATGACCACTTTCACTTCGCCGGCGATCACGCGGCTGGACAGTTCTTCCAGGGTAAGGCCGCCGCGGGCGGCTTTCACCGGCTTCACGCCGGCGGTGTTGGGCGCCGGATCCTTGTTCACCAGTATCCCGTCCTTTATGCCCTGCTCGGGATCGAAGTCGAAACAGAAATTTTTGGTCTTTATGGCGTCCGCGGCCAGGCGGGCCAGCGCGGCGTTGTCCTCCATGGAAAGCCAGGGCGAGCCCAGCACCGCCACCGCCCCTTTCGCCTCGTCGATGCGGGACGCAGCCTCGCGCAAAGCGGGTTCCAACTCTATCAGGCCGTTCTTGATCACGCCCCTGGCCAGCCTGTCGGCGGCGGCCACCGCTTTGTACGACAGGCGTCCGTTATCGCAGAGCCAGGTGTTCGTCTCAGCGTTGGGGCTGGGCACAAGGCGGTAGATCACGTTGCCGTTATGATGCGCCTCGACCAGGCAGCCCGTGGCGCAGCCGAGGCACACCGTCGGAGTTTTTTTAAGGAACCAGACGCGCTGCTTGAAGCGGAAATCGCGCGAGGTCCAGGCGCCCACGGGGCAGATATCGGCGATGTTCATGGAGTAGGCGTTGTCCAGGGCCTTCCCTTCTTTCAGATCTATGAACGAGCGGTCGGCGCGCTCCATAACTTCCAGTTCGGAGGTCCTGGTGACCTCGGAACAGAAACGCACGCAGCGGGTGCAAAGGATGCAGCGTTCATTGTCCAGCACCAGGTGCGGACCGGCGGCGCGGCGTTTGAAGCGGCGGACCTTGTCTTCCTTCGGGAACCGGCTTTTTTTAAGGCCGTATTCCATGTAGTAATCCTGCAGGCCGCACTCCCCGGCCTGGTCGCAGATGGGGCAGTCCAGCGGATGGTTTATCAGCAGGTATTCCAATATGTCCCGGCGGGCGGTCTTTACCTTTTCAGTACCGGTATGCACCACCATGCCCTCGGCGGCCTCGGTGGAGCAGGCCGTAAGGAGTTTCGCGGCTTTTTCTATTTCCACCAGACACATGCGGCAGTTCCCGGCCACGGAAAGTTTGGGATGGTAGCAGTAGCGCGGGATATAGATGCCAAGCTGCTGAGCGGCCTCCAGG
>Ga0334722_10002983_pt1 | contig 18591 bp, 16 predicted proteins | sample C3_bottom_MG_FD_207210 | JGI IMG/M metagenome (GOLD analysis project Ga0334722, IMG submission 207210) | Sediment microbial communities from Yellowstone Lake, YNP, Wyoming, USA - C3_bottom | ecosystem: Environmental > Aquatic > Freshwater > Lake > Sediment | place: USA: Wyoming | collected...
CAAAAGCATCAGCACTGCTGCTGTACTTCCTGCGTGTCGTGTCATATCAGTACCTGTTCCCCAGTTGGTCTTCGTATTTCATGACATTCTTGACCTGAATGGCGGTGCCCACCACCGTTCCCGGCTTGATGCGGAACGACACCTTGATGGTGCGCTTCTCGCCCGCACCCAGCTCCTTGAATTTCCAGACAATGGTGCCATTGGCATTCTGGCTGCTGGCCGGCTCGGCGGCCACCAAATCCAGTTCCTGCGGCCAGGCGCTCTGCAGTTCGACCACCCTGGCCAGGTTTGTGCCGTTATTGGTGACCGTCAGGTCGAACGATGCCACCTCGCCCGGCTTCAGCTTGCCGTCGCGGGCCGACATGGCCAGCTGCAGCACCGGCCGCGAATAGACCAGGCGGGTGAATCCGGAGCCTTTGCGGGACGCATCCCCCTCGGAAGCGAAGGACACCTGGACGCTCCCCTCGGAGGCATCGGCGGCAGTGCGGGGTGTGGTGATCTCCATGACGATGCTCGCCTCTTCCTTGGGAGCCAGCGGACCGACCTCGGTAATCACCGGTTCGCTTGCCTGGCGAATGCCGTCGCGGTTGATATCGTGGAACACGACGGCGCTCTGTACCCCTGTGACGGTCGAGGCGATCTTGAATTTTTCACGCACGTTGCCGGTGTTGGTCACCACGAACGGGACGGTAAAGGTCTGTCCGGGGATGATCACCACCCGCTCCGAGCCGGAGCGGACCAGGATGCCGCGCTGCTGCTGGACCACCGAGACGTTCGAAACGAACGCGGCGGTGGTCTTGAGCTGATTGTTGACCAGTTCGGCGCGGGTCAGCAACTCCTGGCCAGCCATGGTGTCGTCCTTGAGCTGGAAGGTGAGTGCATACTCCTTGCTCTCGCCGGAGTTGATCTGCAGCCCGTCCAGCACCAGCGCCGACTTCGCCTCCTGCCTGAAGCCCGCCGCGGCATGGTCGGCCGGCTCAAGCTGAGGCGGGAATGCCAGCCGGAAGGTGACATCCTGGGCAGCGGTCGAGCCGACGTTCAACAGAGCAACGCGGTAGACGACTTTTTCACCCGGCAGCGGCTGGGACTTATCCGCCTTGACCACGGCCCTCAGGAGCGGTGCGGAGGCGACCACAGCCACTTCGCGCGACTGGCTGGCCTCGGACATGAGCCGGGATACGGCCCTGATCGGATGGGTAATACGCAGGCCATCTATGCTGGAGACCGGAATGACCAGGCTGACGACGCCCTTGAAGGACTCGCCCGGAGCCAGTACCGGTGTCTGGGTGATGGCCTGCTCGGGCGCGGCAGCTGCGGCGAACGAAGCACCGAATACCGCCGGGAAGCCGGACTCCAGAGCGAAGGAGTCGCTGCCGTTGCCGCGGTTGATGACCTCGAACGGCACGCTGAAGCGGCGCGCCACGTTGTAGGCCTGGGGCTGGGCCAGCATGACGAACTCGAACGCCGCGAACTGAGCGGCCTCGATCCTCAGGATCTGAGCATTCTCAGGCTGCTCGACAGCAGCCACCTGCGGGGGCACGGCCACGGCTATGCCGAGCTCCTTGAGCTTGGCGGCCGCCGTTTCGGAGGCCTTGGTGCCGGGATACCGCTCGATGATCGACTTGTATTGGGCAATGGCCTTCTCGCGCAACGCCAACTTCTCGGCCCGCGCCTTCTCCTCTGCAGCGCGCTGCTGCGCCAGGCGCTGTTCCTCGGCCTTGGCAGCGGTCAGGCGCTCCTGCTCGGCCTTGGCAGCTGCCATGCGGGCGTTTTCGGCATCGGCGGCGGCCTTTTCTGCAGCCAGGCGCTCACGCTCCTTGCGATCGGCCACGATGCGGGCCGCCTCGGCAGCGCGCTCTTCTTCGGCCTTGACAGCAGCACGGTGCTGCTCGTCTGCCTTGATTCTGGCCTGCCGTTCCTCTTCAGCCTTGGCAAGGGCCAGACGCTCCTGTTCCTTCTTCTGCGCCGCCACGCGTTCCGCCTCGGCCGCTGCGGCATTCAGGCGAGTCTCCTCAGCCTTGGCGGCAGCCAGACGCTCCTGCTCGACCTTGAGCGCTGCCTGACGCTGCTGTTCAGCCTCTGCCGCAGCCTGGCGCTCATCCTCGGCCCTGATAGCGGCCAGACGCTGCTGTTCAGCCAGCTCCGCAGCTTTGCGGGCCTCTTCGGCCTTGAGGGCGGCCAGACGCTGCTGCTCAACCAGAGCAACCGCTTTGCGCTCCTCTTCGGCCTTGAGGGCGGCCTGACGCTGTTCTTCAGCCAGCTCGGCGGCCCGACGCTCTTGTTCGGCCTTGACGGCAGCCAAGCGCTGCTGTTCGGCCAGAGCGGCGGCCTTGCGCTCTTCTTCGGAAGCCAGGGCGGCAATGCGCTCCTGCTCGGCCTTGGCCCGGGCGATCCGCTCCTGCTCCGCCAGTTCAGCGGCTTTGCGAGTCTCCTCGGCCTTGGCCTGGGCTATGCGCTGCTCTTCGGCCAGTTGAGCTGCCTTGCGGGCCTCTTCGGCCTTGAGGGCAGCCAGGCGCTGCTGTTCAACCTGCTCGGCGGCCTTGCGGGCCTCCTCGGCCTTGGCCTGGGCCACGCGCTGCTCTTCGGCCTTCTGCGCCGCCTTGCGAGCCTCTTCGGCCTTGACTGCCGCCAGACGCTGCTGCTCGGCCTGCTGGGCGGCCTGGCGCTCTTGCTCGACCTTGAGGGCAGCCACCCGCGCCTGTTCGGCAACAGCCGCCGCAGCCGCCGCAGCCGCCGCCGCAGCAACACGCTCCTCTTCGGCCTTGGCCTTGGCTATGCGCTCCTGCTCGGCCTTTTGGGCCGCCTTGCGCTCCTCTTCGGCGCGAACAGCTGCCAGGCGCTCCTGATCGGCTTTGATACGGGCCAAACGCTCCTCTTCAGCCTTGGCCTTGGCCACGCGCTCCTGTTCGATCTGCTCCTTGGCCAGACGCTCCTTCTCGGCCTGCTCCCGGGCCAGCCGCGCCTGCTCGGCCTTGGCCTTGAGCGCGGCCGCCTGACGGTCAGACGCCTTGACCGGCGGTGTACCGGTAGGCAGCTTTTCCCCCTTCTCGAAGCGGGTGGTCAGGGTGAGCAAATCGTCCTCGACCGTGGACTTGAGGGGGTTGTCGGGATATTCCTTGGAAAACTGGGACATGAAGCGGGCGGCATCCTGCTGGTTGCCGGCCTTGTAGTAGGAGCGCGCCAGCCAGAACAGCGCCATGTCGCGCAGCGGTGTGTCGGGATACTTGGTCAGCACCTCGTTCATCTTCTCGATGGCGGCGCCGAAATCCTTCTGCTGGTAGGCGTTGAATCCGGAGATGAAAATTTGGGAGTCTTCGGTTTCCTGGCAGAAGCCGGGGGGAATCATAAAAGATGAAATTATGACCAGTGCGATGAGGGACCGGAGCAGGACGTTGCGGCATAATTTCAATGATATCACGATATTGAACCTCTTCTGGGCCGGTTCGCTGCTGACCGCGTACGGAGAGCGGAGAAATGTCAGGATAAAATGCGTTTTAAATAGCATCTCTCAGCCCTATTGTCAACGAAAGAAAAGGTTTTTGAAGGTGTTAGCGAATGCCGGGGTGACGCGAAATACGGGGGGTGGGGAGGATGCTTTCGGGGGGTGTATACGCCGGCGGGGTCGTGCCGTGCCGCACAGCCGGTTTCCGGGGCCGGGAGATCGACTCCCCCCGCCCCGGAAACCGCCTAGCGAATATGGTCCTCGGGGTACGCGCCGATCTTGTGGATCGCCAGGTCGGCCCCGGCAAATTCATCCTCCTGCTCAAGGCGAATACCGATCGTCTTGCTGAGGACACCATAGACGACAAAGCCGCTGGCCAAGGCGAACAGAATCGCCGTAACACTGCCGGCAAGCTGGGAAACGAAACTGACCCCGCCCATGCCCCCCAGCGCCTTCTGGCCGAAGATGCCGGCGGCGATGCCGCCCCAGGAGCCGATGACTCCATGCAGGGGCCAAACACCCAGCACGTCGTCGATGCGCAGTTTTTCCTGCTCGTAGTGAAAGCCATACACAAAGATCACGGAGGCGACACAGCCGACCACAAAGGCAGCCAGCGGATGCATGATGTCGCTGCCGGCGCAGACGGCGATCAGACCGGCCAGGGCACCGTTGTGCACGAAGCCGGGGTCGTTTTTGCCGGCCACCAGCGCCGCAAGAACACCGCCGACCATGGCCAGCAGCGAGTTGACCGCCACCAGACCCGAGATCTTCTCCAGATTTGCCGCGCTCATGACGTTGAAGCCGAACCAGCCGACCGCCAGAATCCAGGAGCCAAGGGCCAGGAACGGGATGTTGCTGACCGGGATGGGGTGGGACTTGCCGCGGCTGTAGCGCCCCATGCGGGGCCCCAGGATCAGCACCGCCGGCAAAGCGATCCAGCCGCCGATGGAGTGCACCACAACCGATCCCGCATAGTCATGGAACTCGGCGCCGCCGATGCTCTTGAAGAAACCCTGCAGCAGGGACATGTTCTGCCCCCAGATCAGCGACTCGAACAGCGGATAGGAGAGCCCGGCAAAGATGGCGCCCGCGATGACCTGGGGCCAGAATTTGGCGCGCTCGGCAATACCGCCGGAAATGATGGCCGGAATGCAGGCGGCGAAACAGAGCAGAAAAAAGTAGTGCACCAGGTCATAGCCCTGGGTCTTGCCAAGCAGTTCTTCGGCCGGCTTGAGGAAGGAGATGCCGTAGGCGATGGGGAAACCGACGATGAAATAAACGACCGTGGACACGGACCAGTCGGTGAGGATTTTGACGAAGGCATTGACCTGATTCTTCTTGCGGACCGTACCCACCTCGAGAAACGCGAAACCGGCGTGCATGGCGAACACCATGACCGCACCCAGCATCAGAAAAAGGACATCAGCACTGCTCTTCAGGCCAGTCATCGTTGACATGGTCTCCATACACACTACCCCCGTTGGTAATTGTGAGAATTCGCGACAGACGCACCTGCTGCCCGAGGCGCACCGGCAACCGTCCTTCGGCGTGACGCCCGGCGGTGGGCGATCCGGTTATGCTACGCAAGATATCTGCCAAGCCGGCAGATTAACGTAACATGCTGTTTTGTATGAATTTAGCAACAACGTCACCGAACGGGTGCCGCCCATCAATTAAGCATGTGCCCACATTTTGGGCATATGCAGCCCCAAAGGAGGGACTTCCTTTTCCCGATTCATCGGGGTACTATGCGTGACATGACGCTCGAGGATAAAATACGCCGACTGCCCACCTCGCCGGGGGTCTATCTCATGCGGGATGCGGACGGCGTCATCATCTACGTCGGCAAGGCGAGGAACCTGCGCCAGCGGGTACGGACCTACTTCGGCACTGCCGGTGACGGGCGGTACCATGTAAAGTTCCTGATGGCCAAAGTGGCGGACCTGGAGGTGATGCTCACCGACACCGAAAAAGAGGCGCTGCTGCTGGAGAATACCCTGATCAAGCAGCACCGCCCCCGCTACAATCTGGATCTGAAGGACGACAAGACCTACTTCTCCCTGCGGCTCGACCCCTCCGAGGAGTTTCCCCGTTTCAGCATCGTCCGCAAGGCGCCCCGGGACGGGGCCCGCTACTTCGGCCCCTATGCGTCGGCGTCGGCGGCCCGCCAGGTGCTGCAGCAGCTCACCCGCATGTTCCCCCTCCGCCACTACCCGTTCAAAACCTGCATGGCCCGCAAGCGCCCCTGCCTCTACCACCAGATCGGCCAATGCAGCGCCCCCTGCCACAAGCTGATTTCACCGGCCGATTATGACGCCCTGGTGCAGGGAGCCATACTGTTCCTGGAGGGGAAAAATCGCGAACTGACGGCCCAGTTCAGGCGCCGCATGGATGAAGCGGCTGCCGAGCTGCGTTACGAGGAGGCCGCCCGGTGGCGCAACCTCCTGCGCTCCATCGAAGTGACGGTGGAGAAACAGAAGGTGGTCACCCGTGGTGGCGACTGCGACGTAGTCGGCTTTCACCGGGACGGCGGACGTTTGGAACTGGCGCTGCTGTTCATCCGCGGCGGCGTGCTCGGCGGCAGCCGTCTCTATGGCCTGCAGTGGGAACTGGATGACGCCGAAGGGATCGCCGCCTTCCTGCGCCAGCATTATGTGGAGGGGTGCGTGATCCCGGACGAGATTCTGCTGCCGCTGGAGATCGAGGAGTCAGCGGCCCTGGCGGAGCTTTTGGGGGATCTGAGGGGCAAAAAGCTCGTCATCGCCTGCCCGCAGCGGGGGATCAAGCGCGAGCTGGCCGAACTGGCCTGCAAGAATGCGGCGGCAGCGCTCCGGGAGCGGGACGAGGCGGCCGCCGGCATCCAGGCGACCCTGGCCGATCTGCAGCAGCGCCTGCACCTGTCCCGATTGCCGCGCCGCATCGAGTGCTATGACATCTCCACCATCCAGGGGCGCCACTCGGTCGGCAGCGGCGTAGTATTCAGCGATGGCCGGCCCGACAAGGCGCACTACCGGCGCTACCGCATCCGCGAGGTGGCCGGCCAGGACGACTTTGCCATGTTGAGCGAAGTGTTCGGCCGCCGCTTCCGACCCGAGAAGATCGAGCAGGAGGGAGTGCCCGACCTGGTGGTGGTGGACGGCGGCATCGGCCAGCTCAACGCGGCCCATGAAATCGTGCGCCTGCTGGGGCTTGAGGGGCGGTTCGACCTGGTCTCCCTGGCCAAGAGCCGCACCGAACGGGCGCCCGCATCGGCTACCGTGGAAAAAAGCGCCGAGCGGGTTTTCCTGCCGGGGCGCCGCAACCCGGTGGTGCTGCGCCAGAACTCCTCCGCCCTGCTGTTGCTGGCGGCCATCCGCGACGAAGCCCACCGCTTCGCCATCGAATACCACCGCACCGTGCGGGGGAAGGAAGGGATCGCCTCCGGCGTCGAACGGCTCCCCGGCATCGGCCCGAAGCGCCGCACCGCCCTGCTGCAGCATTTCGGCAGCCTGCAGCGGCTCAAAGAGGCGAGCATGGAGGAGATCGCTGCGGTGGCAGGCATGAACAGAACCCTTGCGGCAAAACTGCATGACAGCCTGCACGGGGCACTCCCGACAGAGAGCGAGGTGTGAATGAAGCTGCATCCGCAGGTAGAGGCGGCCGTTGAATTCGAGCGGGCCCGGGAAGCCCTGGACGCCGGAGAGACGCTTGCTGCCCTGGCGCATCTGGAGAAGTCGCTCTCTCTCCATGACAACCCCTCCCTCAAGTCCTATCTGGGCTACTGCATTGCCAAGGAACGCGGCCATGTCAAGAAAGGGATCGAGCTCTGCCGGGAGTCGATCCTGATCGAGCCGGAAGCACCGGTCCACCACCTCAACCTGGGGAAAATCCACCTGCTTTCCGGCGACAAGACCGAAGCCCTCAGAGTCCTTCGAGAAGGCCGCGCGAAAGGCGAACATGACGAGATAATGCGATTGCTCACCCAGATCGGCACACGCAAACCGCCGGTGTTCCCGTCCCTGTCCCGCGACAACCCCCTGAACCGCTACCTGGGCATGCTGCTCAGCCGGCTTGGCCTCAGATGACGCACATGCATCCTTTCGCCATGACGAGTCAACATCCCTTCAACCTGCTCACCATCCTCGGCCCGACCGCCTCGGGCAAGACGCGCCTGGCCGTGGCCCTGGCCCGGGCACTGAACGGCGAAATCATCTCGGCCGACTCACGCCAGGTCTTTCGCGGCATGGACATCGGCTCGGGCAAGGATATCCACGAATACGGCGCCATCCCCGTTCATCTGGTCGACATCCTGGACGCCGGGGAGGAGTTCAGCGTCTTCGCCTTCCAGCGCCTATTCCTGCAGGCGTTCGAAGACATCACCGGCCGCGGCCGCCTGCCGGTCCTGTGCGGCGGCACCGGCATGTACCTGGACGCCGCCCTGCGCGGCTACCGGCTGGTTGAGGTGCCCGAGGACCCCACCCTGCGGGCCGATCTGGCCGACATGGACGACGCGTCCCTGGCCGCCATGCTGCAGACCCTGCGCCCCGACCAGCACAACCGCACCGACCTGACCGACAGGAACCGCACCGTGCGCGCCATCGAGATCGCCTGCCATGTCAACCGGCACGGGGATTCCGGGGAGCCGTGGCCCGACATCCGGCCGCTGGTGTTCGGCATCCGGTGGGAGCGGGGCGAACTGCGGCGCCGGATAACCGAACGGCTGCGCCAACGGTTGGAAAACGGCATGGTCGAGGAGGTCGAACGGCTGCATGCCGGCGGCATCCCGTGGGAGCGGCTGGATTACTACGGCCTGGAATACCGCTTCGTGGGGAGTTTTCTGCGAGGGGAGATCAGCCGCAATGACCTGTTCCAGCGCCTGAACAGCGCCATCCACGCATTTGCCAAGCGTCAGGAAACCTGGTTCCGCCGCATGGAGAAGCACGGCGTGGCGATCCACTGGCTGGACGGCGCCGGGGATATGGCGGGTCAGGCGCTACGGCTCATCGGAGAACAGCAATAAAAAAAGCCCTTCCGGAGAAGGGCTTTTTGGTCAGAAACAGGCGGACCGGCTGACTACACCAGCTCCAGCGCGCTGAAGAAGTAGGGGATTTCGAAGGCGGCGGTTTCCGGGGCGTCGGAGCCGTGGGTCGAGTTCTCCTCGATGTTGACGGCAAACTCCTTGCGCAGGGTGCCCGGCTCGGCATTGGCCGGGTTGGTGGCGCCCATCAGGGTCCGCCAGTCGGCGATGGCGTTTTCCTTCTCCAGACAGAGCACGATCACCGGGCTGCGGGACATGAAGCTGCAGAGGTCGTTGAAGAAGGGGCGCTCCTTGTGGACATAGTAGAAGCCTTCGGCCTGGGCCTTGGAGAGCTTGATCTTCTTCATGCCGACGATGGTGAAGCCGGCGGCCTCGATGCGGTCCAGAATTTTGCCGGCCAGCTTGCGCTCGACGGCATCCGGCTTGATGATGGCGAATGTGCGTTCCATGGTATTCCTCCGATTAGGGTAAAAAAGTGAACGTGTTAGATAGCATCGCCCGGGCTCGCTTGTCAAGTTTTTTACCCGGTTGCGCTGGCTGGCGGCACGGCCCCTTGCGCTTTTCCGCTGCAGTGATTATTATCAGTCTGACAGGCAGTTTCACTTATTTCGCTTAGGAGAGGTAGCGTATATGAATACCCTGAAAACAGCATTCCTCATGGGGCTCCTGACGGTGCTGCTGGTGCTCCTGGGAGGCGCCCTCGGCGGCAAGGGGGGGATGACCCTGGCCTTTCTGTTTGCCGGCGGGATGAACTTCTTCTCCTACTGGTTCTCCGACAAGATCGTGCTGTCCATGTATGGGGCCCAGCAGATCGAGGAGTCGGACGACCCCCGCTTCTACGGCATGGTGCGCCGCCTGGCCGAGCGGGCGGGACTCCCCATGCCCAAGGTCTACGTCATCGACACCGACACCCCCAACGCCTTCGCCACCGGCCGCAACCCGAGCCACGCCGCCGTGGCCGCCACCACCGGCATCATGCGGCTCCTCTCCGACGAGGAGTTGGCCGGGGTCATGGCCCACGAACTGGGGCACGTCAAGAACCGGGACATCCTGATCTCCACCCTGGCGGCCACCTTTGCCGGCGCCATCACCTACCTGGCCCATATGGCCCAGTGGGCGGCCATCTTCGGCGGCGGCCGCAGCAGCGACGACGACGAGGGGGGCGGCATCTTCGGCATGCTCTTCATGGCCATCCTCGCCCCCATTGCCGCCATGCTGGTGCAGATGGCCATCTCCCGTTCGCGGGAGTATGGGGCCGATGCCGCGGGCGCCCATATCAGCGGCAACCCGCTCTCCCTGGCCAATGCCCTGCAGAAGCTGGAGATGGGCAACCAGCGCATCCCCATGGAGGCCAACGCCGCCACGGCCCACATGTTCATCGTCAACCCCCTGACCGGCGGCGGACTGATGTCGCTCTTTTCCACCCATCCGCCGATTCCTGAGCGGGTGGCCCGGCTGCAGGAGATGGCCCGGACGCACAGCTATTGAGCGCCCCTGCTTCGTACTCCTCCAATCCCCGGCAAGCCGCCTGCATGGTGCTGCACCGCATCCTGACCGAAGGGTGCTTCGCCGACCAGCTGATGGACCGGGAGCTGTCGGCCGGCAAGCTGAGCGGACCTGACCGGGGCCTGTTCGCCGAGCTGGTGTTCGGCGTGCTGCGCCGCCAGGGCACCCTGGATCATGTGCTGACCGGGCTGGTGACGCAACCGCTGGCCAAACTGGAGCCCCAGGTGCTGATCTTCCTTCGCCTGGGGCTGTACCAGCTCATGTACCTGGATCGCATCCCCGAATCCGCCGCGGTGAACGAGTCGGTCAACCTGACCAAGCAGATACTGCCGCGGGCCAGCGGCCTGGTCAATGCCGTCCTGCGCAACTACCTGCGCCACAAGGACACCATCACCTACCCCGACCCCAAAACCGCGCCGGCCGCCTCGATCGCTGCCCGCCATTCCCATCCGGCCTGGCTCGTCAAGCTCTGGTTCAGCCAGCTCGGCGAAGAGGAAACCGAGCGCCTGGCCGAAGCCTCTTCCTGCCAGCCCCCGCTGACCGTGCGCGCCAACACCCTCCGGACAACGCGGGATGAGCTGCTGCAGCTCTTTGCCGCCAACGGCATCGCTGCCACCCCCTGCCATTTTTCCCCGGACGGCATTCAGCTCGCAGGACGCCATCAGGTGACCGGGCTCCCCGGTTTCCGTGAGGGATTGCTTGTGGTCCAGGACGAGGCGTCCCAGATGGCGGCCCGGCTGCTCGACCCGCAGCCGGGGGAGCGGGTGCTGGACGCCTGCGCCGCGCCGGGGGGCAAAGCCACCCATCTGGCCCAGCTGATGGGCAACGCGGGCGAGCTTTTGGCAACGGACAATGCCGCCTCCAAACTGCCGCTGATCCAGGAATCGGCCCGGCGGCTCGGCATCACGATCATAACCACGCGCACCGCCGACCTGCTCCGGGCCGGCCAGTTCCCCGGCGAGACCTTCGACCGCATCCTGCTGGACGCCCCCTGTTCCGGCCTGGGGGTCATCCGCCGCAACCCGGAAGCCAAATGGCGCCTGACCCTCGAGGACATCGAGCGGCTGGCCGCAGTCCAGAAACGCATGCTGGCCACTGCGGCCGGGCTGCTCAAGCCGGGGGGCACCCTGCTCTATTCCACCTGTTCCACCTCTCTGAAGGAAAACGAGCAGGTGATTCAGGATTTTCTTTCACGCCACCCCGAGTATGTGCTAGAAAATCTGCACCGGCATTTTCCGGCGACCCGGGACCTGTTCACCCCGGAGGGAATGTTCCGGGCCTGGCCGCACCGTCACGGCATGGATGGTTTCTTTGCCGCCCGACTGAAGAAACAATAAAACTTCCCATACCCAACGTACCGAGGTTACCGACCCATGAAAAAGATTGCCCCTTCCATCCTGTCCGCCGACTTCTCCCGACTCGGCGATGAAATCCGCGCCATCGAGGCGGGCGGCGCCGACTACGTCCACATCGATGTAATGGACGGCCATTTTGTCCCCAACATCACCATCGGCCCGCTGGTGGTCGAGGCCGCCCGCCGCGTGACCAGCCTGCCGCTGGACGTGCACCTGATGATCGAAAACCCGGACAGCTACATCCCCGACTTCGCCAAAGCGGGCGCCGACATCATCGTGGTGCATGCCGAGGCGGTCCATCACCTGCACCGCACCGTGCAGTTGATCAAATCCCTGGGCAAGCGGGCCGGCGTGTCGCTCAACCCGGCTACGCCGCTCAACGTCCTGGAGTACGTGCTGGAAGACCTGGACCTGGTGCTGCTCATGACCGTCAACCCCGGGTTCGGCGGCCAGAGCTTCATCGAGGCCTGCCTGCCCAAGATCCACGCCCTGCGGGCCATGCTGGACCGCCGCGGCTGCGAGGCCGAACTGGAGGTGGACGGCGGGGTCAAGATCGACAATATCGCCCGCATCGCCCATGCCGGCGCCGATGTGTTCGTAGCGGGCAGCGCCGTGTTCAACAGCCCGGATTACGCCGCTACCATCTCCGAACTGAAGCGGCTGGCCAAGGAACCGCTGCTGTAGCATGGACTTCACCCAGCGCACCCGCCAGGCGCTCTCCCGGCGCACCCGGCGCACCCTGGAGCCGGGCCCGGTGCCGGCCGCCGTGCTGCTCCCCCTGTTTATGCGCAACAACGAGCATCACCTGCTGTTCACCAAGCGCACCCCCCACCTGCAGCACCACAGCGGCGAGATCTCCTTTCCCGGCGGGGCGCTCAACCCGGAGGAGGAACCGGAACAAGGCGCCTTGCGGGAAACCTGGGAAGAGCTCGGCATCCTGCCGGCCGACGTGGACGTGCTCGGCCAGCTGGATGACGTCTACTCCGTGTACCACTACCTGGTGACGCCGGTGGTCGGTGTGATCCCCCCCGAGTACCCTTATGCGGCCAATCCCGACGAAATCGAGCGCATCATCGAAGTGCCGCTGCGCCACCTGCTCGATCCGGCCGTCATGTCCACCGAGATGCGCACCTGGAACGACCAGACCTTCATGGTGCGGCATTACGACTTCAACGGCGACGACATCTGGGGCATGACCGCCGCCATCCTCGCCCAGTTTTTAGAAATTGTAATTAGCGATAATTTGGTGTAAATTTCACAAAATGTCCGATAGCGTTCTGATCATAGACGACTCCGATGCCGTCCGGGAAAAGATCATCAAGACCCTTGAAGTCTTCGACCTGTTCGACCGCTATTACGAGGCCGAAGACGGGCTGGAGGGGTTCAAGAAGCTCTTGTCGTCGCCGGTGGACATCATCCTCTGCGACCTGGAAATGCCGCGCATCGACGGCTTCAAGTTCCTGAGCATGCTCAAATCCCGCCCCGACCTGCAGGATCTGCCGGTCATCATCCTGACCGGCATGAACGACCGCGAGCTTAAAATCAAAGGCCTCGAACAGGGCGCCAGCGACTACATCACCAAGCCGTTCGACCCGGAAGAACTGGTGGCCCGCGTCAAGGTGCACCTGAAGATCAAAAACCTGCAGGACGACCTGAAACGCTCCAACGAACTGTTGCTGGAGCTCTCCAATACCGACCACCTCACCGGCCTGTTCAACCGCCGCTACCTGATGGAAACCCTGGAAAAAGAAGTGCAGCGCAGCGTCCGCAAAGGGGGCAACCTGTCGCTGATCATCCTCGATATCGACCATTTCAAACAGGTCAACGACACTTACGGCCACCTGCAGGGTGACGTGGTCCTGCAGAAAGTCGCCCTGCAGCTGCAGAAGGAGCTGCGCAGCTACGATATCGCCTCGCGCTACGGCGGTGAAGAGTTTGTGGCGGTCCTGCCCGATGCCACCCTGGCGGAGGCGGTATTCGTGGCCGAACGGGTCCGCAGCTCGGTGCAGACGGTCAAGTTCAGCGGGGCGCTCTCGCCCCTCTCCATCACCGTCAGCATGGGCGTGGCCTCATTCCCTACCGCCAACTGCTCAACGGTGGACGATTTCATCAAGCTGGCCGACGATGCCCTCTACCGCGCCAAGGCGAATGGCAGAAACCGGGTGGAGTCGGCCGACCAGACCGGCGGCCCTGAGCTGTAGAGGAGCAGACACATTATGGTACTGAGCATCGAGGAACAACGCCTGATTGCCGACTTCAGGCGGCTTACCCCCACCGGCCGGGACGAACTGCTGGCCCAGGCGGCTTTGCTGTCGCGCACAGCCGGCTCGGATGCGCTGCAGCAGGGCGAGGCCCGCACGAACCAGTGTCCCCTGAAACCCCATGATGTCCGGCCCGAAACGGAGCCATCCCCCCTGGTCACCGAATAACTCCCGAGGCACCCGGTTGTCATCCCCCTGCAGGTAACATTACCGGCCCAACGGCCGCACGAGGTCCTATGAAACGCTTTCTGCTGTGCATCTGTACCATCGCCTTCATGCTCAGCGGCCTTGCCCCCGCCGGCGCCGCCCCTTACAAGAAACTTGACAAAGCGCCCGTCACCGAGCGCTGGTTCGGCATTTACATCGACAACGAGCGGGTCGGCTTTTACCGCCAGATCATCGCCGAGACTTCCGACGGTTACCGGATGGAGGGAGACGGCAGCGTGCGCCTCAAGGTGATGGGCTTCACCAAGGAGGCCACCACGCGCGAGTCCTACCTGGTGGGCAAAACCCTGGCGTTGCGCTCCTTCGACGTGGAGCAGAGCATCAACGGCGTCACCACCCGCGTCAGCGGCAAGGCCAGCGATAGCAGCATCAGGCTGAAAAGCGAGATCAACGGCAAGACGAGTGAGAAGCTGCTCAAATACAAGGGGGATGTCTTTCCCGGCCCGGCCCTCAACCTCTATCCGCTGCTGCGTGACCCCAGCCCCGGCAAAATCTACCGCATCCTCACGTTCGACCCCGAAGAGATCAAGGTCAAGGAAATCAAGATCAGCGTGCTGGGCGAGGAAAAGAGCCCGGATGGCCAGATGGCGCTCAAGCTGCGCAACAACCTGTACCCCTTCGTCAACAACGATATCTGGGTCGACAGCCAGGGCAACACCCTGGTGGAGTCGGTGCGCGAAGGGCTGGTCACGACCCGCGCAGAAGATCCCAAGGTGCTGGCCGCCACGGTCGGCAACATGGCGCTGGCCAAAAAGGACCTGATCTACGATTTCAGCATGGTCCGGGCGGAACCGCCCATCAGGGACCCCAAGAAACTGACCGGCATGGTGGCGGAGATCGTCGGGTGGAACGGGTCATTGCCGCTGGTACAGGGAGGGGGGCAACTGCTGGCCACGAACCCTGCCGGCAGTCTGGTGGTCAGGACCGGCAGCGCCCTGCCGGCACCGGCGCAGATACCTGCCCCGGCCCCGGCCGCACCGGCCCCGGCAGCCCCGCCCCAAACCGGCGCAGATGCTGCCGACTATCTCAAGCCGGCCGAAAAAATCGAGGCCGATGCCCCGGAGATCGTGGCCAAGGCCAAGGAACTGGCAGCCGGCAAGCAGGGACCGCTGGAGATCGTGCGGACCCTGGCCGCCTGGACGGCCGATTGGCTGAGCGACACCGTGGAGGACACCGGGAGCGCCACCGCCAGCTTCAAGTCGCGCACCGGCAACTGCCAGACCCACGCCCGCCTCTACACCGCCCTGGCCCGCGCCGCCGGCATCCCGACCCGCTTCGTCTCGGGCCTGGTCTATCAGGACGGCAAGGGGTTCCTCTATCACAGCTGGGCGGAAAGCCTGATTTCGGGCTCATGGCAGTCCGTGGACCCGACCTACAACCAGGTACCGGCCGATCCGACCCATATCAAGCTCTTCGAGGGGCATACTCCCTCGGATATGGCGCCGCTCGTGGCCATCATCGGCAGAATCAAGATCAAGATCCTGGAAACGAAATACTGAATCCCTGTTTCAAACGCAGAAACGGGCGGGGATAGCGTCTGCTGTCCCCGCCCGTTTTGTTTTTCGGCCCGGCGCCCCCTTCTCCACGCCGGCAGGTGAAACCCGGCTAGGGCTGAGCGGCTCCCCACTGCAGGGCATAGTTCCCCACCAGCAGGCGCACCTGGCGCTGCACCCCGCCGCTGCAGGGCCCGATGGCCACCAGGCGCAGATTTTCCGGGGCTAAGAGTTCCCGCGCCGTGGCGCACAATTCGCCGGGAGACACGCCTCCCAGCTCCTGCTGGTCCTGCTCGATGCTGCGCCGGATGCCGACCAGCTCTCCCCAGCCGTAGCGCACCCCCATCTCGTAGGCAGAATCCCTGCTGTAGTCCAGATCGAAGCGGTATGCCTGACGGGCAGACTCCAGCTCTGCCAGCGGCACCGGCCGGTGGGCGATGTCCGCCAGCTCTTCCAGGGCTGCCGTCACCGCCGGCACGAGCGTCCGGGGCGCCGTGGAAAAATCGAAGGCAATGCAGCCCGTTTCCTCGTAGGTGCCGATGGAGCCTTCCACCGAGTAGATCACCCCCATCTGTTCCCGCAGCCGCAGATGCAGCCGCGAGCTTCCGCCGCCCGCCAGAATACGTCGCAACAGCCGCACGGCCATATAACGCCGGTCACCGCGGGGAAAACCGAGAAACGCGATCTGCAGCTTCACCTGGCTATCCGAGTCGCGCACGAACCGGGTAGCGGGGCGATGATGGCGCTTTTGCACCAGCAGCGTGGGGGGCGGGGCGGCGCCGGCCCACCCGCCGAACAGGTCGGCGGCATCGGCGAACACCTGTTCGTGGCGCACCGGGCCGACCACGACCAGCACCGCGGCGGCAGGCACGTAGAAGCGGCGGTGGTGGTCGGCCAGGTCATCCCGCGTAATCGCCGCGATGCTCTCCAGCGTGCCGACGGTCGGCCGCCCCAGGGGGTGGCGCGGCCAGAGCAGGCTGCTGGTCACCGTATCGGGGTTGATCTCCTCCCCCTGCTCGTTCAGGTCCTCGCGGGCCTCCTCGGCAATGATGCGCTGCTCCACCTCGACCCCCTCCAGGAGCGGGCGCAGCAGCATGGAAGAGAAGATTTCCATCCCCCGCCGCACATGGGACGGGTGGATGCGGGAATAGAAGCAGGTGGATTCCGCGTCGGTGGCCGCATTGGGCGCGCCGCCGACCGCCTCGAAGGCCTTTTCGATCTCCAGCGAAGAGGGGAATTCGCGCGAGCCGCGGAAGAGGATGTGCTCCAAAAAATGGGACAGCCCCCCCCGCTCCGGCGGATCGTTGCGGCTGCCGACCATGAGATACACGGCCAGCTCGGCGCTGTGCAGATGGGGCATCTCCACACAGACCACCCGCAGGCCGTTGGCCAGGGTTGCAACCGAGGAGCGGATCACGCCAGCGCCTCCCTGATCAGGGCCACCCGCTGCTGATAATCATCAGCGGTCAAGCGCACCTCGTCATGGGGTTCGGCCCAGATGGGGCGCGGCCAGAGGGGATCGCTCCTGAAGCGCGGCACCAGGTGCCAGTGCATGTGGGGCACCATGTTCCCCAGCAGTTCGTAGTTGATTTTATCCGGGCTGAACACGTCGTTCAGGGCAGCGGCCACCTGGCTCACCTCTTCCATCAGCTCCCCCCGCTCGCCGCAGTCCAGGTGAAACAGCTCGGTCACATGCTGCCGGGTGAAGAGCAGGGTGTAGCCCGGGAAAAACTGGTCACGGTTGAGCACCACCAGGGAATGCTTCAGTTCGACGATCCGCAGGTCGGCATCATCGTGCCAGCGGCGGCACATGGGGCAATCGGTCATGTTATTCGTACCTCAGGGCGTCGATAGGGTTGAGATTGGCGGCCTTGCGGGCCGGATAAAAGCCGAAGAAGATCCCCACGGCGCCGGAGAACACGAAGGCAATGGAGATGGACTGGATCGAGATCAGGGTCGGCCAGGAAAAGATCCGCGACACGATGGTGGCGCCGCCGGCGCCGATGGCGATGCCCAACAGCCCCCCGATCATGGTCAAAAGCACCGCCTCGGTCATGAACTGGAGCAGGATGTCGTTCCTGCGGGCGCCGATGGCCATGCGGATGCCGATCTCCCGGGTCCGCTCGGTGACCGAGACCAGCATGATGTTCATGATGCCGATGCCGCCGACGATCAGCGAGATGGAGGCCACCGCCCCCAGAAGGAGCGACATCGCCTTGGACGACTGCTCGGCCACCGCCAGGATCTCGGACAGGTTGCGGGTGGAGTAATCCGGCTCCTTGTTGTTGGTGATGCGATGGCGCTGGTTCAAGAGCGACTGGATCTCCTCCTCGGCCTTGGACAAGAGCGTCTCGCTTTTTGCCTTGACCATCACGGCACCGACGGTATTGACCAGCTGGGAGCGCACCAGGTTGCGCTGGGCGGTGCGCAGCGGCACGAAAATGCTGTCGTCCTGGTCCTGCCCCTGGGGCGACTGCCCCTTGCGCTCCAAGAGGCCGATGACCGTGAAGGGGACCTTCCTGATGCGGATGATCTTGCCCACCGGATCGGCGGAACCGAACAGGTTCTCGGCCACGGTCTGCCCCAGCAGACAGACCTTGGCGGCGCCGTCCACGTCCTGCTGGCTGATGGAGCGGCCGCTGACCACCCCCCACTCGCGGATGTCGAACAGCTCCGGCGTAGTCCCCATGATGACGGTGGACCAGTTCATGTTGCCGTAGACCGCCAGGCCGCTGCTGCGGATGGTCGGGGCCGCCGTCTCCACCGAGGGGCACTCGTTCATGATCGCCTTGACGTCGTCGCTGGTGAGCGTCTGGGCGCCGCCGCTGCCGGTGCGCAGGCCGCCGCTGGTGGTCGAGCCGGGCAGCACGAGGATGATGTTGCTGCCGATGCTGGCGATCTGCGCAGCGATCACCTGGCGCGCGCCGGAGCCGACCGCCATCATGGCGATCACCGCGGCGATGCCGATGATGATGCCGAGCATGGTCAGAAAGGAGCGCATCTTGTTGGTGCGCAGGGCGCGGAGGGCTATTTTCAGGGTCTGGAGAAATTCCATGTTTATTCAGTCTGACCGGTCGGACTTGTCAGACTTGTCTGACTATCCCCGATAATTATGCCGTCCTTGAACGTGATCTGCCTTCCCGCGTAGGCGGCCACGTCATGTTCGTGGGTGACCATGATGATGGTGATCCCCTGCTTGTTGAGGGAGGTGAACAGGCTCATGATCTCTTCGCTGGTGTGGCTGTCCAGGTTGCCGGTCGGCTCGTCGGCCAGGATGACCGCCGGGTTGTTG
>Ga0334722_10002984_pt1 | contig 18582 bp, 21 predicted proteins | sample C3_bottom_MG_FD_207210 | JGI IMG/M metagenome (GOLD analysis project Ga0334722, IMG submission 207210) | Sediment microbial communities from Yellowstone Lake, YNP, Wyoming, USA - C3_bottom | ecosystem: Environmental > Aquatic > Freshwater > Lake > Sediment | place: USA: Wyoming | collected...
GAGCCTGTGGCATTTCTCAATCAGCCCCAGCACCTCCGGCCATTCGCCTTCCACGACCGTGCCCATCGGGTTAAGTTTGTACGGCAGGCCGGACTCGTCTATGAGTTTGATTACCTTGGCGACCTCCGCGCTCGTTGACGTGCCCGCGCCTATCGGTATAACGCTGAACTCGGCTATCATATCAGGCCTCCTTATATGCTAATACTGGGGTAAAAAATAATCTGCAGGGGCGGCCACTAGCCGCGATGGCCTACTTTTGTAGACCGCGGCGGGAGGCCACCCCTGCAGGGGACGGACTGGCTTATGTTGTAATGTTTGGTTCGGTTATCTGAAGTGTACCACCCGTTTTATAATCTGTAAAGCCGGGGGGGTGGAGGAAAGGCGGGGAGCGCCTGGAAAGACTAAAGTATTGGGGCGGTGAGACGAATTTTAGATGTTCCTCTGCGCAAACACGATGCCGACATACCAACCTACCGCGCTGGCCACTACGCTCACGATCAGTGCGGTCATTATCCCCACGTAGTCGCCGAGCCACCAGCCCACCGAGCCGAATACCGTAGCGAATATCAAGGCAATCAGCCTGTGCATGCCGCGTCCTCTTCCTTGCCGGGGCGTCTTACTTTATCTCAAGCATCCTGTCCAGCGCACGCTTTGCGGGTATGCGAATGTCTTCCGGCACCTTTATGACGCAGGGCATGTGCTCCAGCGCACGCAGCACGCTCGAAAGGGTAGTCCTCTTCATGTTCGGGCAGAGCATGTCCACGCGTAGCGGGTGGAAGGCCTTGTCAGGGCTTTCCTTCTTCAGCCGGTACATCAGACCCAGCTCGGTGCCGATGATGAACTCCCTCGCGTCCGAGGACTTGCAGAAGCGCAGCATCCCGGAGGTGGAGGTCACGTGGTCTGCGAGCTCCAGCACCTCCATCGGGCATTCGGGGTGCGCTATCACAAGCGCGCCGGGATGCTCGGCCTTCGCCTTAATCACGTCAGCCGCGCTCACCCGGTCGTGCACGTTGCAAAATCCGTCCCAGGATATTATCTCCTTGTCGGTATGCTTCGCCGCCCAGGCCGCGAGGTTCTTGTCCGGGACGCATATCACCCTGTCGGATGGGAGCGAGTTCACCACCTTGACCACGTTGGCCGAGGTGCAACATATGTCGGACTCGGCCTTGACCGCCGCTGTCGTGTTGACATAGGACACGACGGGTACGACGGGATACTTCGCCTTTATGTCACGGAGGGTAAAATCCTCCGGGTAGGTATAGCAGAACTCCTTGCCCGCGCCGGGGAAGGTCTTGCCGTAGTAACGCTTGCCCTCGACGGTCACCATGTCGGCCATCGGGCATCCGGCGCTCGATTCGGTCAGCACCACCTTCTTGTCCGGGGAGAGTATGGAGGCGGACTCGGCCATGAAGTGCACGCCGGCGAATATTATAACGTCGTAGTCGGTCTCCGCCGCCGCGCGTGAGAGCTCCAGTGAGTCGCCGGTCAGGTCGGCCACGGCCTGGACCTCGTCACGCTGGTAGTTGTGGGCGAGTATTATGGCGTTACGTTCTTTTTTGAGACGCGCTATTTTTTCGGCTGTCTCGTTGAACTCGTCTGAGCCTATCTGCAAAGTAAAACCTCGCGCAAACCCTACTCCCCTCCCCACCTGCGGGGGAGGGGCTGGGGGAGAGGGCGTTATTAAAACCTGGATTCCCGTTTTCACGGGAATGACGGATTATTTCAGAGTGCAGGGTGCGTAGCCCCGCAAAATAACGGATGTCTATATTACTAACAATCCCGGGTGCATGTCAACTTTTTTGGGGGTATCGGGCGGGTTACTGCACTATGGCGAGCTTGCCGCCTGAGCCTACGGGGCTGTCGGTGAAGAGTATCGAGCCGTCTTTCAGCTCTATCTTGTACAAGGTGCGGGAAAACGTCTTGCCGGTTACCGGGTTCTGGCTGAGCCTCAGTACCTTCTTGACGTAGTTCTTGGTCTCGGGTATCTCCGGTACGCACATACCGTTACGGATGACCTTGCCCTGTCCGCAGTTGTATGCCGCGACGGAGAGCTCCACGTCCCCACCGAATGTGTCGAGCAGGTACTTGAGGTACTTCACCCCGCCGTCTATGTTCTGCTCCGGGCTGAATATGTCGTAGACGCCCATGTCCGATGCGGTCGCGGGCATAAGCTGCATCAGCCCCTTCGCGCCCTTGGGCGATACCGCGTCCGCGTGGAAGGCCGACTCCGCCTTTATGATGGACTTGACCAGGCCCGGCTCCACCCCGTACTTATCGCACTTTGCGTATATGATGTCCGCGTAGGGGACCTCCTCGCCGAAGTTGTCTTCCGGGGCCTTGTATACCGCGGGTGCGGCCTTCGCATTGTCGTTCTTGCCGTATGACGCGAGCTTCGTCGTGGGAGTGAGCACCGGCCCGCCCTTAGCGGCCCTCGCGGCAGAGGACTCCTTCACGACCTGCTGTGATACCTTGGGGACGGGCTCGTTGGAGAAGTGCACGATGCCTTCTGAGTCCACGTACTTGTATATGTCGGCGGATACAGCGGGTACAAAGGTGGCGGAGAGTATAAGCGATAATACTGTGGAAACTGCAAGATATGCGTGCTTTTTAGCCATGCCCGGGTGCCTCTGGAAACAAAAAACCTGCCTAATTTATAGCAGGTTAAGCGTCGAAAGTCAAGGTTTTTGGGGTTTGCACCTACCAGAAGACCGGCTCGCCCTTCTCGCCGGCCCCGAGCTGGCGAAGCCGACGTTCTACCGCGCCCTTTAGGTCTGTGTATTTATCGAGCGATTTGTCGTTGGGGCTCTGCGCTTTGGCCTTGTCAATATAATCCGTCAGGCCGGCCAGCGCGGACCTGTACCATTTGGCCGCGTCCTCGGCATTGGCGTTGTAATCGTATATCTGCGCCTCGCGGAGGTCGGCCTCCCAGGGCGGTCCCCACCATACCCCGCCGTCTGTTGCATCCTTCGCCCTGCCCTCGTCTATAAGCCCCGTGAACTTCATCAGGTATACCTGCGGGAAGAGGTGGTTTGCCGGGACGTACCGGCCGTCCCTGAATGCATAGATGTTCGGCCACGCGAACCCGTTCCCCTTGTACAGCCTGTGGAAAAGATAATTCGGGCATACGACGACCTCAACTGTGCCGTCCCCGTCTATGTCCCTGTAATCCGCGTTCCACATCGAGGCCACCGGGTCGAGTATACGCCGCCACTGCCCCTTCCTCTGTGTGAATACGGTGACGACCTCCCAGCCGGTGTTGGCGCCCATGTTCTTTTGCGACAGTATCAGCTCAGGCCTCTTGTCCCCCGTAAGGTCGGTGTACTCGAACGTGCCGAAATAACCTAACGTGCCTGCGTTGCCGCCACTTCGTACCAGCTTCTTCATGGTGGCAGTCGCCTGCACTGATGCTGGCTGAAGCGGTGAGGGCCTATCAGTCAGGGTCAGCGCCGCCATGCCGGGGTCGAACGGGAACTGGTAGAGGATCTTACCTGCCTTGGCGCCGCCCTTTATTACGACCAGCCAGTAGCCCTTGTCTATGACGTCCGGGCCTTCGCTGTCCGCCTTGCCCACGGTGTCCTCCTTCAGCCGGTATACGAAGAAGAACCGCTCCTTCTTGCCGTCACGGTCGAAGTCGAAGCTGCCGGAGCCCGTCACGGCGTACACACCGCTTTCGGGCCTGCCGAGCCGGGACAGCAGGGTAGCGATTTCCTTTTCGGGGTATTTTTTATCGTACACCGGGCCGGATGCTAATGCAGTAGATGCAACAACAAGGAAGATGCCCAGAAGGGCCGCAAGGGCTGCGTAAAACCTTTTCATGCGGATACCCTTCTCGCGCGCGGATCGGGAACCGGTATCGCTTTGAGCAACGCCTTCGTGTACTCGTCGTGCGGGTTGTTGTATACATGCTCAGCCGTGCCGTACTCCACTATCTTGCCCCGGTGCATCACGGCCACCCGGTCGCAGAAGTACCGCACGATGTTCAGGTCGTGCGCTATGAACAGGAACGCGAGGCTGTACTCCTCCTGCAGGTCCTTCAGCAGGTTGAGCACCTGCGCCTGTATGGATACGTCGAGCGCGGATATAGGCTCGTCCGCTACTATAAGCTCCGGCTCTACCGCGAGCGCACGCGCTATGCCTATCCTCTGCCTCTGCCCGCCTGAGAACTGGTGCGGGTACTTGTTCATGGAGTCCGCGCCTATGCCGACCCTGCCGAGTATGGCGCGCACCCGGTCGCCGACCTCGCTGCCCTTCGCCATCCCGTTCACCACCAGCGGCTCGCCCACTATATCGCCGACCCGCATGCGGGGGTTGAGCGATGCGTACGGGTCCTGAAAAATTATCTGCATGCGGCGGCGAAGTACACGAAGCTCCTCGTACCCGGCCCTGACCACGTCCACGCCTCCGAAGTTTATCTCGCCCTCGGTAGGCTCTATGAGGCGCAGCACGCAGCGGCCGGCAGTGGACTTCCCTGAGCCGGACTCGCCGACCAGGCCGAGCACCTCGCCCTTGCCGACTTCGAAGTCTATGCCGTCCACGGCCTTGACCAGCCCCTTGTGCGCGAATATCCCGTGCGTCACGGGGAAGTGTTTTTTGAGGCCTTTTACTTTTAGGAGAGTGTCCATGGGGTTACATTATCGGGGAATTGTTTGGAAAAAGCAAGGGGGGAAGTTATACTTTCCCGTCTATGCTATCTATAGATACCGATCTTATTTCGGGATTAGTTTTCCGTAGTACGCGAAAAATTGCTACTGGAAAATTGGCGGGCTCTCCAACCCCACCATCCAGAAGCTGTATTTCTCTTGCCCCAAAAACAAAGAATCCCGCTTCTTCTAATTCCGTTATCATTCCGGTAAGTTCGAAACCTGTTTGAACGGACAATGCAAGATCACTGTCTAAGTTGAGTACATCTAAGTCTTGCACCCACGAAAAAAACCTACCGACAAGCTCTACTTCTTCCTGTGTTTCCAATTCATCGTAATCCGTTGACGAAGCACATGCGCCACAAACAATATTTTGTACTTCCCTACCTGTAGATAGTCTCTGGAGGAAAGAGGGGATGTTATCTTTTAGTCGCTTAAGTTTGGGGGACGATGGAGCCTTTGACTGGGATAATTTTTCTTTATACCAGCGTTCGTGGTCAATTTTGATTTTTCGAAGGGCATCGGCAGTATAAGTTTCCTTCTGGTCGTCTATCATTTTATGGTGAATGCGACAAAGAATTACTAGATTTGAGTACTCGTCTATTTGCTCTTGTGGAAAGGCAGGGTCGTACCTTGGCCCATTGGTTTTGCTTGAGATTATATGGCACTCTTCGGCAATTATAGAATCATCATCAGTCGGGGTTGCATTTATAATAAGCTCGCGTTTGCATATTGCGCAAAAATTACCGGAACGTGCCCATAGTATTTTCCTTGTCTTGGCTGATATTTCCATATCTATACCGTATCACGCAATCTTGACCTTCAACCGTTTCCCCAACGCGGACGCGACCCTTTCCAACGTGGACAGCTTTATGTCCTCCGCATGGTTCTCTATACGTGATATCGCGGTCTTCTGGGTCTTGAGCCTGCGGGCCAGTTCCTCCTGGGTCAGCCCGGCCGCCTCGCGCGCCTGCCGGAGCATCACGCCCACCTTGAACTGCTCGTACCCCTCCTCGTAACCTTCCGCGAATCCCTTGTCCCTCTTTTTTCTTTCGGCTACATAGCTTTTGAGGTCGCTCATATTTCCCTCTTTCTTTTCAAAAAGTCCCTTCTGTACGCTTCCGCCCTCTCGATTTCCATGCCGGGCGTTTTTTGGCTCTTCTTTACGAACCCGTGCGTAAGCACGACCACGGAATTACCCGCGAAGAAACACAGTATCCTGTAAGCGTCCGAACCAAGCGTTATCCTGCACTCCCATATGCCGTCCGTCCCCACGAGTTTTTTGAAATACGTCGCGGGGAGGATATCCAGGTCTTCCAGCAGACTGAGTACCCATGTAATTTTCTGCGCAGCCTTCCCGGACAGGGAATCCAAGAATTCCTGTATGGGGCACCTACCATCGGCTGTTTTATAGAAGATTATGGTTTTTCCCACAGCCTTAATGTTAACCTATATGTTAACCTGTGTCAACAAATATTGCCGTACAAATCATGGTCGCAACAAAAAAGGCGCACGTCTGTGCGCCTTACAAACTCTCCTTTCCTGCAAGCCCCGCGGCCTTTACGCCGCCTTCTTGTACTCCTCCTGCATGAACTCGCTCATCTCCTTGAAGCTCAGCACCGGGTGGATCTCGATGTTGAAGTTCTCCAGGAAGACCCGGCCCAGGAGGCCCAGTATTTCAGCGGGCTTGTTCACGTCCAGGATGAAGTATCCGCCGCGTGTCCCGAGTAGCGGGCCGCCGTCCTTCATCTTGCCGGACTTCTCGATGTGCTCTATCTGACGCCCGATAAGCTCCTGCCCCTTGAGTATCTGCTCCGGGCTGCCCTCGGACATCTTGCCCAGGCAATCGAACTTCACATAGTATTTCATAGTTACCTCCACTGCCTCCTATTTTTTAATTATATCATACCTGTCTGTTGCCGGTTACGGGCAAACAAGGCGTTTCCCCCGCCGCGAATGGCCTTGCAAAGATGCCGCATTTGGTGATATTATAAGAGTTTGGCCGGTTTGGGGAATAGAGGCAAAAGCCGCTGGATTCCCGTTTTCACGGGAATGACGAAAATGTAGGGGCAACCCCCTGTGGTTGCCCTTCAAACAGGATAGGCACAGGGGCCTATCCCTACAAAAGAGACATAACGTATGCTCGACAAAATCATCATCAAGGGTGCGCGGGAGCACAACCTCAAAAACATAGACGTGGAGATACCGCGCGACAAGCTGGTTGTAATCACAGGGCTTTCCGGGTCGGGAAAATCCTCGCTCGCCTTCGACACCATATATGCCGAGGGCCAGCGCAGATATGTCGAGTCCCTGTCCGCATATGCGAGGCAGTTCCTGGAGCAGATGGACAAGCCGGACGTGGACTCCATAGAGGGCCTGTCACCCGCCATATCCATAGAGCAGAAGACGACCTCGAAGAACCCACGCTCGACCGTAGGCACGGTAACCGAGATATACGACTACCTCAGGCTCCTCTTCGCGCGCATAGGCCACCCGCACTGCTACAACTGCGGCCGTGAGATAACATCCCAGACGGTATCCCAGATGGTGGACCGGGTGCTGGCGATGCCGCAAGGGGCGAAGATATCTGTGCTCGCTCCCATCGTGCGCGGCAGGAAAGGCGAGTACCGGAAGGAACTGGCCCAGCTCCGCAAGGACGGGTACGTACGCGTACGCGTGGACACCAAGCTCCACGACCTGTCCGAGGAGTTGACGCTCGACAAGAACAAGAAGCACACCATAGAGGTCGTTGTTGACAGGCTGGTCATAAAGGAAGGTATAGCCAAACGGCTCGCGGACTCACTCGAAGTCGCGCTCAAGCTCTCGGACGGCATAGTGGTGATAAACCCGGCAGACGGCGCGGACGTGCTGTACTCGGAGAAGCTCGCCTGCATCTCCTGCGGCATATCATACCCGGAGCTTGCGCCCCGCATGTTCTCTTTCAACAACCCGCACGGCGCATGCCCGGAATGCGACGGCCTGGGCGTGAAGATGGACATAGACCCCGACCTCGTGGTGCCGAACAGGGACATATCTATAAGAGAAGGCGCGGTCAAGCCCTGGTCGAAACGCACGAGCGTCTTCTACTACCAGATACTCGAGGCCCTGGCCGAGCACTTCGGTTTTTCGCTCACCGTACCGTGGAAGAAGCTCCCGAAGAAGGCGGCCGAGGTCGTTTTGTACGGCACCGAGGACGATATCAAGTTCTGGTTCTACCGTGACGGACGCAAACAGTTCTACCACAGGAGCTTCGAGGGGGTAGTGAACAACCTCCAGCGCCGCTACCAGGAGACCGAGTCGGCATACATAAGGGAAGAGATAGAGGAGTACATGGGCGCGCACCCCTGCCCGGTATGCAAGGGCGCGCGTCTCCGCAAGGAGGCGCTCGCCATACGGGTGGACGGCCACAACATCTCCGAGGTCACGAAGATGTCCGTCAGGGCCGCGCGCGACTTCTTCGGCGGTCTGTCCCTGACCGAAAAAGAGGCCTTTATTGCCCAGAAAATATTCAAGGAGATAAGCGAGCGGCTGGGCTTCCTTATAAACGTAGGGCTCGACTACCTGACACTCGACAGGAAAGCCTCTACGCTCTCAGGCGGCGAGGCCGAGCGGATACGGCTCGCCACACAGATAGGCTCGTCCCTCATGGGCGTGCTCTACATTCTGGACGAACCAAGCATAGGGCTGCACCAGCGGGACAACTCGCGTCTGCTCGACACCCTGATGTCTCTCAAGGACCTCGGCAACACGGTGCTCGTGGTCGAGCACGACGAGGAGACGATACTGCGGAGCGACTACGTCATAGACATGGGGCCGGGCGCGGGCGTGCACGGCGGCGAGATAGTGGCCGAGGGCCCGCCTTCGCATATCATGAAGGACGAAAAATCGCTGACCGGAAAGTACCTATCCGGCAGGCTGAAGATAGAGGTGCCGGAGTACCGCAGGCGGTCCGACCGTTTCATTACCATAAAGAAGGCGGCCGAGAACAACCTGAAGGGGATAGACGTCAAGGTTCCGCTCGGCGTACTCACCTGCGTAACCGGCGTATCCGGCTCGGGCAAGAGCAGCCTGATACTGGAAGTGCTTTACAAGACGCTCGCACAGCGGTTCAACCACTCCACCGTAAAGGCCGGCCGGTGCGACAGCATAACCGGCCTGGAGCAGGTGGACAAGGTCATAGACATAGACCAGTCGCCGATAGGTCGTACTCCGCGCTCCAACCCGGCGACCTACACCGGTCTTTTCACTCCCATAAGGGAGCTGTTCGCGCAGGTGCCCGAATCGCGGATGCGCGGCTATAAGCCGGGGCGTTACAGCTTCAACGTCAAGGGCGGCCGCTGCGAGGCATGCCAGGGCGACGGGCTTATCAAGATAGAGATGCACTTCCTGCCGGACGTCTTCGTCACATGCGACGTATGCAAGGGGAAGCGGTACAACAGAGAGACGCTCGACATACGCTACAAGGGCAAGAACATATCCGAGGTACTGGGGATGACCGTCACCGAGGCGATGGAGTTCTTCGAGAACATACCCGCCCTGCACTCCAAGCTCTCCACGATATACGACGTGGGCTTGGGCTACGTAAAGCTCGGCCAGTCGGCCACCACCCTCTCGGGCGGCGAGGCGCAGAGGGTGAAGCTGAGCAAGGAACTGTCCAAGAGGAGCACCGGCAGGACGCTGTATATACTGGACGAGCCGACCACGGGCCTGCACTTCGCGGACATACAGAAACTGCTCGACGTGCTCGACCGGCTGGTGGAGTCCGGCAACACGGTCGTAGTGATAGAGCACAACCTGGACGTCATAAAGACCGCCGACCACATAATAGACTTAGGTCCCGAGGGCGGGGACAAAGGCGGCTCCATTGTAGCAACCGGCACGCCGGAGGATATAGCGAAGACTAAAGAGTCCTACACAGGGCAGTTCCTGAAAAGGGAACTCGTGAAGCACGGGTAGGCGTTACTTCTTTTCCTTCCCCCACCAGTACAGGATGGACCTGTACGTGAGGTAGGCCGCGATGCCTGCCGCCGCCGCCAGCATTGCTATATGTTCGATGTGCGATATGTCCTTCCTCAGCACCTCGTAGCTTTCGCCGCCCTTGTAGCCTATCCCGACCATAACCGCTATTGTGAATATGGACGTGAATGCGTCCGCAAGTATGAACTCCCACCTTGGCATCCTCGTTATGCCCGCCACGAGGAATATCTGGGCCCGGAGCCCGGCGAAGTGCCTGCCGAAGAGTATCACAAGGATGCCCCGCCTCTTGAAGAGTTCCTCGGCCTTGTCGAGCCGCTCGGGCGTGAGTATATGGTGGAACCACCTGTGCGTGACCACCATCCGGCCGTACTTCCTGCCCATCGAGTACAGTATGAAATCCGCCAACAGCAGGCCGGGGTATACGATAACAAGCGCGGGTGCCAGGTGTATTACTTCCTCGGACACAAGGAAGCCGCACAATATCAGCGTCGCGTCTTCGGGGAACGGGAGGCCGAGCCCGCCCAGCATGAGCAGCACGAATATCCCCAGGTATGGGAAGTTGGTGAATATGTCCATTATATGCTGCATGACAAAAACCATTGCCTCCTATTAACTTAGTTAAACGCTATTCGGGCAAAAGTCAAGGCCGCACGTGAAAAATACATATTATACTTTAAATGGACGCGGGTTATCTGTTATACTTTGAGGCATGAAAAAACTCCCCGTATTCCCCGAGTTCGGGCCGGTCTGCCTCGCCGACAGGGCCTATCTCGAAAATATATTCATGGGCATCCAGCCCGAGGTCTCGGAGTTCAACTTCACGAACCTCTTCATGTTCCGGCACGTGCACGACTACAAGTTATCCGTGCTTAACGGCAACGTGGTGATACTCGCCAAGTCCTACGGGGGCGAGCGGTACTTCATGCCGCCAATCGGCGAAAACGACGTGCCGGGCACTGTCGCCTCCATGATGGGCTACATGAAGGATAACGGCTACAGGCCGGAGATACAGCTTGCGTCGAAGGAGTTCATAGAAAAATATATAGAGGGGAAGCCGGGCTTCGGGTACGAGCCCGACCGGGACAGCTCGGACTACCTGTACAGCGCCAAGGAGCTGATGACCCTCACCGGCCGGAAGTTCCACGACAAGAAAAACCTCAAGAACCGCTTCATGAAGAGCAGCGGGTACGAGTACAGGCGGCTGACCAGTGAGCTCGTGCCGCTGGCGAAGGATTTGGTTCAGCGGTGGTGCTGCGAGAAGTGCACCGTCGAGGTGCCGAGCACATTCGGCGAGACCGACGCCACCATGCTTGCCCTGGACAACCTCGACTCCTTGAGCCTGACCGGGGGCGTGGTGGTTATTGCTGGCGATGTGATGGCCTTGTCGCTCGGCGAGGAGCTCAACCGCGATACCGTGGTCATACACGTCGAGAAGGCGAACTCCGCATTCCCCGGCCTTTACCAGTACATATCGAGTGAGTTCCTTGCGCGTGAGTTCCCCGGCTACACATACGTCAACCGGGAGCAGGACCTGGGCGAGCCTAATTTGCGGAAGTCGAAGGTATCCTACAACCCCATCAGGATGGTCGAGAAGTACAAGGTGTGGCCAATTTATTAAATGACGTTTCCAAAAAGATCGTCCTGTGGGATTGTATCAACCCAACTGATTGTCCGCTCAACTTCAGGTAGAGCATTTATATAGACGAGCTTAATACCTGGATGTCCTTTTCTAAAAACCCTGAAAATTTCGTCGGCAAAAGCTTGTCCTATGCTCTGCACATCAGAAAAATCCAATACAACTTCCCGAAAACGTTCTAACCTTGCAAGAAGACGTTTTGCCTGAGAGCGAGAAACAAGATTCTCGTCTCCATGTCTGGCAAGGTCTACAGCGACACGTGTTTTTGTAAAGCCGTAATCGCCGTCTGATGACGTAAATAATTCAAATACTTTACTAGGCTCCCTGTCAGAATTAGTGGAAATTTCAAGGTTAACAAAAGTCCCCTCAATCGGTCTTCGAGCTTCAGTCAACCAATCATTCCCACTTCTCAAGTGGGCGAAAAACAATTCGCCGGACCATATATTAAAAATATCGAACATCCTCGATGTAAAAAATATGCCTTCTCCGGAGTGCTTTTCAGGATCGGTGGTAAGTTTTCCCTTAGAGAGCTCCAAGATGGCGTGCCGTTCATCCTCAAGACCAAGGCTCTCTTTTATTTTTTTGAAAATTCCTATACCGTTATCATGTAAGACCATGGTGATCTTAGCCGCTGTAAGTTTTAAACTTAAGGAGACCATAGAACCCCTTGAATGGTCTATAGCATTATTTAGTATTTCAGTGAAACCGTAGCCACATGTCTCAACAACGTTACTCTTTATATCTTTTAGGTACGGCTTTATTTTTTTACTCCAAACGATATCTTCCTGCAAATTCGGTTCTAACGGTAAAGTCTCTGAAAATTCTGCCAATACAGCCAACCCATATCTTCTGCCTTTGGTTTTACCCTCCGCAATTAGTATACCTTCTTTTAATAGTTCTTTGACATAATGCAGGACGGCCGGCTTACTTAAGCTGAATTTTTCTGCAACAAAGGCAACTATATCCTTTGGGTGCTGTTCTACATTATATATAATAGATTGCAGTATTTCTAGGTTCTTGACTCTCATAATCAGTTATTCACTGCCTTTCATTCGTTTATTGACAAGTTATATGGCTAATTTGCTGTTTATAGTAGGTAGTCACAATAACTTTCTATAAATAGAATTACACAAAGCAATAAGATAGTCAAGTTAATAATATTTATTAGAAAGTTATTTTTAGTATTTAGAAAGTTAAGGGGTGACTTTTTATGAATAGATCGGCAGTTTTATAGATTGTGGGGTCTCAGCACCCCCATCATCTCCTTGTGCACCAGCCCGTTGCTTGCAAGCATATTGTCCATCTCGAGCGAAAATTTCTCGCCTTTGAAGTTCGTGACCCTGCCGCCGGCCTCGCGTACTATCAGCGCGCCCGCCGCGGTGTCCCAAGGTTTCAGCCTCAGCTCGTAAAAGCCGTCGAAACGCCCGCATGCAATGTAGCAGAGGTCGAGCGCGGCCGAGCCGTCCCTCCTCACCCCTTGCGCGGCCATGCACATATTTTTAAAATCCCTGAATATGTTGCCGGGGTTTGGCTGCGTGTCGTACGGGAAGCCGGTGACGACAAGCGACTTTATAAGGCTGCGTGTTTTTGAGACATGGATTGGTTTGCCGTTTAAGAACGCCCCCTGCCCCTTTACCGCATGGAACATCTCCCTTTTCACCGGGTCGAATACTACGCTTACCACCATCTCGCCGTCTTTCTCATACGCAATAGAGACGCAGAAGCACGGGTAGCCGTGCGCGTAGTTAACCGTGCCGTCCAGCGGGTCCACTATCCAGCGGCCGCCGGTGCCCTTCCATGCGGTCTCCTCCTCGCCTAAGAAACCGTGGTTGGGGAATGCCTCCCGGATGATATTCGCAACGAGCGCCTCGGAGGCGCGGTCGGCCTCGCCCACGGGGTCCCGGAGCGACTTGTACCGCACATCCTTCAGCCCGCCGAGGTGCTCCATCAGCACGGCCCCGGCCTGCCGCGCGGCCCGCTTTGCTATCGTAAGTTCTTTCATGACCGGACATTTTACCATATACGGCCCGCATCGCAACTGCATATTTCCCCGCTCGGGGATATTCTAAAATTTAATCTTTAACTTGCGGCCGAACCGCTTGTAACTCTTGACTTTCCGGTTTGTTCGGATTAAACTTTCCGGGTGAAGAGAATCCTTTACATAGACGACGACCCGGCCTTCCTCAAGGAGTTCGACAGGAACATACGGGCTCGATTCCCGGGCATAGAGCCGCTCACATGCCAGGACCCGGTCAAGGCGCTCACGCTCATAGAGCCTACCCTCGACCTTCTGCTTATAGACCTCGAGATGCCGACTTTGGACGGCAAGAAGCTACTCCATTACGCCATAGAGCGCGGTGTAAACAAAAAGAGGATCATAATAATAAGCTCGCACGAGGCCGACTACCTGCACGGGCTGATTGGGATGGGCGAATGCCTCTGCGTGCTGAACAAGCACGAGGTGAAGCAGCAGAAGGTGCTCGAGATGGTACTTTCCTCCATAGAAAAAAAATAGCCCATGCCCTTTTACATCCTGAAGAGGGTGCTGATCGCGGTGCCGACCCTGCTGGGCCTGGCGCTCATCACGTTTCTGCTGCTGCGCATGCTGCCCGGCGACCCCGCGCTCGGGCTCGTTGGTGAGCGGGCCGACCCGAAGGCGGTCGAGGCCATCAGGAAGTCGCTCGGCCAGGACCGGCCTCTGCCGGTTCAATTTTGGGGATATCTTGAACTCCTTGCGCATGGAAACCTCGGCCGCTCCTACTACACGCACCGCGAAGTGATGGAGGACGTGCTCCAGAAGTTCCCGAACACGCTGCGGCTCGCCTTGTCCGCGATGCTGGTGGCGACGCTCGCGGGAATACTGCTCGGCGTGTTCTCGGCCGTGTCGCGCGGAAGCTACTGGGAGAAGGTTTTTTCAGGCGCGTCCCTTGCAGGCATCTCTCTGCCGGTATTCTGGGTGGGGCTTATATTCATGCTCCTGTTCGCCTTCATGCTGCCGTGGCTGCCGCCTTCCGGGATGGGAGACGGTGCTCTGGTTTACCTGATACTCCCCGCCGCTACTCTGGGCCTGAACTCCGCCGCATACATAGCACGCATCACCCGCATGAGCCTCATCGAGGTTCTGGGCTCCCAGTATATAATGACCGCACGTGCAAAGGGGCTCTCCCCCTTCAAGGTAGTGGCGAAGCATGCGCTCCGTAACGCGCTCATACCCGTCATAACTCTCATAGCGATAGACTTCGGGAGCTACCTGAACGGCTCGGTGCTGACCGAGACCATATTTGGCTGGGACGGGCTCGGCCGGTACGCGATGGAAGGCATAATGAAGCGGGATTACCCGGTGATACTCGGCACTGTGCTTATAGGCTCTGCCGTGTTCGTGTTCTTTAATATGCTTGCGGACCTGGCGTATGCGTATATCGACCCCAGGATAAGGTACGGTAAGCGGTAGGCCGGTAGGCTCTTGGTGTCATTCTGAGCGGAGCGAAAAATCTCGGGGTTAAGTGATTATGCTCACACACCTCAAAAAAGACAAGGTCGCCTTAATCTCCGCGCTGGTAATCTCCGCGCTGGTGCTCGCGGCTATTGCCGCGCCTATACTCGCGCCGTACGACCCGCTCCGCATCAACCTCGATGCGCTGAGGCTGTCGCCTTCAACCTCGTACTGGATGGGTACGGACAACATGGGCCGGGACGTGCTCTCCCGCTTGGTATTCGGTGCACGGCTGTCTCTTCTGGTGGGCGTACTTGCGGCCGCGCTCTCTATGGCAATAGGCATACTGATAGGCATAACCGCGGGCTACGCGGGCGGGAAGGTGGACAGCGCACTATCCGCGCTCACCGACATGGTAATGGCCTTCCCGAGCCTGCTGCTCGCAATCGGGATAACCGTGGTGCTGCCGCCGGGCCTTTTGACCGTGATGCTCGCTCTCTCCGTGGTCGGCTGGGCGTCGTTCGCGAGGCTTGCGCGCGGGATGGTGCTCTCGATAAAGGAGCAGCCATTCGTGGAGGCGGCGCGCGCATCCGGCTGCACCACGCCGCGCGTGCTGTTCCGGCATATACTGCCGAACTGCCTGCCATTGATGATTATTGCGGGAAGCCTTAAGGTGGGGAGCTTCATACTGGCAGAGAGCGCGCTGTCGTTCCTCGGCCTCGGGGCACAGCCTCCTACGCCTACCTGGGGCTCGATGGTCAGCCTGTCCCGAAACTACATACTATCCGCGCCGTGGACGGTGGTATTCCCCGGCCTCGCCATAGCGGCTACAGTGCTCGCCTTCAACATACTGGGCGACTCACTGCGCGACTGGCTCGACCCGAAGATGCGGATATAAAAAGGCCCCGCACGGCTGTGCGGGGCCTTTTTATTTATACTTTAATACTGCAAAATCATGCTTCACATAATGTCGCGCCGGAGCCGGTGCCCAGGACCCTGTCTATCGTCTCCTTGAGGCCGTCGAACGACGGGCCTTTCAGGAAATAACCGTCAACGAGCCCTTCCTCCAGCAGCTCCCGCTGGACCTTCTCGTCCTCCGAGGAGAACAGCACCGTCTTGCAGGTTATGCCGTTTTCATTCTTTTTCAGAAGGCCGGCCACGCTCCTGCCGGATAACCCCGGCATCTTCATGTCCAGTAGCACTACGTCCGGCTGGTACTCCTTCACCTTATTCAGAACCCCGAAGGGGGTGTTGCATACATCGACGTCGCATCCGAGCTTACCAAGGTACAGTTCCACAAGCTTCCCTACCAATTGGTTGTCGTCAACTACCAGTACCTTTTTCATGCCTTGCTTTCCTTTCCGTGCATTGCCCGGCCTCCATGCCAGGGCCGTTCAAGTTGTAGTACCTTACCTTGCTCTCCATTTCACCCCCTTTACTGTAAATTAAACACCGTTCTATTTGGATACATGACAATAACAGTTATAACTCTTTTTATCAAGTATAAAATTGCGCCGATTGTCTTTATTGCCTTTAATAAAGGGGGCGTCTATCGGGCGAACGTACTTTACGACAACCGAGGTTATATTTCTTGACGAAGCGGAGCGGCCATGCCAGAAACCGTCCAAGCGAAGCGCGTTTTTCTGGCATAGCACAACGAGTTTAGAAATATCAGAGGGAGTCGTCAGGTAGTGAGGCCGATAGACAAAAAAGAAAGGCCGACAAATTGTCGGCCCTGGACGGGATTTATCAGGCATAGAGTGAATTGGCGTTATTTCTTGCCCACTATCTGCACCTTTTCCTTCTTTACCTCGACCTCCGGCAGTACCTCGGAGACTGCGTCTGCGACCGCCTCGTAGTGCATGTACCCGCCCTTGTGCAGAGGCGTATCGCCCAGCTCCCGGTCCATGTCCATGCTGGCGACACACGGGTAGCTGTGCCAGTACTTCGCCGTGACGTCGATGTTTAAGTCCTCGTTCACATCCTTGCCGATGAGGTTCCTGGCGACGTAGTAGGTACAGCCGCAGGGCGCGGAGGTAATAACCTGCGCGTCTATTATCTTGCCCTCCTGCACCGTGAGCTTTATACGCGGCCTGCCGATGCGGAAATGGGCCATGAACTCGGCTATCACAGGCTGGTCCGGCGCCGCGGTCATCGCGCAGAACGGTTTTGGGAAGGACGACTCAAGCCCCAGGTCGTCGCATATCTTCTTGAGCCTTACCCGTATCCACTGCGAGAGCCAGGCCGGGTCCTCACCGGGGACGACGAAGGCCTTTCCGCCCGCCTTCCTGGAGCGGCCGGGGAGCGACAGCAGAAGGTCCTCGTGTATGTGTATGGCCATCAGGACGTCGTGCTGTGGCAGCTCGGCCGGGAGGAACTCGCCGGGGTCGTCCACGTAGTACGGCAGCTCCGCCGGCAGCAGTATAACGCCAGCTATGTCCTCTTTGAAATCCACCGGAAATAGCACCGGGTACTTGTCCCGGCAGTGGTCGCAGTCCTTGTCGCAGCCGTTGCACAGGCCCGCGTAGTCGTTTTTCAGGTGCTGGACGACGCGCTCCGCGAACATGTCCTCCATTATGACAGAGAACGGCTTCCTCGGCCCGGGGACCCACTTGTCGTTGCATACGATGAGGAGCTTCATTTAAAACCCTTTTACTCGTTTACCACCCTGAAGCTGGTGGTCACCTTCGACGTGCCGCGCAGGTTCGCCATCACGGAGCAGTACTTGGACTCCGAGAGGTCCACCGCCTTTTTGACGTCGTCGTCTTTTATGCCCTTGCCTGTTACTACGTATTCGAGCTCTATCTCCTCGAAGTACTTGGGATATTTGTCGCCGTCCACCCACTTGCCCTTCACGTTCATCTGGAGGCCGTTGACGGTCAGCTTCTTCTTCCGGAGGATAGATACGACGTCCATACCGGTGCAGCCGCCCAGCCCTATCAGCAGGAGCTCCATCGGCCTCATGCCGGTGTTCTTGCCCCCGACGCCGGGTGCCGCGTCCATCACAAACGCGTGCCCCGTGCCCGATTCCCCGAGGAACTGCATACCGTCTACCAGTTTTACCGTAGCGTTCGCGTAGTCAGCCATTTTTGCCCCTTCCCAATTAAGTTAAAGTATACGTCCCTGGTTTATATACCACACTGACATATGTCATGTAATAAATAAAAAACCCGGGGAAACGCTCCCCGGGCCGATATTACCACAAAAACCGCATCAGTCCGCGAGCTTTCTCACGTAGACCCTGTACTCGCCGTCCTCCTCGGTGGTGCCCAGGAACTCGTTTCCGGTCCTCCTGCACCAGTCCGGCATGTCGGCTACTATACCCTCGTCGGTCGCTATCACCTCGAGCACCTCGCCCACTTCCATCGTCTTTATCTTCTGCGAGGCGTTGAATATGGGCATCGGGCATGTAAGCCCGAAGCAGTCGAGGGTCACGTCCGGCTTGACCATCTACTTTTTGGCCTCCGGGTGTTTCGTGTAGTAGTCGTTGAGCGCGGACTCGAGCGCCTCCTCGGCCAGTACCGAGCAGTGCATCTTCACCGGCGGCAGGCCGCCCAGGGCCTCGGCCACTGCTACGTTGGACACCTTTTTGGCCTCTTCGAGCGACTTGCCTTTTATAAGCTCGGTCATCATTGAGGACGTGGCTATAGCAGCGCCGCAGCCGAAGGTCTTGAACTTGGCCTCTGTTATGACCCCGTCCCTTACCTTAATATAGAGCCTCATTATGTCGCCGCAGGTGGGGTTGCCCACGTTGCCTATGCCGTCCGCGTCCTCCATTTCGCCAACGTTTCTCGGGTTGGCGAAATGCTCCATGACCTTCGTGCTGTACCCTTCCATTACGATCTCCCTCCTGGATATATGTATAGCGCTTACGCGCCCGCCCTCTTCTTGATAAC
>Ga0334722_10002985_pt1 | contig 18582 bp, 41 predicted proteins | sample C3_bottom_MG_FD_207210 | JGI IMG/M metagenome (GOLD analysis project Ga0334722, IMG submission 207210) | Sediment microbial communities from Yellowstone Lake, YNP, Wyoming, USA - C3_bottom | ecosystem: Environmental > Aquatic > Freshwater > Lake > Sediment | place: USA: Wyoming | collected...
AGATGTTGCCGTCTTTCACCTATACAAACGAACGCAACATCTCAACGACAAGCGCGTCGACGATCATAAGACGTTGCTTGAGCAGTATCGCATGACTGTCGAAGAGAACGGCAAGACCATCGATACCCTCGCTCGGTCGCTTGAGAAGTTTCGGCGATGAGCCGAAGGGAGAGACGTTTGACCGAGGACACCGGAGTCTTCAACACCGCGGTTCGCGACGTGAGCAAACACGGGCAGGCTGCGCATCGGTTGGCGCGCGCCGTCATGGCCACTGAAGGCAACACGCTTCTGATCATCGATCCCGACATCGAACGCGCTGTCGCTTCGGGAAAGCGACTGCTCGAGGAAGAGAACTTCGCGGTGTTCTACTACGCGAGCACTCTCGATGAAGCGCGGAAGGTCTTGAACACACGAACCGTTCAATGTGTGGCACTCGAAGATTCGATTGCTAAGGAAGCGATCGATGGTCTTGGTGAGCTCATCAGTGATAGGCTCATGATCTTGGATCCAAGCCATTCGACCCCTTACGCGAACGGAAAGTGATGAATGCCTTTGCCGCTCATTCTCATCGGTGCGGGAATCGCCTCGGCGGTCGGGGGGGCCATCGCGGCACGGCGTCAGCAGGAAGGGGTCAAACCAAAGCCCCAAGCGCCGCAGCGCCCTTCGCAGCCGATCGCCACAGGGTCAGGAACGGAGGGCGCAGCTACGCCTTCGGCCCTGCGCAACACCGCGCGATGGGCACCGCTTGTCGATCAGTTACGGGGGGACGTTCCAGCGTGGCTACTCCTCGGACACACCTTGGTGGAGTCGGCAGGGAATCCGAACGAGGTCCCGAAGGACAAGACCGGCAAGGTGATTCTCCTGCCGGGACGGACCGAGCCGGAGAAGGGATTACTCCAAATCGATCAGGCGACGAGCAAAGAGCTCGGCCGCGACCACGCAAAGATGTTCGATCCGGCCTATAACATTGCAACCGGCGTTTTGATGTATCGATCGTATGCGAAGAAGTTGTTGTCGACGACGACATTCGCGAGCTCAAATGATCTTTGGCGCACAGCCTATCTTGTCTTCGGGATTGGTTTCGCGGGCACCAAGCCCTTCTTGCCCACTGCGCCCATCACATGGGCCAACGTCGCTCAGCGGATCATCTTGCAATGCGGAACAAACTGCACCAAGTGCAAGCCGTCGCGTTGTCGAGCTCTTCGCGCCAACGAACGGGTCTGGGCTGTCGGGCGTACACTCGAGATGCAAACCCACGCGCTCGTTTGATTATTTTCGTTTTCGTTCAGCGCAATGTTCGGCCATCGCAAAGAGGCGCTCAGCCTTAGCCAACCGTTCGCAGTTTTCAGCCGTTTTGTGAGAAGTCAAAAGTTCAGCCTTCGAAGGCAAATAATCCACGCCTTGTGTGAAGTAGCTTTTACATCGCCCCGGGCGTTCGGCGCCTGCCTTGCTCGCCATTCCTTTGGTCGCAAAGGTCGTTTTAGCGACAGCGCGCGTGCAGTCATCCGGAATCTTTATCACCCAGCCGGGGATCGTCACTTCGATGTCGTCCGGCAACGGAGGCGCTTGCAATGTTCGCTGGCGTTTCTTCATTGACGTTCTTCGGGTAAGGCCGAACCAACGGTCTCATCGCCGACTGCCGTTGCTACCCAGGCCCTGATCACGGCCTGATAGGGGATTCCCAGCTCTTTTGCCTTCTGCCGTGCCCGCTTCACGTCAACTTTGCGCAGTCGTAGTGTAACGAGCTGAAGTCCCAGATCTTGCCTCTTCATCACTTTCCCGTCGAAGGGGTAGCGCATTCCAACGCTGTCGCGTATTTCCTGACGGCGTCGGTAGCGCGTTTGTGAGCTTGTGCTCCACGGATCCGGCCATATTCAAGTTGATCCATGGTAGCTTCGGCGCTTCGGAACGCTCCTCGACAGCGGGGATTGTCAGACCCCGCTCGGATCACTCGCCTACGGGCGACTACCGCCTCCTCAAGGATAACGCGAAGACAATCATCATCTATGTCATCAATCCATTTCGGAAATGATACATTTCGACGTTTATGTGGCATGTCTTATATTATACGTACGATCGATCAGGAAAGAAAGGGCTCACGAAGCTCCCCCGCATACATATCCAGCCACAGCTTTGCTACCGAGAATGCCTCGCTGACAACCCCACCCGCGTTTACCGTCAGCGCCGCAATAGATAACATCCGTTCGGCCACCGATATCTCCGCACTCGAGCAGCCATACCCGCGCAGCCGCCCCGCGAGCTCATGCACGTCCACGATCTTGCCGTAACGCCAATGGTCCATCTCAAGATTGCATCGATAGCCGGCGACTTCGAACTCCGCTCGCGCCATCGACGAGATGAGGTAGCGCGCCTCAAATTGCAATTCACCGATCTCGTCGAGTTGCGCCACGTGCTGACACTCGTGCGGGCAGATGACCATCTGACCCCAAAGTGAATGAAGAGAAGTCTCGACGCCGACTTCGAACGGTGTGTAGATCCGACGACCGATCGTGGTCGTGAATCTCGTTAGGAATGCCTGCTTGTCTGTCACTCCGAGAGCCGAGAGCCCGTCTGCGATGAGATTCATCAGGGCAGAGTCGCGCTTGTCGACGACTTCGGCGTTGTAGACGCCCGTCATGTGCTTCCAGAAGTCTTTGACGAGTTCAGGTGTCGGGTTCATTTGGGCAGACACACAGCGTCTTTGGCGTCAGGGGGCACGCGACAGGTGAATTCACCGCTGCTCTGTTTGGAGACCTTGTCGCAGTCCTCGACGGTGATCCATCTACCGAGGGTGTCGCAGATTTCGACGATGTTGCCACGGCACCGTGTGGTCTCGACGGGGCAACGCACAGTGCGGCAAGAAACAAGGAGAGCCAGGAGGATGACGAGTCTCATGGCGCTTTTCGTTGAGCCATGTCGAGGTTCGCGGGGAGCGGCGTCGGTCGATATTTGACTACGGGCGCATTCGCGAGCCGCTTCAACGTCTCTGGCGGTAGGAGAGCGATTGGCTTCAGCGTTGTGCTTCCACTTCCACTACCTCTAGCTGCTAAAGTTTCGACGAGGAGCTTGCGCCATTCGCTATTGTCACGTTGGATCTCTTCGATCGTCTTGCTCTGACGCTCGACCTCGGCAACGAGAGTCTTGTAGCCAGCATTCGCCTCGGCTTTGCCCTTGGAATAGGACGACCACGCGCTCGCAATCGCCGGCACGAGCGCCAGAAGGAGCCGTCGCGACCAGATCCTCGATCCGTGCTTGAGCTTGGTTCGGTCCATCTCGCAATTTTATCCTGATTGCGATAGACTGACCATACACTACGCTATGTGACCATATAAAAATGGAGATCACGTTAGCGAACGATTCAAAGGAGGCATGCTATGGCTGGTGAACGAAGTGTAATGTGGGGCGATTGGGAATCCTTTCGCCTTCCGGGGCTGCTCTGGTTCTTCAATCAGGCAGCGCCCTCGTCAGGTTTCACGGCCCGTCCGCTCCTCGCGTCTGACATCTTTCCGGATTCGCTCGACGCGTCGGCAGATCCGACCGTTCAGGGCGGCGCGACTTCGAAGGTCGCACTCACGACGGTCAACTCCGCCTTGGGTCTCTCGGGCTACATGATCCAGCTCGCGATGCCGGATTTCGTGATCAACAAGCAGCGCGAATTCGGCTTGGCCGATTGGGACGGCCTGCGCAACAACGCCATGGGCGACGACTCGAGCGCGCGCCGGGCGATTCAGATCGAGAATGTCATCGTGGCCAAGGCCACGGCAGGGCAGGCGGCGCCTCTCACGACCCTCGCCAAGATGGCGCTCTCGGTCAAGTTCCGCGGCTACGGCGCTCCGCTTGCGGGCTTCGGTCAGACCGAAGACACGCCAGTCGGCCCGGTGAGCTTGAACTTCGGCGTTGGCTCGACCGCCTTCCCCGACATGGCCCTTCCGGGCGATCCGGGCGGTGTGAACGCGGCCGTGTCGTTTCCGGCCGGCGATGGAAGCCTTGTCGCGCGCATTCAACATCTCGTCGAGATCCCAAACACCTCGGGGCCGGGCGACGTGATGGAGATCATCGCGGCGCTTGCGCTTCCGCAGGGGATCGTCACGGGCACGGGCGTGCAGTGGTACGGCGCGAAGTATCGCTACATCACGCTCACGGGTGGCGGCAGTTACCCGATCGATCCCAACACGGGTGCGCAGCTCTTCACCGCGGACGACGAGGGGCAGCCTCGGACGGACGAACGACCTTTCGAACCTTAGATAAGTAGTTGATTTAATTGTGATTTCAGGAGTGAGACGGTTCGCAAGGATCGTCTCACTCCTGAGTCTCGACTCGAAAGGAGTCTCCCCAATGGCAAACGAGCGAAGCTCTCCTTGGGTCGATTGGACCGAGATCGACTTCCCGAGCGTTTTGTGGATCACGAGCGCGGCCTCGTGGCCATTCACTGCCGCGCCGCTCGCGGCTGCAAACGTTGAAACAGACGCAATCGATTCCGCCGCCGATCCATCAGTTCAAGGCGGGGCGACGAACAAGCCGCGCTTTTCCACAGGCGGCTCCCCGCTCAACGCTGGTTACATGCACCAAATCGCGATTCCCGATTCGGTCGTGAACAAGCAGCGGGAACGTGTTGCGTGGGACGGCGTTGCGGGTACGCCGATGGACGATTCTGCAAGCGATCGAATTGCGCTTGAGGTGGACAATTTCATCCTGATCGCCAGTTCTCCCGCGACAATGTTGTTCAAGCTCTCCGCGAAGTTCCGAGGGTATGGCGCTCCGGTAGGAGGCGCACAGACAGAAGATGTCTACGTTGGTCCTGCGGGCTTTGGCCAAGCCGTCAGTGTCTTCCCGCGCATGTCAGTCGCTTTGGCGCCCATTCTCATTAGCCCAGGATTCTTCATGGCGCGTATTCGCCACCTGATCGAGGTTCCGAATACGGTCGGCCCCGGCGATGTTGTCGAACTCGTCACGCTCTTTCAGATGCCGTTCGTTGACGAGTTCGGCCGCAACGTGCGATTCCAGACGGCGCGCTATCGTTGGGTCAAGCCTCCCTACGAGGTCGACCCCAACACAGGACTTCAACTCACCGGCACTGAAGCACAGCCCCGAACGGACGAAAGCACCTTCCTGCCTTAGCCCATGGCGAACGAAAGAAGCTCGCCGTGGGCCGATTGGAAGCCGCTGGGACTGCCCAGTGAGGTCCTTTGGTTCAACAGCGTAACGACGTGGCCTTTCGCGGCTGGCCCGTTGCCCTTCGATTACACGCCCGATCCGCTCGACACCTTTGCAGTCAGTCCCGAAGTTGCGGGTGGCGCGATCTGGAAACCGGCCTTCGGTGTAGGGCCGGGTCAAGAACTCACCTTCGGCTACGAGCAACAGATTGCTCTTCCCGATTTCATCACGAAGCTCAATGGACGTGTGGAATGGTCGGGCCGCGTAGGTGCCCCAATGGCCGCGGATGGATCGAATCGTGTGGGGCTCGAGATCGAACATTTTATGGGTTTCGATGCGGATCTTGTGGCTCCCTTCGGAGCGCCGCTTGGGCTTTCGGTTTTCAGCTTAGCGGTCAAATTCAGAGGCTACGGCGCTCAGGTCGCAAATCAACAGACGCAGGATGTCTACGTAGGGCCTGCGGGGTTCGGCCAGGCTACATCCGCATTTCCGCAGATGGCCGTGCCGTTGGCGCCGTTCCTTTTCGATCCCGCTCGAGGCTTCTACATTGCGCGTGTTCGCCACATCGTGGAAATACCGTCGACTGTAGCTCCTGGCGACTTTGCAGAGATGGTAGCGCTCATTCGTATTGGAGCCGCCCCCGTAACTCAAGCCATGAGCTTTTTCAATTCGCGTCGACGCTTCGTCAGAGCGCCCTTCTCAGTCGAGCCGAATACGGGCGCCCAGCTCACGGGCGATCAGGGTCAGGCGCGTACGGACAACACACCATACGCTTCGTGAAGGGGTCCAATGCGGACAAATCTGAGCCGTGAAGATCGTAATCGAATCACACAGGCAAAAAAGCCGATCGAGGCCGTGGGTGTGGAAGTACAAAGCTCTTGGCTCATCACAGCCACCCCATACGGACGCAGCACGAATACGAAACGAATTGACCGGCAAGACCCCCCTGAGTTAGCCTTGAGATTGGCCGAAGGAGGCTGAACACCATGGCGACGAGACGGCGACGAAGCTCAAGCAAGCATCCGACGAAGTGTCGGGCAATTTTGTCGCGGGGAATGAAGCACGCGCGTGGCAGCAAGACCGAGATGCGCGCGGTCATGAAGGCGTACAACCGTTGTCGCGGCGTCGGAAGGTAAGATCGGTGTCTCGGCGACAAAGCGCCATCGACGCGAGCCGTCGCAAGCCGTGTCCGCCTTGTCCTCCCCCAGAAATCATCGTCAAGACAGTCACGGTCAAGGTCGAAGGAGCTGCGATGGGTCCTAATGTCGTTCTCGTCGACTTCGGCGGCACCGGGATCGACCCTTTAATGTTGGGGCCTACTGCCGCAGCTTTGGCTCGTCAAGCCAACGAGCAATTCGCGCTGCCTCCCCCCATAGGCTACGGTATTGGGATTGCTGCGCTGCGTGTCGGAACGCCAGGCGATATCAAACCCGACGAATGGCTCATGGGCCTCTTTGAACACCCTGATATGCCCGGAGCGCTTGGCTATCACGATCGCACTCCAAGCGGCAAGCCGTTGGCGAAGATTTTCCCGAAGCTCGATCACGCGGACGGAGCCGACTGGCGCGTGACCCTCGGTCACGAATTGCTCGAGACGCTCGCGGACCCCGAGCTATGTCGTGCCGTGCAAGCTCCCGACGGCAAGTTCTACGCACTCGAAGTTTGTGATGCCGTCGAGCAAGATACGTACCTCATCGATGGCGTGCCAATGACGAATTGGAACACGTCAGCCTACTTCGAGCCTCCGGACGATCTTACGGGCATCAAGCTCGATTGGATGGGGCTTTGCAAAAAGCCATTCGAGATCCGCCCGGGCGGATATGGGCAATTTTGGACGGGCTCCGGTTGGCAAGAGGTCTTCGCCAGCAAGACTCCTCGAGCGGCTCGGCGCGCGCCATCACACCGCGGCCGTCGCGCGATACGCAGCGCACGTCTTTCGAAGTAGTCCTCATGCCCACCGCTTTCGTTTGGGACATCTTCGATTGGCGTCGTGGGCTTGAGCTAAAGTTCACGATCGATCACGATCTCGACTGCACTTCGGAGCATCCCGCACGCCGCTTTTGGATCCTCGATCAGTGTGCCTCCGAAGAGTTTTGCGAGAAGCTGATCGAGATTGGTTTCGTTCAAACGCTGCCTGACGATCTCGCGTTCGGGATGCCTGCGCTTTTGAAACAGTTGAAACGACATCCCGAAGACTGTCTGATTTTTCAGTGGGATGGCGAGAAGACTACTTTCGCGCAGGTGTTGGATAAGGAAGACGAAATCTTTCGCATAAACCCCCGGGCAACCGAGTCAGAGGTTGCCCACTTTGACAAGATTTATGCCAAGCAAGTTCTCGCTACGATTAACGGACCATTCCCTGATGCCGTTCCTCTGAAACGCAGCGCTAACCGCGGTTGGCGCAGGGCGCGTAAGTCTCGGCGCGCGCCAGCCTCGCCTACGCCGCCGCAAAGCGCTTGATTGAGGCTGCATCCGCGAGGATGGCTTTGGAGGTCTTCGGATCGGCTTTCAACGCCGCAGCGTGCTCGCGCACTTTCGGATTCCACGCTCGCCAGTTGTCGCCGTGGCCGAGCGTGAGGTGATGCTCGGCTCGTTTCGACATGCAGAGGGTGATGAAGTTGCTCGGCTCGAGCTCAAGCTCGGGCTTGATGTGAACGGGTTCGCAATGATGTACTTGGCATAGCGTACGGCTTCCGCACGCGGCGCATGTTGGGTTCTTTTTGAGATATTCGTCTCGCACATGAGCCCATCGTGACGATCTACGCTCCTTTTGGGCCTCTCGGAACAAACTACGAGCGACGTGGTAGATGTGAGGGATCAGCACCATGGCCGGATTATAGAACGCGACTACATCAACGGCGCATAGATTTTGTTCGCAGAATCCGTTCCATAAGCGCTGTAGCCTTGCCGACTTCGATCTGAAGATTGACGCACTCCGCTTGATGGAAGCATTTGCTGTGTAGCGCGCTTCGAATCGCTGCATAGTCAGTCTTGATGTATGGATCGCGGGCCTTCCGTGCGATCGTCGCCACGGCGTTGTTTTCTTCGCTGTGCGACCTAATGGAACGTTTGCTCGCAACCTCGACTGCCGACGACAGCGCCAAATGGGCTTTTTCGGCGGCTTGGCGTCGCGCCAGAAGGCTCTTAGCCGCCTCGAGTTCAGCGATGGCGCACGTCATGATCTCACGCGGATTATCGGTAACGGCCCCGAGTTGCTTACGTCGCATTGCCATTGCGAGTCTCCTTATTTGCGTCGGCGCTTTGCTTTCTCGATCGCCTCATAAGTCTCAGTCGTCATCACTTTGATGTCGTCGAGGATGCCAAGAACTCCCTCCGCAGAACACTTGGCTTCATGGAAACATTCGCCGTGCAGTGTAGTACGTGCTGCTTCATACGTACCTACGAGCGTACCGCGACGTAGGCGCGCCTTGCGTTCGAGATTTGCCAATGTCTTGCGGCGTCCTTCATGTCCCTTTGAAGAGGGCCACGACATTCTGTCTGCGGTGACATCAGCAGACGCAGCCACGGCTAGCCAACCCTTTTCGGCAGCTTGACGGAAACCGACTTCATCCTTCGCTTTTAGGGCACCCTCGGCCTCTCGGATAGCCCTATTGGCCAAATAGATCGGATCATCCGACGCAGCACCAAGTTGTTTACGCTTTATGGCCATCGCGAACCCCCTTCGCTGCGTCGGCAACCCATCCCCGAATGACGTGCTGATAGGGAATGCTGAGCCCTTTGGCCCGTACCTTCGCATCGCGAATATCTTGTTTTCGTAGTCGAATCGAAATGAAGACCAAATCTTTCTGTTTAGGCCGCGCCATTTCTACTTACATATATACGAAACTAGGCACAAAGTCAAGTTGACTTCCAAGGAGATCTCGTCGACCATTTGCGCATGCGTAAAGCCCTGTTGGTTCTCTGCCTCGTCATCGCCTCCTGCCACACCAAGACCGTACTCGATCTCGAGAGCTGCGCAGAGAAAGCCGTCGCGCAGGCCGCAGAGGGGCTCCTCGGAACGGTTGCCGCAGGCCTTTTGAACGGCTCAGATCCGGAGGCCGTCAAGCAGGGCCTTCTCGACACCGCGAAAGCACAGGGGTTGCCTGCGGGCATCGGAGGCATCATCTGCGCAATCGACACGGTCGTGAACGCGCTGGGCGGCAGTAAACAGCTCCCGGCGACCGCCACGAAGGCTTTCCACGGACAGTTGAGCGACGTTCAGATCCGACGTGCCATTGCCTTGGGAAATCAGGTCCGCGCTTCGTTGCTCAAGTAAGCTTTTGCTGCTAGCATCGCCGTTATGGCCTTTAAGGTAGCCAAAGCTGAGCGGGACTTGCTTGAGATGGAAGTGACCGCCGCCAGTGAAATCCTACGGACCTTCCCTCACAACGCGATGGGACTCGTCTCCGATGTCGTGAAGTTAACGCCAGAATACCGAGCGGCGAACGCTCGCTATAAAAGGGCCTTCGTGACGCTGAGAGATTTTCAACTCGGTTTTCGTGAAGACGTTCGCGAAAGAACTCCGCGCCGAGCGTGCCAAGCGTCGCTTCTGACCCTGTAATAATTGTATTTTCGGCTCACGCGGTAGTTTTCCGCCCACGCTACACTCACCTACATGGCCAACGATCCGCCGAGCGGCGGGTTTGAACAATTCGAAGTCACCCCTATGCCCGGGGCAGAGCTCGGCGAAGCCCTGCGCGTGCAGCTCGAGAGCCACGGGAAGGCTCTCGGCGCGCTCCAAGAGCGCGTAGAAGCCCTCGCCGGGCAGGTCATTCAGTTCAAACAGTCACTCTGGCGCGAGCACACGCAGCGCAAGCGGCTGCAAGGACAGATTCGAAATCTACGGCGCCATTTGATGAACGCTGCGAATGAGATCGACGCTACGCCGTACGGTTCGGATCCCCCGCCGACGATGCCTGTGAAGGCGGATCTGCCGAAGCCGAAGCCGTGAGTAGCTCCGTGACCCGATGTCGAACCCAAGGAAAGTCAAACCACGGATGCTCGCGAAGGGCGCCCGGATCCCACCCCGCGGGCGGATTCTTCGTGTGACGTTGAATCGGGTTGACGTCCTCATGCCCGACGAGGCGCCCTCGAGCCAATGCCAATCCTGAGAGAAAGGCAGCCCCTAGATCCCACCGCTTCATGATGTCGACGACGAGCTCGGCGATGCTCTCGTGCTGCGCGGTTGTATAGATGAGCCCGACTCCCATAGGCTCAACGTCGGCGGTAGTCGCTCCTCGTACGATTGGAATGGTTTCAATGCCTACATAGACATTGTTCGGCGAAGGCCCTGGAAAAAGGTGCGCAGGGCTCATGTGAGCGGGCCACGTCGTCTTCCAACGCACGACAAGGTCCGCAGGAAGCTTCTTTGTCCAACTGCCATCGAGACAGGCTTGTCGATCGGCCGGTTGAAAGCCGATGTGAAGCGCTTTGCCGTTCTCGTCGCAGATCTGAGCGATCGTTCCGTCATAGCCGACGACATAGTGCGGGAAATAGTTCTGCGGATTGAGGTAGAACTGAATCGCGTACTCGAGCGGATCCGCGCCGTGCTTGTACGCGGCTGTGACAAGCGAAGAGCCCGTCTGATGAATCGCAACCCCGTAGACGGGCGAGGTTCGGTTCGGGACGCTTCGAAGGCTTTCGACAAACCCGTGCGCAAGCGGTGAACGTCCATCTATCGTCATTCCGATTTCACCCTTCGTTGACATTGGAGACAGATCTCAAATTCCTCTTTGAGCTTTCCTTCCGCGGTCCAAATCCGGGCTTCCTTGCGTGCAGGGTACATCTTCAAGATGTCTCCGTTAGAGAGCACAAGGCGCGTGTCGAACTCTACCGGCTTACATCGGCACCAACCTTTCTTCGGCGGATGCTCACTCGCCGCGAGAAAGGCATTTCGAACCGCGGTGATCTTCCGCTTTCGTGATGTGGTGGTCGATCGAAGACGGAGATGGCGGAGATGGTACGGGCCCCTGTTTTTCGTCATTCGGCGCGTGTCTCGTACCAATCTGAGCAATAGGAGTTGATGGGTCCCGGGATCCTCGACGAGCCATTCCAGAGGACGAAGTTCTCTTCGGTACAGTCGCGACCGTTCGGAGCGAGGAAACGACAACTCGCGCAACTCGAGCCGCCTTGGGGAACACGCATTCCGGCCGAATGAGTCACCGGCAGCCGGAAAGGACCTCGTCCGCCGAAAGCGCCAGCCGGCGCGTGGTCAAGGCGCGCGACGACGTCCTTGAGAATGGTGCGGGTGAGGAGCCGTAGATCGCTTAGCATTTGTTCGTATGCTGCGGTCCATGCGGAGTCGCCCGGCCCGACCATCGCCGATGCTACGATCGCACGAAGAGCCTCAGACATGGTCGGCATACCGTGGGATTGGGCCCATGCACGCACACGTCCGTTCAGCTCTGCGCCGAACCTCGTCGTGATCCGGTTCGCGTTTCGTTCCTCTGGGTTCATGTTAGCCATTGCGTTGCTCGTTTGACTCTTCCAAGGACATGATTTTCCGCGCCCTTTCATCTCTCGCTCGCAACTCCACCACCTCCGCGATGGCGTCGGCGAGGATATTCACCGTGCCCGCAGGCATAGCCGCCAGTCTAAGTAAGGTTTCCAGCGCCTCCCGCATCTCGGCCTCGGTGTGTCGCGCGGTCATCGTGCCATCCCCTTCGGCATTGGAGCTGTTCCATCACAAATAGGTAGATATCCTTGAATTGCAACGATTGCGGCGCTGAACTTTTGGCCCAGTTCTACAACCTCTTCGACGGTGCTGTAAGGAGTATCAAGTGAGCGGCCCATCTTGGCGGCAAGACGGCTCGCCGTCTCAAGCCATTGGCTGATAATCCGCCAAGCTTCCGCTCTTTTTCGAGCGTCGGGATGGACCATGGTTTTCATGCTTCACTTGGGGGCGAAGGTGTAGAAGGCGAATCGGAGCCACGTTTGACTGCGGCTTTGACCTGAGCCGCGAGCTCGGGAACGCTCGGGCGGATGTCTTCGGCCAGGAGCTCGAGGGCCAAGTCGGACAGCGCCGACAGAGCCGCAGCCTGTGCGAGGAGCTCGAGGGTATGGGTCTCGGCGCCCTCCCTCTGTGCGGTCATGCTGCGACCGTAAAAGAGCCCCGTCATCCGATCTACGATCCCTTGGATCCGTACGGCCAAGTCAGCCGAGTGGCCGTTCGACGTGATTTCGGTCTTCGGCCTCATCTGTTCGATGAGAGCCTCGAGGCCATTCCAGATCTCACGGTGATGCACTGGGGGTACTTGCCAAAGGGCAGCTTCGGCCCATGCCCCGAGCGTCATCGCCTGTGCAATCGCTTCGTTGGGGAACATCCCCGACGCATAGGCTGAGCGTCCGCGTTCCTTGAGGGGCCTCGCCAAGATCTGCATCAACGCGTTGACGCACATCTTGATCTTGTCCGGATTGGGCTCGAACTGCGTTGCGGCACTCATTGTCTTCGTCCTTTCGGTTTGAACGTTCCATCGGCCTGCGCAATAGCTTTGGCGAGAAGCGTACATGTTTCAATTGGACTAAAAGGTGGTTTGGGCATCTTGTCTCCAACATACAGCCAATAAAGCGCAGCCTTTGCCGCGGTCAGAAGCATCGATGCAGCGGTGTGTTCGTCAATCAAATCTGCGAACAACGGTGCATCGACGATGGCACGGCGGTTCTTATCGTATCGAATCGGGAAGGCACCTTGATAGTCCTTCTCGAGGATTCGATTCGCTGCACGGAAGCATCCCGCGTTGTAGATGAGCTTCGGTGTGCGCTGCTTGCGCTTTCGAGGGCGTTTCATGAATCGCCTAACGCGACGCGAGCGATGACCCGTGCGCAGGCGGCCGGGATTTCGTCAGGCGGATGTGGCGCAAACGCACAGCCTAGTGTCTCAGTCCTCGGTGCCATCGTATGTTGCTCATTACAATAGGGGCAGCGCTCTACGATCCATGAAAATCCGTCCGGCCGACGATGAAGCCGTGCGAGCACCTTTACAACGCCGCTGCTTTGTGATGCGGGATACTTCATTTCATGGAACGCTTTCAGCGCGGCGGCTTCCTTTTCACGCAGCTCCAAAAGCTCCGCGATGGTATCGGCGAGGATGGTGCGTTTGTCGTTTTGTTCCGTGGCTGTCATCGGCATAGGTAGCCAATCCCTGCACGCCCGTACGAAACGATCCAGGCCTCGGTGTGGCGTGTCATTCGGCAGGCTCCCATTGATAGGTAAACGGTAGACCGCAATCCAGTACCATCAGCCGCTTTGTCCACGGCATATGGTCCGCGCATGAAAACCTCTCGTAACCTTCGGGCGCACGTCCAGGTTCCGTACCAGGCCACAGGCGCCACTCTGCCAATTTCGCGCACCATTCACATTGCTTCATTGTGACTCCCATACTTTGAGGCATGCTTATCCGGTTAACACACTTAGCGCCTACCGAACGGAAGAGTCTGGCCAGTCCGCGAGAGGTAGAGCGTTTTACCAACCTCCCAGAACAGGTCACCGCCCCGTTCGCGAGCAAAGTAGCGTGGAGGGTCATAGTATCGTTCCTCTTTGAGAACGAGCACTCCGGCGTCTAGGGCTTCTCCCAGCGTCAAAATGGTTCCATTGGAGAGTCGAATCCGTTCACTGGCCTTGGTTTTCATTTTTACCTTTCGAGAGTGTGTCAACCGTATCATTGCAGACGGCGCAGACGGGGGCGGGTTTGGCGGAGGGTTCGCATATCCCCTTGTGCCCAACGTCGAGCACACACCACGCTTCTTTGCCGCTTCGCCATATGTAGTTAAGCCGACATGCCCCTCTTGGCGGCTATCTATGAAGCACTCATGGTATTCGTTCGCGTCTTGCTTGCTTACGATCCAAGGCGCTTCCTTCGTTCCTTTCAGACGAGCTTCGATCTCGTCAAGCTCGGCAACGCTCAACAGCATGCGTGTCATTTGTTTTCCGCTTCCCACGCGCGTGTCGCGTCGTCGAGTGCGACGACTTTACGATCACGCTTTTGATCCCGTGGGCTAGGGCCTGAAGTGAGCAACTCACGAATGTGGTGAGCACAGCAATCCTCAGCACGATCCCGAATGTGATGAATGATTCCACATTCCCCGGCTTCCTCGCCTCGACACGTCCAATTCAAGAGCGGCATTGCTGCCTCTCGCGTTGGCGTGCGATCAGCCAACCTAATCCCGTAATAGTCAACCACGAACCTTGAAAGATCAAAAACCGCCGTGCGTCACCGGCTACGACTGCGAGTGGACCTGTGACAGCGGCGCAAGTCCAAAAAGAAATCGAACAGCTTTTTCGCCAATTGAAGGCATAAGGATCACGCATCGTCTTTGGCTTCTCACGAAGTTTACCGCATTCATCGCAGATGCCATTAGGCCGGCTGAAGCCGGTACTGGGCGTGCTTTGCAAGAATTCCCCGTTGGGAAGTTTGGTCCCGGTGACGAACGGCACACAGACGCACACCCGTTGTGGCCGTATGTCGCATTCCTTCGTCATCCGCGCACAGCTTTCGGAGGCATTGGATCGGGCCTTGATGGTGACGAGCAGATGAGTTCGCAGGCGGATCCGCACCAAACACAAACGAGCCAAACACCTCCCGAGGAGTCTTTCGCAGGGATCAGCTTCTCGCCACAACACATCATCATCGATCCTTTCGTCCGTTCTTTGACTGCTTCCACCATGGAATGGCGCCTTTCAGGGCAGCATGTGCGGCGGCGCGCGCCCTACGCTGTTCGGAGCACTTGTCGCAGATGTAGCCCCGACGCCAAGGTCGCCAGCCATGAGGTGCCGACGGATCGGCCGCTCCGGGGCGTTTGTCGAGCATCAGCCCCTTCTTGCACACGATGCAGAGGAAGAGCTTCGTTTCCTTTTTTGATGTGCCGATAGGTCTCGTCATCCCATTCACGAGATCGGCACCAAGAAGACGAGCGCGCGATAGCGTCCGGCCGGCAGCCGTTTGGGCTCAGGTGGGTGATATTGAGGTAGGCCCCACAATCCAATTCTCAGATTGGATCCGGGCAACTCAAGACAGGCGCCACGGAATTCCAGGCCTTCGGTGTTGTAGCCGTCTTGGACAACGAACTCCGCGATGAACGCCTCGCGCGACCGAGTCACGAGCTCATCTATCAAGGAGTTCCCTCGGGCGGCTTTGTGCTCTTCGATCGTCCTGGAAGCATCCTCGGCGACACGCTTTAGGACGCTGACACCATCGTCAACTAGCGTTTGGATGCGTTTTTGAAACTCCTCCAAATCAACTTTCTTTAAGTCAGCCATTGGTGTCTCCCCAGTCGTTCGGTGGATACTGCCTAGTCGTTACGTAGCGGGTTCCGTCTTCGGTACACGAACTCCGATCGTGTCGTGCATAGCGCACAGCCTCTTCCAAAACAACGATGCGATCGACGAGCGTCATTTTTCCTTTGGTTTGCCCCACGTCTCACGCGTGAGCTTTGCGCCACCGTCGAATGGAAGGCGTTCAAGACCTTCGATGTTTCCGTATGGCTCTTTGCGAAGGACGTTGAGGATCTTGCCCTTAGCCTCGTGCAGTTGATCAACACCGAGAAAAGTCAGCAATTCATAGAGAGCGCGGATACCCCACCGACAGTCTTCTTCGATATCGGGATTTCCAAGCGAGAAGTGGCCGAAACCTTGGCCTGAACCTCCAAAGTTGAACATCACGCACACAGTCAGCAAGCCGTGGTCTTCGATGCCGAGGAACGTATTCTCAATGCGCCCCGTCTCTGCGATAAAGCCATCGTCGCGAGTTGTTGTCATCTTCAGCTCCCCCTATTCGAAGATGAGCCCCGAAGGCCCCTTCTTCGGGTGATAGTAGGTGTTCATGGTCATGGTCAGGTTCCTGTGGCGCGCGAGACGCATGACTTCGAACGGATCGACGCCGGCCTCGAGCATCAGGGTCACGAACGAGTGCCGAAGCGTGTGTGGTGTGACATCGCGCAAGCCCGCGCGCGCCGTACGCTGTCCGATGATCTTGTTGATGGCATCGAGCGATAGCGGCTTGCAATCCCTCGGCTCCAAGGTCAGCTGCAGCGAATGGAAGATGGGCGTCTCGGCACCCTTGCAGCGGGCGTTGGCCTTCCAGAGCTCGAGGACCGCCTTCGTCTGCGGTTGGAGCTGAATCTCCACGGTCCCGCCTCCTTTGCCAAGGACCGCGAGCGTTAGACCATGAAACCAATCCCACTTGAGCCAAGTCATTTCGGCCCGCCGCAGCCCGTGGCAAAGCGCAAGCATGATGATCCCACGGTCTCGAATGTCGGTGGGGGTTCCGTCTAAAGGGCACGTAGCTAGCAGCCGTTCGGCTTCCTCACGGGTCAGCGCGCGCTTGCTCTTCTGCGCCATGCGTACGTCTGAGTTGACGCGGAAGAACTCGGACGCCTTCGCGAAGTCTTGGCCTCCGTCGATCTCAGCGAATCGTCTCGAGGCCGTCTTGAGCGCGCTCAGGTACGTATTCGCCGCTTGGGGCTGCACCTTGCGCTCTTGCAGCGACACGAGCCAATCCTCGACCGCCTTTGGTGTCCAATTGCTTGGCTCGTCGCCTGCGAATCTCGTGAAGTCTCGGATCTGCTTCGCGTAGCTCAGCTTCGTGCTGTCGCTCAGGCTTCGATGCCTTTGGATGAGCTCCTCGAGACGAGTCATCCCTTTCGCCTCCGCTTGGGCTTAACCGCGACGGCGGCTTGTGCGAGCAGCCGCAGTGCCACGCGGATCGTAGCGCGCTCCTCCACGTCCCATTCATTCGTATTTGCCAACATACCGACATCGATAGCCGTGTACGTGCAAGCACGAAGCATAGGATCTCGGTTCTGCCACGCTTCGATCGCTTTCTTCAGGGCAGCGGTCATGATTGCCAACACTCTGCGGCTCCACACTGAGGAGGCGGATGCTTCCCATCGCATGATTGATATTTTCGATACCCTTCGTCGTATGCTTGCGCTACGACCCGCTCGATTCGATAGTGCAGCCCGATCAAACTTCTGAGCGGCATCCTCGAAAGATTCCGCTTTAGCTCTTCCCATCCGACAACGGTCCCGGCCACATCACCGATGAGTTGCCAAATTAGCTCGAGTTGGTCTTCTTTTGTTTCCTGCATGATCGTCATGAAAACCTCGTCCCGATCTTTTCTGTAGCCTCTCATCCCAGGAAGCACAGCGCACGAAAGTCGCTGCATTATTGTTTTGGCAGCATCTCGGTCTGCCTGCGTCGCCTTGGCTTGCTTGGGCTTCTTCATTTAGGGCTCTCCGTCTGATCGGAGTATTTGCAGGGGCCCGCAAACGTCAGCGATTTGCTCGATGAATTGACCAGCGCATTTTGCGCTACAGGCATGTTTATCGATCACGGCGGCGCTTCCACGCACAGCCGCGAAAGAAAACCAGCCGATAGCAATACGATCGCCTTTGCACTCTGCGTGGCAAATATCGCAGATCCATAGGCACTGATACTTTTGCGCGATTGGGAGATCTGCGTACAAATCTGATTTCATGTCCAAGGGCGCATTGCAATGTTCACAGATCAGCCTGCGCCATTCATGCTCAAGGACTCGGCGGCTCATTGATTTGGCTTTCCCTTGTCGATGACACGCCGCCATTGATCGTCGGACGGATAGCGGTTCTCACGAAGGGCTGTCTCGAGGAGCGCGCACGCCTCTCCAAGACCGCATGTGCAGGCTTCGTGTAGACCCCGCGTAAACTCCGGGCATTTGCACCACAGCGCGTGAATTCCGTGCTTCTCAATGAAGACGCGCCATCCAGTGGCCGGCATGTTTGCGTCCAGTGCCTTCTTGAGACCGCAGTTGCAGCGAGACGCGCCGAGAAACGCTCTCCCAAACGCGCCGGTTTGCTGCTCCAAGCACAGTGGGTTATGACCTACGAAGGGGAGAAGAAGGTTCAACGTGATTCGCATGTTGCTGTCGCCCATCGGTGTTGCTATCCTTCCCCATAAACCAACAATAGAATCGGGAGCTTGAACGGGACGGAATCGCCCCGAACCCGCCATAAGCCTCGTCTCTGACAGAGACGCATCCGTAGATTCGCTAGGTAATCTATAGTGCCCCCTGGGCGGGAGTCAAGCCCTATTCGTGCGCTCAGTTCGTCTCATTCGTTTTCGGCTCGCGTGAGTCATGTGGGTGTCGCGTTTCTGTTGGCTCGCGTCCAGCACTTGGGTGCCGCGGCTGCGGTGGCTCGCGTATCGATTTCGGTTGTCGTCGCGTAAATGGCCCGCGTGTCATCGGTGGGTGTCGCTTTTATCAAGGCTCGCGCACATGTCGTATTCATGCTGGCTCGCGTTTCGATCGTTCCGGCTCGCGTCGGGGGCATGGATGTCGTACGGATATTGGCTCGCGTCGGTGCTTTGGGCGGCGCGCCTTCACTGGCTCGCGTGCAGTTGGTGGTTGTCGCCGGGCACGTGGCTCGCGCCGGCGCGTACAAAGTCTCTGGCTCG
>Ga0334722_10002986_pt1 | contig 18580 bp, 17 predicted proteins | sample C3_bottom_MG_FD_207210 | JGI IMG/M metagenome (GOLD analysis project Ga0334722, IMG submission 207210) | Sediment microbial communities from Yellowstone Lake, YNP, Wyoming, USA - C3_bottom | ecosystem: Environmental > Aquatic > Freshwater > Lake > Sediment | place: USA: Wyoming | collected...
ACACCGGCGTCAGCACCCTGGTCGCGTCGTCGGCTCAGGAAGCCCGACAGATCGCCAAGCGGCAACCGCTGGACCTGGCCATTGTGGATATCGTCCTGCCCGACGGCGATGGCCTGTCGCTCGCGCTAGAGATGCTGATCGGGCAACCGCGGCTGCAGATCGCGATGACGACCGGCACGGAGCTGTCTTCCGACGAATCAGACGTGTGCGAGCGACAGAAATTCCCGGTGCTGAGGAAGCCGTACCTCCCCGAGGACATCGTCGCCCTGGTGCGCGAACTGGGTATCCGGTCGTCGTCCGCAGCGAGCTGACGCCCCGCCGCAGGCGTCCTCCCGGGACGGTCAAGGAGCCTTGGGAGCCATGTACTTCTGGAAGTAGTCGAGGGCCTGCTGAATCACCTTGAGCTGGATCTCGTCCGGGTGATACACGCCCTTCTCGTCCCTCTTGACGCGTACGATGTAACCGTGAACCGGATGGTCGTAGGTGACATGGTCGGTCGCCTTCCCCACCTCTTTCGCCCAGGCGGCCACCGTTTCGAACATCCCCTGCACCGGATCCTGATCACGATTGACGAAGAACATCGGGAACTTGATGGCGCGCAGCCGCTCCAGGGCGGTCTTCTTGTCAAGGTACTGCGCCACCGATTCAATCGTGTGAAACGTCGGTTCTTCAACGGCAAAATACTGCTCCGGCAGACCGAGGAACTCGCTGACGTCCGGCTCGGAGACGATCGCTGCCCTCACGTCCAGGCCCCAGGCGCCGGCTCGCAGGATCATCCCGCCCGCGTGGCTGTTTCCACAAAGGCCGACTCGGTTGGCATCAACATAGGGAAGATGCTTCACGTAGTCCACGATGGCCACCAGATCGTCGATCTCGAGAGGCGGTCGATTCATCAGCTGGTTCGCCTGCTGCTTGCCGACTTGCAGCGGCGGGACCTTCGTGTAGGCATACCAGGCTTCGGCTCGGTACTGGAGCCACGCAACGGCGTATCCGGCCGCCAGAAACCGTTCCATCGTGTATGCGTTGTTGTTGATGTACTCGCGGACCTGCGCCAGCCCGGCGCCGCCGTTGCCGCTGAAGAAGAGGACGACGGGAAACGGCCCGTTCCCCTTGGGATGGCGGATCCCGATGGGCGTAAACAGGCCGTCGACCGTTTTGAGCAGCGTGATGTCCACCGGGATGTCCGAGTGGGATACCGCCTCGGTCATCACCACGCTTTCCATGGGGCCGACGATTCTGACTGGGCCGTACACCTGCTTGCCGGCCGGCGGCGTGGCCGGGGTCTGGGCCTGCGCCTGGGCCTGGACGCCCAGGCTGACCACGCCGACGAGCAGCAGAGTAGCGAGCATGACGGGGGAGCGGTTCATGGGAGCCTCCTGGATCAGTTCATCCGTGACGAATCAGTCCATCGCCACTGTCTCAATTTCCGAATCAAGCAGATTGATGGTCAGCACCTTGTGTCGCAGCAGCGTTCCCTGTCCGATCAGGATCTTGCAGATCTCCGCAACCTGCAGACTGGCCACCACCGCCGGCGTAAACGACGGGTTGCCGAACTGCGCCTCGATACCCCGACGGCCGCCGTGGCGGTTGTAGAGCTGATGCAGCGTGCGGTCCCCCGGGAGGATCGTCGCGACGTAGCCGTACCATCCGGCAATCGCCCCATGCACGAGGGGAATGCCGAGGTCGCGGCACCCTTCGGCCAGGGCGAACCGCGCCGGCATCTCGTCGAGCGCATCCGCGACCGCATCGGCGCCGGCCAGTGTCGAGTGATCGCCAGCCTCGAAGGCACGGGCGACGCAATGAACAGTCACAGCCGGGTTGACGGATTCGACGCGGAGAGCTGCCGCGGTTACCTTGCTCGATCCGATGTTGGAGGCATTGGCGAACAGCTGCCGGTTGAGGTTGTGTTCGACGAAGGTGTCCGGGTCGACGACCACGAGATGACCAACGCCCAGCCGCGCCAGTTCCTCGATCAGATATCCACCGAGGCCTCCGCAGCCAACCACGACAACCCGGCTGCGGAACAACTTCAACTGAAGTGCCGTCGTCAGCATTTGACGATTGCGACTGTACCGGGCGGGGAGGATGCCGGCCGCCAGGACGACGTCTTCGCTCTCGGCGTTCGACAGTCCAAAGCGCTCCATGACCGCCGCCTGCCCGGACCATGGCAGCAGGTCGCCGTCGAGTCGTGTCGCCACGAACTGGCGGATCACGTCGGCGTCGGGCATCGCACCGCGACCTGAATCCCGCGTCTCGGTCACGCTCAACCCCCTCCGACGAGCGGAAACAGCAACAGCGTGTCGCCGGGCGCAAGCACCTCGCCAAGTTCGACTTCCCGGCCGTTCACAATCGCCGTGCCGAGATCGGTTTCAGGAAGACGAAGATCGCGGACCACCTGCTGAACCGTCGTTCCCGCGGCGCATTCCAGGGCCTTGGTGTGGAACCGTCCGGTCCGAAATGCCAGGAACAGTCTGACGGTAATCTGCATGAGTATCCTGCCGGCGACGTCTACTCGAGATCCTTGAATATCTCGTCCATCTCCTCCGGGGGAACATCGAACACCGTGTTGAACGGTGGCAGCGCCTCGCGCGTCAACCACTCCGGCAATCGATCCTGCGCCGAGGTGAATCCCGCCCGGGCGTTGAACTCGCGCTCGAGCACCAGTGTCTGCTTGCCGAGCACCTGGAGCACGTCTTCGCCAACACTCCAGCCATACCGGCTGTTCAACAGGTCGCGGATGACGCCAGGAGCTGTGGCGAAGCCAGGTCCGGACATCAGGCAGGCGCCAAGCGTGTCGTATCCGGCCACGTTGATCTGCATCGTGCGCGACGCGGCGACCTGACCCTTCGGATCGCGGTGGTCGATCTTCATCCGAAGCGTCAGACCAGCCGTGTGGTCGCCGCCCTGCGTCGATGTGGCGAAGCTGACTCCAGTGCCTTTGATCGCTCTCGGGTCGTAGGCGGAAAAGGCGAGGCCCTTGCTTGCGGGGACGCGTTCGATGCCGAGCACCTTGCCAGTCAGCACGGAGCCTGAACCCAAAATTCGCCCGAGCGGCGTGTTGTTGCGGATCTCCTGCAGCAGTTCCATCGCGCGATTCCCGTCGCCCCACGCCATCAGCCCCGCTTCGCACGCCACGCCGATGGCGGCACCCACTTCAATCGTATCGAGGCCCAGGTCGTTGATCTGCCAGTTCAGGCGTCCGATCACGTCGAGATCGGCGATGTCCAGGTTCGGACCAAGCAACCCGATCGTCTCGTATTCGAGTGGGGAGACGATGGTCTTGCCGTCTTCGCCGCCAAAGACATTGGAGCAGCGAATCGTGCAGCCGGCCATGCATCCGTGCGACGGGTTCGATTCGCCTCCACGCTGCAGCATCACTTCGCGGGCGCGCTCGCCGCTCACGGCTTCGGCCCTGTCGTAGCTGCCGGACGAGAAATTGCGTACCGGCAACGCGCCAAGCGCGTCACACATCATGACGTTGGCGGCCGTGCCGTAATCCCGATACGTGTGAATCTGCGGATGCACCGACAGCGCCTGATTGAGCGCCTTCTGGGCCGTCTTGAACGTCACCGGATCCTTGATGGGCGGACGCTGTCCGTCGGCGTCATCGAAGACAATGGCCTTGAGGCCTTTGGAGCCCATGACCGCGCCCATGCCGCCCCGCGCATTGATCCGGGACGGCACACGCTCTTTGTCGAGATTCTGAATCCCGGCCGACCCGAGGCGGTACTCGCCGCCGGGGCCGATCAGCGAGATCGCCACTTTCTTTCCGTACCGTTCGAGGAGACGCGGCGCGACGTCGTAGACGCCGCATCCGACCAGATCGTCTGCCCGTTCCCAGCGGGCGCCGTTCAGGCTCAGGTGCAGTACCCAGAACGTCCTGTCGGCCGGCCAATCTTCGAGGATGAGCGCCTTGATGCCCATCGAGGTCATATGAAGACCCGTGGACCCGCCCGAGTTGCTCTCCCGGAATCCGCCGGACAGCGGCGATTTCGCGCCGACCGACAGGCGGTCGCAGGCGCTCAGCATATGGCCCACCAGCAGGCCGGGCGCAAACACCAGCTTGTTTCGCGGACCAAGCGGTTCGCAGGCCGGATCGACTTCATCCAGCAGGATGCGCGCGAGCAGTCCTCTGCCGCCCAGCTTGTCCCACGAGCCGGGCACGGATTCCCTCGCGAGCGAATGATCGCGGACGTTGACGCGCCAGACCTTCAAGTCGTATTCGGGGGGCATAGCCACGCTGAAATGTCAGCGGCCGCCTTTCGCCAGCAGCGCGAGGGCGGCCTGGTGATAGCTGAGATCGTAGTACTTGTCGGCGGCTGGAGGCGTTCCCTGCCACTGCTTTTCGATCTCCGCCCGCAGCTTCAGCACATTCTTCAGTCCGTCGACGTTCAGCCGCGCGTCCGGAAACAGTCCGCCCTTGGCGTCCAGCGCTTGCGCATACGCGTCGGAGGCGACCTCGGGCGTGACCTTGAGCCCGGTCGCGAGCAGCGCGAGAGCCTCGGTCTTGTTGGCCGGCGAGAGGAACCAGCGCAGGCCTTCGACGTACGCCGCGAGATACCGGACGAATACCGGGCGGTTCGCCGCGGCCCAGCTCCGTAACGCGAAGCCGCCGACGCCCTGGTAGGCACCAATAATCTGCGACGTCGCGCCCAGACTCTTGAGCCCACCGCGTTTTGCCTGAATAGACGATGGAGGGTTCAGCATCGAGGCTGCCAACTCCTTGTCCTGGAGCATGGCCTGGAGACGCTGCGGCGTGCCGCCGACCGCCTTCATGGTGTAGTCCTGTCCCGCTACCAGACCCTTCATCAGCAGGATCTTCCTGAGTTGCAGGGCGTACGCGGTGTTCGGGGCATCGACGGCGACGGTCTTGCCCCGGAGGTCGGCGATGGAGCCAATCTCCGACTGCACGATCAACTCCGTCATCGAGTCGTCACTCCCGAGCGCGATGACGACGTCGGCGCCATCGGTCTCGACCATGGCCACGGCATTGTCGACGGCCGCATGGGCGATGTCGTATTTCCCCGCGGCGAGGCCCTGGCGCAACACGGTCGAGTTCGGCGTGAACTCGACCACCGCCTTGATCCCGTGTTTGGCGAAGAGTCCCTGCGCCTCCGCCGCCAGCAGGGGAATCGTCGCGACACCTCCGAACGAGATGACGCGCACGGTTTGAATATCGGCCTGCGCCGCGGCGACGGGCGCAGGGGCCTGAGCGATGCCGCCAGTCCCGGCCACGAACACCGCGAAGAACGCAAGCGCCGCTCCGCCGCCTGCCAGCCGCGCCGCACACCTGGTGACACTCATGACACAATCCCCCACGGTCCCGCTCTCGCGAGACGCTTCATCCTCCTGCCCTGGACGTCGTCACTTGGCCGCCGCGGCGATCGCGTCAACCGGCTTGCCGTCCAGGACCTGGTTCATGCGGGCGACGTCGAGCGCGCCGTCCCACTTCGCGACGATCATCGTCACCACGCCGTTGCAGATCATGTTGGTGGTGCCGCGGGCCATCGACATGAATCGCTCGATGCCGATGAGCAACGCCATGCCAGCCACCGGCACCGTCGGCACGGTGGCCAGCGTCGCCGCCAGCACCACGAACGCCGAACCGGAGACGCCGGCGCCCGCCTTCGATGTGACTTTGAGAACCAGCAGGAAGGTGATGATCTCCTTCCAGCTCAACTGCAGGTTCATCGCCTGCGCGATGAACAGCAGGCAGATGCTCTGGTAGATGGCCGACCCGTCCTGATTGAATGAATACCCGGTTGGCACGACCAGCCCAACCACGCTTTCCTTGCAGCCGACGTCCTCGAGCTTCTTGATCAACCGGGGAAGCACCACTTCGGACGTCGAGGTTGCGAGCACGATCAGGATCTCGTCCTTGATGTACGCCAGGTACTTCAGGATGCTGAAGCCCGCCAGGCGTGCCGCCGGTCCGAGGATCAGCAGGATGAAGACGATGCACGTGAAATAGACGGCACCAACCACCTTGCCCATCGGGATGAGTGTGTAGATGCCGAACTTGCCGACTGTGAATGCCATCGCGCCGAACACGCCGATGGGCGCCAGGTTCATGATGAGCGCGAGCGCGGAGAAGAGCGCGGACGAGACCGTCTCGATCAGATTCAGGAGGGGGCGGCCCTTCTCGCCGATTCTCAACAGGGCGAGGCCGAACAGAATCGAGAAGACCATGATCTGCAGGATGTTGCCGCTGGCGAAGGCGGCGGTCGGGGTCGTCGGGATCATGGCCATGAAGAACCCGACGCCGCCTGGAATCGTCGTCGTGGCGCCAGGGATGATGCCGGACTTGAGCGTCGCCGGGTCGGCGTTGATGCCAACGCCCGGTTGGTACAACACCGCGACGGCCAGACCGAGCAGTAGCGCGATCGTCGAGGCGATCTCGAACAGGACAATCGCGCGCACGCCGATCCGGCCGACCTCCTTCATGTTCGACATCTTGGAGAGGCCGGCCACGACGGTGACGAAGATGATCGGCCCGATGATCATCTTGATCAGGTTGATGAATGCGTCGCCCAGCGGCTGCAGCGCCGTTCCTGTGGCCGGATCGACATAGCCAAGCACGACGCCCACGCCCATGCCGAACAGGACCTGAATCCACAGCGTCTTGTAGAACGGCTTCTTCTTCTTGTCAGTACCTGGCGCCACGTCTTCCTCCTTCTGGCCCGGAGCGTTTCGGCGGCGGGCTATTGCCTGGAGATGGTGTCAATACCCGCGTGCTCGAGTGGCCGATGAGGCGCCCGAACGCTCCTGGCTTGGGGACCCGTCCGCGAATGTACGGGGCTCGGGGGGCCGAGGCGGATAGCCGGTGCGTTCAGGCGCCGTCATAGGAGAGCGAATCCGGGTGCTCGATGGCCTGCGCCAGGTCGCCGAGGAACAACGCGCCGCGCGCCCCGTCCACGACCCGGTGGTCGCACGAAAGCGTCAGCGTCATCTGGGGGCAGACAACGGGATGTCCGTCGCGCGCGACCACGCGATCGGCAATGCGCCCGACCGCGAGAATGACCGACTGGGGAGCATTGATGATGGCCGTGAAGGCGTCGATTCCGTGCATCCCGAGATTACTGATCGTGATCGTGCCGCGACTGATGTCCTCCGGCTGCAGCCGGCCGGCCTTGGCTCGATCGACCACCTCGCGGCGCCTGTGGGCGATATCGCGGAGTGTCAACGTGTCGGCCCGGTGAACCACGGGCGCGACCAGCCCGTCTTCGACGGCTATCGCAATGCCGACGTTCACGTCGCCATGCCGGCGAACGGCGCCCTCGACCCAACTGGCGTTGACTGCCGGGTGCCGGCGCATCACGCCTGCCACCAACGAAACCAGCACGTCTGTCACCGTGACCGATTCGCCCGATGAGGCGAGACTCCGTTGATTGACCCGCGCGCGTGCGGCGACAAGCGCGGCGGCATCGACATCCCGTGTCAGGAAAAAGTGCGGGACCGTCGTCCACGAGGCGGTCACGCGCTCGGCCATAATCCGCCACAGCGTGCCCGGAGCGTCGGCCGGGGGCGTCTTGCCAGGCACGAGGTCGACAGTGGTCACCGCGCCGCCCGGGCCGGAGCCGACGATGCTGCCGACATCGACGCCGCGTTCGGCGGCCAGCCGCCTCGCTTTTGGCGAGAGCAGAGGACGATCTGACCCCTGTTTGGCGGCCTGCGAGGCTTCGGCGGCGGGCCTGGGTTCGGCTTGATCGAGGGGCGCGCCCGTCCGGCCGGAGACGTGGCTCTCGGCTTGCGCCGGCAACGACTCGCCGGGCGCCAGGATCCACGCGATCACCTGACCGACGGCCACCACGTCGTCCACCTTTGCGGTGACGCCGGCGAGGATGCCAGCGGTTTCGGCTTCCAGGTCAATCACCGCCTTGTCGGTTTCGACCGCCATCAACAAGTCGCCTTTCGCGACGAGGTCCCCTTCCTGTTTGTGCCACGCCACCAGTCGTCCAGTCTCCTGGACCATCTCGAGTGCGGGCATCACGACGCTGGTTGCCATCCCGGGTTACCTATTTCTCGACCAGTTGGCCGACCGTCGGCGCGATGCCGGCATCGTGGATCATTTCCTTCACCCGCGCGCTCGGCGGATTCTCGTGTTCGCGAGTCGTCGGCAAAGGCCCTTCCACGCTGACATAGTGCGCGCCGGCGACCATCAGCTTGTCGGCCGGGAACCGGGTGATCACCTCGTGGCCGGTTGGGGTGACGACGATCTCCTCTTCGATGCGGGCCGCGCTCCAGCCATCCTTCGATGGCCAGAACGTTTCGAGCGCGAACACCATCCCAGGCTTCAGTTCGTACGGGTGGTCCAGCGACACCAGCCGGCTGATGACGGGCTTCTCCCAGATGGCGAGGCCGATGCCATGGCCGTACTGCAGCGCGAAGGCGGCTTCCTCGTTGGCGAATCCGAACTCCTGCGCCTTCGGCCACACGGACGCCACCTCGGCCGTCGTCCGGCCCGGGCGGATGAGATCGATGGCGGCGTCGAGATAGTCGCGGCAGCGCTTGTAGGCGTCGACCATCGCGTGCGATCCGTAGCCGATCGCGAAACAGCGGTAGTAGCACGTCTTGTAGCCCATGTATGACTGCAGGATGTCGTAGTAGACCGGGTCGCCGGGCCGCAGCGACCTGTCGGAGAACACGTGCGGGTGCGGGTTGCAGCGCTCGCCGGAAATGGCGTTGACGGCTTCCACGTACTCGGACCCGAGATCGTAGAGCACCTTGGAAACCAGGCCGACGGCTTCGTTCTCGCGCATGCCCGGCTTCATCGCGCGATAGAGCTCGTCGTACGCGGCATCGACCATCATGGCCGCGTGATTGAGCAGCGCGATCTCGTCCTGCGTCTTGATGACGCGCGCCTCTGACATCATCGCCTGGCCATCGACGATGTCGAGGCCCTCCTTCTGAAGCGCGAAGAGGACCGGCGGCTCGATCATGTCGATGCCAACAGGCGCTTTGTGGAGGCCGCGCATCTCGAGTTCGATCCGAATCTTCTTCGCCACGTCTTCCGCACGGCCCATCTCAGGGGTCATGGCGCCGCGCAGCATGGAGATGCCCGGCCGCGATCGCTCGCCGAGCCACGGGCAGTAGAGCTGGTGGTGCCTGGCGGCGGATCCGAAATCCCAGAGGATGGGCTCGTCGCCCCGCGGCAGCAGCGTGAACCGGTTGGCTTTGTCCTGCGCCCACGTGCCGATGTGCGTGGCCGTGATGTACCGGACATTGGTCATGTCGAAGCAGAGCAAAGAACCGAGCTCGCTCGGCTCCATGATCGAGCGCAGGCGTGCCAGCCGTTCGCGTCGCAGGCGGTCGAAGTCAATCCGCTGCTCCCAGTCGACCGCCATCGTTCCGTATGTCTTGATCCCCATGATCTTCTCCTGCTATCAACTCGCCTTGAACAGGCCTCGTATGAGATCGACGAGCGCCTTCTCGGTCGGGACAGTCACGTCTTCGAGCGGAGGCGAAAACGGCACGGGCACATCCATGGCCCCTAACCGCTTCACCGGCGCATCCAGGTGGTAGAACGCCTCATCGGCGATGATCGACGCGATTTCTGCGGTGACGCCGTACTGCTGGTGTCCCTCGTCTACGACGACGGCGCGCGACGTCTTCTTGACTGACTCAACGATGGTGCGCCGGTCGAGCGGGGAAGTCGTGCGCGGGTCGATGACCTCGGCGCTGATGCCCAGCGTCTCGAGCGTCCTCGCCGCATCGAGCGCGACCTGCACCATGCTGCTGGTGGCCACGATGGTGACGTCGGTGCCTTCGCGCTTCACGTCGGCCACGCCGAAGGGAATCGTGTACTCCTCGACGGGGACGGGCCCCTTCATCCGGAACATCATCTTGTCTTCGATGAACACCACGGGGCTGTCGTCCCGGATGGCCGTCTTGAGCAGGCCTTTGGCGTCGTACGGCGTCGAGGGCAGGACGACCTTCAGTCCGGGAACGTGGCTCATCCAGACATGCAGCGATTGCGAGTGCTGGGCCGCCGAGCGCCGGGCCGCCCCCATCGTGGTGCGCAGCACCATGGGGACTTTGAGCATCCCGCCGGACATGTAGTGAATCTTGGCGGCCTGATTCACCATCTGGTCCATCGTCAAGGTGAGGAAGTCCCCGAACATGATGTCGGCGACGGGCCGCATGCCAGTCATCGCTGCGCCGACCGCCAGCCCGGTAAATCCGGCTTCCGAAATCGGGGTATCGATCACCCGGGAGGTTCCGAATTCCTCCACCAGACCCGAGAGCACCTTGAACGGCGTCCCCGCCTCGGCGACGTCCTCGCCGAGAATCACGACCCGCGAATCCCGGCGCATCTCTTCGGCGAGCGCCTCGCGGATCGCTTCAGCAAACGTCAATTCGCGTTGGATGGTTTCAGGCATATACGTGACGTCTGACATCGGCCGCAAGTGGATACGGAGCATCCAGCGCGAACTGAGCCGCGGCTTCGATGGCCGCGCTTGCGCTCGCGCCGATTTCGCTCAGCGAAGCGGACGTCGCCAGGCCCTGCGCACACAGCCATTCACCGAACCGCGCGATCGGATCGCGGGTCGATTGCCACTCGTGCTCCTCGTCCTTGGGGCGGTAGTAGGTTCGGTTGATGTCGCCCACGTGATGGCCGTGGTACCGGTATGTGTCGCACAGGAGGAACGCCGGCTGCCCGCTCTCGCGGGCGCGGGCGACCAGTTCGGAAGCCGCTTCATAGACGGCCCGCACATCCTGGCCGTCGACCTGTTCGGCTCGAATGCCGAATGCCGCCGGGCGCGCGAGAATGCTGCCGGCCGTGGTTTCGGAGAAGTGCGTGTATTCGCAGTAGTGGTTGTTCTCACACACGTAGATCACCGGCAGTGTCCAGATACCTGCCAGATTCATGACTTCGTAGAGGAGGCCCTGGCCGAGTGCGCCCTCCCCGAAAAAGCACACGGCGACGCGACCGTTGCCAAGCGCCTTTGCGGAGAACGCCGCACCGGTGGCGATGCCGGCGCTGCCCCCCACAATCGCGTTGGCGCCGAGATTGCCGGTCTCCGGATCGGCGATGTGCATCGAGCCGCCCCGCCCCCCGCAGTAGCCGGCTTCCTTCCCGAGCAACTCGGCGAACATCCGATCGGGAGCCGCGCCCTTGGCCAGACAGTGGCCGTGGCCTCGGTGCGTGCTGGTGATGTAGTCGTCGCGGTGCAGGGTCTGGCAGACGCCGACGGCCACCGCCTCCTCTCCGGAGTAGAGATGTGCGAGGCCGGGCATGATGGCGCGTTTGTACAGATCGTTGACCTTGTCTTCGAACGCGCGGATCATGACCATCTGGGAGTACATCTCCATCGCGCGAGCGACGGTGATGGACGGCTCGAGCCGTGGTGTCGTGATGCCGGTCGTCACTTGGTCACTCCTGCCATGCGGGCGAGCACGTCGAAGATGGTCGACATCTCGGCTTCGGCAAATCCCATGCTGCGCGCCGCCGTGAGCACCTCGTTGCTCGCTGCCGCCGAAGGCAGTGGGACATTGAGACGCTGACCCATGGCCAGCGCCAGGTTGAGGTCCTTCTGCATCATGTTCACGTTGAACCACACCGGGTCTGGCGGCGCGAGCAGGAACGGCGCTCGGTACTTCAACATCGGTGAGGCCACGGCGCTGCCCAGCAGCACCTCGATCGCGGTCTCGCGCGCAATGCCGTTCTTCTCGGCGAGCAGCACGGATTCGCAGAACGCCTGCATCTGAACACCGATACTGAGGTTCACCGCGATCTTCATCGCCACGGCCAGGCCATTGCCGCCGACGTGCGTGACTTTGGGGCCGATGTCGAGCAAGAGAGGTTTGACCCGATCGAAGGTCTCCCGTGGCCCGCCCACCATGATGGCCAGCTCGCCCCGTTGAATCGTGACGACACTGCCCGACACCGGCGCGTCGAGCATGACGGCGCCCGTCGCTGCGACGGTGGCGGCAATTTCCCGGCTCGCGTCCGCATCGACGGTGCTCATGTCCACGAAGATCTTGCCAGGTCCAAGTCCCGCGATGATCCCGTCAGGTCCGCCCGTCGCGCCCCTCAACGCCGCCGTGTTGGGCAGCGACGCCAGTACGACATCGGCGGCCTGGGCGACGGCCCTGGCAGAGTCTGACCAGCGCAGGCCGTCAGCGATGAGCCACTCCGCCTTGGATGCCACCAGGTCGAATCCGATGACGGTGTGGCCCTTGTCAAGCAATCGCTTGACCATATGGCCGCCCATGACGCCCAGACCGACGAATCCCACCGTTGCCATCTCTCAGTCCCCTACCGCTTGGTTCCGGCCATGGCGGCCAGGACGTCGAAGACCGCCGCGAAATCGCGAGTTTCGTAGCCCATGGCTCGCGCAGCCGTCAGAAACTCATTGGTCGTGGACGTGGTCGGCAGCGGCACGCCAAGCTGTTGCCCCATCGCCAGCGCGAGGTTCATGTCCTTCTGCATCATGTTCACGTTGAACCAGGCCTCATCGGGGAGCGTGAGCACGAAGGGCCCGCGATACTTGATCATCGGGGACGCGATGACGCTGTTGACCAGCACCTCGACGGCAGTCTCTCTCGGGATGCCGCTCTTTTCGGCCAGCAGGATCGCCTCGCAGAAGGCGAGCATCTGGACCGCGAGCCCGAGGTTGGAGGCAATCTTCATGGAGAGCGCGAGCCCGTTGCCGCCGACATGCGTGACCTTCGGTCCAAGGTCGAGCAGGATGGGCTTTGCGCGTTCGAACGCGGCGGCCGAGCCGCCGACCATGACGGCGAGCACGTTGTTCTTGAGCGAAATGTGATTGCCGGAGACGGGTGCATCGAGCATCTCGGCACCGGTGGCGGCGACACGCGCGGCCAACTCCCGGCTGGCTGCCGCACTGACGGTGCTCATGTCGATATACAGCTTGCCTGGCGCCAGTCCGGCAAGCACGCCGTCGGGCCCGTCGGCCACGCTCAGCAGGGCCTTGGTGTCGGTGACCATCGAGAGCACGATGTCGGCGGCCTCGGCGACGCCACGAGGCGTGTCGGACCACCGCATGCCCGCGGCTTCGAGCCATTGGGCCTTGGAGCGCGTGCGGTTGTATCCCGTGACCACATGTCCCTTGTCGAGCAGCCGCTTGACGATCTGGCCGCCCATCAGTCCGAGGCCGATGTATCCGACGTTTGCCATAGATCAGATCCGGGAAGTCAAGTCAGATGTACCAGCGGTATCCGTGGCGGCCACGATCTCTTTGGTTGCGTCAGTGCCCACCTGCTCGAGATGGGCCCGCATCGCCGTCCGTGCGGCGTCCACATCGTGGCGCTCGACCGCGTCCAGAATGCGCCGGTGGTGCCAGAGCCCATGCGAGGGGCCGTCGGCCGCCTCGAAGATCCGGATTCGCTGCTCGCGCAGGAGCCCGACGATTGAGTCAATCAGAGCGGGCACGAGAGGATTCTGGGTGGCTTCGGCCAGGGCGAGGTGAAAGTCCAGATCAGCCTCGATGAACGCATCAGCAGACTCGAGGCTGGCGCCCATGACCGCCACCGTGTCCCGTAGAGCCTGCAGGTGCTTTTCCTCCGCGCGGGCCGCAGCGCGGGCCGCGATTTCCGGCTCGAGGATCGCCCTGACATCCACGAGAAAGGCGGCTTCTTCCGGCCTGGCGATGTTGACCATCAGGGCCATCGAGTGCCGAACGGGATGCGCGATGTCGTCGATGACAAACGTGCCGCGCCCCGGGAACGCCTCGAGCAGACCCTTCTCACACAGCGTCTTGACGGCTTCACGAACGGCTGTGCGACTGACGCCGAACTGTTCGGCAAGTTCGCGCTCGGCCGGGAGCTGATCGCCTGACTTCAGCTGCCCGCTCCGGATCGACTGTTCGATCTGGTCGACGATTTGCTGATGGAGTCTGGAGGCTCGAACCGCAGTGTACATGGGTGGATCCTATTGCTGCACTACGTGTCTCGAGTCAGAGGTTCGCCGACATATTCCGAGCGGGGCATCCCGCCTCGCTGCGTTGCTCAACGCTCAAATATTCCCGATATTCTCGCGTTTCGCGCCTTGCGATCCGGGCGCCGCGCTTCGGAATATTTGTCATCGAACTTCTGACTCGGGACACTAGCGCGTGAGCCAATGGCCCCACTGCTGGGGCACCCGAGGACCGCCGTCTGCAACTGCCCGTCGGATTGCGCCAAGACACATGGAGCCTAACCAGCCATTCAGAGAACGTCCTGGTCTTTGCGCTCAGGTGGTCCAACCACCATACCAGTGAGCCTAACATCGAAGTCGACGTGAACGCAACTAAATTCTTGACATGGTCTGGTCGTCGAGTGGTAGAGTGGTCCAACCGCGACAATGATGAGTCGGTAATCAATCAAAGTAGATAAAGAGAATCATGAAATCGTGGGTGACGACGATCGGCTCGTCCGTGATGGTTCTGCTCTTTGTCGGCGGATGCTCCATGATCGCGTATGCGCGATGGGCGCAACCGATCGCCGATGCGGATGCCGCCATGGCCGCCGGCGACGTCGGACGCGCGCTCGTGTCGTACTCCGAGGCGGAGAGGCGCTTCGACGAGGTGCCGCCGCTCAAGCGGCTGCTGTCGCCCGAATACGACCGCGTCGTCGGCAACCAGATTCGGCTGCTGTTTCACACCGATCGCAATGAAGAGGCCGTCGACAAGGCATCGCGGGCGCCGGAAGGGGCCAACCCGCACTTCTGGGCTGCCGCAGCCTGCTTCGAACAGGGGCTCGCCGAAGATGACCCGTCCGCGAGGCTGACCTGGTTCGGCCGCGCGCAGCAGGAACTGATCAAGCAGGTCACCGCCGCGCCCGACGACTGGGACGCGAAATACGATCTGGAGATCGCGCTGCGTCTCACCTTTGAAATACACCGGCGGCCGCAGACGCAGCCGGGCGACGTGATGAAGCTGCTCAGACCGGATCCCACGCCCGGGTCCGCTCCGACCAAGCGCGCAGGCTGATCCGACAACTGCCCCATGAGACTCCTTCGCCCCGAGATGTTGGAGTGGCTGATCATCCTGCCCGCGCTCGTCGCGTGCTGGATGATCCAGAACTACTATCGGCGCCGGATGCGCCGCGCCTCTCCAATTGCGCCGCGGTTCCTGGCGTTGTCCAGGCGCACGCGACCCCGCACTCGACTCGCTGCGCTGCTGGCAGCCGTCATGTGTGCCGGGGCCATGGTCTTTGCGCTGGCGCGACCGCAGGTGATGGTGGCCGGGAGCGATCCCCAATTCGAGCGGCAGGACCTCGTCATCGTCCTGGACCGATCGGTGTCCATGCGCGCGCGCGACATCGAACCGTCGCGGCTTGTCCGCGCCACCTCCGAGATTCGCAACTTCCTTCAGCACCGTCCGGACGCGATCGATCGTGTCGCGCTGGTTGGTTTTGCCGACTCGTCGCTCGTGCTCTCGTACCCGACGGCGGACATGAGCAGCCTGTTCTTCTACCTCGACTGGATCAACGACGACGAGGCTCCGCTCTATGGAACCAATATGGGCGGTGCGCTCATCAAGGCGCTCGATTTGGTCAATAGGGACAAGCGGAAGTCGCAGAAGGTGGTCCTGCTGATCTCCGACGGCGAGGACCTTGGAGCGGAGCTGGCCGCAGCCGTAGAGATGTATCGCGCGGCGCGCATTCCCGTGCATTGCATCGGCGTAGGGTCAGACGCGCCAGTTCCGATTCCTCTCGACAAGCCAAAAACCGGAGATGCCGTCGTGCTCAATGAGGAAGCACGCCTCAGAGCGGCACGGCTGTCGGCCCTTCAGGCGCGTGGGGAGTCGGTGCTTCCCGACGAGAAGGGGCACCTGAACGACGAAGAAGATCGCCCGATCATGACCCGATATTCCGAGACCACGCTCCGGCAAATCGCCGAGGCGACCGGCGGCAGGTACGTCCGCTCGTCGACCGGGGTCGAGATGGCGGCCGCCGTCAACACGATCGTTCGACGCGAACGCAGACTCATCGGGTGGAAGACGACGACCGAGTACCAGGAACTGTACGGCGCTGGCCTGGCGGCGGCCCTTCTGGCTGGTGCCGCGTTGTGGTTGTTCTTATAGGTAGACCATGATCGTGAAACTTCAAGACCAGGCCGCCCCGGCGGCGCAGACGACACCGGAAAGCGCCTTCAAGATTGTCGAGGCGCTCGAACAGGAAGTGGGCAAGGTGATCGTCGGACAGCACGTCCTCGTGAAGCGGCTGCTCACGGCCCTGTTTGCCGCCATCCCCTTCGCGACCCTGCGATCCGGCAGCGGCACGGGCTGCGGCCACGTGCTGCTCGAGGGCGTTCCAGGCGTGGCCAAGACGCTGGTGGCGACGACGATCGCTCAAGCAATCGCCGCGGACTTCCAGCGCGTGCAGCTCACTCCCGACCTGATGCCGGCCGACATCGTGGGAACACGGATCTACGAGGCTTCCACCGCCACGTTCCGCGTCGAGAAGGGCCCAATCTTCACGAACATCCTGCTTGCCGACGAAGTCAATCGCTGTACGCCCAAGACGCAAAGTGCGCTGCTCGAAGCGATGCAGGAACGCCAGGTCACGCTTGCCGACCAGACGTACGCGCTGGCGGATCCGTTCTGGGTGCTTGCCACCCAGAACCCTGTCGAGCAGGAGGGCGTCTACACGCTGCCGGAGGCGCAACTCGATCGTTTCTCGATGATGCTGCGCGTGGGCTACCCCTCGGCGGACGAAGAGGTCCAGATGCTGAGCCGCCGTCTCGCCAAGACCGCGGTCAGGGCGCGCGTGTCTCCCGCCGACGTCGTTCAGCTTCGTGATTTCATCCGGGACACGGTCCATGTCGACGATCGCATAGGCGATTACATCGTGCGGATAGGGCGGGCCACCCGGACGCCGGCCGATGTCGGCCGCCCGCACCTGAAAGAGATGATCCTGCTGGGCATCTCGCCGCGCTCGTACCAGCACATGCTCGCGCTCTCGCGGGTGACGGCGTTTCTCCACGGCCGTACCTACGTGCTGCCCGACGACGTCAAGGAGATCGTCTGCGACGCGACCCGGCACCGGATCATCCGTACCGTCCGCGCGCAGGCCGAAAACGTGGACGTCGACGACATTCTGCTCGAACTCGTCAGAACGGTGCCCATCCCATGAGATGCTATCGATCCCAAACGGCAGCCACGGGCCGCCTCTTCGCCATCGCGACGGCTGGACTCGTGATCCTCGCGGGAAGTGGCTGGCCAGCAGTCGTCGCCGCACAGCCAGCGACGCAGACGGCCAGGCCAGCGCCGCAGGCCGCGAGGCCGGTCGCGCCAACCGCCCAGCCGGCAACGAAGACCGCCGCGCCCTCGGCCCGCCAGAAACGCGCGACAGAAGGAGCCGGCCTTCGGGACTCCGTGGCGGTCAAGTCGTCGCTCGATCGAAGTGCCATCTGGGTCGGCGATCGTTTCTCGTTTATCGTTGATGTCGATTGCAGCAACGGGACAGACATCCTGACCGACGATTTGTCCCGCGACCGGCTCCAGGTGGACGAACTCGGCATCCTTGGCGTCGACCAGACGCGGGAGGAACAGGCCAACGGCCACACGGTCTACCGCTTCACCTATCACTTGACGACGTACAGCTTCGAGCCCGCGGCGAAACGGATTGGCGAGATGCGCCTTCGTTACTACGTGCGCCGCCCGGGACAGCGACCCGAAGACATCGCGCCGGCCGGCGAGGTGCTGGTGCCCCAGGCGATGGTGTTCGTGCGGAGCATGCTGCCCGACGATCCCAGCTTCGCGAAATACCGGAACGAGCGGCCGGCCATGCCGCGCATGGCCGCATTCGCCATGATGCAGCGGATCGGGATCGGCCTGGTGATCGTCTCGATTGTGCCCGCCGCCCTCTGGATCGTGGCCATCGTCGGGCGGGTGCGCCAGCGCCGCCCGAGGCTGTCCGCGCGGAAGTTGAGGCATGACGAACGCGCGTCGCTCGATGAGCTGCGGGCGCTCGACGTCGAAGCCGAGGCCGGACGCAAGGAAGTCTTCGACCGCCTCGCCGCGCTGCTGCGCAAGCACGTGGTCGGCACCTGGGGCGTGAGCGCGGAAGGTCTCACCGTGGACGAAATCACGTCGGCGCTCTCGGCGTTCGGCAAGGCTGAGGCTTCGGCCGAGGCCACGTCGTTTCTCGGCACGTGCGACAGGGCGAGGTATGGCAAGCCGGAAGATCTGCCCTCGCGCAGTGAATGTCTGGCGGCCATCGATCGGGTCGAGCAGCTAATCGGCCTCGGACGGGCCTGATGCGATTCCTGCGGCTGGACTACGGCTGGTGGGTGGTGGGGGCCTTCGCGCTCCTGCTGGCGATCCGGTGGCGGGGATTTCGACGCTATGCGGCGTCGACCTCCCTCGGCCTGGTCGGCCGCGCCAGCCGAGCGTCCATGCTGCGCCGGGTTCCCTCACTGGCCCTGTTCGCGACGCTGGCACTTGCCAGCCTTGGATTGATGCAGCCGGTGCTGCCGTTTGCGGAGGCCGAAGTGAAGTCGCGCGGGCTGGATCTGGTCATGGTGCTCGACCTGTCGTCCAGCATGCAGGAGCCGATCGGCGTGCAGGCGATGATGCGCGCCTCAGGCCCCATCGTGGAGGGTGCGCCCCGAAAGCCCAATCAGCCAGGCCTC